>Ga0209515_10001475_pt1 | contig 39282 bp, 44 predicted proteins | sample Subgroupgradi54m_FD_187454 | JGI IMG/M metagenome (GOLD analysis project Ga0209515, IMG submission 187454) | Subsurface groundwater microbial communities from S. Glens Falls, New York, USA - GMW60B uncontaminated upgradient, 5.4 m (SPAdes)... ... | reverse complement strand
TATTAAGAATTTTCTTTTTTTTAATCATGGTGATATCTATCAGGACTCATTGAATTTATAGCAACCATGGAAAAGTTTGATTGTTCTTTTTTGACTATTGTAAGAGAAGCATTTCTAATAATCAATTCATATAAAGATTCGGGTTTTAGCTGTAATACTGTTGAGATCATTGCTTTGATTGGATCCATGTGAGTAACAAGCAAAATGTTCTCATTGTCGTGTTTTTGTGAACAATAGTTAACCATATCGAGAACTCTTTTTTTCACATTAGAAAAAGTTTCAACTCCATTTTTTTCAATTAGTGGATTATCTTGATAGAATTTCAAAAAAATATTACCATGTTTTGCAAACATTTCTTCATATAACATACCTGAGAAGCTTCCCATCTCAATCTCTGTTAATCTGTGATCTATCTTGTACTGAAGATTTAGTTTATTAGATACTATTTTTGTTGTATGTAAAGCCCGTTCAATGGGACTTGAATAAATTGCCGAAATTTTAAGAGGTTCTAGAAAGTTTGCTATTTTTTCTGCCTGCTGCAGTCCAAGATCTGTTAATGGGATGCCATCAGACCGTCCAGCAAGAACTCTTTCCACATTGTTTTCAGCTTGCGCATGGCGCAAAAAAATAATCAAGGACAATATTGCAGATGATATTGAATAGAGATAATAATAACATTACCAGAGCATGATTTTATGAAGATCGGAATAATAGGCGGAACAGGAGGAATGGGAAGGGGTTTTGCAATTCGTTGGTGTAAAAATCATGATGTTTTAATTGGTTCAAGGGATGCTACAAAAGCAGTAGAGGCAGCTAATGAATATTCTAAAAATGCTTCTGAACTCTATGGATCAATCATAGGCACAATAATAGGAAAAGACAACCTTTCTGTTGCGAAAGAAAGCGATGTATTAGTTTTATCAATTCCATATGAAAATATTGATTCTACTTGTTCTCAACTACTTTCAAATGTCAAAGATGATTGTGTTGTAATATCTCCCATTGTTCCATTGACCAAAACTGATGCAGGGTTCGAATTCATCTCTTTTATAGAAAAAAAGCCATCTGCGTTTGAACTTGTACAAAAACATATGAAAAATAAATCAAAGCTTATTGCTGCATTTCATACCATATCAGAAAAAAAACTGATTGATCCAAAATTAATCTTGGATTCGGATATTTTTGTATGTGGAGATGACCAAAATTCCATAGATATAGTAAACGAATTGATTAAGGAAATAAAATCTCTAAGACCGGTTTTTCTTGGTCCAGGTTCTCTTTCTTACCTTGCTGAAATTGCAACACCCATTCTTTTGAATGCCATGATTAAAAACAAAATGAAAAACCCCGGCATAAAGATAGTTTAAGTAAGAAGTTCTACGATTATTCTTGGACTTGCATTATAGGCGTAACAGGAATTGGTTTACTGCAATGGGCGTTTTGTTTATAGTTATGGCGACCATCATCATTATCAGAAATTTGCTTATTTGGGGTCCAGAATTTGTTGCTGATTTTTTCACATCTCCTGAGATTACCAATGAAAAAATATCTGTAGGCATGATTGGTATTGGAAGTTTTTTGATCATTTTAGGTATGAGAAAGGAAATAAATGAAAAAATCTGAATTTTTAAAGTCTCAGAAAATTTTGAGACTTGCCACAACAGATGGTAAAGAAAATCCACATATTGTTCCTGTGTGGTATGAGTTTAAAGATAATAAATTCTATGTGGGGACCAACACTAGAACAAAAAAAGCAAAAAATATCATGAGGAATCAAAAAGTAAGCTTTTGTGTTGATGTCGGAGTAAAATCTCCAGATATTTTTGGCGTGATGGGCATTGGCAAAGCAAGACTAATTTTAGAGAGAAAACAAGTTTCTTCTATTGCAAAAAGAATTTTGAAGAGATATTTTAAAAATCTGAATGAAAAATCGGCTCAGGAATTATTAGATGATACGGATTGCATTATAGAAATATCACCCAGAAAAACAACTATTTGGAAATTTTAAGTAACAAACTCTTCTATTTTATCAAGAGCCTGTTCTAACACGTTAACTTCAGGTAGAAATACCATCCTAAAGTGGCCACTTCCATACTTAGTTCCAAAACCAGAACCGTGAACTGTAAGAACTCCCTTTGATTTTAAAAGCTCAAGGACAAATTCTTTATCTGATTTGTATTTATTGTTCTCTATTTTTGGAAATGCATAGAAAGCTCCCTTTGGATTTGAGCAGCTAAGGCCGTGCATTCCGTTTAACCGTTTGATAACATAATCTCTTCGTTTTTTCAGCTCTGAAACAAATTTAGGAATATAATCTTGTGGGCCTAGAAGTGATTCTAATGCAGCATATTGAACTGGTAGGTTAGATGCAATCCTAACTCTTGCAAGCTTTGGTACATTTTCTTTAAGAACATCAAGTTTCTTTGAGTTATTAAATGCAATATATCCAATTCTCCAACCTGACATTAGGTGTACTTTAGAAAATCCATTTAGTAATATTACAGGAGAATCACCACAAACTTTTCCAATGCCTACAAACTTTTCATCAAAAACTATTTGGTCGTATATTTCATCACAAATTATGTACAGATCATTCTTATTTGCAATATCAATCAAGTTTTTAAGAGATTTTTCGCTAAAGACAGCTCCCGTAGGATTGTTTGGACTGATAAAGCAAATTGCTACAGTTTTTGATGTAATCTTTGATTTTACATCCTCAAGATCGGGTGTAGAATTGTTAAGATCTACTCCAAACTCTACTGGAATTCCACCAAACAGTCGTACATACGAAGCATATGGTGGATAATATGGACCAGGTATCAGAACTTCGTCTCCTGGTTCTACAATTGATGCCATCAACATCTCCAATCCCTCCGAAACACCGTTTGTTACAATAATGTCATCTTCAAAGACTGATAGACCCTTTGCCTTTTCTTTTGCAGCAATAGCTTGTCTGAGTTCTTGTAGCCCTTCTGAGGGAGCATAAAAGTTCTGGCCATTTTTGATTCCCTTGATTAAAGCTTCTTTGACGTTTTCTGGAGGTTGAAAACCATATGCCACTGGATCCCCTATGTTAAGATACGTTATCTTCTGTCCTTGTTTTTCCAATTTTTTTGCAGAAAGTGTGATATCGCGTATAGCGTATTCAACACCAGCTACCCTTTGAGATATTTTCAATTATCTAGACAGATATTTAGCCCTGTATAATACTGTTAAAATGAGAATTTAACGTGGTAGTTTCTTTATTTAATTAGTTCAAAAACTAACCAAACTAAGAAAATCGTTCATCAGTTCTTTATTGCAGCCAATAATGACTGGTCAGAGGACATAGCAATCTCAGGATAACAATTTAACATCTTGCCATTGCCAACTTGGAAAAATTTCCAATTTTCACATTTTACATCATATTCAAACTTTGAATTATCGTATTTCCAATTAAATCCATTTGACATATTTTTATATGGATAACCATGTCCTCTGACAAGTGTAATTGTGTTTTTGTTGTAATCAGTCATGACTTCAGCGTAAAGTGCATTTGGATACAGATATACTACATTTGGATGTTGCGTTATTGCGTCAAATTCTTTTTTTGTAACATATTCATTATGTAATATTATTATTTTATCATATTTTTTTAAAATATCTGGATTTTTGTCTACTTCAATATCAGTGATATTGGAATAATTAAGTAGTTTTAAAACCAAACTTGACGTACCGCTAGCCGTATATGTGTTATGGAATTTTGTTGGAATATTTACTGTTAAACATTTTGTGTCACACGAATTTTTATAGTAAGAATAAAAACCTTTCCTATTGTATGCAGCCTGTGTAAATATGGGATAGACAAAAACAATTTTCTTGGATTTTTCTGGGAATCCTATTTTTTTATATGTATCATACATTTCTGGTCTCAGCGTCATGTTCAAACTTGTGATTTCTCTATTCTTGTCATATTTTGGTGTAACCTTGAAAAGTATCCTAGACAATAGGATGTTTACTGTCTCTTTCTTACCTTCTATATTTATAACAGTGCTCAGGATTAAAGGCTGCTGTGTTGATTTAGTGTCGTCTTGCTTTTCTCCATCACCGTCTCCACTTGCTGACTTTGCATTGTGTGTTGGAGCTTGGCTTGCTGTTTGCTTTGCTTCTACGAATATGCCTTGCGTAAGACTTGTTGCCACAAATACTACGGCTATTACAGCTAGTATGGATAAAAGATAGATTACTTTCATTTTTTAAATAACAGTCTATATTTTTACTTATTATAGTTTAGGTACAATCGACTAAATGAAGATCTGACTTACCAAACTAAGAACAATGTTTGATGAGTATTTTAGGGAATTTGATTCAAATTTAACGTGGTAGTTTTCTTTATTTAATTAGTTCACAAACTAACAAACTCGAATCCATTAACATCTATAACAAACTCATGTATTGAAATCTCATATCCTAATCATTATAGCCCTGTTAAATTCTTACTTGATCGGACCCGTTGCATAGCTCGGATAGTGCGGGTGGCTTCGGACCACCAGGTCGAGGGTTCGAATCCCTCCGGGCCCTTTAGTCATAGAGTAGATTTTAAGACAGGAAAATGAATACCAAATGTATGAAAAAGTTAACACCTTTTAGAATTGGATTGTCTTTGATGTTGATTGGCTCAATTTGGACGGCACTTGTATTTTCTACTACAGAAAAAATATCTCAAGATATGAATTTAGATATAAAAGAAAGTGCCAACCTTGGTTTAAATTTAAAAGGCAAAGGTCTTGGTTTTTATGAAATTACTATTCCCAACTACTCAAAAGAAATAGTATTAGTAAAAGTATTAGATTCTCAAGGATATGTGATAAATCTTAAAAAAATTGAAACTAAAATGTCTGTAAATTATTTTGAATTTGATTATGGTGGAAAGTATACTCTGGAAATGACCAACTTCTCTGAAAACCCTATCCAAGTTAAAGTAGAGTTTGGAAATACAAAAACTGGAGATATTACTCTTCCAGTAGTTATGACCTTTATTGGTGCTTTCTTTCTTGTGTGGTTTGGATACAAAAGATTACGAAATTACAGTACTGCGCACCCTGAAGAGAATAAGCCATAAACAGGTATACACAATATCACTGAGGCAAAAAGCAGAATTAAGTTGAAACCTATCCATGATACAGAAAGAAGTACTGTCATAATAGCAACAGGCATGATTTTTCTTGTCTTTATTTTATCAATTTGACAAAGTGTGATAAAACTACCAAGAGCGCCTAGGAAAAGACCTACCTCAATTGTAAGATGTGATGGAGTCACTAAACCATCTACTCCGTATATTTCATGGGAGATGGAATCAGCATAGCCTCCTCCAAGCTGTAAAACCGAACCTAAAAGTATAATCTTTATTCCTTTAAACAGAGTTTTGTTTTCAGAATTTAGAAACAAAATTATCAAACCCAAGACTGATGAACTTGCAATCATTCCAACACCAGTATAGATTACAGCATGTTGAATAGTCCAGAATTTTTCAGGTGCTCGTAGGGCGTGTGTTGATGCATCCCATACTCCACCTAGGAGCTCTGTAACTGTTCCAGAAACAGTAAGAAGAGCAATAACAAAAAGAATGGTTTTAGTTTTTGAAAGAAATGAAGTGGAAATTAGATTGGATAAACGCATTTTAAAATAATTTTGTTGTATACATAATATATAGAGTTCTGTTTACTAAAATTTAGCTTTTACTTTCTTGAAATCTTACATATGCTATTGCTTTTTTCATTTCAAGTGCTCGCTTAAAGATTATCTTTCGCATCTCTTCTGCTTCTATAGATGTCATACCACGCTTTTGTGATTCAAAGAATAGCTCTGCAAATCCTCCAGTTACATATCCTACAAAAATTCCAAATGCAACTTCAGTGTCATCTCTTGTAAGCGGTTTTAAATCGGATGCCATGTTTCGCATATTTTGTGGATTTACCATCAAATTATCTATTAATGAATTGAGAGCATCCTTTAGTGGTACTGATAAGCTCATTGGTAATCATATTAGCATGTAACACAAGAACCTTACAAGATCAGATCTTATGACAAGGTTTAGATCTTTTTTGACTGACATGGTAACTATTATACCCCATGACATGAGAGAATACGTATGAGTCCAGGAATAGGGCTAATGAAAAGAAGACTCCCTACTGAAAAAGAGGCCGTTCCTTTAGCAGTATCTGGAATAATAAAAAAATATTCTGTATCTGCAGATCAGGTTAAAACTTTGGAAACCAAATATGATAACGAAGTGGGAGACTGGTATGTTGCCTTGGGATTTAATGAAAAAAGAGCCATTGTTAAAATGGATTCTGTTCTGGGAACAATAACAGAGATTAATGAAATTTAATCAGAATTGCAAAATATTATTTTATTTTTTAAACTGAACATTTGAAACTTCTGGTTCTTTTATAATTACTATTCCCCCATCCCTTAGTTGCTGTATAAGCTGGATGACTTCTTTTTCAACCTGTCCACGTTGAAGGCCAGTAATTTGTGCAAAGGCATCTACAAGTTCTGTTATTTTTCTTTGTCCATTACATAATTTCCAAAAGTCAATGATTGCCTGATTTACCATGAATCCTTGTTCATGTTCGTTCATCAATACTAGTGAACCATCTTCTTGCTTTACAACAGATCCTACACCTTGCGGCATTGCAGTTTCATAATCTATTGGCGTGATTGTTTTTTGTTTACCATAGTTGATTAGTTTCTTTCCTTCTTCTGACATTTTTTCTGGAGTCCATGCAGGCTCCCATACAATTTCCACATTAACGTCACTAACTCCAGGAACTTTGTTTACGTATCTTTTTACATCACTTACTAGTGTATCATGTAAAGGACAACCACGCGTTGTCATGGTCATTTTGACATCTACTTTATTGTTGTTACTTACTTTAACTCCATAAATCAATCCCATGTCTACAATATTGATTGGGATTTCAGGATCCATGCATTGTTTTAGTGAATCTAAAACTTGTTGTGATGTCACTTGTTCCATAGATGATTTCTTTAATCTATGAAAATAAATACCTTACAGCCTTGATTTGAACAATTTTTTTATAGATTCTTCAAAAGGCTGTTTGGCAACGCCTGCTTCTGTTATTATACCTGTTATGAGTTCGGGCGGAGTCATATCAAAGGCAGGATTTATTACATTAATGCCGTCTGGAGCAGTCTTTTTGCCCGCTATTCCAGTAACCTCACTGGCTTTTCGTTGTTCTATAATAACATCATCAGGATTATTTTTTAGGTCAAAGGTAGAAAGAGGTGCTGCTACATAAAATGGAATTTTGTGTTGTTTTGCCATTGTCGCCACTTGGTATGTACCAATCTTGTTAAAGACATGACCTGTTCGTAGAATCCTATCTGCTCCTACTATTACCTTGGTTACCAATCCTTTTGACATGACATATCCCACTGCAGTATCAGGAATAAGACTAACATCAATACCATCATGTTTTAGCTCAAAAGCTGTAAGTCTAGAACCTTGCATTATTGGTCTTGTTTCTGTTGCAATTACTTTGATCTTCTTACCACTTTCTTTTGTTGCACGAATAACTCCTAATGCAGTACCATATCCTACTGTAGCTAGTGCCCCGGCATTACAATGTGTCATTATCGTATCATTATTTTCAAACAATGTTGAACCATGTTTTCCCATAATCATGTTAGTCTCTATGTCTTCTTCTGCCATTTTTTTTGCAGTTTGAATTATTGCTTCCTTAATTTTATGGACATCTCTGTCTTTTTTTGCAACATCCATTATTTTGTTTAGCCCCCATGCCAAATTAATAGCAGTAGGCCTTGTTTCAAACAGAACTTTTCTTGCCTTTTCTAGATCTTCTAATAGTTTTTCTTTTGTTTTTGCTTTACTTTGTAATGCTGCCAAAGCCAATCCAAAAGCACCAGAAACTCCAATTGCAGGTGCACCTCGTACTACTAGTGTTCGAATTGCATTTGCTACATCGCGATAATCAGTAAATTTTACAAAGACAAGTTTGTTAGGTAGTTTGGTTTGATCTATCATAACAACTGCATTATTTTTCCACTCTACAGTTCTGAGACTGGAATGAATTTTTGTTGCGAGTTTTGTCAATTTTGAGGTACTTATTCTACATCCCATATTTATAATGAAAGTAATTTAGAGGTGCCTCTAGCGCATAGTAAGATAGGAAGAAGAAATTAAGCAGTATATTATAATCATTCTTGATCTAAATAGTTGCTTGATTTAATTACGATGAACAGATTTGATATTTCTGGTATGTACAAGGTCTATGACAAATGGCCAGAAATTGCCAGAGAATCATATGAATCAGACCAAGACGTAGTGGACTTCAGAGATATCAATCATATCGTATTTGCAGGAATGGGAGGTTCAGGTGCGCTTGGAGATATTTTTTCTGCAATATTATCAAAAACTAAAATCCATGTTGCAGTGGTCAAAGGGTACCATCTGCCAAGTACTATTGATTCCCACACCTTAGTTGTAACTACAAGTATTTCTGGAAACACGGTAGAAACTCTTTCGGTACTGGATTCCGCAAACAAATCAAAATGTAAGATAGTTGCCTTTTCCTCAGGAGGTAAGATGCAAGAATATTGTTCTAAAAATAAAATTGAGTACCGAAATGTTCCACAATTGCATTCACCTAGATCATCTTTTACCAGATTTTTATATACAATATTGAAAGTCTTAGGGCCTGCGCTTCCAGTAGAGAAATCAAATATTCTTGATTCTATTAATGAGTTAGATAGATCTAGGAAGCAAATTTCATCTACTAATCTAAACAAGAAAAATCCATCATTAAGCTTAGCAGAATGGATTTCTGGCATTCCAGTAATTTATTATCCATTTGGCTTGCAAGCAGCTGCAATAAGATTTAAAAATTCTCTCCAAGAAAATGCCAAAAAACATGCAATGATTGAAGATGTCATAGAAGCATGCCATAATAATATTGTATCATGGGAAAAACAAGATAATGTAAAACCTATTCTACTTGAGGGTGCTGATGACTACAGCAAAACCAAAGAGAGATGGAAAATACTCAAAGAATATTTTGAGCAAAACAAAATTGATTATCGAGAAGTTCGTTCGGTTAATGGGGGCATAATATCTAAGCTGATTAATCTTATCTACCTTTTAGATTATTCTACCATATATTTGGCTATCTTATCAAGAGTGGATCCATCACCCACAAAATCAATTGATTATATGAAAAGTAGATTATCGTAAACAAAGAAACCTGCAGAAATGAATAACAAAAAACGACGATCCTAGTGTGAAATCGGTTGATTATTTTACCTTGTATTTCTTTACAAGTGATTTGATATTTTTTACTTTCTTTGTGTATGTATTATTTAATTTTTTAATCAAATCAAGTGTTTGGTTATGTATTAAATCTAGATTTGGTATAACACAATGCCCACCGATGTAACCGGGAAACATTTTTGGTCTGTTTCCTAGGAATTTATGAATCTCATCTGAAAATGACCACATCTCGTCATAATCTACTTTATTTTCAATTGCAATAACATTACTAAGCTGTGCGTAATTTATCAACCAGCCATAGTATGATGTATCAACAACAATCTTAGCAATCTCCAGGGTAAGTGGTGTAGACATTTTCTTTACCTTGACTCTGCATTTTTTCATTAAACTTGTGTATGCTATGGAAGCCCAATCTGCTCTTGGGGCGTAAGATTCTATTGCATAAAACTTTGTATATCTTTTCAAATCATTGAGCATTCTTCTGTGGACTCCTCTTGTTGCACTGTAAATAACCGGTATAGGTAATTTCGTTTGCAATTTACTGGTAATATGTGGACTTATGGTGCTATGTATCACAATACATTCTGGTTTGAATTTTTCATAAAGTGACAATACATTATTAATGAAATTTTTTGTGAATGGAATACAAATATGTAAAAAAGACGTTTTCATATCTTGATATTTTTGAAACCTGTGTTTGTCCATTAATTTTAGATTGATATCATAACCTACAGCTGGTACTACCCTCGAGATAAGTTGTAATATTGGTGAACCTATCTCACCTAAACCAGTTACAACATTTTTTTTAATCAAACGAGATACTTTGTTTTCACTCCTAAATTAATCGTTAGTTTTATCTGATTTTGCTCAAAAATACCACACAAGTATTCATCTATAGAAATAAGGATATATTCAATAAAAAAAATGTCAAGTAATAGAAATGTCAAATAATCAGCATCCAAAACTAGATGATCCTAATCACACGTTTATTATAGCAGAAGCTGGTTCAAATTGGAAATGTGGTTCTTATGAAGAAGATTTGAATCAAGCAAAACAATTGATTAAAGTAGCAGCAAAAGCTGGTGCAGACGCTGTAAAATTCCAAACATACAAACCGGAGACAATCTATGTTCCGGATGCTGGAAAAAGTGATTATCTCTCAGAATATGGCTATAGAGAAGACATTAACAGCATTTTTGAGTATTTGTCTATGCCATATAAGATGATTCCAGAGCTGGCAAAGTATGCAAGACAAGAAAAAATAATTTTCATGTCTACACCATTTTCAATTTCTGATGCCAAAGAAGTGGATCCATATGTTCCAATTCATAAAATTGGATCCTTTGAAATAAATCATGTAAGATTAGTTGAATTTCTAGCCTTAACAAAGAAACCTATTTTGATCTCAACAGGAGCTAGTACTTATGATGAGATAGACTTCGTAGTAGATTTAGTAAGAAAAAATGGAAATAATAATCTCTCATTAATGCAATGCACATCAAAATATCCTTGTCCTCTTGAAGCACTAAATCTCTCCGTAATACCAGAAATGAAATCAAGATATAAGGTGACCATTGGTTTCTCGGATCATAGTACAGATCCAATAATTGCACCGGTTATAGCTGTAGGGTTAGGAGCTACAATTATAGAAAAACATTTTACTTTAGATAGGGAACTTCCTGGTCCTGATCATCCTTTTTCTTTGATTCCTAGCGAATTAGAATTAATGATTAAATCGATAAGGAACACAGAACGTGCTAAAGGTAGTGGAAAAAAAGAGATTCTAAAAGAAGAAATGGAATTAAGACAATTTGCAAAGCGCTCTATTCAAGCGATAAAAGACATTAATAAAGGGGAAATTTTGCGTGAGGGAGTTAATTTTGATATTCTAAGACCTGGAAATAGAATTAGAGGTATGGAACCCAGGTTTCTTAGAGATATAGATGGGAAGAGAGCTGCAAGAGACATCAAGAAAGGTGATGGCGTTATCGAATATAAATAATGACATGTCAATTTCTATGAAAACCTGTTCACTAATTTTATAATTTTGTCCACATCAGACTCACCCAAGTTCGAATGAATTGGTATGGAGACTATCTTTCTGCCCGCTTCTTCTGTTACTGAAAGTTTGGTTTTTTCTTTATAGAAGGTCATCATATGTATCGGTCTATAATGAATTCCGGTTTCAATATTGTTATCCTGCATTTTTCTCATAAAATTTTCGCGATTCTTAACTTGTATCCAATACAAATGATATACACAATCCTTATTGAATGGCATTTTTTTATCAGCATCAATCTCTTTTGAATACCTTCTTGCAATTTTGATCCTTTTAGAATTCATTTTATCTAGTTTTTTTAGTTGCTCAATACCGATTGCAGCAGAAAATTCATTCATATAATAATTCCAACCAAGTTCTGTAACGTCATAATTTACACCTTTTCGATGTGAAATTCCACACCATCTTCTGGAACGAAGAATTTTATCAAATCTGTCACTTTTCTTTCCATTTAACGTAATAGCTCCACCAGTAGGCATTGCTAAATTTTTCACAGGGTGAAAACTAAAACAAACTGCTGTTCCATGACTTCCAATTTTTGCATGTTTAAATGAAGCTCCAGCAGCATGGGCCGCATCTTCTACTAGTACTAATTTGTGATCTTTACACAAACTAGATAAAACATCCAAGTTGGAAGGCATTCCACCAAAATGGACTGGTAGAATTACAGCTGTGTCTTTTGTAATAGCTTTCTGTACCATTTTTGGATCAATACATAAAGTCTTTGGATCTACATCTACGAAAACTGGTTTTGCTCGGTTGTATAGGACTGCATGAGCAGTGGAAATAAATGAAAGAGATGGAAGGATCACTTCCTTATTTTCTATGTTTATTAACGATAAAGCTAGATGCAGTGCTGCAGTTCCATTGTTTAATGCTATACAGTAATCAGCACTTACATACTTCTTGAATTTCTTCTCAAATTCTAAGACTTTTCCCACACCTGCTCCCGAAGCCCAAAATTTACTCTCAAGAACTTTCTTAGTAGCCAACGTCTCTTCTTTTCCTACATCTGGGTCGAACAGCTTGATTCGATTTTTCATTCTATACCATCTCAGTACTAATAAACTCGTATGTATATTGTATTAAATGAAATCCATTTTTTTTGAAGAATTTTATAGATTTTTTATTTTTAGGATTTATGTTAGCTAGATATCTTGGTCGAGAGTTATTTTTCATTAATAGCTGCAGAACTACATCTCCTATTCCTTTACTCTGCATTCCTTTTTTCAGAAAGATCCCTATTTCATCTTGTTTGGATAGATAGGTAGAACCAATTTTTTTGCCTTCAAAATATACTACGTACCATTTTGAATATGGTTTAGAGATTACAAATTGAACATGTTGCTTATATGTTGGCATTTTTCTATGAGATATATTTACAATTGGAACCCTTTCTCTGAGGATCTCATAAAGAAAACGATGATCCTTTTTGGTCACTTTTTTTAATTCTACTGACATAATACCTTTCAACAGATGTTGAAATGTGACTCATTTTAAAATGTCTTTCATTTCAATGAATCATATCAATTTACCAGTTAAGAGAAAAAGAATAAAGGTGAAATAGGTAGAAAATAGACATGCCTGAATACTTACTACGAGAAATGAACTCGGATGATCGTCATTTCATTTACAAGCTAGTAGAAGATTATCTAAAGACTGATTTTTCTATTACTGTTATTACCCTAAAACCCTTTGACGAATATTTCAAAGCATATTCTGAGAATGACCTCAAAACCTACATCATAATGGTAAATAATGAACGAGCAGGATTTGTGCATATTACTAAAGATGGAGAGATTGGCTATTACCTAACAAAAAAATATCAAAACAAAGGGATTGCAACAAATGCGGTGATGGACATGCTAAAGATGCATCCTAGAGAAAGATATTTTGCAACAGTTAACGTCAACAATATTCGTTCTAATAACCTAGTAAAGAAATTAGGATTTCAACCAAAAGGCACTATATACGAAAAGAGGAACATATCTTAATTCAAAATATGAAAAATAATTCTAGTCTGGAGAAATTCAAGTGTTAGGTGCACCTACATTGTGATGCCCAACATACTTTGAATTAATTTGATTCAAATGTGGTTGTTTACTTAACAAATCTAGTACTTCCTGCATGCTGAATGCATTTCCTTCTTTGTATAGATTTTTGTAAACTTGCTTTATGAATTCAAAGTCTTCAGGATAGTCTACTGTCCATCTCAGATTAGAGAGATCGACATGATTTGGGATATTATTAATTCGAAATAAATGAGGATTCTTATCTATGTAAAATGTGAACCATTCACGAAGCTCAGGTTCCCTTATCTCTTTCCACATTTTCTCTAAAATGTTTTTAGAAAAAATCTGAACATCAAGACCGTGTGGAAAGGTTCGTACCTTGCAATTTGTCACAATGTCGTATTTGTCTTCATTCACAGTGAATTCATGTGCTAATCTATCTACAATTATTGGATCTACTAAAGGACAATCAGCTGTGATTCGTACTATTGCTGACGCCTCAAATTTAATCGCTGTTTTATACAATCTATCTATGAGATCAGTTTCGCTTCCTATGTAAATTGGAATGTTGTTATGATGCGCAAATTCACAAATCTCAGTGTTTTGATCATATTCACCTGTTGAAACTGTAACAAGATCAAGAAACTTACATTTTGTTAGTCTGTTATAAATATGCCAAATCATTGGTTTTCCCAATATTTCTAACATGACTTTTCCCGGCAATCTTTTCGATTGCATACGCCCTTGAATTAAACCAATAATCTTCATACAGATCATAAGAATTTATCAATATTTTAAATGTAATAATGATTGATTTCTTACAATTGACTATGTGTAGTTGTAATCATATGGTTTAACATTTAATTCGTCGATAAATATCACCGAATGTATGACACGTCTCTTCAGATGCGGAGTTATAGGCTTAGGTAGAATTGGAGCAGGATTCGATGACAATACTCAAAAATCTACTATCAATACACATGCAGGAGCTTATTCCGTAAATAGGGATGTAGACCTGGTTTCTTTTTGCGATATTGATAAGAATAAACTCATGAAATACGGTAAGAAATATGGCATCACACGGCTGTATACAGATTTTAATGATATGTTCAAGAACGAAAGGTTAGACTGTGTTTCCATATGTACTCGGGCAAATTCCCATTTGAAGGTAGTCGAGGCGGCTACGAAGTGGAACATCAAAGGGATTTTTTTGGAAAAACCTATCAGTGACACATTAAGAAATGCTTCAAAGATAATTAGTATATGTAAGAAGAAGAAAATAAAATTACAAATTGATCATCAGAGGAGATTTCAACCATTTTACAATAATGTTAAAAGAACTATATTCAGTCAGGATTTTGGAAAAATTCAACATGTTAACCTTTACTACGGTGCTGGAATTACAAATACCGGCTCACATGTGTTTGATATAATAAGATACTTTTTTGGCGATATCAAATGGGTTGAAGGAATTTATGGCTTAAATCCATCAAATAATCCATCTGATCCCAACATAGATGGCAGATTATTTTGTAAGAGTGGGGCTATTTGCTCCCTACATAGTTTTGATGTTAGTAATTATGGCATTTTAGAATTAGATATTCTTGGTACAAAGGGTCGGATAAGACTAAATCTTGTAATGTCTTCTGCAGAATACTTCAAGGTTTCCAAAAAGAAAGGATTGGCCTACAGAGAATTAACATCACATCAATACACCATCCCAAAAACAAAAGATGCAATAGTTTTTGGTGTGGAAAGTCTTATTCATTCCATAAGAAAGAATGTTGAGCCTATGTGTACTGGGTATGATGGATACAGCTCACTTGAAGCAATAATTGCAATCACAAAATCAGCTAACAAAAGAGGTCAAAAAATTTTCCTCCCATTAAAGATGAATAACTATAAAGTGTCATCAAGGTAAATAAGATCAATTGAAAAAGCTGGCTCTTTTTGGAGGTAAAAAGATTAGAGAGGCGCCATTTCCCAAACACCCAATAATTACGAATGAGGAGAAAAATGCAGTTTTAGAGGTCCTAGAAAGCGGAAATCTTTCAACTTTCATTGCTTCACCTGGTGAACAATTTTTAGGAGGAAAAAAGATCAAGGAGTTTGAGAGAAAATTTGCAGATTACTTGGGTGTCAAATATGCAATAGCGTTTAACTCAGCAACTTCTGCATTACATGCGGCTGTTGTTGCCATAGGAGTTAATCCGGGAGAGGAAGTAATAGTTCCTCCATATACCTTTACCTCTACTGCCACATCAGTGCTTATGCATAATGCCATTCCCGTTTTCTCTGACGTAAAAAATGATATTTACTGTTTAGATCCTAACAAGCTTGGAAATGTGGTGACACCTCTTACTCGTGCGGTCATCCCTGTACATCTTTTTGGTCATCCTTGCGATATGGATGAGATAACACAATTTGCACAAAAGCATAATCTTAAGGTAATAGAAGACTGTGCTCAGGCACCTGGAGCAAAATACAAGGGAAGAAACGTGGGTACCATTGGAGATTGTGGAATATTTTCATTTCAAGAAACAAAAAACATGATGACTGGAGAAGGAGGCATGCTAGTTACTGATGATGATGACATTACAAAAATAGCTCAAATGGTACGAAATCATGGAGAAGTTCTATTATTAACTCAAAAAGAAAGAACATACAGATCCGAGATATTAGGATGGGGTTACAGAATGACTGAGATGGAAGCAGCTATTGGAATCGTACAACTTTCAAAGCTTGACAAGATGAATGAGGAAAGAATCAAGCTATGCCAATACCTTACTGATAAGATAAAAACACTAAATGGGTTTGAACATATAACATATGATTTTGTAAAACATGTATACTATGTCTATTCTTTTTCCTACGATCAAAATAAAGTAGGCATATCTAGAGATAAATTCTGTGAAGCGGTACGTGCTGAAGGCATACCGATGTTTGGAGGCTATGTAAAACCTTTGTATCTTAACCCTCTTTACATGGAACGAAGAGCTTTCGCATTCAAGAATTATAGCGGAAATGTAAAATATGAGAAGGGAATTTGTCCCGTAACAGAATCACTACATGAGGAGAAACTTATCATGACACCAGTTTGTAGACCTCCTGCCACTCTTGAAGATATAGATGATATCTTTGAAGCTATAACCAAAGTGATTGATAATAAAGATGAGTTAACATAACCTGTTTTTTACTAAATTACAATCCTAAAAATATTCAAAACGAAAAGAATGTAAATCACAAAATTCCATATAATACATATTGTGGTTTGAAGGAAAATCGTCATGAAGATTTGTAAAATATGTATCCAACCTGATTCAAGGCCTGGGATCTATTTTGATAAAGATGGGATTTGTGGAGCCTGTCTTTGGGAAAAGGAGAAAAAGGGAATTGATTGGGATAAACGAGAAAAAGAATTATCAGAAATTTCTCAGTGGGCAAAAAATACATCAAAGAGTAGTTATGACTGTGTAATAGGGGTCAGTGGAGGAAAAGACAGTACAAAACAAGCACTTACCGCAAGGGAACGATTAGGTTTACGATGTTTGTTGGTAAATAGCGAACCCGAGGGAATAACTGAGATTGGAAAACACAATATTGAAAATCTAAAAAACTTAGGATTTGATGTAGTTTCTCTTCGTCCTAATCCCAATCTAATGAAAAAACTCATCAAACGCGATTTTTATAAATATCTTAACCCTGTAAAAATAACGGAATATTCTCTTTGGTCTTCAACATACATCGTAGCTGACAGCTTTGATATTCCCTTAATTATTCAAGGTGAAAATGGAGGTCTAACCTTAGGAACGAGATTGACGGGTCTTGGTACTGATTCCAATGCATTGAAAGCAAATGAAATGAATACCATGTCTAGTGGATGTGAAGAATACCTAGAAGTCGAAGGAATAAATGAAAAAGATCTATTCATGTTTCGTTATGACAGGAGTCGATTGGAAGAAAAAGGTATCAGAGGTATTTGGTTACAATATTTCTTAAAAGAATGGTCCTTTAGAGGAAATGCGGAATTTTCTAAAAAGCATGGATTGTGGTGGAGACCGGACAATTTTGATCCCAATTCTATTGGAACGTATGTACCCTTTGCTCAATTAGATTCTGATTTAGTTCAAGTAAATCAAATGTTAAAATACATAAAATTTGGTTTTGGACAATGCATGGATCATGCATGTTATGATTTACGAGATGGTTTAATCACTCGTAATGAAGCAATTGATCTAGTAAGAAAATACGATGGAAAGTGTTCTGAGAAATACATCCTACAATTTTGTGAATATCTAGGCATATCACTGGATGAATTTTGGCGTGTTGCCAATAAATTTAGAGGTCTCATGTGGATAAAAGACAAGGATGATAATTGGCATAATACATACTGGGATGTTCTTGAAGAATGATTATCTCTGTGAAGTCTATGCACTAAAATCATTGCTCATCCCCAAGATTCCTAATGTCTCTACTGACTTGTCAACTTTCGATATTTTTTTGTAAAAGATAGGCAATGTCAGTCAGATTCTTCTTCCTATAATGAAATTTCTCTTCCTCGATAATTTTTAGTGAGGGAAATAATTTCTTGAATAAAAGTGGGAAATTCTGTTTCCAACACATATTTGTATAATCTCTATATTTTATTTCGGTCAAATTATCAGCATAATACTCAAACCCAAAAATATACCGATTAGTAAGATTAACAATCTTTTTTATTATTGAGTCCAGTGACAGCGGATTTATGTGAATGAGAACACCTGCAGTATATACTAAATCATATGTCTCATTAGGTTCAAAATCTTCTATACTCGAATTAATAAAAGTAATATTTTTACTATTTTTTTGTGCTATATCTACAGCTTTTTTATTTAACTCAACACCATAGAGATTAGTAAACCTCATTTTTTGTAATACACGAAGATTAAGGCCAACATTGCATCCTAATTCCAAGATCTTGCTTTTTTTATCTATGTTATGAAAGAATTTTTTAAATATTTGCTCTACAGTGAACCCTGTTTCTTTTTCATATAATTCATTTACTTCCTCAATTGTTTTGTTTCTGTTTATATAAAAATCACCAAATTCACCCAACCAAAATTTCCTTTGAGAATCATTAATTTCATACGTGTTATCCATATTCATTTATTAAATTATGTCCAGAATTTATGCTATCCGTATACCTCACATAGTAAGGTTTTTTATAATAATAATAAGAATGGAATCATCTTGTTTGATGGTAAAACAGTGCTTATTACTGGTGGAACTGGTTCATTAGGAACGGCATTAACAACTCGACTTCTACAAACAAATGCAAAGACAATTAGGATTTTTAGTAGAGATGAATGGAAACAAACCCAGATGCAAGCAGCATTTAATGATAAAAGATTAAGATTTTTTATTGGTGATGTTAGAGATAAAGAGAGATTATCAAGAGCACTGGAAGATGTAGATATAGTAATTCATGCTGCCGCTTTGAAACAAGTGCCTGTAGCTGAATACAATCCCTTTGAAGCTGTTAAAACTAATGTTTACGGTGCAGCGAATTTGATTGAAGCATGTTTAGATGAAAATGTAGAAACAGTAGTTGCGGTTGGAACTGACAAAGCTGTTTCTCCTTTTAATACATATGGTGCAACAAAATTCTTGATGGAAAGATTATTTATTTCAGCAAACTTTTACAAAGGTAATCATAACATACGATTCACTTGCGTGAGATACGGTAACGTTTTGGGAAGTAGAGGTTCAGTAGTACCTCTTTTTATTAATCAGATATTGAGTGGCAAAAAAATTACCATAACTGATCCAATAATGACAAGATTCAACATAACTATGAATCAAGCATTGGATCTTATCTTACGAGCCTTAAAATATAAAATGGGCGGAGCCGTATTTATTCCTAAACTCAAAGCCTATAAAGTTGGAGATATGAAAGATGCCATCATAGAATTATTAAATGGTCAAAAAAAAATAGAAAGAATTTCTGTTAGACCTGGAGAGAAATATCATGAATCATTGATAAGTAAAGATGAAACGAGGAACACTTATGAAACAAAAGAAGACTATGTAATTTTTGAGGAACAAACACAAAGTTATGACTATAGAAAGATACCCGGAATTAGAAAATCTAGTCTCAAAGACAGATATTCTTCAGATACGGTAGAATTGCTAACAAAAGATGAGTTGAAGATGATTCTAATAAAAGAAAAGTTGATACCAAGAGATAAAATTAACTAAAGAAATAATATGAGAATTTACATAAGTTTTTCATCGATATTAAATTATTTATTTAAATATAAAATAACTACTCGAATAAACTAATTTTAACTCAATATTGTTTTAAAAGTTCTGCAAGAGAATTTGAAGAGTCACCACGATTTACAAAATAATCATCAATGTATTTTTCACCTTTTTGAATTAAATCATTTCTAAATGTATCATTAAATAGTACATTATTAAGTGCATCTTCAAATTCTTTTAGTGTTTTTACCAGACAGGTTGCCCCATTTTGAAAAATTTTATTTTCATATTCCCAATCAGGTCCAATCTGAAAAGTTATTGTTGGTTTATTAAGAATCATTGCTTCCAAAATTACTGTAGAGAAACCGATGTAAACAAACACATCACAATCTTTCATCAAATCAGATATATTATTAGTTTTATAGATAGGAATGGGAGGATCTATCTCATTTACTATCGGTTTAATATCATAAGACGAATGTTGGCCGGGATGAAGTTTAATAATTAATTTTTTATTTGGAATATTAACGCATATTCTACAAACCTCTCGAAACATATTTTCAAATTGGATAAGTGTATTAGTATCTATTCTAGAATAAGCCAACTCTGGTAAAATACTAGAACCGATCAGAATACTACCTTTGTTTTTACACTTATTTTTCATTCGAAAAAGTTCATCGTATCTAGGATTGCCTATTAAGATCATCTCTTCATCTTTTACGCCCATTTGACGAAAAACGTTTTCTGCTTCCTCACCCCAAAGACCATGTTTTATGCAAGTTGGTGGAATGAATGGCAATATGGTTGTTAGTCTTCCTGTATCACGTTTAGTGAATATACCTCCATGTTGTAAAATAATTCCCAGAATTTTAAATTCTTTTGCGGTGTGTAAAAGTATTTTTTCTTCAGAGGCTGTGTCATACAAAATCAGCATACATGCAATATTCATTTTTTCAAATAGTTCTCTTGATAGAACTAATCTTTCTATTGCTTCATGGAATCTTTTTGAACACATTTCAATAAAACTATCCTTAATAGAAGGCCAGAAAGAATTACCTTCAATTGAAAAGAATTCTGTGAGCATATCATCTAAAGATATTTGTTGAAGACGAGTTCGTAATTCATTTTGTTTTTGTATTATTATTGAGGATAATTTTGAATTAAGAAGATCGTCTAATTTTATTATTTTTGAATTAGAACGTTTAATGTTATTGAGGCTTTGCAAATTCCACACAGCTGGTCTACGTTGATTTAAAAGAACTATATTTCGATCCAATTTTGAAAGTTCACCTAAAAGATCTCCATATAACATTGGATTAAAATCAAGAAGAAGAATAGATTTACGCTTCGATGCATTTGAAAAATTAAATTTAAATTTAAAAATCAAATTTGTGATTGATTCTACTATATTTTTAATTTTTAAAGCAAAATCACGTGATATCCAAATAGTAAATAATTTTTTTCCTATGTTAATCGGTATTGCCACACGATCATAACTTAATGAGGAAGGATTTGGGATAACATATGACTGGATTTTGATTTTTTTATTCATCATAACCGCTTCTACCATTGAAGCAAGAGGAGTTGATGCTATAACAATCGAGGGATTTTCTTTATCAATTATCCTTTTCACACCAATAAAATTTTTCATAATTTGTAGAAAATATGGAGCAATTTCCAATTCTAATAGTGAACCTAAATTCATATTTTCAAATTTAAGTAACTCAGAAATTCCTTCTTGTTGATACCATTCGTGAGATTTATCAATGATTAATTTATCAATTAGTTCCTGATCATCTTTATCTATATAACTTTCTACTTTTTCATGTTCAATTCCCAATTTTGATAACATATTATGTGAAAGAATATCAAGAGAAATCACTTTGGTTTGTGCAAGATCAGCGATCTCAGATAATAATTTAATAATATTCGGAGAATTTTCTACCAATACTACAGTATAAACCAAATATGTTCATATTATTAAGATGGTTAATTTAAGATTCCTAATTTGTTCTATTATCTTTTTATCAGTAATCAATTACTTGCAGTTTTTATTTTAGGTTTTAATTCTTCTTGGGCTTTGCAGACATTACAGTATTTATTCCATTTTTCACTATGCTTCCATTGTTCTAATCCAGTTTGTTCATATCGTTGATGTGCCATTTGTAACATTCTTCTTGTATCGTGTTTATACATGAATTGTTTCAAAGCAAACAATTCTGGAACTGTGAAATATTGGCTAACTGTAGCTGTGTATTGAGTGGCATCACCACAGTCTTGCATAAATCTGTCAAGTGCTCTTAATTTCCACTTAGAAACAGTTTCTTTATCAGCAAGATCAGGATTATTTTTTACTAGTTTTAGCCTTTCGTCATACTGTTGTAATACAAAGTCCTTGTAATCATAGTATATAGGGCTACCAACATATGGCGTACAGATAAATGGATTAATTTCAATATTGTTTCTTATCCAAAATGTTACTGTTTCCATTAAATCATTAATATTTTCATGTGGATTTCCAATCATGAATGTTGTAAGAGGACGGAGACCTATACTTTTAACGGTATCAATTGTTTTTTGTAAATGATCCTGTGTTTGTCCTTTTCCAATATCTTGATTTAGGACCTTATCAGATGCTGACTCAAATCCAAATGAAATAAATGAACATCCTGCATCTTTCATCGTTTTTACTAAACTAGGTTGTACAGCAACACTTGGAGCATCTCCCAGTGTACCCCATTTAACATGTTCATGTAGTCCTTCTTGGACATATAATTTACAAAACGATTCTGTCCATTTTCTGTTACTTGTCATGTTTTCGTCAACACAAAAAACAAAGTCAACATCATATTTTTCTCGTAAAAATTTAACATTGTCTACTGCATATCTCACAGAGGGCCAACGTGCAGGCAATTGGAAGGTATGATTTTCTTCATCAATTTTTCTTACTATCTGCTCTCCTTTTTTTCTATCACCTGCACCATAAATATTTTGTATGTCTATACGTGACATACCGTTATGAGAACAAAATGTACAACCTCGAGGACACCCACGTTCCCAAACCACATTTACTCTTCGTTTAGAATTAAAGGATTCAACCGACATCGGGATTGATGAATATCTGAAATAGATATCCATCTCGAGGAGATGATAAGCTGGATAAGGAATACTATCTAAATCTGAAATCAATGCTCTCGGTTCGGTGAATTTAATTTTTCCATTATTATTTAAACATAAACCCTTTACTTTTTCAAAATCTTTAGTTCCTTGATTAATTTCGTCATAGACTTCGGAAAAAGTTTCTTCACCTTCTCCGATACATATAATATCAATTTGTGGAATTAATTTTAAAATTTCATCTGGATTATATGTAGCCCAGCCCCCTCCACTTATGAGAATTGAATCTGGATTGTGCTTTCGTATTAAAGGCACTAGTTGTTTTATGCGTCGATATGTAGTAGTTAGACCACCTATTCCTATTAAATCCCATTTCTCAAGACTAATTTCATCTTCAATTATATTGTCTGGAACTAGTCTTCCCCCATAATTCATTCGAAGTGCATTTAAATCTAAAATTCCAACTTGTCCGCCTTTTTTTTCTGCAATTGCTCCTAATATTCCAGCCCAAAATGGTATGTCAGCGGGCTTGTCATCAAGCCTAACTTCTGGTACAATAAGTAAAACTTTCAAATATAATCATCTTTTATGAAAAATACTATTTAAACCAATTTAACGTTTTGTTAACCATTCTCGTTAAGAAATTTGGTTAGAGTCATACATCTTATCTTCTCACCAAAAATGCACCCTCCCTCAGTGGCATTTATAGTGGTTAACCACGATGGAGAACGTGAAATGAATTCTTTGAGGGCTGTACTATAATATTGAAAAATAGGATCCAAGATACAGTAACATTTGAATTCTGGATTGTAAATTTTTGGAAATAATTTCTGAAAAGCAGAGCTATCTTTATCCATTTGTACTTTGGCATGAGTATAACCATGAGACAGAATTAATTCCCATGGATCATTCTCACTCCATCCATGATTTATTCCAATTAGTACTACAGTAGTACATTTTAAAATTTGCCAACTAACAAACCAAGATGAAGAACCTACATTTCCTCCTGTTTGTATGGCTGGTAATCCGCGTGTATGATTTTTTGCTCTAACCATCAATGCCGATATTTGATTGAATGATGTTCTTCCCTCATTATAATCAAACAGCGTATGTAACCAATGTATTTTAATTCCTGCATCTCTAGCACGTTTAATGGTAAATGGATTTGTGAATGTAGAAAAAATACCTTTTATTCGATCACCGTATCGATCAACTATTGCATCATTGTAAGATTCTTTTATTTCTTCTCGTGCATCTATAGTGACTACGAAATACTTTGGGAATTTTTCTGGTGTAATACCTGCTTTTAAAGCATCTATTAGCGCACCATCTGTACATACTATGGTCCCGTTATAATTACTGTTAGCAAGTAGTTCCAGATGTTTATGTTCTTTTACAGATGGACCGCGTCCTATCACTATAGCAGAATTTTTTTTTATTTCAAGTGTTGAATTTTTATTTGGATTCAGTTCTCTTGCTGAAGATTCATTCCAAATATTATTTAGATTTAAGGCAAAATTTTGTACCCAAGCAGTATAAAATTTTTCATAATAAACTTTTGCCCATTTTTTTTCTATTCCATCTTGTGTTAATTTTTGAATATCATTATGACTAAAAATATAGTCAAACCATTCGTCCCATTCTTTTTCACCGAATCCCATTTCTTTCTTTTTAGCTAACATTTTGGAAAAAGTCTTTTCCTTAATTGAGAAATTTGTATCAGTGGACATTTCCGTATAATTTTCTAATTCTTTAGATTTTTAATTGTTTATTAGATTATAGCTCTTCTAGCCCCATCTCATCATCTTTTTTAGTAGATCGAAATACCATAAATGAGCCAGCTGCGCCAGATTTACTGATAAATTCTTCAAATTCTAATTCTGTAATATCTTTCTTTGAGTCATTGACAATTTTATTATCAGTTTCAGTCACATCAGATTTAGCAACTTTTGATACCTTAAAGTTGGTCTTCAACAATAATTTCATATTAAACAAGATTAATGAACTTTACTGAAATAAATTGGAAACTAACTTCTCGATTGTTATTGAAGAAAATATTTATTTTCCAATTCTAACTTCCAAACATTTAGGACAGATGCAATCCTCATCATCGTCATTTATAATAGAATGAGGTAATTCATAGCACCAACAAGATGAATTCTCTTTACATTGGAATTTTTCTCTACATATAGAACAAATCTTTACTTTCATGAACATTGTAATTACTAGTTTGATTATTTATTAATTATTAAGTGTGAATATTAACATTGTATATTTTATATGCTTACAAGTTTGATGTCATATAAAGATGAAAGATAAATTTTGTATTCTGTGCAAATTCTCTAAGCTTGATATAATTGCCTCACGGGTACGGGATTCTGACAAACACAGAGTAATAAAATGTACAAAATGCGGTCATGTTCAACTTTCTCCAATACCAACATTAGATCAAGATAAAAAATTTTATGATAAAAATCTACAAGACAGAAACATAAATTATCATGGGAGCATAGATGAAAATAGAAAGAAAAGCGTAGATGATACGATCAGGCGTTTTGATTTAATTAGGAAGCTAGCGCCAAAAAATGTAAAAATTTTAGAAATCGGTTCTGGACATGGGTTTTTTTTAGAACTAATGTATCAAAAGGGATATAATATAACAGGTATAGAAATTTCAAAAGAAAAAAGGAAAATTTCTAAAAAAGTTACAAGTGCAAAAGTTTTAGATATAGATATAAATACACAAATTCCACACGTTAATGATTTTGATATCATAGTAATGTTTCACGTATTAGAACACATCATAAATCCAATAGATTTTTTAAAAAAAATAAAAAAATTACTTGCGTCAAAGGGTAAGATAATAGTAGAAGTTCCAAATTACGATGATTTTCAACTTAAATTAAATAAATATTATACAGCGTTTTACTGGCAAAGAGCACACATACATTATTTTACACCTCAAGTGTTGAAAGAAATTTTTAATCAGGCCGATCTTAGAAGCAAGATAATAGGCATACAGAGATACAGTATAGAGAATATGTTTAATTGGAAATTAAATAATAAACCTCAAATGAATAATCCTCTTTTTAATCTTACAAGTGAGTATGAGTGGATAGAAAAACCGTATAAGAGACATTTAGAAAAAAACTTAATATCGGATACAATCACTGCCATCGGAGATTTAAAAAAATAAAACTAAATATTCAGAGACAATATAGAGTGATGTAGTTGGAATATTATTTTTTGAAGGATTCTTCTACGAGTTCACAGATCATATGTATTATTATTCTATGTACTTCCTGAATTCGTGGCGTAGATGTAGAAGCCACTATGAGTGGGATATCTACCAATTTTCGAAGATCACCGCCATTACCGCCCGTCAATCCTATTGTCATTGCACCATTTTTTTTAGAGGCAATAATAGCTTTAATGACATTCTTAGATTTACCACTGGTAGAAATTGCAATTACAATGTCACCTTTTTTTACTACAGCTTCACATTGTCTTGAAAAAACATAATCAAAACCATAATCATTTCCTAATGCAGTAATAATTGAAGAGTCAGTTGTCAATGCGATAGCGGGAAGACTTTGTCTTTCTAGTTTATAGCGACCAATCAATTCTGCAGCAAAATGTTGTGAATCTGCTGCACTTCCACCATTACCAAATATTATTACCTTGCCTCCTTTTTTATAGCTCTTAATTATTATTTCTATTACTTTAGATATTTGATTAGTTAATTTTTTTGATTTTAAGATAAGTGACGCACTTTCTTCAAATGAATTATTGATAATATTTTTGTAATCCATTTCATTTTAAATAATAATTCTCAGACAGTACCTCTAAGTTTCTTCATAATAGGAATTTCTGATGGCCATACTTTTTTTACGCCATCTCCAAGAATAAGATCAATTTCCCTTATATCCCTGACAAGACGTTGTAAGCCAAGTGGTTCTATAGAAGCAGCTTGATCAGAGCCATACATTGAACGATCTAGTGTAATATGTCTCTCTATAGAAGTTGCGCCTAATGTCACAGCAGCTACACAAATCAGATATCCTGTTGCTTCGTGTCCACTATATCCTACATTACAGTTAAACTCTTTTTTCAATGTTTGAATACATCGCAAATTAGCTTCTGCAATATTCATAGGATAGGAACTATTGCTGTGTTGAAGTTCAAAAGGACAATCATATTTTCTAAATAAATCCACAGCTTTGCGAATTTGTTCAATAGTACTCATTCCAGTAGAAATAAATGTGAATTTTTTCTCTTCAGCTATTGTTTTCAATAGATCATAATTAGTTAACATAGCAGATCCCACTTTATTATATTTCAAATTATATTGCCTCAAAAAAATCTGGCTATCAATATCCCAAGAAGATGCATACCAAATGATATTCTTATTTTTACAATATCTATCAATTTCATCATATTCTTTTTTATTAAATTCCAACGCCATTTTTTGATCTCTTGTTGTAGTCCCCCATGGACTTTCTCGCGGAGAATCTAAGACTTCTTTTGAGTATACTTTTTCTACCGTTCTTTTTTGGAATTTTACTGCATCGCATCCAGATGTAACAGCTACATCAATTAGTTTTTTTGCAATTTCTATATCGCCATTATGATTAATGCCAATTTCTGCGGTGATAAACACCATATAGATTACATTTTTGTAAAGATATTAAATCTTATCCCCATGTTTTGCGAGAATCAAATCAGCCACTTCTCTAAATGCACCAGCACCGCCATTAGCTCGACAAATATAATGAGAAACTTTTTTTGCGGCGTTTACAGCATCGTGTGGAACAACTGACAAACCAACTCGTTTTAATAATTCAACATCATTAACATCATCTCCAATATAAGCAATTTCGTCAGATGAAATACAATATTTTTTGCATATAATATCAACTATCCCCTCCTTTTGTAAAACTCCATCATACAATTTTTCTATTTTCATTTTAACTGCCCAACGTTTTACTATTTTGGTTTTTTCCTTAGTTATTATTATTGTTGGAATATTTTTTTTTCTTAGTAGTGTTACTCCCATTCCATCACGAGTTTGAAATTTTTTCATTGTGTCTCCTTCTGCAGTATAATACATACCTCCATCAGTAAGAACACCATCGACGTCAGTTAATACTAGTTTGACTTTTTTACATTTTTCTAACAGTTTAGTATTCATTAATATGACCAGCAAATATCATTAATATTATTATATCTTAATTTTCATACTAATCATGAAAAGAATACCACAAATAGGCATTATGAGCGGCAGGCTTTCAGAACCTGTTAGGAATGAAATTCAAGCATTTCCAAGATATTCTTGGCGTGAAGAATTTGAAAGGGCTTCCAATTATGGATTTGAGTTAATTGAGTGGGTCTTTGATAGTTATGAAAACAACCCCATACTAGATCATGACCAAATCAAGGTTATCCGAACATTGTCAGAAAAATACGGGATAAAAATAAATGCTATCTGTGCAGATTATTTTATGGAAAAAAAACTTTTTAATGTTTCAGAATACAACTTAGAAAAAAACCTGAATATTTTAAAGTCTCTTATAGAAAGATGTAGTTATTTAGAAATTAAAATATTAGAAATTCCATTAGTTGATTCTTCTTCTTTAAAGAATAATAAAGATAAAGAAGAATTAATTTCTAATATAGGGAATGTTTTATCAATTTCAGAAAAAAATGATGTAAAAATTACACTTGAAACAGATTTGCCTCCACGATCCTTCAAAGATTTGTTATTAAGATTCAATCATCCAAACATACAAGCTAATTATGATACAGGCAATAGTACTTCATTAGGATATGATGTTAAAGAAGAATTCAATGAATTTGGTTCTTGGATTACAAATATTCATATCAAAGATAGAACATATAATGGAAAGACAGTGCCTTTAGGAAGCGGTGATACTAATTTTGATTTATTTTTTACTACGCTGAAGAAAATAAACTATACAGGGGATCTCATAATACAAGGAGCAAGGGAACTCGATGATCCTGAAATAAAACCAGAACATACTTGTAAGAAATATTTGGATTTTGTGAAGCAATATGTTGATAAGTATTTAAATTATAAAGATGGTGAATGAAAGAAAAAATGAAAAAGATCATAATTACCGGATCAGAAGGATTACTTGGTAGCAATATAGCAAATTATTTAGAAAAACACAACAAGGTTTACAGATTAGACTTATTACTAGGTCATGATCTCACTAATGAGAAATTTGTAAAAAAATGGTTTAAAGAAAATAAAGCAGATTGTTTAGTAAATTGTTTTGCCTTAAATGATCATGTAGAGGGAAAACAAAAAAGAAGCACTCTTTTTGATATTTCGTTAGAATCATTTTCTCGATATTTGAATGTTAATTTAACAGCATTGTTCTCGGTTTGTAGAGAATTTGCACGTAATAATAAAACAGGTTGTATAGTTAATTTTTCTGCATCAACCGGAATTGTTTCAGCTAGGCCAGATTTGTATAATGGTAGACATAAACATATTGCGTATAGTATTTCCAAAGCTGGAGTAATTAATCTTACAAAATTTCTTGCCACTCACTTAGCCCCAAATATACATGTTAATTGTATTGCGCCAGGAGGGGCAGAGAACAATCAAGATAAAGAATTTGTAAAAAAATATGCTGCATTGACACCACTAAAACGTATGATGAGAAAAAATGAGTTAAATGGAATAGTAAATTATCTTTGTAGTTCTGAAGCATCCTATGTAACAGGAGCTACATTTGTTATTGATGGTGGTTGGACCACTTGGTAATTAAGAACAGGGTGTGAAATTTGACAAATAATGTTATTGCAATTATACTAGCTAGAGATGGCTCAAAAGGAATTCCAAATAAGAATATTGTAAACTTTTGTGGTAAACCATTACTTGCATGGTCAATAGAACAAGCTAAAAAAACAAATGGTATCTCATCAGTATGGGTAAGTTCTGATAGTGATAAAATCCTTGAAATTGCAAGACAAAATGGAGCAAAGATTATACACAGACCGAAATCCCTATCCACTAGTACCTCATCTGCAACATCAGGATATTTACATGCTATAGATCATATTGAAAAAAAAGGACATCGTGTTGATTTAGTGATAGCTATACAAGCAACTTCACCTGTAAGAGAATCATCAGATATAGAAAAAGGATTAAAAAAGTTTGTCAAATCAAAATATGATTCTATGTTTTCTGCTTCATTGATAGGAGATTTTTTTATTTGGAAAAAAAAGAAGAATGGTCTTTACACTAGTATCAATTATGATTATAAAAAAAGACCTAGACGCCAGGAATTCCCAGAACAGTATGTAGAAAATGGCTCATTTTATATTTTTAAACCAGCTATTCTTAAAAAATTCAATAATCAATTAGGAGGTAAAGTTGGGATTACCACCATGGAATTCTGGAAATCTTTTGAAATTGATGAGGTAGAAGATCTAGAATTATGTGAAATCATAATGAATCATTATTTATTGCATGATATCAGAAATATAAGAAAGAAAAGAACCTAAATTCATATACAAATTTAATAGAAAGTGATGATGATGACATAGAATGCGCTTTGTATACATGAATGATACGTTTGTTCCTGAAACAGAAGCCAAGATTTCAATTTATGATTCTGCACTAATGTTTGGTGATATGGTCTTTGAGATGACTCGTTCATTCAATAAGAAGCAATTTAAGTTACGTCAACATTTAGAAAGATTGTATTCCTCAATAAAATATGTCCAAATTCCTTTGAAAATGACTATTGATGAAATGGAAAATGCTTGTTATCAAACCATAGAAAAAAATGAACCAGACTTTGAGGCTACAGATGAACATAGATTGATGATTAATGTAAGTCGAGGCCCATTGTCCATATATACAGAAGTATTCAATGGAAAGATGGAGCCAACTGTTGTTATAGCAGATTTTCCTCTCAAATGGACTGTTTCTACCATGGGTTCATTATTTGATACAGGAATAAATGCGGTTATTCCTTCTCAACGAGCTATTCCTGCACATTTACTTGAACCAAAAGTAAAAAACAGAAGTAGAATTCATTACATGATGGCAAATATCGAGGTGTCAAATTGGCCAGGAGATAATAATTGGGCTCTGCTTCTTGATCCAGACGGTTTCATAACAGAAGGAACTGGAGATAATTTTTTCATAGTAAAAAATGACACAATCATCAGCCCAGAGCCTAGAAACATACTTCGTGGCATAAGTCGTGATTATATTTTTGAATTAGCTAAAGAACTGAATTTACAGATAGTTGAAAAAAATATAGGAGTCTATGATGTAATAAATTCTGATGAGGCATTTATGACAGGTACCCCATTTTGCATATTACCTGTAACAAAATTAAACGGTGTAGAAATTGGAAATGGTAAAAGAGGGACAATAACCAACAAACTTTTGTCAAGATGGAGTGAAAACGTGGGAGTAAACATAGAATCTCAAATCAAAAAATGGCATTCTGAGATTAAAGAAAAAAAACAGAATGTCCCTAGTCCTTATCAATTTAAAAAATCTACACAAATAAAATGACAATATCATGGATTTGAATTTATCTGGAAAAACTGCATTAGTAACAGGTTCTAGTAAGGGTATAGGAAAAGCTATTGCAATATCATTACATAATGAAGGATGCAATGTTGTCTTAAATGGCCGCACTAGATCTAACTTGGAAAAAACGTTAAAAGAAATAGGAAATAGAGTTAGTTTTGTAGTTGCAGATGTAACGAATTTCGATGCGTGTACTAAGCTTATCGATAAAGTGATCAATTTACACGGTAGTTTGGACATATTGATTTGTAATGTTGGAAGTGGGACATCTGCGAAATCAGATGAAGAAACCAATGCAGATTGGCAACGTATGTTGAATACGAATCTATTTAGCTGCACCAATATCATTAAAGCAGCTAGAAAAGAATTAGCCAAATCTCACGGTTCAATAACATGCATTTCTTCAATTGCCGGTATTGAAGACATAGGAGCACCTGTAACATATGCTGCATCAAAAGCAGCATTAAACGCATATGTACGTGGAATTTCTCGATTTCTTGCAAAAAGCAGAATACGAATTAATGCAGTTGCCCCAGGTAATGTTTTTTTTAAGGGATCGATATGGGATAGAAAAATGTCTGAGAATTATAAATTGATTAAAAAAATGTTACAAGATAAAGTTGCGTTAGGACGTTTTGGAAAACCTGAAGAGATAGCTGACTTTGTTACTTTCCTATCATCACCTCTAGCTTCCTTTGCTACTGGACAGATTTTCATAATTGATGGCGGGCAGTTAAGATCATAGAATATGATTTTTGTAACATATGGTAAATTTCCCTTCTTTAGAATCCAATTTCAATCATTTTTCTGCAATTTTAAAAATGGTGCTTGTTTCGATATTATCACTATCAACCATAGTTGCCTCCGAATAACCTAATAATTTAAACGGTACATAATCGATAAATTCTTTTAGATTGGTGAAGAAATTAATACCATATTTCTGTTTTCCTTTATAAAAAACAAGATTATGAAAAAAATACTTGTCTTTGAAATGTTTAAGAATATCTTGAAAAACTTTATCCAAATCATCTAATATATACCAAGTAATTTCAGCAAATAGTATTGCCTCATAATCTGAATAATTTGATATATTTTTAACGGTGTCAACTACAAAATCCAAATCAGGCCAGAGTTTTTTGGCTTTGATTATTGCAGTTGGAGAAACATCTACTCCTTTTATTTTAATATCTGTTGTTTTATGTATTAGATTTGTGTAGTAACCCAAACCACAACCAAATTCAACTATAGATTTTATACCAAGTTTTCGTATATTGATAATCGCCGCATTCCTTGAATAAGAATTAAGATTATTGTTTTCAGAAGTTTGTAACCAAGGATTCGTAAACTTTTGATACATTTCTTCAAATTTACCTACAAAATGACCATCTTTAATGACATAATCTTGGTAACGTTCTGATTTATCATCTTGTGTTTCTGTCATTATTCCATATAGCTATGCTTGACGTTTATCTTTTTTTATATAAGATGTAAATTTCTTATTACAAAATTTCAAGAATATGAAACACATTATATAATAGAATGACTATTTTTTACTAACATCATAATTTTATCGCAAATTCTTTCTTTAGCATGTCCATCCCACTTGAACATAAATTCTCTAATGAAATTCTCAATTTTTTGTTCAGATGCAGGATTAGAAGATAATGCTTGTTGTATTGATTTAAAAAGGTACGAGGGATCTTTACATTCTACAGCCATATTTCTTTCCAAAAATACATCCTCTTTAAGATTAAAAAAATTACATATGACAATAGGTTTTCTAGATAATAGTGCGAATACTTCAGCTGTAGATGCTTCAAAAGACACCATCACGTCTGCATTAATAAGGAATTCCAGAATGTCACCTTTCTGATAAATAGGTATTGACGGAGCTATCGAATGTATTATGGATTGATATTCTGAAAGAACCGAAGAAGAGGGATGAATTTTAACTACGATTGATATTTCGTTCATATTTTCATGAAGTTTTGTGATAGTTTCTGCAATTGCTTTATCTCTTTGTTTTCTTGTCCAAACTCCATGTTCGTATAATGTGGAGGGTGCTACTAGTACATGTATCACATTGTCTTTATTAACAGATGATTTTTCTTCAGATAGTTTTTGAAAAGCAGTATCATATATCGGATTGCCTGTTATAACGAGATTGGATTTTTTAAAACCTATGTCAAGCTTTTGTTTCAATGAATTTTCATTTTCTAAAAATTGTATTACATCTATACCAAATTTTGGATCAAGTTTATCTGAGAGAATAAATTTCCAGATCATAAAAATGGTATGCAATCTATCAGTCTTTAAGATCATTTTAGTTCTTAACAAAAAAAGGTATTTGTAAATAAAAAATCTGCCTCGTCTCATGAATTGTTTTTCATTTTGTTCGGTATCAGTAGGAATAGAGTTTTGAAAAAATCTAGTAAAATCAGATATAATAATTTCTACTTTAGTTTTTTTACTAAAAATATCGCTATAAATCATACAAAATACTGGAATGTCAAATGATTTAGCCGCAGAAGATAATGCATAATCAATAAAACTCCATGTCGGACTAGCATAAATTATGTTAGGTTTTACTTTTTGTATTACTTCTACAGCATTTTTAAAATCATGAATATCTAAGACGGTAGTATCTGAGGTCTGTTGTATGGGTGAACCCAATTTTTCAGGAGTATAAACCAGCCAGATTATATGCACATTTACCTTAGTCTTTAGCATATTTAACAGATTATCAAAGAACATTGTTGTAACAGATTTTACATTTGGCATTATATGCGTAGGAACTAAAATACGAAGTGTGGTCATTAAATCAAGTAAGAGATAGGCATTTTTTTATGTATATTATTCTTTTTACCTAATTTTATTCCATCTATTCCAGTCATAATCATCAAAAGAAATGTTTTTCATTTCATTATCATTTGGTCTCCATGCTAAATTTGTAATGGCAAGAATTGTTGCTAATTTATCTGTCACATTTATGTGAGCTGAAGGATGATTTTTGAGGATTTGTATTAATACAGGATCTTCTTCACTAGATTCAATTTCATGATATTTCCCAAGAAGATCCTTTGTTATGAAAACAACTTTTCCTCTGATACAAACAAAATAACTGTCTCTTTTTGTGTGCAAATGAGGTCCCTTGATTTCCCCTGGATTTACAGATGAGACATATACCATTTTAGGATCTAATGGTAATATTTTGTCCCAGTCTCTCCATATTACTGTTAAAGAACCATTAACATGTTGATCATTAATATCTCTTGTTTGATGTTTTTCTAATTTTATTGATCTGATAGTGTCGTTTTCCATGTACTGGTTATCAATTATACATAATAATAAAAATACCTAATAATTTCTTTACACTAAGATTTCTAGATAGATTCATTTTTATTCATTCAAATGAATGAAGATAATATTAAATATAAAAAGACTGATTTTGTATCATTGCATTACAGTGTATCAAATAATAGATTTTGGAGGAAGATATGAAATTTCTAGTGACGGGCGGATTGGGATTTATTGGTAGTAATTTCATTTTATATGTTCGTGACAAATATCCAAAATTTAAAATTACGAATATTGATGCACAGCTTCCTGGCTCTAATAAACAAAATCTAAATGGTTTACAAAATAATAAAAATTATAGATATGTGAAAGGAAACATAACTAATCAAAAATTAATAAACAAGCTGGTTTCAAACACAGATGTTGTAATTAATTTTGCGGCAGAATCTCATGTTGATAGAAGTATTTCTGATCCAAAACCATTTGTTAATTCTAACATACTTGGAGTCTATACAATTCTGGAGGCAGTTAGAAAATACAAAAAGAAACTCATTCAAATTTCAACTGATGAAGTTTTTGGCAGTCTAAAATCTGGTAGTGCCCCTGAGAGATATCCGTTTAATCCCTCTAGTCCATATGCTGCCTCAAAAGCATCTGCAGAGGTACTCGTTCAATCATACATAACAACTTATGATTGTGATGCAATTATAACAAGATGTACTAATAATTACGGTCCACGTCAGTCTCCGGAAAAGCTTATCCCCAAAATCATCTATTTAGCAAACAATAATAATAAAATTCCAATTTATGGAACTGGAAAGAATATTAGAGATTGGATATTTGTCTTGGATCATTGTAGTGCTATACTAAGAGTTTTATTCAAAGGAAAATCAGGAGAATCCTATAATATTGCAGCTTCAAATGAGATAGACAATCTTACAATAGTAAAAAAAATTCTTGAAACAATGGGAAAACCCAATGATCTTATTCATTTTACAACTGACAGACCAGGTCATGATTTTCGTTATAGCTTGAACTCCTCAAAAATTTATAGGAAATTAGGCTGGAAACCATCTTACAAATTTGAGAAAGGACTAGAATTTACGATTAAGTGGTATCTAAAAAATAAAAAGTGGTGGAAAAATCTCAATCAAGAACAGATAAGAAAAATTCCTTGGAAAACTAGATAAACTGAGTTTAACAACCGATTATGAATTCATTGAAAGGTATAATTCTTCATGGTGGACATGGCACTAGATTAAGACCTTTGACTCATACTGGACCAAAGCAGCTACTTCCTATTGCAAATAAACCAATGTCACAATATTGCTTAGAATCATTAAGGGATGCAGGTATTACAGAAATTGCGATCATAATAGGCGGATTAGGATCAAAAAGAGTACAAGAGTATTATGGATCCGGAGAAAACTTTGGCGTAAAACTTACTTACATAGAGCAAGAGTCCCCACGTGGTATTGCTCATGCAATAGGACTTTGTAAAGAATTTGTAAATAATCAAAAATTCATAGTATTCCTAGGAGATAATATTCTAAAAAGAAACATTTCAGATTATGCAACAGATTTTGTAAAATCCGATGTTAAAGCATCAATTTTGCTCTGTGAGGTAAGTAACCCTACACAATTTGGAATTGCGGATGTAAAAGATGGAATTATAAAAAAAATAATGGAAAAACCAAAAAATCCTCCCACAAACCTAGCAGTAACAGGAATCTATTTTCTCACTTCTGCAATATTTGACGTAATAAATAGACTAAAACCATCTTGGAGAAACGAGTTAGAGATAACGGACGCCTTACAGATGCTTTTAGAAGAAGGTCATAAGATTACGTACCATACGGTAACAGATTATTGGAAGGATACGGGAACTCCTCAAGATATCATACATGCCAATAAGATCATCCTAGATGATATGAAACCGTATTTCTATGGAAAAAAGGAAAAAAATGTTACGATTAGTGGAAATATAATGATTGATGAAAACACTATACTGAAAGAAGGTTCGGAGATTTCAGGACCTGCAATCATAGGAAAAAATTGTATCATACATCCTGGAACACATATTGGACCAAATACCAGCATAGGAGACAATTCAGAAATTGCTAATTGCGATATAGAAAATTCTATTATAATGTCTGGATGTAAGATTGATACAGATATTAAAATAAGAGACAGTATAATTGCATTTAATTCTGAAATCATCTCGAAAAAAGATAATAATAAAAACAAAATATTCTTACTAGGAGAAGGTACTAAAATTTCACTTTAAGGTAGAAATAATTCCTGAGATGAATTTGAGAATGTTAAATAAGCTTAGGTAGAGCTAGACGGTAAGAATAGTTTGATAAAAGATCATTCCAAGCCATTGGTAAGCATAGTAATCCTAAATTATAATGCTGGTGACTTGCTGTTAAATTGCGTTGAATCAATTTTTAAAACAAAATATGATAATTATGAAGTAATTTTGGTAGATAATGCGTCTAAAGATGATAGTCATAAAAAAACTAAAGAAAAATTTAGTAAGATTTGTTTGATCGAAAACAAAGAAAATTTAGGATATTGTGAAGGCAATAACGTTGGCATAAGAGAAGCCAAAGGAGATTTTATCGTAATATTAAATCCAGATACAAAAGTAGAACCGAATTGGCTAGAAGAATTACTCAAAGGATATAACAAATATGGTGAAGGTTTGTATCAACCAAAGATACTTGCTTTCGAAAATCAAGTTTTTGAAAGTGCAGGGAACATGTTACATTTGTTTGGATTTGGATATCCCAAAGGAAGGGGATCAAAAGATACAGGTCAATATGAACAACCAACACCAATTGGCTATGCATCTGGAGCATGTTTATTCACATCTTCAAATATATTAAAAAAAATAGGTCTTTTTGATCCTTTTTTATTTTTGTATCATGATGATCTTGATCTAGGTTGGAGAGCAGCTCAGATTGGGATAAAATCATACTATATACCAACTGCAATAATATATCATCTTGCAAGTTATAATCTGAAATGGAGTGCTAAGAAATTTTTCTGGCTAGAAAGAAACAGACATTATTGTTTGTTAACACATTATTCAAAAAAAACATTTTACAAGATGTTACCATCACTGATAATCGTTGAGATAATGGTATTTATTTTTTATATTTCAAAGGGTTTTTTTAAAATGAAAATCAGTGCTTATATAGATATAATCAAAAATAGAAAGATCATATCACAAAAATTTCATGAATTAGAGAATAAAAAGGCAGTTCTTGATTCTGATTTAATAAAGAATTTTCCTGATGAAATCTTGTTACCAGAAGCAATTTCGACTAATTTCTCTAATAAAGTCTTTAATTTCATCTTAGCAAATTTGAGTAAGATTACAAAAATTTTTATTTAAAATTGTTAGAATATCTTCAGTTTTCTACTTTAGTATATCTCAAAAAACATCATAGTCCCCAAAGGAAAAATACCAATTTTCAATTGCTTTTAATTTATTCAAATCACTATTGCTAGAATCAAATTGGATTAATATGAAATGAAGTGGCTGAGGCTTGAAAAATTGTGGTATTGTAAAGAATCCTGCTTCTTTTAGTATTTCATTTTCTAAGAGTCCAGATCTACATGTTGCTATAGCTAATGAAACTTCACTTTTCCGTAAATCGTCTAAAGCAGCGTACAAAAGATCTTTGAAAAGTTCCTTATTTTCAACGTCTGCGTCAACCAAAAAGTCTACTATGATACCAATAGGTTTACCATTGATTATAGCATGATTAGTGATTACATATCCTCTTAAAACAGAATCCTCCCTTAATACAAAAATTCTATACTTTTTGGTTGGGTGATTTCCATATCGCCAGTGTAAAAATTCCTTATCTCTTTTCTGAATTACCGATACTCTTTTGCTTGCTTTTTCCGTTAGATCATCAAATTCCGCATTAAATTGGCTTGTAAATAGTACGACGTTAGAACTAATCTTTCGTTTTATTTTCCAAATACCATCAAATGGTTCAAATAATGTTCTTAGTGGAGGATTAAAATATTTTGATAGTTTTAGTGGCCTAACAAGCAGAGGCAGGTTAATTATTTCTATTGAGCCTTTTTTTATAAAAGAATTAAAGGATTTGTCATTTGCAATCCCATAAATGCAAGAGATTCCTTTTTTAATTGATTTATCTTTTATAGCAGAAATTAATTGAGAAAAAATACCCTTTTTTTGATAGCTTGGGTCAACTGCGGAGTTACATGATAATGAAGCGTTGATAATTTTTTGATCAATAATCAACCTCATAGGTATTATTGACTCTACACCTATTATGGAGTTGTTATTTTCTTCATCTTTTGCTAATACAATAAGAGCTTTACCACAAGGATTTTGTCTGTATTGCCAATCGAAGAACTGAGGGTTTGTAATTTCTACATTTTCAAACACTTTTCTTGATAAATTTATAATTCCAGTTTTCTCGTCTTCCGAGTCAGACCATTCAGAGATTATCATATTTGTTGATTGATAGAGTTATAAAATATCAATATTTTTGCAGGTCCTCAATTAAGGATATAAACTTGATCATGTTTCAGAGAATAGATCAAATTGAATCTTTTAGGTATTGATTTTGAAGATTGGTTTCATCCTGAACTAATTCAACGTCATATAACAACCAAAAAAAACAAGCCAACTGTT
>Ga0209515_10001474_pt1 | contig 39288 bp, 38 predicted proteins | sample Subgroupgradi54m_FD_187454 | JGI IMG/M metagenome (GOLD analysis project Ga0209515, IMG submission 187454) | Subsurface groundwater microbial communities from S. Glens Falls, New York, USA - GMW60B uncontaminated upgradient, 5.4 m (SPAdes)... ... | reverse complement strand
TTTTCTCCGCCGTCCTGTGCCCGAACACCGCATGGATTCCCGCTTTCGCGGGAATGACGACTCCTTTTTCATTTGCGGTTGCGAGATATGTACATACTTTAGCGCTTTCGCGGGGATGACGAGTGAAATACAGGTCATCCTTCCTTCACCCGATTGCCCTGCTTTCATAGGCTGCGGCTCCTTATCACGCCCCCTTGATCATCCGCATGATGCCCGAGAAATCCACATCCGCCTGACCGGACCCGCAGAACAGGGCATAGAGCGACTCCGCCGCGGCCCCCAGCGGGGTGGCGGCACCGGAAGCGGCGGCGGCCTGCTGGGCGAGCTTGAGATCCTTCAGCATCATCGCCGCGGTAAAGCCGGCCTGATAGTCGCGATTGGCCGGAGAGGTCGGCACCGGGCCGGGAACCGGACAATAGCTGGTCATCGACCAGCACTGGCCGGATGACTTGGAGCTGATGTCGAACAGCTTCTGTGCCTCCAGCCCCAGCTTGGCAGCCAGGGCGAAGGCCTCGGCGGTGCCGATCATCGAAATGCCCAGCAGCATGTTGTTGCAGATCTTGGCCGCCTGCCCGTTGCCGGCGCCGCCGGCATGGATCACCGCCTTGCCCATGCTGTGCAGGATCGGCTCGGCACGGGCGAAGGCCGCATCGGAGCCGCCGACCATGAAGGTCAGGGTGGCCGCCTCGGCGCCGCCGACACCGCCCGAAACCGGTGCGTCGACCATCTCCAGCCCGGCCGCCACCGCCGCCTGACTCACCGCGCGGGCGCTGTCCACGTCGATGGTCGAGGAATCGATCAGCAGCGTTCCCGGGGCGGCCGCGGCGATCACGCTGCCGTCGCCGAGATAGACGCGGCGCACATGCTCACCGGCCGGCAGCATGCTGACCACCACCTCGACCCCTTGCGCCGCCTCGGCCGGAGAGCCGACCGTCACCGCTCCGGCCTGCCGCGCCACCGCCAGCGCCGCCTCGGCCAGGTCGAACGCCTTGACCGTGTGGCCGGCCTTCAACAGGTTGCGCAACATCGGCCCACCCATATTGCCGAGGCCAATGAAACCGATCTGTGCCATGGACTTAGCTCCCGATGTTGATTGTTTGGTTGTTCACTTCTCCTCCGGTCCGAATCCCAGATCCCGCCCGTCCTCGAACGGCGCGAAGCAGGCTTCGACGGCGGCGTCGCTCACCGCATCCAGGCTGGCCGGCTGCCAGCGGGGGGACTGGTCCTTGTCGACGATCACCGCGCGCACCCCTTCGAAGAAGTCGGGGCCGGCCATGAAGCGTTGCGACAGGCGGTATTCGGCGCGCATGCAGTCGTCGAAATCGAGGATACGGCCCAGCCGCATCTGTCGCAGGGTCACCTTGGTGGCGAAGGGTGATTTGGCCAGCAGGGTGCGGCGGGTCTCCGTGGCCCAGTCGGTCGCCTCGGCCTCCAGCGCCGCCAGGATTTCGTCGATATGGTCGAGGGAGAAACAGCGGTCGATGGCCGCGCGGTGCTGCGCCAGCGGTGCCGGGCCGGGGTCGGCAACCAACGCGGCGAGCACGCTGTCGACGGTCCCGCCCTCCTCAAGCGCGGCGATCAGTTCGTCACGCCGGGCGGCGGGGACGAAATGGGTCGCCACCCCGGCATACAGGCAATCAGCCGCCTTCAGCCGCGCCCCGGTCAGCGCCAGATAGGTGCCGATGGCGCCCGGCAGGCGCGGCAAAAACCATGTGCCGCCGACATCGGGGAACATGCCGATACCGGTCTCAGGCATGGCGAACAGCACATGCTCGGTGGCCACCCGGTGCGAGCCATGCACCGACACGCCGACGCCACCCCCCATGACGATGCCATCGAGCAACGCCACATAGGGTTTCGGATAAGTCCTGATACGCCGGTTGAGGCGGTATTCGTCATGATAGAAGCGGGCGAAATATGCGGCATCGCCGCGCTGGCCGGCATCGTACAGGGCGCGGATGTCACCGCCGGCGCAGAACGCCTTGTGGCCTTCGCCGCTGATCAGCACCGCCTTGACCCGCGCGTCCTCGGCCCAGGCCTGCAACTGCGGATCAATGGCGTGGACCTGATCGAGGGTCAGCGCATTCAGCGCCTTGGGCCGCTTCAGCTCGATGCGCCCCAGGGCGCCGGTCACCTCCAGGGAAATCTCCGCCACGCGCTACTCCTTCAACAGGTCGCGGGCGATGATCACCCGCATGATTTCGTTGGTGCCTTCCAGGATCTGATGAACCCGCAGGTCGCGCAGCAGCCGCTCAACCGGATAGTCGCGCAGATAGCCATAGCCGCCGTGGAGCTGCAACGCCGCGTCGACCACCTGGAAGCCGGTATCGGTGGCCAGCCGCTTGGCCATGGCGCACAGCACCGAGGCATCCGCCGTCTTGCGGTCCAGGCTCCACGCCGCCTTGTGCAGCAGCAACCGCGCCGCTTCCAATTCGGTGGCCATATCGGCCAGCTTGAATTGCAGAGCCTGGAACTCGGCCAGGGCCTTGCCGAACTGCCGGCGCACCAGCACATGGTCGCGCGCCGCCGCCAGCGCCGCCCGCGCGCCCCCCAGCGAACAGGCGCCGATATTCAGCCGGCCGCCATCGAGCCCCATCATGGCGATGCGAAAGCCGACGCCCTCCTGGCCCAGCCGGTTGGAGATGGGAATACGGCAGTCGTCGAACATGACCATGGCGGTCGGCTGCGAGTGCCAGCCCAGCTTGGATTCCTGCTTGCCGAAGCTCATGCCGGGAGTGCCGGCTTCGACCACCACGGTGGAGATGCCTTTCGGACCGGGGCCGCCGGTGCGCACCATCACCACATAGATGTCGGATCGGCCGCCGCCGGAAATGAACGCCTTGGAGCCGTTCAGCACATAGTGATCGCCGACGCGCTCGGCGCGAGTCTTCAGGCTGGCGGCATCCGAGCCGGCGCCCGGCTCGGTCAGGCAATAGCTGGCGAACGCCTCCATCGACGTCAGTCGCGGCAGCCAGCGCTGACGCTGGCCGTCGTCGCCGAAACGGTCGATCATCCACGCCGCCATATTGTGGATCGACAGATAGGCCGCGGTCGATGGACAGGCCGCAGCCAGTTCCTCGAAGATCAGCGCCGCATCCAGCCGCGTCAGCCCCGATCCGCCGACATCGTCCTGCACATAGATGCCGGCAAACCCCAGCCCCGCCGCCTTGCGCAGTGTCTCCTCAGGGAAGATATGCTCCTCATCCCAGCGGGCGGCCTGCGGCGCCATCTCATGGGCCGCGAAGTCCCGCGCCAGATCCTGGAACGAGCGCTGCTCCTCCGACAGCTCGAACTCCATCACATCCCTCCTCCATCGAAGGGTGATGATAACCGAGCCGGCGGCGGTGGCATAGAGTGACGTTTACGGAAACGGAAATACACTGTTAGTGTGTGTTATTGACCATGGGACACGGAAGGCTGTGATAGCCGACATTCCCCTGCCCTGCCTCTTTCGCGTCACGGGCGGCGGAGTCGAAATAGCGGGCCAGATCCATGTAGATGCGCTGCTCGGCCGGCAGCAGCAGGGCTAGATAACGCATGCGGGCTGCGGCCAGGGCCATGATCTGGGGCAGGTCCGGCGGCGGCTGGCCGCAAAGCAGGCTGGCATGCTGAGCCCAGGCGAGGGCGCGGCGAATGGCCTCGGCACGATGCTCTGGAAGCGGGATGATCTGCGGCATCGACGGACTCCCGGTCAGGAATTGCGGATCGTCGCCAGGAAATCGCCGATCGCCCGGCGCAACTGGGCCGCCTGCCCGGTCAAGCCGTCCGCCGCGCACAGCACCTCGGTCGAGGAGCGGCCGGTGACCTCGGCGGCGATGCGGACACCACCGACATGGCTGGTCACCTCGCGCGTTCCCACCGAGGCTTCCTGAACATTGCCGGCGATTTCACGGGTCGCGGCGCTCTGCTGCTCCACCGCCGAGGCGATGATGGTGCTGACCTCGGTGATGCGGCGGATGGTGTCGGCGATGCCATCCAGTGCGTCCACGGTCTCGCCGGTCGCCTGACGCACCGCCTCGATCTGCGCGGCAATCTCGCCGGTTGCCCGCGCGGTCTGGTGCGCCAGCGCCTTCACCTCGCTGGCCACCACGGCGAATCCCTTGCCGGCCTCACCGGCGCGGGCGGCCTCGATGGTGGCATTCAGCGCCAGAAGATTGGTCTGGCCGGCGATGTCGTTGATCAGCTTGACCACCGCACCGATGCGGCTGCCGGCCTCGGACAGGCTGCCGACCACCTTGTAGGTCCGTTCGGCCCGATGAGTGGCGTTGCCGGTCAGATCGGTCGCCAGGACCACCTGACGGGAAATCTCGGAGATTGACGCCGACAGTTCCTCGGCGGCAGCGGCGACGGTGTTGACGTTGCCCGATGCCTGGGTGGCGGCGGTCGCCGCTGCTCCGGCCTGGTGAGCGGTATCCTGAGCGGTCGCGGCCATGGTCTTCGCGGCCCCCTGCATCTGCTCGGCCGAGGCGGAGACGGCACTCACCACCTCGTGCACATCGCTCTCCAGCTTGTCGGCCAGATCGAGCATGGTGCGGCGGCGTTCCTGGTCGAGACGACTCTTGGCCTCGTCCTGCTCGACCCGCAGCCGGGCCATCTCGACGGCGTTCTCGCGGAACACTTCGACAGCACGGGCCATGTCGCCAAGTTCGTCGCCACGCTGGCGGTCTGGAACGGTAACGTCGATATCACCCGCACTCAGCCGGGCCATGCAGCCGCGCAGCCGCCCCAGCGGCCGGCCGATGCTCAGCGACGCCAGCACCGCAGCGCCGACGCTCAAGGCCAGGCCGGCCAGCATCAGGCCAACAACCAGCACCGTGACCCGATCCCGCGTCGCCGCGGCGTTGGCCATGAAGCGCTCGGCCTCGGCGTTGGCGCGGTCGATGTCGGCGGCAACAACGGCCTCGACCGTCTCCACCTGATGAGCCGCGCGCGTCTGGTTGATGGCTTTGGCCTCGGCGCTGCGACCGGTCCGAACCGCGGCGATCACTTCGCTCTGAATGTCGCGCCAGGCGAGGATGGCGGCCGTCGCCTCGTCGATCCCCCGCGTTCCCCCCAGCGCCGCCGCCTTGGCCGTCGCCAGAGCCCGCAATGCCTCGGTTTCCGCGCGATCTCTGGCGGACACCGCGGCGTCTACCTGCAATCCGTCGGTGGCCAGAATGACATCCTTCATGGCGCGGTGGATGGCAATGACTTGGGCCTTCGCCTGATACAGCGCAGTCACCACCACATGCGGGTGGCGGTAAAGGTCTGAGGTCATGTCGGCCAACCGGTTGAGGTTTATGACCGATGTTACACCAATTCCTGCCGCGAGCACCAAAACAACACCAAAACCAACCGCGAGTTTGTTGCGTATTGTTAAATTCTGAAACATGTTCATCCTCCGAGAAATAAAGGCGACACGTCTCTCCCATGGAGTAATGCTTTTGATCCCTGATTTTCTCTTTGTTGGTAATTTCTTCAACCGGCCGCCGGTCTATGGCACCGTCATGGCCAACTGCCCTGTCGCTTGGCCATAGGCCGCACAGGACCGCCCCTTTCGGGTGGGCAGGGATATAGGATGGCCCGCCTCGACGCGATCTACCGCGCCGCATCCTTCAGAAAGGGCGCGTAGTCCGGCCATCCGGCGGCGATGCCGCGGGCAGCGAACAGAACCAGGCCGTGGCGGTCCAGGACATAGGTGGTGGGAAACAGCGGAGCCACGGTGCGATCAGGCAGGGATGAGCCGTCGGCCAGGGTGAACCGTCCCGCCCCGCGGTCCGCGGCCCCGGAATCATATTGCGGCAAGGCATAGCCCTTGCGTTTGAGCAGGGCGAGGGCGTTGGCCAGCGGCTCGCGGGCTTGCAACAGGACGATCCGGATGTCCGGCTCCTCGGCCACCGCCTGGGCCAGTCTGGCGATTTCCGGCAATTCGGCGAGGCAGGGCGGGCACCATGACCCCCAGAAATGCACCAATACCACCTTGCCGCGCAAATGCGACAGCGACAGCCGCTGTCCTGATGGATCGGTGAAGGTCAGATCGGGGAAGCGCTGGCCGCGCCCGGTGCCGACCGTCGCCCGCTCGGCCCGCTCCGCGTCGGCATAGGGCCGCCACAGCGACGGCCAGCCCTGGCGGTCGAACACCACCGTATCGTCGACGGCATAGGGCACGCAGGTCTGTTCGGTCTGTTCGGCGCAGGCCGCCACCGCCGCCCGTTCCGCCGCCTCGGCCGAGGCCAGACCCGATCGCCACGCCCAGGCGCCCCCCGGAGCGATGGCGAAGGCGCGGTGCGCTTCGGCCATTTCGTATTCGGAATACCCCACCTGCCCCGCCGTGGGGAGACCGGGCAGCGCCAGCAGGTCGCCGGCTCGCGCGGCCGGTGCGCCGGCCGCCAACAGGACAGCAAGACCGAACACCGCCGTAGCGATGCGCCGCGGTGCATCATTGCCGACGCAGATGGTAGATATGTCCAAGGCCGAGACCTCCAAGCCAATTCCCCAGGATGACAGTAGCCGCCCGTCGCCCGGCAGGCTCTCGCATTTTAGAGCGTTTTCCGATCAGGTTGGAAAACGCTCCAGCCGCCGTTGAGGCGGCGGCCAAGCGCGGAGCGCGCCCGGCGAGGGCATAGATGAGCCTTTTGGCTCATCGGTATAAACCATGAGAGTGTCTTCCGACTTGGTCGGAAGACACTCTCATGGAAATTCAATCTTTTGGCTTGCCCGCCGCTGTTGTCGTGGCACAGTGTCATCAAGGTGTCGCGTTTCGAATGGGGGGATGATTCGGTGGCTCGGCAGGAATTCGGCCTGAAAGCCGTGGTCATTGCCGGCGTTGCCGTGGTCACCGCAACCGTGGTTCTTGCGTTCGGCACCCTGAGCGCCGAGTGCTTCCGCACGGCCAAAAGGCAGGGCACCCGCTTTCACATCCGCCTGCCGCTGCTGGCGCCCGCGGCAACCGAAGAGGCCGCGGCATGATCGACTCGCACCCCCGCACCCCCGTCGACCTCAAGAACAGCGGCGGAGCACGGCCCTGGGTCATGCTGGTGGTCGACGACGACCCGACGGTCCACGATGCCATCCGGCTGATCATCGGTAAGATGACCTTCCGCAACCGGCCAGTGCAGATGCACAGTGCCTACAGCACAGCCGAGGCGCTGGGCCTGCTGCGCCACATCTCCGATGTCGCCATCATCCTGCTGAACATGGCGATGGACAGCGACGAGACCGGGCTGCGGCTGGTCCGCGCCATCCGCGACGACCTGGGCAACCGGACCAGCCGCATCATCCTGCGCACCGGCCAGTCCGGTCAGAGGCCGGACGAGCGGGTGATCGTCGACTACGATATCGGCGACTCCCTGGCCAGAAGCGAGCTGACGACGCAGAAGCTGTTCCCGGCGCTGGTCACCGGCCTGCGCTGCTATCAGAACATCGTCGCCCTTGAGACCACCCGGCAGGGCCTGGAAGCGATCCTGGAAAGCGCCGATACCCTGATGACACTGCCGTCCATGCGCCAGTTTGCCGCTGGTGTGCTGGAACAGTTGGGCTCGTTGATCGGCGCCGTCGGCGACGGCATCCTGTGCGCCGACATCGTCGACAAGGACGCGGGACCGGGTCCGCACTGCGGTATCAAGGTGCTCGCCGGCAATGGCTCGTTCCGCGACTGCTCCGACTGCACTCTGGACAATACCTGCCGGCATCAGACCGTCCTGCCCCTGATCCGCCAGTGCCTGACCGAACAGCGCAGCCTCTTCACCGATGACCACGCCATCCTGTTCATCGACGGCGTCACCACCCGTGCCGGCGTCGCCCTGATCCACGGCGGCGGCACCCTCGACGACGGCGATCGCCGGCTGATCGAGATGTTCGTGCGCAAGGTCTCGAGCGGTTTCCAGAACGTGATACTGCACGAAAACCTGGAGCATCTGGTTGAACAGCGCACCACGCAGCTCGCCAGCGCCAACCGCGAACTCGAACGTCTGGCGACTTATGACCCGCTGACCGAACTGCTCAACCGTCGCGCCTTCATCGCCCGCGCCGCCACCGAAATTGCCCGCAGCCGCCGCTATCAACGGCCGCTGGCACTGCTCGCCCTGGATATTGATCACTTCAAGTCGGTCAACGACACCCACGGCCATGCCACCGGCGATCAGGCCTTGCGAGAAGTGGCCGGCTGCATCCAGTCGGTTCTACGCGGCAACGACCTGTCCGCCCGATTCGGCGGCGAGGAATTTGCCATTCTGCTGCCCGAAACCCAGGTCGGCGCCGCCGCCGAAGTGGCTGAACGCCTGCGCCTGCGCATCGCCGCCCTGTCCATTCCCACCGGGAACGGCCCTTTGACGATCACCACCAGCATCGGCGTCACCACCCTGATGCCGGGTGACGACGGCCTCGACCGTCTGATGGCGCGGGCCGACGCCTGCTTGTATGCCGCCAAGCATGGCGGCCGGAATCGGGTGGTGCGCGAGTAGGGGTCAGGCGACGACCGGAAATAACCGATGCAAGGGGTCGCGCCCCGGTGAGTGACCTGTGGTCGGAGAGATCGCAGGCAACGCAGATGAACACGGATGACCGCGGATAAACACGGATGCGTCCATCAGAATTGCAGTTTTTTGCTTAAGTAATGACTGCCGGGAACCGTAGTTTTTACCTTATCTGCGTTTATCCGTAGGCATCCGTGTTCATCTGCGTTACCTGCGATACAAATCGCCTCGACACTGCGGAGCGTCAGGTTCGATGCATCGGTTATTTCCGGTCGTCGCCTTATCCCCCCGCCGCCGGACACCAGCGCGCCTTGCCGCGACCGTGATAGGCCTCGGCCAGGCCGGCGCCGATCATCAGCGCCGCCACGTCCCGACCATCCTGTGTGGCCACCTTGGCGCGCACTGGAAACGCATGACTCCGGCGACCATATTTGTCGGGTTGAACATCCGTCAGGACGACCGTGGTTCCCACCACCAGCTCAGCTAGGCGAACCTGCGCCTGCTCGGCCGCCTGCGGACATGGTCCCTTCAGTTCCGCGGCATTGATACCGTCAATCCGCACCTCGACGATCTTGAGATCGCCCGGCCAGGGCTCCGCCTGAACGGTACAGGTGTCCCCATCATGACACGACACTACTTTTGCAAGCACAGGACCGGGGATGCGGTCCAGTGCAAGGGCCTCTGTCGCACAGAATATAGTCATGACGGTCAGAATTGCTCGCATACCCAAGTCTGGCACGACGTTGCGGGTTGTGCAACAGGGATGAACGAAGAGGGAACGGAACGGGCGAATGGCTTTCCCGAGAACACCGGCGAGGAGCCCATGCTCCCGGGATATGCGTCACGGCGCTATTACCTCCTTGACGGCCTTCAGCTTGCCGCGGCAGTCCTCACCGGCCTCGGCGAGATCGACGATCAACAGGGCCACGTCCTTCTGAGTGGCGATCGGGCGCGGGGATGGGGGTGGGCTACAGGCCAGCAGACTGGGCGGCACCTCAACCTTTTCGACAAGCACCTCCGGCAGCAGGTGCGGCACCCCACAGGCCATCAACGGCAGTACACAGAACGGGAGCAACAGGGCCATCATCGGTTTGCGGGGCACGGCTGATCTTCTCCTTGATGATGACGACTCGGGCGTTGCGCTGGGCCAGTTCGTCGCGTTCCTCGGCCAGCACCGCCAGCTTGCGTTCGGCATCCTTGCGGATGGCATCGACGGCGGCGGCATTGGTCCGCGCGGCACGTTCAGCGATGGCGAGATCATCGCCCAGCCGCGCCACCTCGGTACGGAGATGGCCGACATACAGCCAGCCTGCGGCCAGGGCGGCCAGCACCAGACCGACGGCGGCGAGCCGCAGGGCCAACCCGGACATCACAGCCCGGCCTCCATCTGCGCCCGCCACCGGGCGATGCTGATCACATAGCCCGTGGTCTCGCGGCTGTTGCGGGCGCCGGTCACTGCCGGCAGGCAGGCGACGATCTCGGCGTACAGGGCCGGTCCGCCGCATCCGGCTTGCGCCTTCAGCAGATTACCGAGCCCGGCATTGTAGCTGGCCTGCGCCAGTTGATGGCGATCCTCGGCCGGCCGCGGGCTCTTCCAGGCCCGACGCAGCTTGGCCATGTAAAAGGCGCCGGCGTCGATGGCAATGTCCTGGGTCGGCGAGAGGCCCGGGGCCAGGCGCAATTCCCTGGCCACTCCGGCCCAGGTGCCGGGCATGAACTGGGCCAGACCACGGGCGCCGACCGGCGACACCGCCGCCGGATCAAGCCGGCTTTCCTGGTAGAGCTGGCCCTTCCACGCCATCCAGTGCGGATAGTCGGGCCACCACTGGGCAACCGCCGAGCGGATGTCATGATCATAGCGGCTGGGAAAAGTCCTGGCGGCGGCCGGCGTGCAGCCGATCACCGCGCCGACCAGCACGGCCAACGCCAGAATGCGAAAGCCGTAATAGACGGCGCTGGCCATGGCATTGTCGCGAAACCGCGCGGCGATGTCGGAGAAGGCGACACCGGCTCGGCGATCGAGCCAGCGGGTGAAATACACCAGGCCGAACACGGCGAACAGGGCATAGCCCAGCTTCAGCGTGGCAGCCAGGAACACATAGTCGTCCATGGGGAAAGTCCTCCGGGGAAAGTGGGAAAGACGGCTTCCGTTGTGATACCGGCGAGCGGAATGTGTGACACATGTTCGAACCGTGGCGCCGGTAAGGCGACGGTCGGAAATAAGCGATGCAAGTGATCGAACGGTGATATTGAAATACGCTCCGATGAGTGATCTATGGTCTGTAAGATTGCAGGTAACGCAGATGAACACGGATACCCACGGATGAACGCAGATAAGGTAATTATTGTGAACTTCCTGATCATTTTATCATTGGTGCCGAGGTTATTCCGGCATTATATGCCTTTATGACCTTGAAAAAGCTTTTGTTTACAGCGATATTCACTTAAGAGGAGATCTTCGGTTCTGACGGATGTATCCGTGTTCATCAGTGGATATCTGCGTTACCTGCGATGCAAGCCGCATCGACACCGCGGAGCGTCAGAGTCGATGTCGCAGTTATTTGCGGTCGTCGCCTAAGCGGCCATTGAGGCAGCGGCCAAGCGCGGGGCGCGCCCGGCGAGGATTAGGCTCGTCAACCGTCGGCGCGGGACAGGGCCAGCAGCATCTTGTCAAGACGGGCACCGACCTCGCGCAGTTCCGCCCGCATCTCCACGCGCACCCCGTCCAGCCCCTCGGTGACACGCTCGCGGATCATCTTCATTTCATCGCGCACCCGCTCCAGGTCGCGATGGTAGTCTTCGCGCCGCACATGCTGGTCGCGCAGTTCGTCGAGGCGGCGGTGGACATTGGCGAAGTCGGTGGACACTTTCGCCGCGGTGCGGTCGATACGGCCCAACAGAAAGCGGACCAGGCCCCAGCCAAACCCCAGCAGGGTGCCCAGGAAACCGCCAACACGCATCACGGTATCGAAATCAGGAGTCATGGCGCAGGCCCTTCCAGCGGCGGAACGCGATAGGATTGGTAAAGGCGCGATTGCACCCACAGGCGGCCGATGAGCGTGCTCAGCGAACCGGACCCGGCTTTCGGCGGGTCATAGCGCAACAGGCGCAGGGTGGTGGGGACAGTGGCCGAGCCCGGCGGCTCGAACCATTCCAACGCCGCTTCGACCCCCGCCGCCATGGCGTCGAGCCGGTCTTCGGCGCCGTCATCGGCGGCAGTGATGCAGTCGACGATCAGCAGGCCGGTGCGGCGGATCAGGCCAGCCTCGCCGGCCAGGGGGTAGGACGCTTCGGCGATGTCCTCACCGCCGCCATGGACCAGCAGGGCCGGAAGCTCCTCACCGCAGGCCGGTTCATGGCGCCGCTTCAGCAGCACGCGCGCACCAGCGGCGGTCCAGGGAACGCCATCGTCGCGCCGGCCCGCGAGTCGGGCGGCAACGGCATGGCGCAGAACAGTACGGGAATGCAACATCAGGCGCCCTCGCAAGGATCAGAGCGCCATTACCTTCGCCTTATCGAACTCGACTGTCAGGCGGTGTCCGGTACCGATGTGTTCACCGGTAGCGCACCACCACCACCTTTTCGACCGATGCACCGTCCAGGGTCACCGGACGGAATTCGGCGAAGGACAGCACGGTCGGCCGCTCCGGCGAACTGTCGGCGGCCAGCCGGCCGAGCAGCAGCCGACCATCGTCCCTGGTCACGCACACCAGATCGCCGGCCAGCGGCGGGATGTTGGGATGGATGAAGGCGATATCGCCGGGCCGGAACGCCGGATAGAACGCGTTGGATGACACCCGCACGGCGAAGGCGTTGCGCACCCCGTCGACCGCGCGCGGCCGTTCCAGCATTTCCACCGCCTGGTCGGCTGGAATACGCCCCATCGCCTCGCCGACCAGCGCCACCGACAGCACCGGCACGCCCGGATGACCCGACACCACCGGCGGCGGCTCCGCCCGGACCGGAGCCAAGACGGCCGGGGCAGCGGTGGTCGGCGCGTCGGGCGAATCCGCCAGCTCCTGCGGCGAGACCTTCAGCACGAAGGCCAGTCGCTGACGATCGCGGTCCGTCAATTCCCGCGGGCTGCCCTTGTTGACATATTGGGTCAGATAGGTGGCATTACGCTCGATCAGCAGCGACAGTTCCCGCAGAGAATACCGCATTTCCTCCGCCCGCTCCCGCAGCCGGCGCCGTGCCGCTGAAACCATTCTGTCCTGCATGACCGTCACCCCCCTGGCTCTGATTCCTTTATGCCATGTGATGATGGATGCGACAATCGACGCAGCGCCCTTTGGGAGCCTCTGCCGCCGGCCGCGTTACCCCGAAGCACCGCGGCCATGATCAGCGTTTGACGATTGCGCATGGCGCCCAAGCCGGTTAGCGTCTGGCCGCCTGCGTCCTCCGGGGGAAAACTCATGTCTCGCGCCGTTTTGTCGATTGCCGCTACCGTCCTTGCCCTTGCGGCCATGCCGGCTGCCGCCGGCATGGCGGCGAGCCCGCCGAAGTCGGCCGGGCAAGTCGCCCAGGCGGTACCCAGCAAGGCGGCCACTTATCAGCAGCGCCGCGCCGCATTGGACACGTTGACCGCCGAATACGAGTCGGCTGCGGCCCGCTTCGACGCCGGCGACACGGTGCTCGACCGCGAATCCGCCACCTTGAAGCAGCGCCAGGCCCTGCTCGATCTGCATAAGCGGAACTACCGCGATGCTGTGGCGCGCTGCCCCGATACCAGATGCATCGACGGCCTCAACCGCCAGCGGGATGCCGTCAACGCCGATCAGATCGCCCTGAATCGCGATATTGATGCCCACAACGCCCGCATGGCCCAGCGCGAACAGGAAGCCGCCAAGCTGGACCTGATGGAAGCGCAGCTGGTCGAAATCCGCGAAGACCTGCAACGCCTGGAACAGGATATGGCCACCTCGCAGCCGGCCACGGCCCGATAATCCGTCGCCGATCTCATCCAGTTTTTTTGCATCCCGCGCATACCTCATTCAGAGGTATTTACTTGAAGGAATGATTACTCCGTAATAAGGTATTTTCCATGCCAACGAAGGAGCAGGAGATACCTTATGACACAGGAAGCCGAAGCGGTGGCCGACCTGAAGACGGAGGGTTGAACCATGGTCCGTCGCGTCACCATTCCCGACCACGCCCATCCGCTGGTCCGCTTCGTCTTCCATGAGATGCGCCGTCAGGAAATAACCTATGGCGAACAGGCCGACCGCTCCGGCCTGTCGCGCGAAACCCTCACCGCCTGGCGCAAGCGCAGCAAGCCAGACCTGGAGTCCCTCGAGGCCGTGTTGGGTGTCCTTGGCTACGGGCTGATGCCCATCCCCCTGGCCGGCCGCCGCGCCCCGCGGCGCCGCGACCCCAATCTCGTTCAGTTGATGGAACTGCTCGGCCGCAACGGCTACACCCTGTCCGCCCTGCCCCGCCGACCAGAGCCGGGGCCACGGCAGTTGCCGTTGTTTCAGGACTTGGACGAACGCAGATAAGGCGACGACTGCAAATAACCGATGCAAGTGGTCGAGCGGTGATGTTGTCCGAATTCAGAGGCTGTCCGGAAATAAAACCAAGTGATTCAAGCGCATTGTTCGTCACCCCCGCGAAAGCGGGGGTCCATGGCGCCGTCTGGACTCCGCGGCCGGCATGGATTCCCGCTTTCGCGGGAATGACGGGTGATGAATATGACGCATTGAAAATGCTTCTTCACTTCCGGACAGGCTCTCAGAAAGTACCACTGTAGTACTGCTGTCACGGTCCCGTTCGTCCTCACCCCGCGCCCTTCAGGAACGTTCGAACCAGCATGCGCGCCATGTCCGACGATCCGGTCGGAGTGACCAGGGCCAGTGAGCCGGACAATGCCAGGGAACAGATGCCGTGCAGACTCGACCATAAGGTGCGCGCCGCCAGGCTGCAATGTTCGGGGTCAGGAAAGGCGGGGCGCAGCACGTCTTCAACCAGCCCGAACAATGCGGCGAGGTGGGCCTTGTACCAGTCCGGCACGTCGCGGCCTTCCGGCAGCCGGTGTTCGAAGATCAGCGCCCACCGGGTGGGATTTTCCGTGACATAGGCGACATAGGCCAGCGCGACCTGCTCGGCGCGGTCCTCGGTGCTGTCGCCGGCCGGAAGGGCGGCAAGCCGCGTCTCCAGCCCGGCCAGGGTTTCAGCCTTCAGATTGAGGATCACGTCGTCGATATCGCTGAATACGTTGTACAGCGTACCCGGCGAATAGCCGACGCGCCCGGCCAGGGCACGCGCGGTCAGGCCACTCCGCCCTTCCACCCCGATGATGTCGCCGGCCGCCGCCAGAATGAGAGCGCGCAATTCATCGCGCGTGTGGTCGCTGCGTCGTCCCATGGCGTCACCCTAGCCAGCCCGGTGCCGTCATGCAATAGAGCGCCGCGCGTCAAATGTGACACATGGCGCGACCAGCGGCCATTGCGGCCGCGGCCAAGCGCGGAGCGCGCCCGGCGAGGGCAAAGCCAGAGCGTGATCCCACCTGATCGGATCACGCTCTATTCTGACAGTCCTCCTCATTCTTTGCCGGCCTCGCGGAGCAGGCGTTCGGCCTTGGCGTCCTCGATGCGGTTGACCAGTCGCTTGCTCTCATGGACGTCGCGCATCGTCTTGGTCACGGTGACGCAGGATTGGATCAGCATGATCACGCCCATGGCGAAGTAGCCCTTCATCCAGATGTCGAGGGGCATGAACATGATGCCCGCCGCCACCATGGCGGTCGAGGCGGCAAAGGAGGCGTAGGTGAAGGCCACCCAGCTCGATGAATGTTGCGAAGATTCGGGATTCATGATGCAGTCCTTGTCTTGTCTGGAGAAAGGTTAGAGCGTTTTCCGATCAGGTTGAAAAACGCTCCAGCCGCCGTTGAGGCGGCGGCCAAGCGCGGAGCGCGCCCGGCGAGGGCTGATAAAAAGCTGGAGCGGTATCCGACTTGCTCGGAAACCGCTCTATGCGGTCGCTTCCGGTGCAGCCTTCCGGCGCAGGCGGTCGAGAACGGCCGCGGCCGACGGTCTGGTACGGCGCCCGAAGCCCTCCGCCTCCAGCCTGTCGGCGATGCTCGGCGCATCCCGCCCCTCGATCTCAGCCAAGGCAGCGGCGGCATCACTCTCTTCCATCTGCTTGTCGCGCAGTCGCGCCAGCGTCGCCTCGGCCTCGGCCAGCGCCTGATCACCACAGATGCGGGCGCGGCCAGCGCCGACCTGCCGCGCCGCCTCGGCCACCTTGGCGGCGCGCCGTCCACGCTCCAATCCGGTCAGGCGCTGCATGGCGGCATCAACCGCTTGGCGCAGCCGGCGGATCTCGCCGGTAAAGATGGAACGGGCTTCGGAGGTCGCGTCGCGATCGTTCTCGATCCGGGCGATGGCTTCGGCCGCCTCACCGGCCAGGTCGTCGCGGCCACCGCGCAATGCGGCGACGGCGCGCTCTTCGAGATCCGCCAATCTGCTTTCCAGAGTACGCAAGCGACGCGCCTCCGCTTCATCCTGAGCGATCGCCAGAGCCAGGGCCCGCTTGCCACGCTCCACCGCCGCCGCGGCATCCCGGATATTCTGGTCCAGAATCAGCAGCGCGTTGCGGTCAACCAGTTTTTCCTCGGCGGCGCCCGCGGTGGCGCGAACCAGGGTCTTGAGGATGTTGAACATCCCGGACCTCCATTTAATTGGACAATGTTCAATTAACCTAGCTGAAAATTGGACGGCGTTCAATTAATTTTTACGGGTAGTCCCTGGCCGGTCACAGGACCGGCGCCACGGCTTGCGGCCAGCGCGGAGCGCGCCCGGCGAGAGCACGCCAATGAAGGTCACATTATTGGCGAAACGGGATCAGTTCCGCGCCCGCTCCACAGAATTAATCGCGGGAGTTGCCCGTAGAGCGGCGATAATGTTGGTCAGGTGGCGGACATCACGCACCTCGACATCGACCAGCATCTCGAAGAATTGCATGGTGCGGTTGGTAATCTTCAGGTTGCGGATATTGCCCTGATTCTTGGCCACCACCGTCGACAGGCTGCCCAGGCTGCCCGGCTCGTTCAGCAGTACCAGATTGATGCGGCCGACATGGATGTTGTTCTCCACCTCGGGTTCCCAGGCGAGATCGAGCCAGCGTTCCGGGGTCTCGGCGAACTGCTCCAGCATGTCGCAGTCGATGGTATGGATGGTCACGCCCTTGCCGGTGGCGATGATGCCGACGATACGGTCGCCGGGCAGCGGGTGGCAGCAGCCGGCATAATGCACCGCCATGCCAGGGATCAGGCCCTTGATCGGTACGGCATGGCCGTGCTTCGGCTTCGGCCGTGGCGGCTTGAGCGCCACCACATTATTGTCCAGAGCGAGTAGCTGCGCCTTGGCGTGCTGTGCCTTCAGTTCAGGATAGACGGCCAGGACCACGTCCTTGCCGGTATGCGTGCCCTCCCCCACCACCACGCACAAATCATCGACCGACCCGACCTTGAAAATCTTCAGGACGCCGTCCAGGCCCTTTTCCGTGTAGTCATAGCCTTCCTGCTTGAAGGCGCGGTGCAGGATCGAGCGGCCCAGGTCGAGATATTGGGTGCGTTGCTGCAAACGGACAAAGCGGCGGATACGGGCGCGGGCCTTGCCGGTAACGACAAAGCGCTCCCAGGTCGGTGACGGCGTCTGCGCCTTCGAGGTGATGATTTCGACCTGATCGCCATTCTGCAACGCCGTGCGCAGCGGCATGATGCGGCCGTTGATCTTGGCGCCGACACAGGTGTCGCCCACTTCCGAATGCACCGCATAGGCGAAATCGACCGGCGTCGCGCCGCGCGGCAGCTCGATCAGGTCGCCCTTCGGCGTGAAGCAATAGACCTGATCCTGGAACATCTCCAGCTTGGTGTGTTCCAGGAATTCCTCGGGACTCGAGGCATGCTCAAGGATATCCAGCAACTCACGCAGCCAGCGGTACTGACGGCCGTCGGTGGTCTTGGCGCCCTGCTTGTATTTCCAGTGGGCGGCCACGCCGATCTCGGAAATCTCGTGCATTTCCCGGGTGCGGATCTGCACCTCGATGCGATGGCGCACCGGACCATAGACGCCGGTATGGATGGACCGATAGCCGTTCGGCTTGGGGATCGAAATGTAGTCCTTGAAGCGCCCCGGCACCATGGGATAACGGCTGTGGATGATGCCCAGCGCCCGATAGCAGTCCTCGATATTGGCGACGACCACCCGGAACGCCATGATGTCGCACAACTGCTCGAACGCGACATCCTTGTGCTGCATCTTTTTCCAGATGCTGAACACCGACTTTTCGCGCCCCGACACCTGACATTCCAGCCCGGCATCGGCCAGCGTGCGCTTCAGCTCGTCCATGATCCGGCCGATCAGGTCGCCGCCCTGCTCGCGCAGGAAATTCAGCCGGGTCAGCAGCGACTCGCGCACCTCGGTGTGCAGTTCGGCGAAAGCCAGGTCTTCCAGTTCGGCCTTGAACTCCTGCATGCCGATGCGCTCGGCCAGGGGGACATAGATTTCCAGCGTTTCCAGGGCGATGCGGCGGCGCTTGTCGGGATCCTTGAAGAACCGCAGCGTCCGCATGTTGTGGACGCGGTCGGCCAGCTTGACCAGCAGAACCCGGATGTCCTCGGACATGGCCAGCACCAGCTTGCGGAAATTCTCCGCCTGCTTGGTCTGGTCCGATTGCAATTCCAGCCGCGACAGCTTGGTGACGCCGTCGACCAGACGGGCGATCTCGACGCCGAACAGGCGTTCGATATCGGTCTGGGTGGCGTTGGTATCCTCGATCGTGTCGTGCAGCAGCGCGGTGATGATCGACGCGCAGTCCAGCTTGTACTTGGTCAGCAGACCAGCCACTTCGAGGGGATGGGAAAAATAGGGATCGCCCGAGGCCCGTGTCTGCGAGCCGTGCGCTTTCATGGCGAAGACATAGGCGCGGTTGATGGCGTCTTCGTCGGCCTGGGGATCATAGGATTTGACGAGTTCGACCAGCTCGAACTGACGCATTAGGCCGCCTCACCCACCGGATTGGTCGTTAGAGCATTTTCCGACCAGGTCGAAAAATGCTCTACTTGTTTTCAGCCCTCGCCGGGCGCGCTCCGCGCTTGGCCGCCGCCGCAATGGCGGCTGGAGCCGAAGGCTCGGCGGACCGGGCGGCGCATCATGCCGCCGCCCCCAGCCTCCCGAGCGTATTATTCGTCGTCAACACTGCCCATGTCATCGGTCGAGAATCCCTCGCCGAAATCCGGGCCTTCTTCCTGGACGGACAACAGATCCTCGCCGATCTCCTCGTCGGCGGCGGCATCCTGAGCCATCATGTCGCGATCAAGGACCATGGGAGCCATTTCCTCGTCCTCGGGCTCATCCACTTCCACATGTTTCTGCAAGCCGGTCACCAGCGCATTGCGCAGATTATCCAGGCTGACCGTTTCATCGGCGATCTCGCGCAAGGCGACGACAGGATTTTTGTCGTTGTCGCGATCGATCGTCAGACGCGCGCCGGACGAGATGTCGCGCGCCCGCTGGCCGGCGATCATCACCAGCTCAAAGCGGTTGGGGATCTTGAGGACGCAATCTTCGACGGTAACGCGAGCCATACAACCCTACTCCCGGGGACAGGAATGACGGAAACGGAGAATAGATCAGTATATATTGGTCAGCGGCGGCAATGGCAAGGATAACGAACCGCCAGTGGATCAGGGGGGCGGCGCGAGCCTGGCGGAAAACGCATTCGCCACGGTCATCTCGCGCCCTCAGACGCCGGGCGGGCACGGCCGTGCCCTTGGCTCCTCCGCTGCGCTGCGGGGCGCTCAACGCGCCTGTGGCGGCGCGAGCCTGGCGGAAAAGGCATTCGCCGCCACGGCCACCGCCATCCCCGGCTGCGAGGTGAGCGTTCCCACCAGCAATCCCGCCAGCGCCCAATGGTCGCCCTGGCGCACCAGCAGCGGCGCCCCACTGACCCCGTGTTCCGAGGCGCAGTCGTGGCCCAGCATATCGCCGGTCGGCGCCGGTCGAACCCATTGGATGCTGCAATCGACGTCGCCGGTCAGAATTTGCGCCTTGCTCTGGCGGAAACCGGCCAGCCGCGCCGGAGTGCCGGCAACGACCGAGTCGACCACCGGCAGAATGGCCGCCGAAGCCGGTGCCGCCGTGGTGATGTGCAACACCGCCCAGTCCCGCACCACATTGGCCGATCTGGCCTCGCCCGGCACGAAGGCCGGATCGGTCACCACCTGATCGACCAGCGAATGCAGGCGGAACTCGCCGCGGTCATAGCCGAACAGCACATGCAGCGACACCGCCGACAGCATCGCCCGAGTCCGCCGGTTGTACAGGCAGTGAGCCGCCGTCACCACCGTCGAGCGCCCGACCAGCGCACCGGTACATGAGGTGCCGGTATTGGTGGTGACTCGCACATAGCCCGACCACGGATATTCCCCCGCCGCCACCGGCGCCACGGTGCCGGCCGCGGCGGGGGCGGAGCCCAACAGCGCGAACAGAGCGATGGCGCAGGATAGCGTGGTGGAAAAACCGAAGCGGCGTTCTGGTGCCGCTGTCCCTCTATCCTTCATTTTCGGCCCGCGCCCTACCGGACCACGTCCAGCCGCCCATCAATCGCCGCGGTGACGTCACCGTTTGCCGCCAGACGATCGGCGACCAGGGTGACCAGCAGCGTGGCGGCTTCGGCATTGATCAAACGCGGAGCCGTCTTGAGCACGGTATAGCCATCGCCACCGTCAGCCAGGAAGTCAGAGGTGGCCAAGCGATAGCGGGCGGCGGTGTCGAGCGGCCGGCCGGCGACGGTGACCGAAACCACCCGTTGGCCCGCCGGCTTGCTGGGATCGTAGCGCAGGGTCAGGCCCGACGCCTGAGGAAATCGGCCGGCCGCCTGGGGTGCCTGCGACACACCGTTTTCCAGCGCCGTCAGCAGCTCGGCACCGCTGACATCCAGCAGCAAGGCGACATTGTTGAACGGCATCTCACGCCGCAGATCGCCCAGGGTCAACGCCTGACCGTCGGCATAGCGGCGATTGGCGCGCAGGCCACCACCATTGATCAGCGCAACATCGGCCCCCAGCGCCGCCCGCAAGGAGTCGGCCACCAGATTGCCCATGGTCGTTTCGGCCGTCCGCACACCGGGCTGGGTGCTGTCGAGCACACCATGGACCGTCGTCAGACGGCGCCCCAGATCGGCATCCAGGGTCTGCTGCCAACGCGCCACCTCGACCGCCAATTTCGCATCCGGCACCACGCCGCGCGTCGACACCAGACGCCAATCGGCCGGCCTGACCGTGGTCTTGCCATCACCGCGCTCCACCTCAAGATTGGCGATGGCCAGGAACTGGGCGTCGTGACCGGCCTTCAGGATCAGTGCGCCGCCCTCGCGCACCGCAAAGGCGTCATGATCATGGCCACCCAGAATCAGGTCGATATCTTTGGAAGTGCGCGCCAGTTCACGATCATCGTCGAGATTGAGATGGGTCAGCGCCACCACCACATCGGCGCCCTGACGCTTCAACTCGGTGGCAAGCCGTACCGCGGTATCCCGCGCCGGCGTGAACTGCACGCCCTGCGCTCCCGAAGACAACTGACCGGTGGCTTCGGTCAGCACGCCGAGAAACGCCACCTTGACGCCACCCACCTCGCGCCACCAACTGGCCACGGCGGTACCGACCGGGCTGCCATCCGGGTCGAGCACGTTGCTGGCCAGCCACGGAAACGGCGACTCGGCCAGACGCTCGCGCAGATTGTCGGCGCCGAAATCGAATTCATGATTGCCCAGCACCGCCACGTCCAGCCCGGTCCCGGCCATCAGGCTGATCATATGGGCGCCCTTGGTGGAACCCGACATCAGCGATGGCGACAACAGGTCGCCGCCCAGCGAGTAGATCAGATTGGGCGATTTTGCCCGCTCGCTGTCGACCGCGGTCTTCAACTCGGCAAGACCGCCACCGTCCTGGGTGGGCGTGATTTCATAGACGTCATTGACATGAACGAAGGTCAGCCGAACCGTCTCGGCCAGTGCCGCTCCGGCCTGAAGCAATACAAGCACCGATGCCACGGCAACGATCAGCAGGGTTCTCACGGGCGTCGGCTCCACAGATTGACCAGATGACCGACGATACCCCAATACGAACGGCAACGGCTAGCGGCCTGTCGCCATCGCCGTGATGACGTCGCGAGGGCGATTGCCGCCGCGCAGATCACCGGTGACGATTGGCAACTGTTATGCTACCGAATGGCGATGGCTGACCATGATGCGCTGTACCACCGCCTGTTCGCCCATCCGGTGATGGTCGAACAACTGATTCGGGATTTCATCCCCGACGCCATGGCGGCCGGGCTCGATTTTGGCCGGATGGAACGGATCGGCGCCAAGTTCCACGGACGCGAGGGCCGACGCCGCGAGGGCGACGTGGTCTGGCGACTGCCAACGCAGGATGGCAGCGACATCTATCTTTACCTGCTGCTCGAGTTCCAGTCGCAGACCGATTGGTGGATGGCCGTCCGCACCCAGGTCTATGAGGGCCTGTTGTGGCAGCAGATCATTGCCGAAAAGGCGCTCAAGACCGGCGACCGGCTGCCGCCCGTGCTGCTGGTGGTGCTGTACAACGGCGAACCGCGCTGGACGGCGCCGACCGCAGTCGCCAACCTGATCGCCCTGCCGCCCCATTCGCCACTCTGGCCTTGGCAGCCGCAAATCCGCTATCATGTGCTGGACATGGGAGCGTTTCCCGGCAGCGACCTGACCCGGCGGGACACCTTGGCGGCCCTGCTGTTCCGGCTGGAGCAGCGCCGCGCGCCGGACGAACTGGCGGTCCTGATCGACGATGTGGTCGGCTGGTTCCGACGCCATCCCAGCTACGAGGATCTGAAACGGCTGTTCACCGAACTGGTGCGTCAGGCCATGGAAGGATTGGGACCGCCCACGGCGATCCCCGGTGATCTGGTGGAGATGAAGACAATGTTGGCGACCCTGGGAGAGTCCTGGAAACGACAATGGTTGGCCGAGGGTAAAGCAATAGGCTATGCTGAAGGCTATGCTGAGGGTAAAGTTGAAGGCAAAGCTGAATTGCTCCTGCGTCTGGCGGAAAGGCGGTTCGGTCCTTTGCCCGACATCTTTCGCGACCGCATTCGCACCGCCGATGAGGCGACGATCGAGACCTGGGCCGATCGCCTGATGGATGCACCCGACCTGAACGCTGTTTTTTGCTCGCCGAGTTGAGGCCTTTCCACCCCTTGCCCATCTTGATCACCGTCTCGGTCTACCCCATCTGATCGGACATATGGAATTCGTTGCCGGCCTCCCGTCCCGGCGTATAGTCTAGGCCGCTTTTCGCCGAGCCGGAGTTTTACGCTTTGTCCTATCTCAGCACCCGCGGACAGGCCCCTGTCCTCGCCTTCGACGATGTTCTCCTCGCCGGGCTGGCCCGTGACGGTGGTCTGTATCTGCCGGAGAACTGGCCGACATTCCCGGCCGCCGATATCCGTGCCATGGCTGGCCTGCCCTATGCCGAACTGGCGGTGCGGGTGATGGCGCCGTTCCTTGGCGGCACCATCACCGAGGCCGACTTCGCCGCCATTGCCGCCGAAACCTACGGCGTGTTCGGTCACCCCGCGGTGGCGCCGCTGAAGCAGCTGGACCGCAACGAGTGGCTGCTCGAGCTGTTCCACGGCCCGACTCTGGCTTTCAAGGATTATGCGCTGCAACTGCTCGGTCGGCTGTTCGACCATGTGCTGTCAAAGCGCGGTGAGCGGGTGATGATCGTCGGCGCCACCTCGGGGGATACCGGCTCGGCAGCCATTGAGGCCTGCCGCGACCGTCAGGCGGTGGATATCGTCATCCTGCATCCGCACGGCCGCGTGTCAGACGTGCAGCGACGCCAGATGACCACGGTGCTGTCGGCCAATGTCTACAACGTCGCCATCGAGGGCACCTTCGACGACTGCCAGGATCTGGTAAAGACCCTGTTCAACGACCAGACATTCCGCGACGAGTTGCACCTGTCCGCCGTCAACTCCATCAACTGGGCCCGCATCATGGCCCAGATCGTCTATTATTTTGCCGCCGCGACAGCGTTGGGCGCTCCCGACCGGGCGATGACGTTCGCCGTGCCGACCGGCAATTTCGGCAATGTCTATGCCGGATACGGCGCGCGACGGATGGGCCTGCCGGTCGAGCAGTTCATCGTCGGCTCGAATCGCAACGACATCCTCACCCGCTTCTTCGAGTCGGGGGCCATGAGCCTGGGCGAGGTGGTTCCCACCATCAGCCCGAGCATGGATATCCAGGTGTCCAGCAATTTCGAGCGGCTGCTGTTCGATCTGCATGACCGCGACGGCGCGGCGCTGGCCGAGATGATGGCGAAGTTCCGCCGCGAGGGAACGCTGGCGGTCGATCCGGCGCGCTGGCAAGCCGCCCGCGCCCTGTTCGACGGCTACCGCCTCGACGACGAACAGACCCGCGCCACTATCCGTGACACTTATCAGCGGACCGGCGAACTGCTCGACCCGCATTCGGCCATCGGTGTTGCCGCCGGCCGGGCGCAGCGGCGCAATCCGGCCTCGCCGCTGATCTCCCTGGCCACCGCCCATCCGGCCAAGTTCCCGGCAGCGGTCGAAGCCGCCACCGGCGTCCATCCCGCCCTGCCCGAGCGCCTGGCCGACCTGTTCCAGCGCGAGGAACGCTATTCCGTCCTGCCCAACGACGTCGCCGCGGTGAAGGATTTCGTCCGCGCCGCCGCTCGCCAGTAAAGGTTGATACGACACCCACATGAGCATTCGCATCACCACGCTGCCCAACGGCCTGACCGTCGCCACCGACCAGATGGAGAGTGTCGAGACGGCCTCGCTCGGGGTCTGGGTCAATGCCGGCACCCGCCACGAAACACCCGACGTCAACGGCGTGTCCCATCTGCTGGAACATATGGCCTTCAAGGGCACGGAGCGGCGCAGCGCGCGAGCCATCGCCGAGGAGATGGACAATGTCGGCGGGCATCTGAACGCCTACACCTCGCGCGAGAACACCGCTTATTACGCCAAGGTGCTGAAGGAGGACGTGCCGCTGGCCGTCGACCTGATCGCCGACATCCTGCAACACTCGACCCTCGACCCCGAGGAACTGGCACGCGAACAGCAGGTGGTGGTCCAGGAGATCGGCCAGACGGTCGACACCCCCGACGACATCATTTTCGACCATTTCCAGGCCATCGCCTATCCCGGTCAGGCACTGGGCCGGCCGGTGCTGGGAACGGTGGATCTGGTCAAGGGCATGACCCGGGACGTGCTCGCCGGCTACATGGGCGAAAATTATTCGGGCCAGCGGATGATTCTGGCGGGGGCCGGCCGGCTCGACCATGATGCCCTGGTCGAACTGGCCGCTGCGCATTTTACCGAACTGCCGCGCGAAGGCATCGCCGTCGAGGAACCGGCCCTCTATCACGGCGGCGACTTCCGCGAGGAGCGCGACCTGGAACAGGTCCATGTGATGCTGGGCTTCAACGGCATCGGCTATCAGGATCCGGATTATTATGTCGCCTCGGTGCTGTCGACCCTGTTGGGCGGCGGTGCCTCGTCCCGGCTGTTCCAGGAGGTGCGCGAGAAGCGCGGCCTGGTCTACACCATCTATTCCTATGCCTCGTCGTATCAGGACGGCGGCCTGTTCGCCGTCTACGCCGGCACTGGCGAGGACGAGGTCGAGGAACTGATCCCGCTGGTGTGTGACGAGATCATGAAGGTCACCACCGCCGTGACCCCCGAGGAGGTCCACCGCGCCCGTGCCCAATTGAAGGCCAGCGTGCTGATGAGCCTGGAAAGCACCTCGACGCGGTGCGAACAGTTGGCCCGTCAGTTGTTCATCTATGGCCACCCGGTAACTACCGACGAACTGGTCGCCCATATCGAAAAGGTCGACGAAGCCGCGGTTATCCGCGTCGCCCAACGCCTGTTCACCTCCCCTCCGACCTTCGCGGCGCTGGGACCGCTGGACAAGGTCGAGCGCTTCGACACGATCGTCGGGCGGTTGGGATAGCGGCACTTATACCGATGAGCCTGAAGGCTCATCCCGCCCTCGCCGGGCGCGCTCCGCGCTTGGCCGCCGCCGCAATGGCGGCTGGTTTACCGATGAGCCTGAAGGCTCATCGGTATGACAGATGGCTTCCTCACCCCACCGCGACAGCCGCCTCGGCGAGAGTCGGACAGATGGTCAGGATGCCGAAGAAGCCGCTGATCTCGAACACCTCGCGGATATGGTCCTTCAGGCAGCACAGGGCCAATTTGCCACTGGTCTGCTTGCTTTTCTTGGCGGCCATCAGCAGCACGCGCAGGCCGGCACTCGAGATATAGTCGAGCTGGGTGAAGTCGACCACCAGCTTGGCCTGGCCATCGTTGACGCGGCCCAGCAGCTCCTTTTCCATCTGCGGCGATGTGTTGCTGTCGAGACGGCCGATCAGTTTCAGTATCTGTACGCCGTTCTCGGTCTCGATGGCGATGTCCAGCATTCCCGTTTTCCTTACCTACAGAGTCTTGACAAGTGTCAGGCGGTTGCGACCGTCGACACGGCGGTACTGTACGTCGTCCATGATGGTGCGCACGAAGTGAACACCGAGACCACCGATCCCCCGCTCTTCCAGCGACGACTCGAGGTCTGGCGCAGCCTTGGCCAATGGATCGAAGGCCCTGCCGTCGTCTTCCAGGATAGCCGTCAGGCGGCCGTCGTCCACGGCCAGGGACAGGGTAATCGCCCGATCGCCGCTCGGCTCGTCATAGCCGTAAGACACGACGTTGGTGACCAGCTCGTCCAAGGCCAGGTTGAGCGTGAACACCAGCTTGGCCCCCAACCCCGTACGATGTCCGAACGCCTCGAGTTCCTCGGCCAGACGGGTCAATTCGGCGAGATCGTTGTGCAGGGTTATGGTCACACTACTGCTCAACGGTCCACTCCATCGCCGCCTCGGCATGATCGCAAAACTGCGGCGGTTGCACAATGGCGGGAAATCATGGAGCCCGCGCCGGGCGCGCTCCGCGCTCAGGTGCGGCCGCAATGGCCGCGCCATGCGTCACATTTGACGCGCGGCGCTCTATGATCCGCACCATGGCGGATGAGGTACGCTATGAACGGCAGAACGACCGCAACCGGGCGGCCGAGTGACCGCTCGCGGGAAAATCCCTATGGCCGAAACCGAATTTGATCGCGTCCTCGACACCCTGATTTCCGTAACAGACAAGATCGCCCGCGGCGATTACGACGATGTCGATGCCTTGCTGGAAATGACCGGAGCCGAGCGCCTGCCGCCCAAGATCCAGGCCCTGGCAGAGTCCTTCGGCATGATGCTGGTCCAGGTGGAGGCCCGAGAATTCCGCCTGGGCATGACCATCGACGCCCTGGAACGGACCCAGGTGGAGTTGGAGCGGGCCAACTACGATGCCCTGACCGGCCTGCCCAACCGGGTCATCTTTCATGACCGCCTGCGCAGAGCGCTGATGACGGCGCAGGCTGGCAGCTATGGCATGGCGGTGATGTTCATCGACCTCGACCGCTTCAAATGGGTCAACGACAATCTCGGCCACGGTGCCGGCGACGAACTGCTGCGTCAGGTGGCCAAGCGGCTGAAAGAGTGTGTGCGCGATGCCGACATCGTCGCCCGCATGGGAGGCGACGAATTCACCGTCATCCTGCCCAGGATCGGCGGCCTGGACGATGTCCGCGAGATCGCCGGCCGCATGGTCGACACCCTGCGCCAGCCCTTCGACCTGGACGGCCAGGTCGCGCAGATCGGCTGCTCGATCGGCATCGCCCTGGCCCCGCAGCATGGCGACACACCCGAAAAACTGCTCCATGCCGCCGACGCCGCCATGTACAAAGCCAAGGAGGCCGGCCGGAACAATTATCAGACGGCGGTATGATCCCGATGAGCCTGATGTTTGACACATGCTCGAACCAGTGCGCCGGTCCTCCAGCGGCCATTGCGGCCGCGGCCAAGCGCGGAGCGCGCCCGGCGAGGGCATGGATGAGCCTTCAGGCTCATCCATATTACAGAGCAGCCTCCATAGCGATATCTTCCTTGACCGAAGATCGCAACTTTGGAAATGCCACGTAGAAAATTGTTCCCTGGCCCTCGTTGTCGTCGATCCAGATACGCCCGTTATTGTGTTCGGCGATCTTCTTGCAAACGGCCAGGCCGATGCCGGTGCCCTCGTACTGGTCCTTGGCAACCAGCCGCTGAAACACGGCAAAAGCCCGGTCGCGCTGGTCGGCGGGGATGCCGATGCCATTGTCGGCCACCCACAGCATCACCTCGTCGCCATCCTCGCGCCAGCCGATCGACACCAGCGGCTTGCGATCGGAGGCGCGGTACTTTACGGCATTGCCGATCAGGTTCTGGAACAGGCGCGTCAGCTCGGTGGCGTCGCCCATGACCGTCGGCAGGCCGTCGGCAACGGAGACGGTGGCCTCGGCATCCTGGATGGCGACCTTCAGATCAAGCACCGCATCGCCGACCACGCTATCCAGCGCGACGGCCTCGAACGGCCGCTGTTGGCGCCCGATCCGTGAATATTCCAGCAGATCAAGGATCAGCCGATCCAGACGCCTGGCCCCGCCCAGAGCGAAATCCATGTATTTGCGCAGGGAATCGTCGCCAGTAGGGCGGAGCGACCGGTCGATCAGGCTGAGATAACTGCTGATCATGCGCAACGGCTGGCGCAGATCGTGTGAAGCGACATAGGCGAACTGTTCCAGTTCGGCATTCGACCGCTGCAACTGGACGGCCTGTTCAGCGAGGCGGCGGTTGGCTTCGGCGATCCGCGCCGCCGCGTCCTTGCGGAAGCTGATATCTTCGCGAATCCACAGGTGATGGATGATCTGGTCGGCATCGTCGAGTACCGGCGAGACGGTGACCCGCTCCCAGAAGGTTTCACCGGTCTTGCGCCGGCTTTCCAATTCGGCACACCACGATCCGCCGGCCTCGATGACCTGACGCATTTCGCCGATAATCACCGCCGGCGTATCGCCGCTCTGATAGGTCCAGATGCTGCTGCCGACCAGTTCCTCGCAGGAATAGCCGGTAAGCCGGACGGTATCGTTGTTGACGTATTGGATGGTACTGTCCGGTGCAGTGATGACCACCGAAATCGGTGACTGCTCGACCACCGTCGACAGCATCTTGAGACGCAGACTGGTCTCGGCGTCGGCGGTGATATCCGATCCGCTGCCGCGATAGCCGAGGAAACGGCCGTCGTTGTCGAAGCGGGGCGAACCGCTGATGCTGATCCACCGCGCCGAGCCGTCATGAAGCCGCGCGATCCAGTAGCGGAAATCGCGGAACGGCCGATGAGCGTGCAGGTCGGCGATGTGATCCTGCCAAAGTGCCGGATCAATCTGATGATTCTCCGACGCGGCATCCCAGCGCCGCTTGCCGATCAGCGCCGCCGGTCGCACACCGATGACCGATTCGAACGAGTCGGAAAACCAGCGGAAGCGATGCAGATCATCTGTTTCCCACACCCAATCGGTGGTGCCCTCGACCAGGGTGCGAAAGCGTTCCTCGCTTTCCCGGATGCGGTCCTCACCGCGCTTGCGCTCGGTGATGTCCTGGAACACCACCACGACACCAACCACCTGGCCCTCGTCGAACAGCGGCGATGCTTCGTATTCGACGGCGAAGCTGGAGCCATCCTTGCGCCAGAACAGGTCGTCGCTGACCCGAAAGGTTCTTTGCTCGCGCATCGACCGCCAGACCGGACACATGTCCTGAGGATAAGGCTCGCCCGCGGCGGTGGTGTGGTGGGTGGCGATATGGGTCGACCGGCCGATCAGATCGTCGCGCTCGAACCCCAGCAGCCGTTCGGCCGCCGTGTTGACGAACACCGTGTTGCCGTCCAGGTCGAGGCCCAGAATACCCTCGGAAGTGGAATCGAGGATCAGCTTGTTCTGGCGGGTCAGCCGGCGCAGGCTGCTCAAGGTCTGTTCCGTGGTCACCAGGGCTTCACGCAGCCGCTGTCCGGCTTCAAGATGAAACACCTTCAGCAGCGACCCCACCGCCACCGCCATGATCACCGCCGTCGCGGCGCGGCATAGCTGTATGGGAATACCGAACAGCGCCAGAAAGCGATCCTGATTGATCAGCGCGGCGGGGAACCACGGCGCCGCCGGCACCACCAGACCGCCGAACACCCCATAGGCGACGAAAACCAGGCTGGACGCCGTCGCCACCGTCTGGACGCGCCCCACATTCGGACCGGTCAGCACCGGCCGCAGGTATTGGCCACAGTACAGCCAGAACCCGGCCGCGGTCAGGAACGACCCGGTCACCCCCAGCAGATAGCGAGCCCAGATATCCATGGCAACCAGCGGCTGGTCGGCAAACGCGGTTCCCGCCGCGATGCCCCCCAGCAGCGGCAGATAGATCCAGCCGCCCAGCAGGCGGCCGGGCGCCGGTGCCAGAGCCTCCCGCATCAGGCGGCGGCCGAATTCGAACAGGGGAATGAACGAGACCAGCAACAGGATGGGCCGGACCATGGCCAGCACCGGACCGTCGCCCCGCACCACGCGCCACAGGTCCAGCCATTCCCGGATGCCATGTACCAGTCCGAAAGCGCCAAGCAACCACAGAATATGGGCAAGCTTCAGTTGGCTTTCATGCTCGTAGCGAATGAAGATCGCCATCCCCATCGCCAGGAACGACAGGCCATAGACCAGATACACCACATCCATGCCGGCTTGAAACATCGACTCGTCACCATCATCAGGAGGGTTGCCCAATAGCCGCGCTGATCTCGCAAGCAACGGTTCCGCTTCCCAGTCCGTCAGGCCCGGGGACATGCCCGGGCCTGACGGAAAAGTGATTCGGTTATTTCCAATCGTCGCCCAACCGCCAATCAGCATAGATATTTCGTACTAAGGGCGATACGAAACAAAAGTCCGGGCGAATCGTCGCTATTCCTGACAAAAGTATCAGGCAGCAGTGCTTATCGTTTACTCAGCCTCTGCCTGACGGATAGCCTTTGCATGGTTTTGACTCACACCCAGGGAGAAGCGAAGGCCGATGCCAAAAGGTATATAAGGAAGAGCCGGAATGGTAGTACCGTGACCAGCGTGGCCGCTGCTGCGCCAGACATGAACGAAATGCCATGACAGACAGACCGATCCTGCACCGCCTGACCATCATCGCCTTCGGTGCCGCTCTGCTGGCGCTGCTGTGGTCCGCGGTGCTGGAGCAGGACCATCGCATGGCGGGGCTGCGCCAGGTCAGCTATTCGCAGGAGATGAGCAATTACGTGCGCCTGCTCGAGGCGCATAGCCGCAGCGTGCTGCGCGGTCTTGATCAGGTGGTCATGCACCTCAAGGCGGAGTACGAGGATAATCCGGCGGCGTTCGATCTCAAGGCCCAGGTGGCGCGCAGCCCGATTCTCAAGGGCTTGTCGGTCCAGGTCGGCATCATCGGCGCCGATGGATTTCTCCTGACCTCCACCGCCGCGGTTGTCACGCCGTCGGGCGAGCGCATCAATCTGTCGGATCGCGAGCATTTCCGGGTCCATGCGGCCAAGGACAGCGGCGAGCTGTGGGTGGGCCAGCCGGTGCTGGGCCGGGCGTCGGGCAGATGGTCGATCCAGCTCACTCGCCGCCTCAATACCAGCGACGGAGGGTTCGCCGGGGTGATCGTGGTATCGCTCAGTCCCGACTACATCTCGGATATCTACCATTCCATCGAACTGGGACAGGACAGTTCCATCGCCGCCGTGGGCCGCGACGGCATCGTCCGGGCGCGGGCCTCCGGCGACGATCGCACCGTCGGCCAGTCCTTGGCGCAAGCCTCGTTCTTCCCCGAGCTGTGGGCCGCGCCGGAGGGCTTCGTCCGCGGTATCAGCCCCGAGGATGGCCGGCCTCGTCTGGCGGCATTCCGTCGCCTGAACGATTACCCGCTGGTGGTGATGGTCAGCCGCCCCGAAGAAACCCTGGCCGCCCTGAGCGCCCAGGAGCACCGGCTGTTTCTGGGAGCGGGCTGGGGGGCAACCCTGCTGATCGTCGCCGGCACCATGATGCTGCTCTGGCAGGCGTCGCACCGGTTCGCCACCGAGCGGCAATTACGGGAGCGCGAGGCGGAACTGAAGGTTGCTCACACCAGCCTGGAGCGCAAGAACCAGGATCTTGAACAGTTTACCGAGGTACTGGCGCACCATCTGCAAGAGCCGGTTCGGCTGCAATACGGCTTCGGCCAGCGGCTGCAACGGCTGCTTGGCGACTCGCTGGATGCCGAGGCGCGCAAGGCGCTGGATTACATCCTGGCCGGAGCCGTCCGCTTGCGCTCACTGCTGCACGACGTCGAACTGTACCTGTCGCTCGACCGCCTGCCGCCTCGGGAGGGCCCCACCGAGATTGCCGCCGCCGTCAACCAGGCGCTCGCCGGCCTGACCGCCCAGGCCGGCGGCGCCATCATGACCGTAAGCTGCGACGATCTCCCGCCGGTCGCCATTGACACCAGACGTTGCATCAATATTTTTGCCGCGCTGATCAGCAATGCCTTTACCTACCGCCGTCCCGACGCCACCCTTGATCTGCGAATCACCGGGCATCGGGATGGCGACATGGTGACCATTGCGGTCACCGACAACGGTCTGGGCATCGCCCCGGAATACCGCGAACGGGTGTTCCGGGTGTTCGAGCGCCTGCACCCCAACAGTGCCTATCCGGGGACGGGCATCGGCCTGTCGCTCGTCAAGAAGGTTGTTGAAACCGCCAGAGGCCGGATCCGGCTGGAAGACGGAATCGGCGGAGGCGTTTCCGTTGTTCTGTCACTTCCCATCCATAAGGAATGACCGCAATGCCCGCCAACCGAGTGATGCCCTTCCATATTCTCCTGGTCGATGACGAGCCCGGCGATGTCGAGCTGATCAAGATTGCCCTGGCGGAAGGCCGTTTCATCTGCAACGTCGCGACCGCCGGCCACGGCGTCGAGGCGATGGACATGCTGCATCATCTGACCAATGTCAACGACGGCGCCGGCTGCCCCGATCTGGTGCTGCTTGACCTCAACATGCCGGTGATGAACGGCAAGGAAGTGCTGAAGGCGATGAAGGCCGACGCGAAGCTGGCGCATATCCCGGTGGTGGTGCTGACCACCTCGGATGTGGAGCGCGACGTTCTGGCCTCCTACGACCTCGGCGCCGCCGGCTTCGTCACCAAGCCGATCGACATGGACAAGCTGTATCAGGTCATCCACGGCATCGAGGACTATTGGTTCGGCATCGTGCGCAGCCCCAAGCACTGAATAAGACAACGGTCGGAAATAACCGATGCAAGTGACCGAGCGGTGATATCGAAATGCGCTCCGGTGAGCGACCTTCCGCCGGAAAGATTGCAGGTAACGCAGATAAACACAGATATCAACGGATGAACGCAGATAAGGTTCTGGCGGATACATCCGTTGATATCTGCGTTTATCTGCGTTACCTGCGATGCTGCCGCCCCGGCACAGCGGAGCATCAGGTCCGATGTCGCAGCTATTGACGGCCGTCACCTATGATCCGCTCCAGCGCGCCCGCCAGTTCCTCGAAGTGATCAATCACCACGTCGGCGCCCAGCTCAGCCGCCGGTACCCGGGTATAGCCGAAGCTCACCAGCACCAGCGCCAGACCGGCGGCGCGGGCGGCTTCGGCGTCGTTGGGGGAGTCGCCGACGAACACGGTCGCGGCCGGTGTCGCTCCCAGCGCTTCGATGGTGGCCAGCACATGGCGCGGGTCGGGCTTGCGGAACGGGCAACTGTCGCCGCCGGTGATGACCTTCAGGTAACGGGCCAGCCCCAGCCCGTCGAGCATCTCGACCGCCGGCTGATAGGGTTTGTTGGTGCATACCGCCAGAGTCCAGCCGGACGCCACCAGCTTTTCCAAAGCCTGCTCCACACCGGGATAGGGGCGGCTGTGGTCGATGGTGTGGCCGGCATAAAGCTGCATGAAGCGGCCTGCCAGGTCGTTCAGCCGCTCCCCGGCGGCCTCGCCGGTGGCGTCGAAGCCGCGTTCCACCAGCTTGTGCACACCATTGCCGACCATCCGGCGCACCTCGTCGGCGGCCAGGGTGCGGCGACCATGTTCGGCCAGCAGCTTGTTCAAGGCCTGAAGCAGGTCAGGCAGGCTATCGACCAATGTCCCGTCCAGGTCGAAGATGGCAAAACGATGCCGAGCGCTCATGTAATGTTCCGCAACAGTTTTTGAGTTGGCCGGAGGGGGCCCTTGTGGCACCTTCCGCCACGTCTCGCAATAGGTGGTAAGTCGGATTTGATGACCCAGGGAAAACTCGCCGTCGTCGTTCTCGCCGCCGGTCTCGGCACGCGGATGAAGTCCAAACTGCCGAAGGTGATGCATGCCGTCGCCGGCCGGCCGATGATCGCCCATCTGCTGGCGACCGTCGCCGCTCTGGCGCCCGAGCGGGTCGCCGTAGTGATCGGTCCCGGCATGGACGAGGTGGCCGCTTGCGTCGCCCCCCATGCCACGGTGGTGCAGGAGGAACGCCTGGGCACCGGTCATGCCGTGTCCTGTGCCCGCGACGCCTTGCGCGGCTTCGACGGCGACGTGCTGGTGCTGTACGGCGACACGCCGCTGATCACCGCCGAAACCCTGCATCGCATGCTGGCCATGCGCCGCGCCGCGCCGCATCCGGCGGTGGTGGTGCTGGGCTTCCGCCCCGCCGATGCCGGTGAATACGGCCGGCTGGTGGTGGGCGAGGGCAATTCGCTGGAGCTGATCGTCGAGCACCGCGACGCCACCTCTGCCCAGCGCGCCCTGCCGCTGTGCAATTCCGGCGTCATGTGCATCGACGGCGCCCGGCTGGTCGGGCTGCTCGACCGGATCGGCAACGACAACGCCAAGAGCGAATACTATCTGACCGACATCGTCGCCCTGGCCCGCGCCGACGGCCTGCCCTGCGGCTTTGTCGAGGGTGCCGCCGACGAACTGGTCGGCGTCAACTCCCGCCTGGAACTGGCCGCCGCCGAGCGCATCCTGCAAGACCGCCTGCGCCGCCATGCCATGGCCGAGGGCGCCACCCTGCAAGACCCCGGCAGCGTCTTTTTCAGCGCCGATACGGTGCTGGGGCGCGACGTGGTGGTCGGCCCCAATGTAGTGTTCGGCCCTGCCGTGACGGTGGGCGACGACGTGGAAATCCGCGCCTTCTGCCATATCGAGGGCACCACCATCGCCTCGGGCGCCATCATCGGCCCATTCGCCCGGCTGCGTCCCGGCGCCGAGATCGGCGAGAATGCCCATATCGGCAATTTCGTCGAGATCAAGAATTCGAAGGTCGAGAACGGCGCCAAGGTCAATCACCTGACCTATGTCGGGGATGCCCGGGTCGGCGCCAAGGCCAATATCGGCGCCGGCACCATCACCTGCAATTACGACGGCTTCACCAAGTCGCTGACCGATATCGGCGCCGGAGCCTTCATCGGTTCCAACTCGGCGCTGGTGGCCCCGGTCAGGATCGGCGACGGCGCGGTGATCGGCGCCGGCTCGGTCATCGTCCGCGACGTCGCGCCCGGCGCGCTGGCGGTGGCCCGCGGCACCCAGATGGAGCTGTCCGGCTGGGTCGAAAAATTCCGCGCCCGCAAGGAAGCGGAAAAAGCCGTGAAGAAGTAAGGGGTAGCCTATTTTGCTCCCTCTCCCGCTGGCGGGAGAGGGTCGGGGTGAGGGTCAGAAATAATCGCTTCAACTGATCGTCATGCCCGGGCTTGTCCCGGGCATCCATGTGGTGCCACAAAGTAAGCATTTGAGTGGCGGATAGCCGTGGATGCCCGGATCAAGTCCGGGCATGACGGATTGGGAAACGGAACGGTTATTTGCGGTTGTCTCCTAAAAGAGCGCCTATGGGCGTGCACCGCGTCCCGTGGCCAAAATAAACTGATTTTGCTGAGAGGGCTGAGGCGATATGTGCGGCATCCTGGGAATCATCGGTCGCAGCGACGTAGCGCCGCTGTTGCTGGAAGGGCTGAAGCGCCTGGAATATCGCGGCTATGACTCCGCCGGTATCGCCACCCTGGTCAACGGCCAGGTCGAACGCCGCCGCGCTGTCGGCAAGCTGGCTCAGCTTGAAGCGCTGCTGAAGATCCATCCGGTGGGCGGCACTATCGGCATCGGTCATACCCGCTGGGCCACCCATGGCGTGCCCAACGAGACCAACGCCCATCCGCACGCCTCGAAAAAGGTGGCGGTGGTGCATAACGGCATCATCGAGAACTTCCGCGACCTGCGCGACGAGCTGACCGCCGCCGGTCATGTGTTCGAGACCGATACCGACACTGAAGCCGTCGTCCACCTGATCACCCATTACCTGGACCAGGGGCATCAGCCGGTCGAGGCGACCCGTCGGGCGTTGAAGCGCCTGCATGGCGCCTTCGCCCTGGCCATCATCTTCGTCGGCCATCACGACCTGATGATTGCCGCCCGCCAGGGCAGCCCGTTGGCGCTCGGCTATGGCGATGGCGAGATGTTCGTCGGCTCCGACGCCCTGGCTCTGGCGCCGCTGACCCGCCGCATCAGCTATCTTGAAGAGGGCGACTGGGCGGTGCTGAGTTCGTCCAGCATCCAGGTCTATGACCGCGACGACAACATGGTGGAACGGGCGATCCGCCAGACCGCCCTGTCCGGCGCCCTGATCGGCAAGGGCGAGCACCGCCATTTCATGCTGAAGGAAATCTTCGAGCAGCCCCAGGTCATCGGCGAGACCCTGAACACCATGTTCAATCCGGTCACCCGCACCCTGACCCTGACCGATCTGCCGTTCGATCTGGCGGCTATCTCGCGGGTGACCATCATCGCCTGCGGCACCTCCTATTACGCCGGACTGGTGGCCAAATACTGGCTGGAGCGCATCGCCCGCGTGCCGGTCGAGGTCGACGTCGCCAGCGAATTCCGCTACCGCACCCCGCCGCTGCCGGCCGGCGGCCTGGCTCTGTTCATCTCGCAGTCGGGAGAAACCGCCGACACCCTGGCCGCACTGCGCTACTGCAAGGCCGAGGGCCAGCACATCGTGACCGTGGTCAACGTGCCGGAAAGCACCATGGACCGCGAATCCGACGCCACCCTGTACACCGTCGCCGGTCCCGAGATCGGTGTCGCCAGCACCAAAGCCTTCACCACTCAGTTGGTGGTGCTGGCCTGCCTGTCCATCGCCCTGGGCCGGGCGCGCGGCGTGATCGACCACGCCACCGAGTCCCGCCTCAGCCAGGCCCTCGCCGAAGTCCCCGCCCGCGCCGCCGACGTGCTGGCCCATGACGAGGAGTTGCGCCAGATCGCCCTGATGGTCGCCGAGGCCCGCGACGTGCTCTATCTCGGCCGCGGCAGCGCCTATCCCATCGCCCTGGAAGGCGCGCTGAAACTGAAGGAAATCAGCTACATCCACGCCGAGGGCTATGCCGCCGGCGAGATGAAGCACGGCCCCATCGCCCTGATCGACGAGACCGTACCGGTCATCGTCATCTGCCCATCCGACGAGCTGTACGACAAGACCGCCAGCAATGTGCAGGAGGTGGTCGCGCGCGGCGGCAAGGTGGTGTTCATGTCCGATGCCGCCGGAGTCGCCCGCCTGTCGGCCAAAGCCGCCGCCACGGTCACCCTGCCCGCCGTCGACCCCTTCGTCGCCCCCATTCTCTACGCCATCCCGGTGCAACTGCTGGCCTATCACACCGCCGTCGCCAAGGGCACGGACGTCGACCAGCCGCGCAATCTGGCAAAAAGTGTGACGGTGGAGTGAGGGCGGCAAGCGGAATGCTTGACCCATTCAGCTCTTTTGCCGGTATCAAGCGGCCTTGAGGTCACGGCGAAGTGTGGAGCGCGCCCGGCGAGCGCGATAATCCTTTAGGCTCATCGGGTATGAGGCACCGCTTGCGTTACGTCATCAGCCACGCCGCCGCGATCGCCATCAGACTGGGCAGAACCCGCCGCCACGACCACGCCTCGCCCAAAAACAGGATGCCGCCGAACAGCACCAGGGCGGGCGTGACGTTGGCCAGGGTCAGCGCCATCCCAACCGAATTCAACGTCAGCGCCTTGTACAGCAGCAGATATTGCATGATCACAAATACCGCCCGCAGCGACATCACCCGCACCTGAGCCCAGGGCAACCGCGGCACCGCCCGCCGCCCCCACACCGCGACTCCAATCGCCGCGATCAGGAACGCCCGAATCATATACAGAGTCGGCGCGTTGAACTCCTCCCACTCCCGCAGCAGATACCGTGTCGGCACCGCACTGATGCCGAAGCACAGCGACGAAAGAATCGCCGGAAGAAACGTAACCTGATGGAAATGCCGCAGGTTCTTCCAGTCCATCGACACCAGAACCACCAGCACGGTCGCCGCATACCCCAAAGCCACGGTCAGCCCAGCATCCTCGTGCGGCAACGGCGATAGCCACGCCACCGGAAAGGCAAAAGCCGGAGCCAGCGATAACAAAGGCACCGCCACCGTCGCGTGACTCTGGCGGTACGTCTTGAACAAAAAGTAATTCCCCACCGAATCGATGATCGCCACCGAAGCGAGGAGCAGGAGCCCCCGGGCGGATGGCCTCAGATAGAATAGGCTTGGCATAGCCACGAGCAGCGAAGCCAACATCACGCCCATGATCGCGAAATTTACCGAAGCAATCTCTTCCGCATGCCTCCCCCCCGTCGCGCGTTGTCCGAGGTGATGCGCAACTGCCGCTACGGCTGCTGAGCCAAAACCAACCGCAATTGACGATGATAACTCGATATCATTCAATTTTTAATCGCACCTTGTCGCACTAGGCTCCACCATAGCAGGGCACACTTTGATCTTTCAGACAGCTAGCCAACATGGCTGCTATATCTAACCACTTTTTTATCAAAACAAATACGCCCATGGATGAAAATGACACAACTTTATTCGTTGCAGCATGTGGCGAAAACGGATAAAATGCCATTTACGTGTCGTAATTTGCTCGCATGATGGTCTTGGGTGCAAACGAAGGTTTTATCGCAGTATAGCACTCGTTCATCTGAATATGATGGATTTGAAGTGTGATTAAAGTGCCGCTCGGGCATACTCTGCATGGCTGCCAGTTGTTTTTTTGAGGTGCATGTTATGTTAAAGCCAAAGGTGTTTGTGGGGGCCTCTAGTGAGGCTGTACAAGTTGATCGACGTGTCAGAGCTATATTAGAGGGCCTTGGAGCAGAAGTTCTCGGATGGAGGGAGGTGTTTCACCCCGGTGATTTTCTTTTGGACACTATCTTGAATGTTGGTGCATCTGTAGATGCATCTGTCTTAATCGCCGCGCCGGATGATTTGTGTATTATAAGAAGCGAAGATCGACTTACTCCGCGCGATAACGTAATACTTGAACTAGGTATTTTTCTTTCCTGCCTTGGAAAACAGAGGACCGGAATTGTCCACGTTAAGAACGGAGATGGCATTGCGACTTTGCCAACCGACTTAGACGGTGTAACAAAAATAATATATGATGTAACGACGCCTCATGCCAATGAAGAGCGCCTATCGCGGTGGCTTGATAGGGTTAAAGTGGAGATTGGGGCACGATCTGACGCCTTCGTGGCGGTACATTCACTCAAAGATATTTTACATTCTATGCCGATATCATGGATAGAAAAAATAGAGCAATACATAATTAGTCCAGTTAGGCACTCATTAATGCTTGCCGAAAGGGGGGAGATAGAGTTGAGTATAGGTCAATACTATACGGCGTTGTTTAATGAAGGCTCATGGTGGGTTTCAGGGTGATGACCTCATGAGGCGACCAGCGCAGCGACGAGGGTGCCGAGGAGTGCCTTGCCGCGGCACTTGGCGTTATGGATGAACTGGAAAAATCCGAGGTAGAGGGGA
>Ga0209515_10001473_pt1 | contig 39297 bp, 39 predicted proteins | sample Subgroupgradi54m_FD_187454 | JGI IMG/M metagenome (GOLD analysis project Ga0209515, IMG submission 187454) | Subsurface groundwater microbial communities from S. Glens Falls, New York, USA - GMW60B uncontaminated upgradient, 5.4 m (SPAdes)... ... | reverse complement strand
ATTCACGCGCAGGACCTTCGGCCATGGGGTGCATGCGCCCGAGCACAAGGAGCTGACGCGCGAACGACCGATCCGCCGCTTTGCCTTTGCCCCGCGCCTGGCGGTCCCGTTGTCCCAGCACATCGGCAAGCCGGCCGTGCCGTGCGTGCGCCCGGGTCAGGAGGTCGGACGCGGCGAACCGATCGCCCAGGCCGACGGATTTCTCTCGTTGCCGATCCATGCGCCGGCAACGGGCGTGGTCGAAGCCATCCGGCTGATACCGAGCGCGCGTGGACCGAAAACCGAAGCCATTGTCATCAAGACCTACGCGGCGGACGACCAGCAGGTGCTCTACGGCACACCGCGCGTCATCGAGGAACTGGCGGCCGCGGATCTTATCCGCGCCATTCAGGACATCGGCTTGGCGGGTCAGGGCGGGGCGGCGTTTCCGACCCATGCGAAACTGGCTTCCGCGCGCGAGCATCACGTCGAAACGCTGATCGTGAACGGCTGCGAATGCGAACCCTATCAAACCACCGATCACCGCCTGATGCTGGAATGGGTCGACGATCTCATCGCCGGAATCCATTTCGCGCTGGCGGCGAGCGGCGCCCGGCGCGCCATCATCGGGGTCGAGGACAACAAACCGGACGCGATCGACACGCTGCGGCGGCGGCTGACAGCTGACGGCCCGATCGCGGTCGCGGCGGTCAAGACCAAGTACCCGCAAGGGTCGGCGGAGTTGCTGATTAAAGTGCTGCTCAAACGCGAAGTGCCTTCCGGCGGGCGCTCCTACGATGTCGGCGCCGTGGTGCAAAATATCGCGACACTGGTCATGCTCGGGCGCCTGCTGCCGCCCGGCCAGGGATTGATCGAGCGCGTGGTCACGATCACCGGAGAGGGTGTCAAGCAGCCCGGCAATTACCTGGTGCCGTTCGGCACGCCACTGGGCTTCGTGCTCGAGCAGGTCGGCTTCGTCGGCGACATGAGCCGCGTGATCCTCGGCGGACCGATGATGGGTACCGCGGTCAGTTCACTCGATGTCCCGGTGACCAAGGCCACCACGGCGATTGTGGTGCTGCCGGTGAAGTCGTCCACGGCGGGAGCGCCCAAGATCTATCCGTGCATTCGTTGTGGGCGCTGTATTGCCGCCTGTCCCCTGCGTCTCAATCCCTCGCAGCTCGGGCTGCTCGCCGTCAAGCGCGAGTACCAGACGATGCAGGATCATTTCCACCTGAACGATTGCTTCGAGTGCGGCTCCTGCACTTATGTATGTCCGGCGCACATCCCGCTGGTGCAATACATGCGCATTGCCAAGGCATTGAACCGCGAGCAAGCGGCTTAGCCATGGCGGGGCCGCCGCGCATCGAGATCCGCAGCTCGCCGCACATCCATGACCCGGTGAGCGTGGACGCGATCATGCGTCACGTCGTGTATGCGCTGGTGCCGATCTGTGTGTTTGCGGTTTACCTCTTCGGGCTGAGCGCGGCGGCACTGATTATCACGGTGCTGGGTGCGTGCCTGCTGACCGAGCATCTGTTCAACCGCTTCGCGCAAAAGCCGAACAGCTTGGGCGATTTCAGCGCGGCAATCACCGGCCTGCTGCTGGCGCTGACACTGCCTCCGGGATTTCCCCTGTGGATGGGCGCCACCGCCGGCTTCATCGCCATCGCGCTCGGCAAGGTGATGTTCGGCGGGCTCGGTCAGAACGTGTTCAATCCGGCGCTGGTCGGGCGCGCCTTCGCACAGGCCGCGTTTCCGGTGGCGATCACCTCCTGGTCAACAGCCTTGGCGCCGTGGCGCTTCTCCGCGCTGATCCCTTCCACGCTCACGCCCCCGTTCATGTTGCCGGCGACGGGAACGGCGGGGCCCGGCGCCACGGTGGACGCGGTCAGCAGCGCGACACCACTGACCCTGCAGAAATTCGATCACGTCACCACCAACACCGTGGATCTGTTTACCGGCATGACCAGCGGCTCGACCGGCGAGACCGCGGCGCTGCTGATCCTGCTGTGCGGCGCTTATCTCGCGCTGCGCCGCATGCTCGACTGGCGTATTCCGGCAGGCATGCTGGGCAGCGCCGCTGCTCTCGCCGGCGTCTTCTATTTGATCGAGCCGGCGAAATATCCCGACCCGCTGTTCACGCTGTTCTCCGGCGGCCTGATGCTGGGCGCGGTGTTCATGGCCACGGACGTCGTGGCCTCGCCGCTCACGCCGCGCGGGGTGTGGATCTACGGAGCCTTGATCGGCGTGCTGACGGTACTGATCCGCCTCTTCGGCGGTCTGCCCGAAGGCGTCATGTACGCGATACTGATCGGCAACGCCGCCTCACCGCTGATCGCGGTGCTCACGCAGCCGCGGGCGTTTGGCGAAGTCAACCGCAAGAAACCCACATGAGCGCGATCCAACCCATGGCGCCACCCTCCCCGGCGAGCCGCGCGATGATTATCACGCTCGGCGGTGTGGCCTTGCTGTCCGGCTTTCTTTTGGCGCTCACCTATCAACTGACGCTACCCTACATCGAGGCCAACCAGCGCCTGGCGGTCGAGCGCGCGGTGCTTAAAATCTATCCGCAAACGGAAACGCGCGTGGGCTTCGTGCTCGGCACGAACGGACTGCGGCCGGCGGAGACCGCGGCGCCCGGGGAAATTCTGGTGCACGCCGCTTACGACAAGACCGGCGAGCTGCGCGGCCTCGTCGCCGAGGCCGCGGCCCACGGCTACGCGGGTGTGGTACGCCTGTTATACGGCTACTCGCCCGTGTGCCAGTGCATCACCGGCATCAGCGTGCTGCAGAGCACCGAAACCCCGGGATTCGGCGACAAGATCAGCACCGATCCGGATTTTCTCGCCAACTTCCGCGCCCTGGACGCGCGCCTCGATCCCGAGGGTAATGCGCTGTTGCATCCCATCGTCACGGTCAAACACGGCACCAAGACCGAGGCGTGGCAGGTGGACGCGATCTCGGGCGCCACCATCACCTCCAAGGCCGTGGGCCGCATGCTCAATCAAAGCACGCAGGCGCTGCTCCCGGGGGTGGCACGCGATCTCGATAAAATCCGGAGCAAACCGTAATGGCCAACACCCCGGCTAATCCGCCACCAGTGACCATGGATACCTTCCTCGAGGGCATCTGGCGCGAGAATCCGATATTCGTGATGATGCTCGGCATGTGCCCGACACTGGCGGTGAGCAATTCGGTGATCAACGCCATCGCCATGGGGATCGCCACCGCGCTGGTGCTGGTGGCCGCCGCGGCCTTTGCATCCCTGACGCGCAAGCTGATTCCGCATCAAGTCCGGCTGGTCACCTATGTCGTCGTCATCGCCACCTTCGTGACCGTCATGGACTACGTGATCCATGCGATCAGTCTCGATCTTTACAACGCGCTCGGCGCCTTTATTCAGCTGATCGTGGTCAACACGCTCATCCTCGGACGCGTCGAGGGCCATGCCTCCAAGCGCCCCGTGCTGCCAGCCGTGGTCAACGCCGCGGGCGTGGGCGCGGGATTCGTCCTCGGGCTGTTCTGCCTGGGAGCGGTGCGCGAGCTGCTCGGCAACGGAACATTCGCCGGATTCCATATCTTCGGCCCGCAGTTCCAGCCGTGGCTGGTGATGATGCTGCCGCCGGGCGGGTTCTTCGTGCTCGGCGCCTGGCTGCTGCTGCTCAACTGGATCAAGGCGCGCGGCGCGCGGCGTATCGCCGAGAAGGAGGTCACTCATGGGATCGGATGAATCGCTGTGGACCATTTTTATCAATGCCGTGCTGGTCAACAACTTCGTGTTGAGCCTGTTTCTCGGCTTGTGTTCGTACCTGGGCGTGTCCGCCAAGTACAATACCGCGTTGCCGATGGGCATCGCGGTCACGTTCGTGATCATGGTGGGCTCGTTGTGCGCCTATTGGCTCAACGTATTGCTGGCGTATTTCGACCTCGAATTCCTGCGGCTCATCAGCTACATCGTGGTCATCGCCTCCGCGGTACAGCTGGTCGAAATGGTGATGAAAAAATACGCCCCGGCGCTGTTCCGCGCGCTCGGAATCTATCTCCCGCTGATCGCCACCAATTGTGTGGTGCTGGCACCGCCGCTGTTCCAGACGGCGCGCGGATACGACCTGGCGCAATCGCTGGTGTTCAGCCTGGGGGCGGGTTGCGGCTATATCCTGGCGATCGTCCTGTTGGCGGGTTTGCGTGAGCGCCTGCATCTCGCGAACGTGCCCAGCGTGGCCCAGGGCGGCGCCCTGACCGTGATGCTGGCCGGTATCCTGTCGCTCGCGTTCATGGGCTTCGCCGGCCTGGGAGGATGAACCGATGCTGCGCTACCTCATTCCTGTCGCGATCATCCTGGTACTGCTGCTGGGATGGGTATTGGTGCAACATCTCGCGCGCCGGTTCGCGGCGCGCCACCCGGAATTCGGCCCCGCGCGCGAGGAGGGTCTTGGCTGCGACGGGGGCTGCGGCTGCCAGGCCAGACACTGCGAGCGCGAAAAACACGATCACGCGTAACGCCAGCTAAAAGAAAAAATTAGACAGGATTTACAGGATTAACAGGATTTCTGGTTTTTAAAATTCTTAATCCTGTAAATCCTGTCCATTTTATTTTGTCAGAGACTCTTAGTGCCGTAAGTATCGGCACCAGGTTTCGCGCACGCGCAGGCTGCTCACAAATCCGAACACGACACAGGCAAAGAAAATCAGCATGCCGGCGTGGTACTGCGCCGCGGCGCCTTGTGCCGGGCCCGCGCGGTCCAGCGTCCAGCCCACCAGCGGCTGCAGGATACCGGTGCCGAGAAACACCCCGGTGTTGGCGACGCTGGTGGCGATGCCGGAGAGCGCGTGCGGGTTCACCTCCTTCACGCACGCCCAGCTCAGGGTAAAACTCGCGGCGCTCAAGCCCATGAACAGGAACAGAGCATAACTCGCGAGCCGCGGCAGCGGCAGGGAAAATACCAGCGGCAACCAGCACAGCAGATGAACGAAGGCGGTCGCGATCAGCACCGGCTTGCGCCGGCCCACGCGGTCGGACAGCGTACCCACCGAAAACGCGCCGACCGCGAAACCGGCGAGCAACAAACTCGTGTGCTGCGTGGCCGCGGCGCGGTCCATGCCGTACACGTCACGCAGGAACGGTACCGCCCACAGTCCGGCAAACGCGAGAAACGATCCGCCGGTGCCGAGATTCATCCAGAAGTTCGGCCAGGTGTAGCGGTTGCGGAGTACGGTCATGAGCCCCTCGAACCAGTGACCTTCGTGGCGCGGATGCGCCGCCTCGCCGTCCAGCTCACGCAGGCTCGGCAGGCCGGCTTCGCCCGGATGATCGCGCACCAACAGCCAGGTCAGCACGGCGGTCGCGAACGACACGCCGCCGAGGACCGCGAACACCGTGCGCCACGATGTGTATTGCAGCACCCAGGCGAATGGCGCGGCCGCCAGCACCGCGCCGACGTTGCCGAGCAACAGCGTGAGACCGACCGCGGTGCCGAAATGGCGGTCGTGGAACCAGACGCTGTTGAGCTTGAGCAGCGCGATGAACGCCACCGATACACCCAGCCCGATCAGCAGCCGGCCGATCGAGGCGTCGGTCAGCGTCGCGGCATAGGCGAACAGGAGCGAACCGGCGCCGGCCACGATGCCACCCAGCGTGACAATGCGCCGCGGCCCAAGGGTGTCCACCAGGATGCCGGTCGGAATCTGCATCACGGTGTATACATAAAAATACGTCGCGGCCAGACCGCCGAGCGCCGCCGCGCTGGCACTGAACGCCTGCTGCAGATCGGAAGCGATGGCGGCCGGCGCCACGCGGTGGAAGAACGCCAGCATGTAGGACACGGTCACGAGCGCGAATGCGGTCCAGCGCAACCGGCGCACCCGCGCCCGCACGCCGTGAGGCGAATCGGGTTTCGCGCGCGGATGGATCGCTTTTGTCATGGTCGATACCTTTGTGAAAAACAAGGCTTTAAGCGAACGATAAAGTCCGCACGGTTAAGGAAGGACTGATTAATCCAAAAATGTAGGGTACGCCCTGCGCACCGTTCAACGAAATGGTGCGTGGGACGCACCCTACATCAAAAACAATATTTGGAGTCAGCGTCTTCAAATACGCCCCGCACGGGCGGCAGGAAGCGTATTATTCTCTAACCATGAAATCCATTTCCCCGAACCCGGCGGCACCCGGCGGCATCAGCGAGGCGCTTGCCAGCCGGCGCATCCGCGAGATTCCGTACAACTACACCTCGTTTTCCGACCGCGAGATCGTCATCCGTTTTCTCGGCGAGGAAACCTGGCGTGTGCTCGAGACCCTGCGCGGGCAGCGCCGCACCGGGCGCTCGGCACGCATGCTGTTCGAGGTGCTGGGCGACATGTGGGTCATCACCCGCAACCCGTTCATCCAGGATGACCTGATGGAGAACCCGAAGCGCTGGGAGTCGCTCACGCATGCGCTGCATCATCGCCTCGACCAGATCCTGGCGCGTGCCGACGGCAACGAGCTCGCGCTGCGGCTCGAGGACGCGGCGCGCGTGGCGGTGCGCCGGTTCGAGGCCTGGCTGCCGGCGCAGAAGCAATTGCGTCACCTGGCGCTCAAGCGGCTGGCGCGCGTCACGCGCCGCGACAACATCGGCTTCGATGGCATGGCGCGTGTGTCGCACGTCACCGACGCCAGCGACTGGCGCGTGGAGCTGCCGTTCGTGGTGATCACGCCCGACACCGAGGACGAAGTGGTGCATATCGTGCGCGCCTGCATCGACCTCGGGCTCACCATCATTCCGCGCGGCGGCGGCACCGGCTACACCGGCAGCGCCGTACCGCTGTTTGACGATACCGCCATCATCAATACCGAGAAACTGGAAGCCCTCGGCACGGTGGAGATGCGCGCCCTGCCCGGCGTCGCGCAGCCGGTGCCGACAGTGCGCGGCGGAGCCGGCGTGGTTACGCGGCGCGTCGCGGAAATCGCCGGGCAATCGGGTTACGTGTTCGCGGTCGATCCCACCTCGCAGGACGCCTGCACCCTCGGCGGCAATGTCGCCATGAACGCCGGCGGCAAGAAGGCGGTGCGCTGGGGCACGACGCTCGACAATCTCGCCTCGTGGCGCATGGTTACGCCGGACGCGCAGTGGCTCGAGGTCGAGCGGCTCGAGCACAACCTCGGCAAGATCCACGAACAGGAGACCGTGCAATTCCGTCTCACGCGTTTTGCGGCCGACGGCCGCACGCGCCTCGGCGAACCGGCGGTGTTGCGGATTCCCGGGCGCGAGCTGCGCAAACCCGGTCTCGGCAAGGACGTCACCTCGAAGTTCCTCGGTGGACTGCCGGGCGTGCAAAAGGAGGGCTGCGACGGGATCATCACCTCGGCGGTGTTCGTGCTGCACCGGATGCCACGTTTCATGCGCACCGTGTGTCTCGAATTTTTCGGCGCCGACATCACCCCGGCGGTGGCGGCGATTGTGGAGATAAAGCGTCACATTGACGCCGAACCGGGTGTCGCGCTGACCGGCCTCGAGCACCTCGACGAGCGCTACGTGAAGGCGGTGAACTACAGCACCAAGGCGGCGCGGCGCGAGCGGCCGAAGATGGTGCTGATGGCGGACATCGCCGGCGACGACGAGGACGCGGTGGCACGCGCCGCCGCGCACGTGGTGCAGCTGGCGAACCGGCGCGATGGCGAGGGTTTCATCGCCGTGAGTCCCGAGGCACGCGCCCGTTTCTGGGCCGACCGCGCGCGCACCGCGGCGATCGCAACCCATACCAACGCCTTCAAGATCAACGAGGACGTGGTCATCCCGCTCGAACGTCTGGCCGATTACAGCCGCGGCATCGACCGCATCAACATCGAGCAATCCACGCAAAACAAGCTCAAAATGATCGACGCGGTGCTCGACTACCTGGCTGGCGAGATGCCGGAGCTGCACACCGGGCCCGACGAGGAGCGCAGTTCCGAAGGCGACGCCATCCTCGAATCCAAGAAACGCGACGCGCGCCAGTACCTGACCGAGGTGCGCACGCGCTGGCGCGCGATCCTGGTGAACCTCGACGCCGACGCGCAACGCAACGCCGCGGTGCTCGACGCGGCCGAACACGCCAAAATCCGCGCAGGCGATAGCTTCTTCGACCTGCTCGCGCGGCGCGACCTGCGCATCTCCTACCGCCGCGAGGTGGAGCGGCCGCTCAAGAATATTTTCCTCGGCGGCGAGCTCGAGAGCGTACGCCGGCGGCTGGACGAGATTCACGCCGGGCTGCGCGCCAGCCGGCTGTTCGTCGCGCTGCACATGCACGCCGGCGACGGCAACGTGCACACCAACATCCCGGTGTTCTCCAACGACTACGCCATGCTGCAGGAGGCACACCGCATCGTCGACCGCGTGATGCAGCTCGCGGTGTCGCTCGGCGGCGTGATCTCGGGTGAACACGGCATCGGCCTCACCAAGTTGCACTACCTCGGCGGCGCCGAGATCGAGGCGTTCGCGCGCTACAAGGCCGAAGTGGACCCCGACGGGCGATTCAACCGCGGCAAGCTGCTGCCGGGCGCGACCCTCAACGGTGCCTACACGCCGTCACTGCGCCTGGTGGAGCAGGAAGCATTGATCCTCGAGGCGAGCGAGCTGGGCGCGCTCAACGACGAGATCAAACACTGCCTGCGCTGCGGCAAGTGCAAACCGGTGTGCAACACGCACGTGCCGCGCGCCAATCTGCTGTACTCGCCGCGCAACAAGATCCTCGCCGCCGGCCTCATCATCGAGGCGTTCCTGTACGAGGAACAGACGCGCCGCGGGATCTCGATCCGCCACTTCGACGAAATGAACGACGTTGCCGATCACTGCACCGTGTGTCACAAGTGCGAAAAGCCCTGCCCGGTGGACATCGACTTCGGCGATGTCACGATCCACATGCGCAATCTGTTGCGCGCCCGTGGCAAAAAAAGCCTGAGCCTCGGCACCAAGGCATCGCTCGCGTTTCTCAACGTCACCGATCCCACGACCATCAAGCTGATGCGCCGCTTCCTGATCGGTTGGGGTTATCGCGCGCAACGCCTCGCCTACACCCTGCTGAGCAAGCCGTTCGCGCGCCGCGAGTCGCGCCCGGGCACCACCGTCGGCACCGCATCGGTCGTCGCGCAGGTCGTGCATTTCGTGAAGCGCCCGTTGCCACCGGGTTTGCCGTCGCAGACCATGCGTGCGTTCCTCGGCGTCGAGGACAGCAAGCATGTCGCCATCGTGCGCGACCCGCGCAAGGTCAACGACGAGTCGGAGGCGGTGTTCTATTTCCCCGGCTGCGGCTCGGAACGGCTGTTCAGCCAGATCGGCCTGGCCACGCTCGCCATGCTCTACGAGGTCGGTGCGCAAACAGTGCTGCCGCCGGGCTATCTCTGCTGCGGCTACCCGCAGACCGCGAGCGGCGACGCCAAGAAGGGCGATCAGATTTCGACCGACAACCAGGTGCTGTTCCACCGCGTCGCCAACACGCTCAACTATCTCGACATCAAGACCGTGATCGTGTCCTGCGGCACCTGCATGGATCAGCTGCTGCGCTACCAGTTCGGCAAGATCTTTCCCGGCTGCCGCCTGCTCGACATCCACGAATACCTGATGGAAAAAGGCGTGAAACTTGCGGGCGTACCGGGCGTGAAATACCTGTACCACGATCCCTGCCACACACCGATGAAGACACACGCGCCGATCAAGGTGGCCGCGGCGCTAATGGGGCAGGAGGTGCTGCTCTCCGACCGCTGTTGCGGCGAGGCCGGAACTTTCGCGGTGTCGCGCCCGGACATCGCGACACAAGTGCGTTTCCGCAAGGAAGAGGAAATACACAAGGGCATCGCGCAACTGACCGGCGAACCCCGCGCCCGCGGCGGCAACGTGAAAATGCTCACCTCCTGCCCCGCCTGCCAGCAGGGATTGGCGCGCTACGCCGACAGCACCGGGCTCGACACCGACTACATCGTGGTCGAACTGGCGCGGCTGAAAATGGGCGAAACCTGGGCACAGGATTTCATCGCCCGGGCGAAGCAAGGCGGCATCGAACACGTGCTGCTGTGACCGGCACCAAAATCTTCCCATCTAAAACGGCAACTGGATATGTAAGAGCTCCGCGCTGCCGCCGTTGTGGATCGCCGAGATACCGGCCAGAACGTTGATCCAGTAGTGCAGCGCCACGCCCTCGCCCGCCTCGAAACCGTTTTTCTGGTGCACCCAGCCGAGATACGCACCGGCCAGTCCCGCCTCCAGGGCATTGGCGGTCTGCCCCTGGCCGGTGTGAGCCAGCCCGAAGATCGCCGAGGAAATCACCAGGCCCTGGTTGTCGCCGTAGCGATTGCTGAACTCGTTGTTGAGGAAACCACGGAAGAACGCCTCCTCGCCCACCGCGGTCCATTCGTTGGCGATGAGATTGAAGGTGTGCAGATCACCGGTGCTGACGTCGCGGTGCCGGTAGATACCGTAGGCATCCTTGCTGTCTTTGTAGCGGTAGAGCGCCGCGGCCTGGATCGCGAGCGGGATGAAGGTGGTGGGGCGCGCCAGGTACTTGAATGAGAACGGCGACACGGCGAGATCGCCGAGCGACTCGCGCGGCGCCGGCGTGCGAAAACCGGAATTATCACGGGCGCGCGCGTCGCGATAGGCCGCGTAGCCGGAATATAGCGCCATGTCGGTCGCGAGCCTGGCAGCGTAGTCGTAGCGCAGCGTCGTCTTGTTGATGAACTCGCGATTGTTGTCTTCGTCGTAGCGCTGGTCGGCATCCAGGTAGTCGCTCTTGTCCTGGTAACGGATCGCGCCATAAACCGACACCGCGAAGACGCCGAAGTGCAACGCCGCCTCGCCATAGTCGCCATTGGCTGCCTGACCCGCACCCGGGACGACCGCGCTCGCCACACCCTTGAACCACGGCTCAGTCGTGTCGGCTCGCGCTGCGGCCGCGCCCAACACCAGCATAATCGCCAGCATCGCCCGGAAAATCAGGTTTTTGTCGGCACAGAACATCAAACTCACTCTCATCCCAGACTCAACTGGTTCGCCATGGTCCGACGCCTCTGCGCAACACTTTATCATTCACGGCACCGACACGGATAGACGGTTCAGCATCGCGCTGGAGAAACTGAGCTGCCGCTCATGCGAATTAGTAAAAACCGAATCGTCTGCTTGCCTTATCCCTGCCGAAGCAGTTATTGACCCGGCACGACTCTTCTTAAACGAAGGCAGGTCATGATAGACATTACTGGGTATTCGTGATGGCATGGGCGTGCCGGGTCAATAACGAAGATCATTAATGATTTCTGATTATTGCGGCGGCTTGACGGCTTCGATCCCGGGCCGGGAGAATAACAGCCCACCAGACATGTTCAAGGACATTCATGCCGCCGCAATAATCTCATACGCGTCGCCGCGCGCGACATGGACATAAAAACATGATTCCGTTTACAGGAGGTTGCCCACTGTGGATACCAGCACCATTGCTGTCGCCGTAGAAAACCTTTCCGGAAAAATCCTCGACTACGCCCTGCTGCTCGCCGCCATCGGCACCATCGCCATGGCGCTGCTGGAACTCATCAAGAGCGTGACGTACTGGCGGCGACATTTTCACCGCCGCCGCCTCGAGCGCTGGCTGGCGACCGCGCCCGAATCGAAAGCCGCGCACCAGCAACTCATGCTGCTGGCGGCGGGCGGACCCGGGAACGCCGATGTGCTTTACGACCAGCCGACCGCGAAACTCATGGGTCAGGTACAGGCGGCCGCGAACGTGGCGCTCGACTTCCCTTCGAAGTATCCCGCGTTCTATGAATTCATTGCCGCCATGCCCCAGGTACGAGAACTGCGGGACGGGGGTGACGACGCCAAAGTGTGGAGCCGCTTCAGCGCGGAACGCATGGAAGGCCGTCCACGCAAGGCGAGTGTCGCCGACGACACGCAGGCCCGCGGCGCGGCGCAGGCGCGCGCCCGGCTCGGTAACCTGGTGAGCCGCAAGCTCGACGTGCTGCAGAACGAAATAGAATTCGCCTGGGCGCGCCTCAACCAGCTGTGGTCGGTGACCGGCGGAGGCGCGCTGCTCGCCTGGGTGCTGCTGAACCAAAAATCCCATCCGAGCCCGGAGTTGGTCGTGCTGCTGTCGCTGCTGGGTGGCCTGGTCGCGCCTTTCGCCAAGGACGTGGTCAGCGCGCTCACCAGTCTGCGCGCGCGGCGATAATCGCGTGGCGCTCGAACCGACCGCAAGGCTGTCCTTCCGCCAGCGTCCCCAGGGCGGCGAGGTAAAACCCGAGCCGTCCGAACCGGAGTACCGCGCGCTCACTGGCCGGCGCCATCTGCTGCTCCTGATCCACGGCTACAACAATGATCTCAAGGCCAGCGAGGACGCCTACCGCGGATTCGAGGCACTGCAGCGAGAACTGGCCAGTCTCGACGACGACACCCCCGTGGCAAGCGGACGTCTGGTTCAGATTTACTGGCCGGGCGACGCCGACTGGGGCGTGGTCTCGCCGCTGTTCTACCCGTGGAGCATCGAGCGCGCGCGCCGGACCGCCGCGGCACTGGCCGACACGCTCGCGCGCGCGGCACGTGAAAGCGGCCACAAGCAGGTGGACATCGTCGCCCACTCCATGGGCTGCCGCCTGACGCTCGAACTGCTCAAAGAGTTGCGCAGTAAAAGCGACATCACCGTCGGCCGCGTGGTGCTGATGGCCGGGGCCGTGCCCACCTTCATGCTCGAACCGCGACCCGACAAGCAGAAGCTGCGCGACGCCATCGATACCGTATTGACCGACGCGGGCCTGAGCCTGTACTCGTCCAACGACAAGGTGCTCGCCTACGCGTTTCCGCTCGGTCAAACCGCGGCGCCGGGCAGCGAGGGCTTTTTCCCGACGGCGCTCGGCCATGAGTTCTGGGCCGACGCCGTCGCGCCCGTCAAGCTCACGCAGCAGGAGAATCCCGACGCGGACCATTCCGATTACTGGGGCTGGAATCAAAAGCCGCCATCACTGGCCTGCGCCCGCGCCGCCAACGCCAGGGTCCAGGAGTTCCTGCGCTTCGAGCAAGCGGGCGAACGCGCCGTCGCGGAGCGGAGAACGGTCGAGCGCGAAACGCGTGATGCACGCACCAGCGGCGCGGCGCGCAAGATTGTTGAGCGAAATACATAGTTAAGGTGACGTAATAAGAAAATCTGGCCGTGGGCTTATATTTTCACGCCCAAACCAGCTCTGAACTGCCTGATTTTGTACACATTCAGGACATAAAACCCATCCTGGCATCAATCCCCTATTAAGGGGTATGGGAATTGCACCACCTAATGATTAATTCAGACACCCGCTTACCGGCCGGTGTTTCTGCCCCGTTTCCGGGTACGGACGGCGCGCGAGCCTATACTGAATTTACAGTCTAAATCCTGCCGTCAGTATGCGGGATTCCGGAGAAAAACATGCGCTTATGCATTGCTGTTCTGTCTGGTCTGGTTCTGTTTGCTCACGCCACGGCGCAAGCCGCGCCACCGCGCTGCCTGTACGTGTCCTCGTACCACAGCGGCTATGAGTGGAACGACGGCATTGAACATGGCATGGACGCCGTGCTTCACGGCAAGTGCGAGATCAAGAAATTCTACATGGATGGCAAGCGCCATCTCGACGAGGCGTTCGCCAAGGCCAAGGCGCTCGAAGCCAAAGAGCTCATCGATACCTGGAAACCGGACATCATCATCGCCGCCGACGACAACGTCTCCAAGTTTCTGATCATGCCGTACTTCAAGAACGCGGCGGTGCCGGTCGTGTTCTGCGGCCTGAACTGGACCGCCGAGCCGTATGGTTACCCGTATCGCAACGCCACCGGCATGATCGAAGTCGGCCCGATCGAGCCGCTGTCGGAGGAGGTACGGGCAGCGGTCAAGAACGCGCGCCGCGGGGTATTTCTCTCGGCCGACGAAATCACCCAGTACAAGGAATTCGCCATGACGCGGGAGCGATACCAGCGCCTGGGCATCGAGGTCACGCACATGCCCGTGCGCACCATGGCTGGCTGGGAGGCGGGTTTCACCGCGGCCCAGGCGAAAGCCGACTTTCTGGTGATTGGCAACAACGCCGGGATCAATGACTGGGACAAGGAACGCGCCCAACGCTATGCCTTGGCACACGGCCGGCGGTTCACCGTCGCCTACCTCGAGTGGATGGCGCCTTACGCGATGCTGACCATGGCCAAGATCGCCGACGAGCAGGGCGAGTGGTCCGGCAAAGCCGCATTGCTCATTCTCAACGGCACGCCGCCTTCCAAAATTCCGATCGTGGCGAACCGGCGCTGGAGTATGTACGTCAACAACAAGTTGCTCGACAAAGCCGGCCTCCGGCTGTCTCCCGAGATTCTGCGTAAGGCCGTGAGGGTGGAATAGTGTCTATCCACCGCTCGATATATAGGCATTATCCGACGTCAGAATACCGGTGCCCTGGAGGAAATTCTTGAGTATTCGAATAACTATTCTGCTTGGCCTGGTACTGTTTGCGTATACAACGGCGCAAGCGGCGGCACTGCCCCGCTGCCTGTATGTGTCCTCGTACCACGTCGGCTACGAGTGGAACGATGGCATCGAACAGGGCCTGGAGTCCGTCCTCCAGGGCAAGTGCGAAATCAAAAAATTCTACATGGATAGCAAGCGCCATCTCGACGAGGCATTCGCCAAGGCCAAGGCGCTCGAAGCCAAGGCGCTGGTCGACAGCTGGAAACCGGACGTCATCATCGCCGCCGACGACAACGTCTCCAAGTTTCTGATCATGCCGTACTACAAGAACGCGGCGGTGCCGGTGGTCTTCTGCGGTGTGAACTGGACCGTCGAGCCGTATGGTTACCCGTACAGCAATACCACCGGCATGATCGAAGTCGGGCCGGTCGAGCCGCTGCAGAACGAGACGCGAGCGCTGGTCAAGAATATCCGTCGCGGTGTGTTCCTGTCGGCCAGCGATCTCTCTCAGTACAAGGAATTTGACGAGATCCGTAAGATGTACAAGAACATTGACATCGATATGACCTTTACCGTGGTGCGCACCATGGCCGAATGGGAGGCGGGTTTCACGGCGGCGCAGAACCAGTCCGACTTCCTGCTGATCGGCAACAATGCCGGGATCATAGGCTGGGACAATGAGCGCGCGCGCCGATATGTCCGCGAGCACGCCCGGCGCTTCATTGTCGCCTATCACGAGTGGATGGCGCCCTACGCGATGCTGACCATGGCCAAGATCCCCGCCGAGCAGGGTGAATGGTCCGGCAAGGTGGCACTGCTCATTCTCGATGGCACGCCGCCTTCCAGGATTCCCATCGTGGCAAATCGGCGCTGGAACATGTTCGTCAACCTCCCGCTTCTCGAAAAGGCCGGCTTCAAGGTGTCACCCGAGATTTTGCGCAAGGCCGTAAAGGTGGAATAGTGTCAATCCTACCGCGCTGGTGGCGACCGTCGCTCTCCATACTGGTAGCGTTGCTGGGCGTGGCGCTCACCATCACGCTCGTCCTGGCTTCCTGGAAAAACGTGCTGCGCGAGCATGAGCAGGTCTTTAACGCGCAATTCGAGGCCGTTCGCGAACAAGTGCTCGTGCGCGTCAAAGCGAACGACGAGATGATCACCAACCTGGCGACGTTCATCAATTCGGTGACCCACGTCGACGCCGATCAGTTCCGGTTGTTCTCCGAGGAACTGCTGCGCCGCCACCCGTACCTGCTGTCCACGTCCTATTTACCGCGCGTCGAGAAAAACGAGCGGCTCAACTTCGAGCTGTCGCGTATCGAAGTGGGCTTTCCGGGGTTTGTCATTACCGACCGTTCAGACAAGGACTACCATGCCGCGCCGTTGCGCGCGCACTACTTTCCCTTGCTGTTCATCGAACCTTTCGAGCCTACCACAGTCGTCATGATTGGTTTCGATGTCCTGTCGGAGTCGTCACTCGCCCAAGCGGCACAAACGGCGATCGACACAGCCCAGCCGAGCATAACGCCACCGCGTTTGATCGGTGGGCGTACATGGGGATATTGGCTGTTCACACCGATCTACGCCGGCAAGGACACGCCCGCGACGCCCGATGGACGACGCCTCGCCGTGAACGGACTGGTCGCGTTGCGTATTAACGGCGAACAAATGCTGGCGGAATCACTGGCGACGTGGCCGCTGTCGGCACGCTTGTGGATGATACCGGCTGACGGCGCGGCGCCGCTTAACCTGGCCACGGCCACGCGCACGGACGAAGGTACCGGGCACTGGGCCGCAACGATCTTTACGCGCAGCACCGAGATTGGCACGGGCGGGCAACGCTTCAAGCTCGATCTGGAGCACGCGGTATCCTGGCGCGATGTGAACTATCTGCCCGTCGTCGCGGTACTCTTCACGGGTCTTCTCACGACGGTGCTCATGGTTTTGGCCACACAGCGCGCCATCCGTCGGACCCGGCAATTGGAGCAAAAAAACATCGAAATCGAACAGCTCGTGGCCGAAAAGACCGCCGAACTTGCGCTCGAAAAAGAGCGCGCACAGGTAACACTGGCATCGATCGGCGACGCGGTGATTACCACCGATGCCGCCGGCCGCGTCGAATATCTCAATGCGGTGGCCGAGACATTGACCGGCTGGACTGGCACCGAGGCACGCGGCCGGGAGCTGGTCCAGGTGTTTCAGGTGCGGCAGGCGGATCACCCGGAGTTAATCGCGGGTTCGAAGGAGTTAACGGTGCACGGCAGTCTACTCATCAACCGCGCGCAACAGGAGATCGCCATCGACCAGTCGGTTGCACCGATCAGCGGTCGCGACGGCGAAGTGCTCGGCTCAGTGCTTGTGTTCCGCGACGTCAGCCAGCAGCGACAGCACGCCCGGGAAATGACCTACCAGGCAACCCACGACGCACTGACCGGACTGTATAACCGTCGCGCTTTCGAGGAGCGGTTGGAACAACTCCTCACCAGAGCAAAAATGGATCAGTCACAGCACGTGCTGCTCTATCTCGACCTCGATCAGTTCAAGATCGTCAACGACGCCTGTGGCCACCCGGCCGGCGATCAGCTGCTGCGGCAGCTCGCGGCGGTGCTGCAAAAGGAGGTGCGCCAAAAGGACGTGCTCGCGCGTCTCGGTGGTGATGAGCTCGGTATTCTGCTGACGGACTGTCCGGAAGCAGCGGGCCAGGCGATCGCGGACAAGATACTTCGAACCGTGAGCGATTTTCGGTTCATTTGGAAGGAGCGCCTCTTCACCATCAGCGCGAGTATCGGTCTGGTGCCGTTCAGCAGTGAATCGGAAACCGCCGCGAGCATCCTCAGCGCGGCTGACGCCGCCTGTTACACCGCGAAGGACAAGGGGCGCAATCGGGTGCTGGTCTATCAGGTCGATGACAGCGAGCTCAACCAGCGCCGCAGCCAGATGCTTTGGGTGACGCGTCTGAAAAGCGCCTTGGACGAAGATCGTTTTGTACTTTACAGTCAACCGATTGTGGCCATAGGCTCCGGGATACGATCCGTATCACAGCATGAGGTCCTGCTTCGTCTGCGTGAGGAAGACAGCACCCTCGTGCCGCCCGGGGCGTTCATTCCCGCGGCGGAGCGTTATGGATTAATGCCGGCGATTGACCGATGGGTGGTACGCAAAACGCTGCAATGGATCGCCGCGCACCGTGCCGATCCGGGACTCGCGGAAAGCTACGGTATCAACCTCTCCGGCCAGTCCTTGGGTGACGCGGGGTTTCTTGAATTTGTTCTGCAGGAAATCGAGCGCAGCGGGATTGCTCCCGGGCGTTTGTCATTCGAGATCACCGAAACCGCGGCCGTGGCCGCGCTCGACAGCGCGATTCAGTTCATGCAGGCGCTCAAGGACAAAGGCTGCCACTTCATGCTCGATGACTTTGGCAGCGGCTGGTCGTCGTTTGCCTATCTCAAGAACCTGCCGGTCGACTTTCTCAAGATCGACGGTAGCCTGGTGCGCGACATGGCCCACGATGCTCTCGACGAGGCCATGGTGCGCGCGATCAACGAGATTGGCCATGTGCTGGGCATTGCCACCATCGCCGAGTTTGTCGAAAGCGAAGCGATACTCGAAAAATTGAAAGCCTTGGGCGTTGACTATGCCCAGGGCTACGCGATCGGCCGGCCGGCGCCGATCGACGCGCATCTGAGCACGTCCCCGGTAGTGCGTTCACAACAAACCGCCTGACAAGGCAGTCAATACCGCTGCCCAACCCGAACGCGGCGTGCGCAGGCGTCCGGTAAATCCGACTCTCGTGACTTATCCCGGCGCCTGATTCTGGGATTCGGCAACGATCGGTTCGACGACGATCTCCACGCGCCGGTTGAGACGGCGCCCTTCCTCGGTGGTGTTAGCGGCGCGCGGCGCGGTCTCGCCGCGGCCGAGGAACTCGAGCCGCTGCACCAACACGCCTTTGTTGCGCAGGTAGTCGTTAACCGCCTGGGCGCGATGCTCGGAGAGCGTCTGGTTGTACTGGTTGGTGCCGACGTTGTCGGTGTGTCCGACGACAGTAAGGTGCGTCTTTCCGTAACGAACCAGCACGTTCGCGATCTTGTCCATGGTGGTATAGAAACCCGGCTTGATCGTCGTGGAATCGAAATCAAACGACGTCTGCGAGGTCATGGTGATCAGCAGATTATGCTGATCCAGTTTCCGGATCTCGATCGAGCCCGCCTGGACCTCGGAGGCGAGAACCTTCTCCAGGTCCTGTTTCTGTGAATCCATGTAGGAACCCACGGCCGCGCCGGCGAGGCCGCCGCCGACCGCGCCGATTATCGCGCCCCGGTTGCGGCTGCTTTTATTGCCGATCGCGCCCACGGCAACGCCGGAAACCGCGCCGATGATCGCGCCCTTCTGGGCGTCGGTCATGGGTTGGCGGTTACCATACTCATCGGTCGCGCAACCGGAAGTAACGGCCGCGAAGGCAGCGATAAGGGTAATAATCGTTAAACGCTTCATGTGTCGAAACCTCCAGTTCATTGAGAAAAGTATTTTATTACAATCGCACTTCCACCGCGGCACCGCCCAGGTCGCTGCGGGAAATCACCAGTTCGCCGCCATAGAGCTCCGCCATTTCCTGCACCACGGCAATGCCCAGACCGTGCCCCGGCGTCGACGCGTCAGCGCGCACGCCGCGCAGGCGCACGCGCTCGACCTGATCCGGGGGGATGCCGGGACCGTCGTCCTCGACGCGCAAGATGAGTTCCCGTCCCGCCGACCCATTGTGCGCCTGTACCTGTACGCGCGAACGCGCCCACTTGTAGGCGTTGTCCGCCAGGTTGCCCACGACCTCGAGCAGATCGCCTTCATCGCCACGAAAAACCACCTCGGGCGCGATGTCGATCTCGGCGCGCACCGATTTTCCGGCATAGGCCTTGTCCAGAGCGCCGAGGATTTTTTGTACCGCCGGAGCGACCGGCAGCGGTGTGTCCATGGCGGTGCGGCCGGCGGCAGCGGCGCGCTGCAGCCGATACTCGACAATCTCATTCATGCGCTGCAACTGTTCCTGTACCGCCGCGCGCAACTCCTCCGCCGGCACCTTGGCATCGACGCTCGAGCGCAGAACCGCCAGCGGTGTCTTCAGGCTGTGTGCCAGATTGCCCAGCGCGTCGCGGTAGCGCTGAAGATACGCGCGGGCGCTCGCCAGCAGGGTATTGAAGTTATCGGCCAACGGCTGGATTTCGGCCGGGTACCGGCCGTGCAAGGTCTGGGCGCGGCCGGCTTCCATTTCCGACAGGTTCTGCGCCAACTGCCGCAGCGGCGACATGACCCAGCGCAGGATCAACGCCTGGATCGCCAACAGCAACAACGTGGCCACGGCGAGCCAGATGAAAAGGCTGTGGCGGAACTGCTGGAGCTGCGCCTCGTGCACATCCAGTCGCTCGGCCACATGAAACACATACAACCGTGGCTGACGAGCACTGTCTTCCCAGCGCGTGGTGAAGCTCAGCATCAACCGGGCCGGGGTCTGTCCGTTGACGTCCTGCGTATATACACGCTCGCCGAGGGCCGGCGATACCGCGTCGTCCAATTTCACACCGAGCGCCGAACGCGAACGCCATACCGTCGTACCCCGGGCATCGCTGACCTCCGCGACCAAGCCGGATCCGACGAGGTTGAAGCGCGGCTCGGGCAGCTCCACGGGCAATTCCAGTCTGTTGTTCGCATTGAGGTCGGAAGCGGCAAGCAAGGCATAGAGATGGCCTTGCAACCGATCGCGCAACGTGCTCTCGGCACTGCGTCGAAACGCCTGATCCAGGGCCACCCCGGTCAATGCGAAAAACCCCGCCAGCACCAGCGCCGAGACCAGCAGCAGACGCGCGCGCAACGATCGCATCACGAACCCCCGCAGGGAAGTGTGAAACGATAGCCGCGGCCGCGCAGGGTTTCGATCGGATTCAAGCGCTCGTCGGGATCGAGTTTCTTGCGCAAGCGGCCGATGAAGACCTCGATCACGTTGCTGTCGCGGTCGAAATCCTGATCGTAGATATGTTCGGTGAGCGTCGTCTTCGACACCACGTCGCCGGCGTGCAATATCAGGTATTCCAGCACCTTGTATTCGTAGGCGGTGAGTTCCAGCGTCTGCTTGCCCACGCGCACCTGCTGCGCGGCGGTGTCGAGCACGACCGGCCCGCAGCTGACGATGGGTTGCGCCTGACCGGCGGCGCGCCGCAGCAGGGCTTTGGTGCGCGCGAGCAATTCCTCGAACTGAAACGGCTTGACCAGATAGTCGTCGGCGCCGGCTTCGAGCCCCTCTACCTTGTCCTGCCAGCGCCCGCGGGCAGTGAGGATCAGCACCGGAAAGCGCCGGTCGTTCTTGCGCCAGGTGCGGATGACCTCCATGCCGCTGATGTCGGGCAAGCCGAGATCGACGACGGCGAGGTCGATGGGATATTCGCGCCCGTGCACCAGGCCGTCCCTGCCGTTGGCGGCGCTGTCCACGGCGTAGCCCGCGGCGCGCAACTGGCCGCATAAGTACTCGCGCAGGGAGGTTTCGTCTTCAATGACAAGCAGACGCATGGGGATAGGCGGCTAGCGAATCTCGCCGCTCTGCGCATCCACGTTGACCACGCGCACCGACCCATCGCGCAACAGTACCTTGATGCGGTAGCTGGTGCGGCCGCGATTCTCGCGCGCCTCCGCCGAAAGCACGCGCCCGCCGGTATCGCGCCGAACCCGCGCCACCGCCTCATCGAGCGAGAGACCGTCCCGGCGCGCGGCTTCGTTGCGTGACGAACGCTCGTCATGCCTCGCCTCCACCGGGAGCACCGAGATCCACACGAGCAGGCCGGCGAGCAGGCACGTCATGAACTTCACGCGTCTCATCGCCGGTCGCTCCCGTCATATGGTTGGATCGTCGCCATCGGTTGCCCATCTTATCCGACCAGCGCGGCTGAAGCATCTGCGTGCCTTTTTACCCCGCCGCGGACGCACCGGTGTGCGGTCAGCGATTGCGGACGATCTCGTAGCCGATGATGGTGCCGATCACCGCACCAACCGCGGTGTCACCGGGATTGCCGCGACCCAGCTCATGCCCCACTACCCCGCCGATCACGCTGCCGGCAATGATGGGCACGGGCGAGGAAGCGCGCCGTTCCGGATAATATTCCGGGTATCCGCGCGGTGCGGGTTCATAGTAATCGCGATCACCGTGGTGCTCGTGGTGCTTGTTCTTGTACCACCCGCGGTGCTCGCCACGATCATGACGATAATCATGATCATCGCGGGAATAATATCGCTCCACGCGTTGCACCCGGACCTCACGGTATGAATCGCGGTCATCGCCGCGATAGCCGTGATCCGCCTGCGCCAGCGGGACAGAGAGCGTGGCGACCAGCGCCAGGACAGTTGCACTCAGTATCTTGCGGTTCATGATTTCCTCCTTGTCTTCGTTTAAGGGTTTACCGCTTACTTCTGAGACAAGCTTACTTACCCGAGGCTGAACGCTGACTGAACGATATTCAGTTATATCTTATTGATTAAAATATGCTTTCCTCAATCCCGCGTGGAAACGCCATGATCGCACAAGGTAAAATCGTCTTCACGCGACACATTATCCGATTATCGGTGCGGCGGTGGTGTGGTTTCCCAGAGTGCGGATAACGAACACTTCATCCGCGCGCGGTCAATGCGGCCTGAAACAGGCGATCCGGCCGCGCATGAGAAAAAATCGGAGTGTTACAATCGATACGCTGACATCGCTTCCGGGAGTCTCCTATGAAACAGCTCACACGCTTGCATATAGCCGCTTTTATTCTCATTGTAGTTACCACCAACCAGGCCACGGCCGCCGACGAGGCATTACGCTATAACCAGATTCACTTTCAGGTCGAACGCAGCCGCCCGGTCGAGAACGACCGCATGCAGGCCGTGCTCAGCGTCACCGCCGAAGACGATAACGCCGCGCGCCTCGCCGACCAGATCAATCGCAGCATGGACACAGCGCTCAAGACCGCGAAGGCGCGGGTCAAGGTCGAGGTCCGCACCGGCGGCTACCGCACCTATCCGGTATATAACAAAGAAAAGATTCAGCGCTGGCGCGCCACGCAGGAACTGCTGTTGGAAAGTTCGGACTTCGCGGAACTGGGCAACCTGATCGGACAGTTGCAGGAGCGCCTGCAGGTCGCGTCGATCAATTTCTCGGTCTCATCCGCGCGCCGCGCGGCGGTCGAGGATGAGCTGATCGCGCAGGCGCTCGACGCCTTCAAGCAACGCGCCGAACTGGTGCGCAAGCAACTCGCGGCCAAGGGTTATCGGATCGTGGATGTCTCCCTCAACACCGGTGGCGGTCAACCTGTACCGATAATGCGCAGTCTCACCATGGAAGCGACCTCGGTCGCGCCGCCCGCGGTCGAGGCCGGCACCAGCACCCTGAGCGTGAACGTGGGCGGGGTTATCGAACTGCAATAGTATTGAACTGTCTCGTGCTGAGGCCCGGTGCGCGCGGGCGCGACCAGCCAAGGACACAAGAAAAACCGCTCAATAATTGGCTTTCGCCGCATGCGCACGCCCGCGGCATTTCACGGTTTTGTCAGGTGAAACGCGTTGGCCATACGGGCCCGCAAGAACTAACATTGAAGCAGGGCCGCGGCCCCGGGGAGAGACGCGCGGACCCGTGTAAAGGAGAACAGCACCATGTACAAACGCATCATGGTATCCATCGACGGCAGCAACACATCCACGCGTGCGTTGCGCGAAGCGATCCGGATCGGGAAGCATCAGCAAGCGGCTCAAATCCAGTTGCTGCATGTCATCGACACGATCAGCAACGTCCCCCAGTCCGGTTCCGGATCTCCGCCGTCCTATATCAAGGAGCTGTATACGCAGGCGCGAAAGTACGGACAGGAGCTGCTTGAACAGGCGCAGAAGGAGGCCGAGGGCGAGGGACTCCATGTCGAAACGCGTCTGGTTGAGCTCAAGCGCGCCAGCGATCACATCGCGCAGGTGATCGTGGACGAGGCTAAGGGGATGTCCGCGGAACTGCTGGTCATGGGTACCCACGGACGGCGTGGCCTGAACCATCTGCTGCTCGGCAGCGTGGCCGAAGGCGTGATCCGGTTGACGCCCTGCCCGGTGCTGCTGGTCCGTAGCGAGTAGTCGGCACCGTGGCCCAAGCTCAGGTCACGGCGACGACCAGCGCGCCATTACTCAGGACTTCCGACCCTCTGGAGGAAACCGGGCTGGCTCACGCGCCTGTTTGCAGCGCGGATAGGCTCGGACTGCACACTACACGAGCCATATATAGAGTAGGGCTATGATCCAGGCGATTTTATCGAAACAAGCCGTCATTACCACCAACACCATCGACGAGCACCTCGTTCGACTCATCTCAGCGGTTGTCGGCGTAATCGCGGTCGTGACACTTCTCTCGCCGTACCGCTGGCTGCTTGGGCTCGTTGCCGTCGACTTCTTGGTGCTTGGCTTTCTGCCTCTACGATTCAGCCCGCTTGCCATCGCGTCATCCGCGGCCTTAAGGACACTGCACATCACCCCCAAGCCGGTCTACTTCCCGCCGAAACAGTTCGCGGCACGCGTCGGCTTCGTCGCCTCAGGGCTCGCGTTCGGTCTGTGGCTCCTCGGGCAGCAAGTGGCCTTCACGGTGGTCACGCTGTTCCTGGTGGTGGGCGCAGGCATGGACTCCATCGCAAACTATTGTCTCGCGTGCTGGTTGTATACGCTGCTGCATCGTCTTCGGGACGGGGGAAGGTAAGTGCGCCGCAGAAATTCACTCGACGCAACCTAAAGAGGATTGGTTTTTTGGCACTGACGGTGCATGATATCCTCACGCGTCTGGCATCACGCTGACAAAGCTGGCATCATTTTCCCGGACGTTTTCCGTTTTCAAAGTGGAGGTGTACCTTATGGCAACCAAAAAGAAAGCCAAGACCACAACCAAGAAAAAGAAAACCTCAACCGGTAAGGTAACGGTCCGCAAAAAAACTGCCGGCAAGAAAGCAGCGGCCAAAAAGAAAACCGTGGTCAAGGCCAAGGCCGCCCCCGGGAAAAAGCGGGTCACCGCCCGCGCGCCGGCCCCGATGCCGAAACCGGCCGCCCCGGCGATACCGCCCGGCACCGAGCGCATCGGCATCGTCACGCATTATTACTCGCATCTCACGGTGGCGATCGTGCAACTCGAGACCGGCAAGCTGCGCGTGGGTGACTTCATCCACATCAAGGGCCACACTAGTGACTTCTCGCAGCCGGTCGAATCGATGGAAATCGACCATGTGCACGTTAACGAGGCCCACCCCGGCCAGTCCTTTGGACTGCGCGTGAAAGAACACGCGCGCGAGCACGACGTGGTTTATAAGGCCAAGTCCTGACGGATTTTTTGTCTACGTTTTCAGTTCTCGCTCGATAGCTGATAAACGGCGCGGCCAAGCCGTCCAGCGTGCTGCTGGAGTCCTTGCCGGGAACCCCGTTTCACCGCCCACAAGAATTCATGCTAGTTTTATTAATACATCCGCGACGGCAGGACGCCGTCAGGGAGGATGGATTGCAACGATTCTGGAAACATTTGCGCATCGGGCGACGCTGGCTGCTGAACGGTTGGCAATTGTTCATGCGTAACCCCTGGCTCCTCGGCGGCATGGGCTTGGCGGCGGCGGTTGTGCTCGGCGTACTCGAGCTGATCCCCCTGCTCGGCGGTCTTCTCATTGCGCTGGTCGCGCCCATCATGCTCTCCAGCGTCTACCTTTCTCTCGAAGCCATCTACCGGCAGAACATGGTCCTGCCGGTCGAGCTGCGACTGTCCGCGCTGAAACAATCGCCACGACAATTGCTGGAGGTGTTCCGGAACGAGAAGCGGGTTTTGCCGGCAGCGACGACAAGCTTGCTCAGCGTCACGACGGTGCTGCTGATCCATTTGCTGGTGCGGCTGGTGGTGGGCGAAGCCTGGGTGGCCAACTGGTCGAACCTCGATCACTACACCCGGTTCGGGATGCTCGCGGTGGCACTGCTCGTCTTCGTGCTTTACGTCCTGCTCGCGGCATCGTTGATTTACGCGCTCCCGCTCACCTTCTTGCGCGACGAACCGCTGGTTCCCTCGCTGCGGCAAAGCCTCAAGGCCAGCCGGCATTTCACGGTTGCCCTGTTGGTGCTGCTGGGCGTACTGCTCATGCCCTTCCTCCTCGGCATGATCGCCGCCAGTCTGTCGCGATGGGCCAGCTACCTGCTGTGGCTCGTGATCGGATCCGTCACTCTGCCGGTGGTGTCCGCCAGCCTGTACTGCAGTTACCGCGATATCTTCAGTGCGCACTATAACTGGATGCCCGCCGACAGGCGCCGGCAAGCCGGGCGCGCGGGACCCGATGAACAATCGCTCCGACCTCTTTGACTTTTAACCAGGCGATAGCTTCTGCCAATTTGTTGTTTGTTGCGTAGAATCGTGTAAATGGCTATCGCCAAACAGCCTTCCGTCGTGACCATGCCGGCAGCGGAAAAGCCCTATCCTTCGATAGTGGAATTTCTGTTCAAGACCTTCCCGGCTATTCCCCGCAACCGGTGGGCGGACCGCATACGCGAAGGCAAGGTGCTCGACGACCAGGGTAAGCCCATCACCACGGAAACGAAGTATTCCCCCTCCCAACGGATTTTCTATTTTCGGGAAGTCGAAAACGAGCCGGTGATTCCTTTTGCCGAGCAAGTCCTGTTTCAGGATGACGAGCTGCTGGTGGCCTGCAAGCCGCACTTTCTGCCCGTGATTCCGGGCGGCCGCTATGTGGAGGAATGTTTATTGAACCGCTTGCGCAGCCGAACCGGCATTGCCGATCTGGCGCCTCTACACCGGCTGGACCGCGAGACCGCGGGCATTGTCATCTTCTCCGTCAACCCAAACACCCGCGGTCGTTACCATGAGCTGTTCATGCGCGGGAAAGTGGAGAAAACCTATCACGCGCTGGCGGAAGTGAATCAGCTGCCACGGGAAAATCAATGGACGGTTGAAAACCGGATCGTTCGGGGCGAACCGCGGTTCCGGATGAAAACCGTCCCGGGTACCGCCAATGCCCGCTCGCGCATCCAGCTCCTGGAAGTGAAAGGCAACCGGGGGCTTTTCAGTTTGCAGCCGGTCACCGGAAAAACCCATCAGCTGCGGTTACACATGAGCGGTCTGGGGTTCCGGATCATCAACGATCGGGTTTATCCCGATCTGCAGCCGGAACGAGCTGATGATTTCGGCCAGCCGCTCCAGCTCCTGGCCAAGAGGGTCCGGCTCCATGACCCCGTCTCAGGACAACACAGGGAGTTTCAATCCGGGCGGGTGCTGTTGTGGTAATGCCGTCCAGCAAGGGTACGAGAAAATTATGTGAACCACGCTCCGATTATTCTCGATCCCTTGACCCGGTCTATCGACGCAGCGGTACGAACGCGTGTTTGAACACGTAGTTCGCCACACGATTGCCCTGGGCGATGCCTTCGGTCTTATCGAACGACCAATGAATGCCGAGATAGATTCGGCTCTGGCCGTTTTCCTCTTCGGCCTCCGAGAACGATGAGAAACTGCGCGAAAGCTGCGGACGCACGTTTCCTTGGTTGTCCTGCGTCACACCGTTGAACTCATCCGATACAAAGGTAAAGAAGATATCGTCGGTTCCGTAGAAGTTGCGCAGGGTCTGGAACAGGGCGCCCCCGAACCCGGCATGCCCGGACGGATAGGCCGGAAACGGCGGCGTGAAATTCGGTCCGGTCAGATTGCTGGCCGGCGCGCCGAGCGGCGTGAAATTCGGATCGCCGTGGGTGGCGTAATTGCCGTCGCCGGCACCGGTCGGGCCGGTTCCTGCATCGGCCTCGCGGATGGCGGTGACCGGGCGCCAGAACTTGTAGTAGTACTTCGACTCCCAGATGGCGGTACCGGCGTCGGCCATTGCCACATTCACCAGCGCCAATAACCGCGCCAACTCGACAACGTTCGAACCTTTCTGCTCGGCGATTTGCACCGTGATCTGGTTATACAGTCGCGGCGGCGCGCACAGGCTCGGCGTTCCGTCGTAGGCCCAGAAGATTCCGATCTCCGTCTGCGCCGCCGTGCGCGTCGTGGGCGTAACGACTCCATCGCCACCGAGAGTCTTCGCCTCGTCGTATGCCGCCGCGTACTCCACGCTGTCCATGGCGGGCGGAGGCGGAACCCGGAATTGGTCGGCTGACTTCAGGACGAACGGAGCGACGCTGTACCAGTGTGCGCCGAGCGCGAGCGGGACCTGGCTGATCGGGTCCTGGCGCCATTCCCCCGCCGCATCGCCCATGATGTAATCGACGTTGACGCGAGGTTCGGCATGCTGCGAGCCATCGTGGGCCCTGAGGGCGAGGATCCTGGCGGCGGCTTGCCGTCCCAGCTTGATCCCGTTCGCCATGGCGCGTTTGTTCCGGTTCCGAATCTGGCCAAGATCGTCCGCGAGCAGCTCGTCGAAAGCGGCGCTCTGCGAGGGGAAGAGCACGACCAGTGTATCGTGCGCCGCCTGCGCAATCGCGGCGTCCAGCGAGGTCACGTCGCGCACGGCGGGAAGGCCGGTGTAACTCCGGTAGCGGCCGGCGATCGCATTCACCGCATCGAACACTGCGATATGAACAATCGCCATCGCCCGGCTCGATCGACCGGGCCCGATTTGCTCGCCGAAGATACGGTTCTCACCGGGCGCCACGGGTGTATGGTCTAGTCCACTGGCATTGATCGCGATCTCATTCCAGTAACGAAGCCGATCGGTTGAATCCGTCCCGCGCCAGCGGGCGCGAGGTCGCGGCGCTTCACTGATGTGTGGCGTGGCATCGAAGCGAGGCCCGAGCGCGTCACGCACGCCGCCGGAGAATCCATCTGCCCAGGCCACGGCGGTGAGCGTGAGCATTCCCAGTGTTGGAACAATCAGTTTCCAGCTTCCCTGCATGATCATACGTAGTACTCCTTCTTGTTGGCCGCGATGGCGAAGCAGACAAGCCATCCAGTGGTTACTCAGTGTATCGAGACCGGGGTCACGCCCCGGTTGCGGCCATCCGACGTAGCGCCGCGACTGTCCGGGTTCGGACCGTTGCGCCGCTCATGAACGCCGCTCGTCAAAATGCCGTAGGCGCAATAAGTGAAGGGATAACTGTTGCGTTGAATTCAGCGGGACCGCAGCGATCGAAGAAACACCGCAACACATGACGACAGGCGCGCTCGGGTTCGACTATTCGAGAAGGTACAGAGACGGCTGATCGGATCAGAGGGCAGATACGAACCGGGATGTTTTTTCTGGAAATTATTCCGCGCCGCAAACCCCGCACTTTCCCCTGTTTCCCTCGCAATGGCACGAACCGACGGCAAACAGTTTGACGTGCATCAAAGCAGGTGGCGGATTGCCGTGACTAGATGTTCATGTCGTTGTCGTGAATGGCGTGAACCTGGCTGATTAAATTACGGAATACGTCCCTGTATTCCGCCCTTTGGGCCAGCCTGCGGCTGTTCAAAATCGCTCCCGGCGATTTTGTCTTGTGCATGCAATGCGTGGGCGGAGCAACTGAAATGACCGAAATACGTGCAACCAACATCACTTGGCACGAAGGGCACGTCAAGCGCGCGGACCGGGAGAAACTTCTCGCCCAGAATGGGGCAACCATCTGGTTCACCGGGCTCAGCGGTGCGGGCAAGAGCACCATCGCTTTCACCCTCGAGCACGCCCTGGTCGAACGCGGTCAACTGGCCTATGTACTCGACGGCGACAATGTCCGCCACGGCTTGAACATGAATCTGGGGTTTACCGCGACCGACCGCGAGGAGAATATCCGCCGCATCGGCGAGGTCGCCAGGCTGTTCGCCGATACCGGCGTGATCTCTCTCACCAGCTTCATCAGCCCCTACCGCAAGGACCGCGACCGTGTCCGCCAGATTCATCGGGAGGCCGGTCTGCCGTTCATCGAGATCCTGGTCGACGTTCCCATCGAGGTGTGCGAAACGCGTGACCCCAAAGGCTTGTACAAAAAAGCGCGCGCCGCGCTGGCCGCGGGCAAGGGCATCGGGTTCACCGGCGTGGATGATCCGTACGAACCGCCGCTGTCGCCCGAAATCGTGATTCACAACGACCGGATCACGCCCCAGGAGGCGGCGGCGCAAGTGATGAGATACATGGAGTCGCAGGGTCTGTTGCCCGGGTTGAAACAGATAAGTGATGGCGTCATCTCGAACGAGTCAAGGAGGTGAAGCATGCTTAGCTACATCATGGGTTTGGTCCAGGCGTTTGAGTACCGACATGGAGTCAGGCCGCAGATGGTTTGCCTGAATCCACGCCACCTGCGTCAGTTGCTGGTGGAATATCCGGATATTGACCGCGAAAAATTCTTCAGCAGCCTCGGGATCCGGATTCTCGTGCTGCCGGAAAATGACTTGCCACATCCGCGCGTCGAGTGGTTACCACCCATCAGGCCAATGGGAGAATCGCAGCCGGCCATTGACAGGTCAGCTCTGCACCAAGCTGCATAATATGGCGGAGTGAGGCAGTTAGATTTATATCCCGCCCAATGCACGGCTGAATCAAGGACGTCAATCGCCGTGGCTTTTCTGCTGGATCGTGCGCGCGAAATCGAGCATTCGTTGCGTGGCGCGCAGCGCTTTCACCCGCACTGCCTCGTCGACGTGCACCTCGTTCGCGCCGGTCTCCAGAACCTGCGCCAGGTTGTCCAACGCATTCATCGCCATCCACGGGCAATGCGCGCAGCTCTCGCAGCTGGCGCCTTCGCCCGCGGTGGGCGCGGCCATGAGGATCTTTCCCGGCGCCGCCTGCTTCATCTTGTAGAAGATGCCGCGGTCGGTGGCGACGATGAGTTTCTGCTGCGGAAGCGTCTTCGCCGCCTGAATTAACTGACTGGTTGAGCCGATGACATCGGCCAGTTCGAGCACCGCCGTCGGCGACTCGGGATGCGCAATCACCGCGGCATCGGGGTGCTGACGCTTGAGCGCCGCCAGCGCCTGGCCCTTGAACTCGTCGTGCACCACGCAGGTGGCGTTCCACAACAGCATGTCCGCGCCGGTGATGCGTTGAATATAAGTGCCGAGGTGCTTGTCCGGCGCCCAGAGGATTTTTTCGCCGCGGGCTTTCAAATGTTCGATGAGCTTCACCGCAATGCTCGAGGTCACCACCCAATCGGCGCGGGCCTTAACTTCGGCGCTGGTGTTGGAGTACACCACGACCTGGCGTTCGGGATGGGCGTCGCAAAAGGGAATGAACTGATCCGCCGGACAACCGAGGTCGAGCGAACACTCGGCTTCCAGCGTCGGCATGAGCACGCGCTTTTCGGGATTGAGGATTTTGGCGGTCTCGCCCATGAAACGCACGCCGGCCACGATCAGCGTGCGCGCCGGGTGGGCGTTACCGAAGCGCGCCATCTCGAGCGAATCCGCCACGCAGCCGCCGGTTTCCTCGGCCAGCCGCTGCAGATCCTCGTCCACGTAGTAGTGCGCCACGAGCACCGCATCCCGCTCCTTGAGCAGGCGCTTGATGCGTTCATCGAGACGAGCGCGTTCGGCGTCCGGCAGCGGAAGGGGCGCCATCGTCGCCGGCAGTTTGATGGCCACCGGGGCGGGCATGTCGAGTTGCTGGGTCATGTGCTGCTTTCTGCTACCTGCTTGAATTGGAATTATGCCTTAAAACAGGCGTTCGGGTGCGTACGTTTTTTGACAGTCGCCATGGTGCCTGCCGCGGTGACCCACTACAATTTGTAGTGTAATCGGGACTTGCACCGGCCGGCGGTCGCGCCGGGCGGGGGCCCGCAACGGGAGCCATCATGAATACCGAGAAAGTAGTCTTCAGCTTCTTCATCGTCCTCGCCCTTACCCTCAACTTCGGCTTCTTCATCGGCGGCATCGACAACCCGGTGCACCACAACGTCTACGAGTTGTTCGCCGCGATTGTCGTAAACCTGATCGCCACGGTGCTCAAGTTCGGCGACCGCACCCAGACCGGCGCGGTGCTGCTGGCCACGAGCCTCGTGGCCGACCTGCACCTGCTCGCCGCGGCGCTCTTGTGGTCGGTGGCGGCATACGGTGCCGGCATCGGGGAGACTCCGGCGGTGATGGCGGCGATCGTGTCGCTCGCCGGCGGCGCGCTGCTCGCCAATATCGTGTCGGTCGTGCTGCTGATCGTCGAGATCGCCGTGCTGCGCCGCTGAACAAACCGCCATGGCCACCGCGGCGCGTTCCCGCGCCATTTCCCTGGTGTTGCGGCGCATGCGCGCGCCGCTGCTGGTGCTGATCGGCGCTTATGCGATCTCGGTTCTCGGGCTGGTACTAATCTCAGGCAGCGATGCCACCGGCCAGCCGCAGCGCATGGATTTCTTCCACGCCTTCTACGTCGTGACCTACACGGTAACGACCATCGGCTTCGGCGAGCTACCGCACGCTTTCACGGATGCCCAGCGTTTGTGGATGACCGCGACCATCTACCTCGGCGTCGTCGCCTGGGCCTACGCGATCGGTTCGATCATTACCCTGGTGCAGGAACCGGCCCTGCGGCAGGCGGTACGCGAAGGTCGCTTCGCGCGCGGCGTGACGAGCCTCACCTCGCGGTTCTACGTCGTCTGCGGCTACGGCGATACCGGCAGCCTCGTGGTGCGCGATATGTCCGACCACGGGCTGAGCGCGGTGGTGCTCGAATCGCACCAGGACCGCATCAACGAGCTGCTGCTCGAGGAGCTGGACAGTTACGTGCCGGGGCTGTGCACCGACGCCGGCCACGCCGCCAACCTCGAGCTCGCCGGGCTCAACCACCGGCGCTGTGCCGGTGTCGTGGCGATCACCAATAACGACCGCGTGAACCTGCGCATCGGCATCGCCGCCAAGTTGCTCAGCCCGCACCTCCAGGTTATCTGCCGCGCCGAGCTGCCCGAAACGCGCGAGAGCCTGGAGGCATGCAACATCGATGCGATCATCGATCCGTTCGATGCCTTTGCCGACCGGCTGGCGATGGGACTGCACGCCCCCGACATGCGTCTGGTGCAGGAATGGCTCACGCAGCCACCGGGCCGTACCTTGCCGCGCTGCACCCATCCGCCGCGTGGCACCTGGGTGCTGGTTGGCTACGGACGCTTCGGCAAGGCAGTGCACCGATACTTCGACGAGCTCGGCCTGCGCACGGTGATTATCGAGAAGGACCCGGTGAAGGCCGGCGCGCCCGCGGGCACGGTCGCCGGCCGCGGCATCGGCTCGGCGGCGCTCGAGGCGGCGCACATCGAACAGGCATCGGGGATCGTCGCCGGCACCGACAAGGACGCGGACAATCTTTCCATCACCATCACCGCGCGCGAGATCAACCCAAAGCTGTTCCTGGTGGCGCGCCAGAACGCGCGCGAGAACGAGGCGCTGTTCCGTGCGGCGAAGCTCGACATGGTGGTCGACAGCGCGGCCATCATGGCCAACGGCATCCTGGCGCTCATCAGTACGCCGCTGCTCAAGCACTTCCTGCGGCTGGCGCGCGCGCACGGCAATGACTGGGCAACCCGGCTGCTGGAACGGCTGTCACCGCTGCTCAACGGCGAAACGCCGCAGCTGTGGACGGCGCGGCTCACACCCCAGGAGGCGCCGGCGGTGGGCGAGGCCCTGAGTCGCGGCGAGCTGAAGATCGGACATCTGTTCGCCGACCCGGGCGAGCGTGACCGGAGATTGCCGTGGCTGCCGCTCCTTCTGGTGCGCGGCGATACCGAACAGTTGCTGCCGCCGGACGACACCGCGCTCGCACCCGGCGATGCCATCCTGTGTTGCGGGCGGTGGGATACTTTCCATCGCATGGGCTGGTTGCTCACCGACCCGAACGTGTTGCACTACGTGCTCACCGGCGACGCGCGCCCGCAAGGCAGCGTGTGGCGCTGGCTCGCGGCGCGCCGCGCAAACGTCTGATTCACGAAACGCGCCTGGTTTGAGCTTCCCTTTCGTATAAATCTCCAACCCTTTTCTTCTGCAATTCCTCAGCCCAGATCGTTCTCGAGCACAATGCGGTAGCGCGCCTTGCCGGCTTCGAGGTGCGCCAGGGCTTCGTTGACGCGGCTCATCGGGAAGGTTTCGACCACGGGTTCGATGCGGTGGCGCGCGCAAAAGTCGAGCATCGTACGGATGGTGGCGGGCGAGCCGAGCGGCGAGCCGGAGAGACTGCGCTGCTCGCCGATCAGCGCAAACGCGGACACCGGAATGGGCGAGGGAATGACGCCCACGACATGCAGGCGGCCCTTGGGCGCGAGCGCGGCGAGATAGGCGTCCCAATCGAGATCCACGGCGACGGCGGAGATAATAAAATCGAGCGAGCCGGCGATCTTTTTCAGTTGCGCCGGATCGCGCGAGCTGACGACGTGGTGCGCGCCCATGCGCTTGGCCTCGTCGCGCTTGGCATCGCTGGACGTGAACGCGGTTACCTCGCAGCCCCACTTGTTGAGGAACTGCAGCGCCAGATGGCCCAGGCCGCCGATGCCGATCACGCCGACACGCTGCGTCGGCCGCACGTCGAACTGCACGATGGGGTTGAACACCGTGATGCCGCCGCAGAACAGCGGCCCCGCCTTCTTGACGTCGAGCCCCGCGGGCAGAGGCGTGGCCCACGTGGCCTCACAACGCACCTTGTCGGCAAAGCCGCCGTGGCGGCCGACGATGGTCTGCTCGCCGTTCGGACACAGGTTGTGGTTACCACTCAGGCACTGGTGGCAGGTCATGCAACTGCCGCTGAACCAGCCCAGCCCGACGGTGTCACCGATCTTTAAATGTTTTACGTTCGCGCCAAGCTTCGCGATCTTGCCAACGACTTCATGTCCGGGAACCAGCGGATAAACACTGTTGCCCCACTCGTTATTGACCATGGACAGGTCGGAGTGGCACAGGCCGCAAGCGATGACTTCAATCTCGACCTGATCGGGGCCGAGCGCGCCGGGATCGTACTCGATGCGCTCGAGACGGCCTTTGGGTTTCTTGACGGCATAGGCTTTGATCATGAGTCCTCTCCCTTGTGTTGTTCATTAGGGGTAGAACGATCTTGCTGGGTACAGCGTGGAACACCCGAACCATCGCGCGGTGCGTACCGGGACGCAACTGAGGACTGGCGGTATGTTTCGCCGAGTGCCCGGCCGAATGTGCGGAACGGCTTTACGTCGCTTCGCCCGGCTACTCGTCCTTCGCGACGGTCTCGCTCTGCTCCGGGGCCTGCTCCGGATTTTCACCGGGCTGATCAGCGCCTTTCGCCAGCTTGCGCTGGCGCTTCTCTTCCATTTTTTTCTTCTTTTGCAGTTCTTTCTGGCGCTTCTGAAACTGATAGTTTGGTTTGGCCAAGGTGGCGCCCTCTTGAAGGTTAATCCGGCTTGCGCGGTTATTTTACGCCTTGCAGGGAATCTTTGCGCCTTGAAAAATGGCCCATACGGCTTCAGCGCGGGTCAGGATCGGCAATGGCTTGCCAATGCCGATCCTGAAAAAGGCCTGCCTCCTCAGGCGGCAGGCAAAGCTTACGGATTTGCCGCGGGCGCGGCGGGTGTCGTCGGCGCAGGTGCCGTGGCGGCGGGCTCCTTCGCGGGTTCCGGCTCGGCCGCCGGCTTCAGTACGATCTCGACCCGGCGGTTGCGCTGCTTGTTCTCGTCCGAGTCGTTGGGCACCACCGGGTGGTACATCGAAAAACCCAGGGACTCGAGCCGTTTCGGATTGATGAAGTGCTTGGTTTCAAAGTAGCGCGCGACGGCGGACGCGCGCGCCGCCGACAGTTCCCAGTTCGAGGGATATTTCACCTTGAGCTTGTCGCTGATCGGCGTGTCGTCGGTGTGGCCCTCGACGCGGATGGTGTCGATGCTGTCCTTGATGGCATCCGCCAGTTTGTCGAGCACTTCCGTGCCCTGCGGCAGAATGTCCGCGCTGCCGGACTTGAATACGATCTTGTCGAGCATGCGCACCGAGAGCTGCCCGCGGAGCTGCTCGATCTCGACGTTTTTGTCTGTCAGCTCCTTGCTGAGCCGCTCACGCAACTGATTCTCCTGATTCTGCAACGCGTCGAGTTTGCTCTGCCTGGCCTCTGCCGCCCGGCGATACACGCTGAGTTCCTGGTTGGCCACCGCGAGCTTGGTATCGAGTTCGCTGCGCGCGCTGTTGCAGGCGTTGAGATCGCTCTTCGCCTGCTTTTGGCAGGCCGCGAGCTCGGCCTGTTTCTCGTCGAAGGTCGAGGTCGACACACAGCCGGTCAGGAAAACGCCGGTCACGAGTACAAGATTCAATAACTGTTTCATTTGCAGCTCCTCTATAAAGAAGTAGTCTGAAGACTACTTTGGCTTTTCGGTAAATCACCGCACCCCGCTGAATCCGGGCCGGTCGTGGGGGTGCATACTAATGGTCGACGGCGGCAAATAGCAATTCAGAAAAGATGGGCGGACGATTTCGCCTGCGCGGGCGGGGATACGTAGTCTATTCTGTCCGCCCCATCATCTGCTCCAGAACGAGCAGCAGCGAACTCGTGTCCTGCTCGCCGAAGCCGCTGCCCATGAGCGCGTTGAGTTGCTGCATCACCTGCGCGGTCACCGGAAGCGGCAGGCCGGCATCGTGCGCAATCTCTAGCGCGACACCGATATCCTTATGGTGCAGCGCGGCCACAATACCGGCGGCGAAATCGCGTTCGACCATCTTCTTGCCCAGCACGTCGAGCATGCGGCTGGCGCCCAGTCCGGTCATGACCGCTTCGCGCACCTTGCCCGCATCCGCGCCCTGCTCGCGCGCAAACAGCAACGCCTCGGCGGCGCCTTGCAGGCAGGCGAGCTGGGCGATCTGGTTGGCGAGCTTGGTCACTTGTCCGGTTCCCGACGGACCCATGTGGAAAATCGTCTTGCCCATGCATTCCAGCAACGGTCGCAAGCGTTCAAAGACGGTCTTTTCTCCGCCGACAAAGAACGTCAGCGACGCCGTCTTGGCCCCCGCCACACCGCCCGAAACTGGCGCATCCAGCATCGCGATGCCGCGCTCACTCAAGCGCTTAGCAATATTTCGCGCGATCGCGGGCGAGATCGTGCTCACGTCCATGTGGGTCAACCCGGGCGACGCGCCGTGAACAATCCCATCCGGCCCGAGCGCGACCGACTCGACATCGCTCCCGGCGGTGACCATGGTGAACACTACTTCGCTTGCTTGCGCGACATCCGCTGGCGAAGCGGAGAGTTTTATACCGAGGCGGCTGGCGTGGGCACGTGAGCGCTCGCCGCGCGCATATGTGCTGATCGTGTGGCCGGCGGCGAGCAGATGCCGCGTCATCTCGCTGCCCATGTTGCCGAGGCCGATAAAACCGAGTCGCATGGGTTTCATCCTTAAACTAACCGGCCGGGTATTCCGAATGAACCGGAATCCCATCGTTTCCACAGGACCAGCGCGCGCGCGAGTCCCAGAAGATGCGGGCCTGCGGGTGGATCATCGGATCGCTGTCGAGCGAACCGGCCGGGATGACGATGAAATCCGTCTCCTTTACGTAGCGTGGAAGCCGGCCGCCGCAGTTCGAGCAGAAACAGTTGGTGAAGCGCTTCGCCTCGGGAACTTTGTAAGACCGGATCAATTCCTCGCCTTTGATCCACTTGATCGCTCCGGGTTTGATGAGCAGGTTCGAGGCATGCCCCGTCCCCGATGCCTTGCGGCAGCGCGCGCAATGACAGTGATAAAACCGTTGTGGATCCCCGCTGATTTCGTACTGGACGGAACCGCAGAGACAGCTTCCGCGAAAGCTGGGTTGTGTCATGGTATGTCCGCTGATGGCCTGAAGGTGCGAATAGGTTATCTCAAGCGGACTGTCCGTGAAACAACCACATTTCGATAAGCGAAATCAGCCGCCCTTCAACGCCTCGACCTGGATGCGCAGATGGATTTTTCCGGCTTCGCCCTCGCTGTACTGCGTCATGCCGAAGTCAGCGCGGTTCAAATCGCCTTCCGCATCGGCACCGCAGGCTTCTTTCTTGTAGAACGGATGCTCCATGCACTTGAAGCTGTTGATTTTCAGATTCAGTGGCCTGGTAACGCCGCGCAGCGTCAACTGTCCGTCAACCGCCACCGGTGTGTCGCCATTGAACTTCAGGGTGCCCTTGTACGTCATCGTCGGAAATTTCTCGACGTTGAGCCAATCCTTGTCGATCGCGTGTTCGTTCATCTTGCCGTGGCCGAAGTCAATGCTGGCGACGTCGACCTGGATATCGGCGCTGCCAGTTCGGGCGGCACGGTCGAGCATGATCTTGCCGGTAGTCTTGTTGAATTTTCCGCGCCAGATGGAGAGGCCCATGTGGGAAAACTCCAGGCTCGGATAGGTATGCTCCGGATCCACGGTGTATTGGTCGGCGACGGCCAGGGACGGAACCGAGACAGCGGCGATGAGTACGGCGAGCATCCATTTTTTGCTGAACATGAGACTTCTCCTGATTGAATGCGTTAACAATTAATGGGCGGTGGTTACTCTAAACTTTACTACGACCTTGTCTTCGAGCGTACTGTCCCATTCGGCGCTGCCGATCGCGTACATTTTTCGATACAGGGACAGCTCGCCTTCGAAAACCCGTGCGCCACCGTCGGACCGCATGGTAAACGGTACTTTAATCTCCTGCGTTTTGCCTTTGAGCGTAAACTTGCCCCTGGCCACGAACCGGTTTCCCCCCAAGGCGATCACGCCGGATGACACGAAGCTGGCCTTGGGGAAAGCCGGCGTATCAAACCACTCCTTGCTGCGGAGTTCGTCTTCGTATTCCGGCGCCCCCAGGTCAAAACTCGCCGTGTCTATTTCAAGTCGCGCGCGTGCCGCCATGAGTTTCCTGGGATCGAAGTCGATGGTGCCACGGAAATTCTTGAATCGGCCTTCGACGGGCACGTTCATCTGGCGAAAGGTCGCTGTGACCTGACTCTTGGTCACATCGATTTCACTCGCCTTCGCGGCGGCGGCCAGCGTTGCGGCGGTAAGTACCACGGCGGACAAGCGGGACAGGTTTCGAGCGACAGCGGCATTCATGGTTCGACTTTACATTACAGTCGTGGCGGTTTGAGAAATGGGACCATGCGCCCCATCACACCGTCGCGATCCATGAAGTGATGCTTGATCGCCGCGGCGACGTGCAGGCTCACCAGCGCGGCCAGGCCGAACGCCAGCGATTGGTGCACCACAACCAGGACGTCGCCCATGGCTTTGTCCTTGCCGATGAGGTCCGGTATCGGCAACACACCGAAGTAGACCGTTGGGACACCCTTGGCCGAACTCATCAGCCACCCGCTCAGGGGAATGACAAACATCAGCAGGTACAGCACAAAATGCGTGACGCGCGCGGTCCGCGTCTGCCATGGTGGGATTGCGTGCGGCAGGCGTGGCGCGGAATGCGTTGCCAGCCAACCCACCCGGAGGACGGCCAAAATGAACGTCGTCACCCCCATCCACTTGTGCCAACTGTAATACCGCAGTTTTGCCGGTGACAGCGGCAGATCCGCCATATAGAAACCCAGGCCCCAACCGGCAAAGATCAGCAAGGCGATGAGCCAATGCAGCGAGATGGCCACCGGGGTGTAGCGCGCTGCATCACTCACGACTCGCCCTTGGCCCCGCCGGCCTTTGCCAGATATTCGCCGAGCTGTTCAAAGGTTCCGCCCCAGCTTGAACATGAACTCGCGCGGCGCATCGAAGCGGCGCGAAATGACGAACTCCTTGGTCTGGGGCTCGGTGACTGAGCTGCGTCGTTTTTGATCCATGTAATTCTCCTTGGATTGGAGTTCTTTCAAATAGTTGCCCAAGCGGTCCAGGCTCTACTCCTAGAAACGCCGGTGCTTCTCGACTGTGGATGAAGGCTGGCCTCCAAGGGCGATTACTGCTGTGCCTCTTCGAGGCCGCTGCGTGCCGCCAGCAGGTCGCGGCGCGGGAATCGTGTCAGGACCACCACCCGCGGCGG
>Ga0209515_10001472_pt1 | contig 39313 bp, 28 predicted proteins | sample Subgroupgradi54m_FD_187454 | JGI IMG/M metagenome (GOLD analysis project Ga0209515, IMG submission 187454) | Subsurface groundwater microbial communities from S. Glens Falls, New York, USA - GMW60B uncontaminated upgradient, 5.4 m (SPAdes)... ... | reverse complement strand
GGTTCGCCTCGCTTCGCTCGGCGACTAATTTGTATTCAATTTTGGGGGTAAAAACGAATTCACGGTTTCGCAAAATATGGTTCGAGCCGATGTTTTTCAGAAATGTTGGCAATTCGGAAAGATTATTCTCACCAATCAATTTCGCGGCTTGATTTAAGGATTTTACAAACTCACGAGCCGGTTCGAGCCAAGACAAGCCTTTTGTCTCAAAATCGGTAATTTTCTCACTCAACGACATTTTTTGAGACAGCAAACTCTGTTTTTTCGCGGCGTATTCTTCTGTGGATAAAGCGTCTGCTAGATAGATGTCTAACAGCTTTTGAAGTTTTATCTCGACTTGTGCTAACTGCTCTTTCAAAACCCTAACCTCGCCTTGTGCATCCTCTCTCGCTTTATCCTGCTCGCTATCCAACGCCGCCAAAACTTTCTCGGTGTCTTGGCTCGACAAAGAAACTTTTTGAAGATAAGAAGTGATTTGTTTGGTTAGTGCTTCTTCACGAAGATAATGCTTTTCTTGGCACGGTCCTTTTTTGCGGGTACAGCGGTAATAGTGATGGCCTTTCTGTTTTTCGGCGGTAATCGAGCACCCACATGAGGCGCATTTCAAGAGGCCAAGAAAAGCAAAATCGTTTTTTCTCACATGGTGGAATTTCCCGCGCTTACTCATCACTTCTTGTACAGAATCAAAAAGTTTCTTTGAAATTAACGGCTCGTGTTGTCCCTCATGAATTTCCCCACCATATTTCATGAGTCCGATGTAGAAAATATTTTGTAGAATACTTTGCACATTACTCAATGCTATCTCTTTGCCGAGGTTGCCCCGTAAATCACGCTCTTTGCACCAATTTGCGAGAGAATGAAGCGTAAATGCTCCGGTGGCGTACATTTCAAACAGTTCCTTTACTTTAGGAGCTTTCTCACTATCAACATCAATCCCGCGCGTTTTGGCGTTGTTTAGATAACCCACCGGAGCCCAGCCGGGCCATGTACCATTTCGTATTTTCTGCCGCAAACCTCGCTTCACATTCTCTCGCAAATTATCTACAAAATATTTTGATTGACCAAAAGCGATATTGAGCATAAATAATCCCTGTGGTGTCGCTTCAAACCAAAAGGTGGGAAATTTGAGGGAACGAATCAAGCCGCGATCTACAAAATGAATAATCTTTCCGCCGTCTACTGAATTGCGAGCCAATCTGTCGGGATGCCACGAAATAATACCGTCTGCTTTTCCTCTCTCAATCATTGCCAACATTTCTGCGAATTTAATTCGCCCGGGTTCTTTTGCGGTTTTCGCCTCGCAAAACGAGGCGACAATTTCAAGTTTTTCTTTGGCGGCATACTCTTGCAACTCTACGAGCTGCGCTTCAATACTTAGAATCTGCCTATCGTCTTCTTCGGTGCTCTTGCGAGCATAAAGTATGTATCTCATATTGTTTGTGGATTAAGGATTAAAAAATTTTCTTCCCCCAAAATGCGAAATCGAGAATTCGTTTTTACCCCCAAAATTGAATACGAATTAGTCGCCGAGCGAAGCGAGGCGAACCAAAACTCTTTGACTTTTCCTTTCTGGTGCAGTATTCTTGAATTAGTCCGAACGCATTTTGGCGAAAAAACCCCCCCGCAAAAATTCGGAAAGACGGCGGAGCCGCACCGCTCAAAACCGCAAAAGAACCCGGAGAAAAACATCGGCTCGAACCATATTTTAATTTTGGGGGAAGAAAATTTTTTAATCCAATACAGAAACCCAGAAAAAGCCCATATTTTAGGGCTTTTTCTATTGCCACGATTTGACTTGACAGCGAGGATGTTTTCTGCTATACTTAAAGTGTTCCTAAGATGAACTTGGGAATCCGGGCTACGAAGGTTTCGTGGCAATAGTACATTCACAGGAGGTCCATCATGGACAACGTTCGCAAAGGGCAGATCGCGCTTCTTCTGGTCAAGCATCAGCTTCGCGAGAAGGGTGTCAGGCTCACACCGAATTTCCGGCGCGAAGTCGGAAACGAGGCCAAGGCCATCGGCATCTCGATCGAAGAGGCCACGGAGTTCGTGGAGCTCATCGTTCGCGAGCTGGTCGAGGAGACGTTCTCCAAGACCCGACAAGCGCGGGTAGTCCGCACGTTCCAAAAGAACGACAGGGTGAGTTCTCGACAAGAGGACTCCTAAACGGGTAATTGCACCTCTCTCCATTCGTGGAGAAGCTGGGCAGGATAAGAACCGTCCCCCTCGTTCCAAGGAACAACCACGGGCGCATCATTCTCATGAGTGATGCGCCCTTTCTCTTTTCAATTGAGTTAATTTCTAAATTCATATAAAATATAATTGTATTTGCTCTGCAAATTCATTATTGAATGCCGCCAAAGAAAAGTTGGAAATTGTTATCGGTGCGGCTCCGCCGTCTTTCCGAATTTTTGCGGGGGGGGGGTTTTTTCGCCAAAATGCGTTCGGACTAATTCAAGAATACTGCACCAGTAAGGAACTTGTTTGGAATTAAGCAGATAGAGCGATTTTTAGGACTAAAAATAAGGAACCTGCGACACAAACTAGGACTTTCTCAAGACGATTTTGCTCACCACAAAAACCTTCGGTTTATGTCGTGAGCAAAATCGCGGAAGCCATTGATGTCGCAATTGAGGATTTGATTAAATAAATTTTATGGAAAATCCTTCAGACAAAACAATAGAAACCTATCGGCAAAATTTTAATAAGTATGTCGAGCGGACACCCGCCGAGCCGAGCGGCGAATTTAGAGAATGGATGGACTCTTTTGCTTCACATATTCCTAAAGATGGCATAATTCTTGAAATCGGCTCGGCTTCGGGTCGTGATGCGCGGTATTTTGCCGATAAAGGTTTCAAGGTTGTTTGTACCGACATTATTCCAGAAGCATTGCAAAAACTTTCCGATGAAGGTTTTGAAACTGCTGAGTTTGATTTTAGAAATGAGCCGAAGCCCGAATGGGTTGGAAAATTTGATGGATTTTTTACTAACGCAGTATTTCTTCACGCCCCACAGGATGTTTTCGAAAACGCCTTGAAAAATATTGCTGTTGTCTTAAAAGAAAGTGGTGTTGCGGCGTTTTCGTTGAAAACTGGCGAGGGCGAAGAAATAACGCTCGAAAAAATGGATGCTCCACGATATTTTCGTTATCACACCGAGCCTGAAATAAGAGAAATTTTAAGCAAATTACCTTTTGAAATTATTAGCTTATCTCATGCCGATCAAGAACAATGGTTGCATGTAGTTATGAAAAGTAAAAAGTAATTTATGACAATAATGCAACAAATTTCCCTGCCCGCCGAAGTCTCGGCGCAGGCGGGATGGCATACAAAAACAGTCACCGAAATTCTTGATTCGCTCCATTCTCATGGACGCGGTTTAACAAAAGAAGAAGCAGCGAAGCGTTTTCAAGAATATGGATTCAATAAACTTCCCGAAGGGAAAGTAGACAGCCTGCTCCTTATTTTTTTGCGGCAATTTCAAAGTCCACTGATTTATATTCTCTGTGCCGCGGCAGGTATTGTTTTTGCGATGGGAGAAGTTATTGACGCTTCGATTATCTTTGCGGTGCTTCTTTTTAATGCGACGGTAGGAACAATTCAGGAAGGTAAGGCACAAAACACACTGCTTGTTTTAAAAAGCTTTGCCGAGACTTCCGCAACAGTGTTGCGAGATGGAAAAGAGCTTATCATTCCAGATATCGAGGTAATGCCCGGGGATATTATTGTATTGCAAGAAGGAGAAAAAGTGCCGGCTGATGCGCGAATTATTTTCGCCAGTACCCTCAAGATAGATGAAGCGAGTCTCACGGGAGAATCAGGGCCGGTGGCTAAGACCAATACAGTATTAACAGCCGACAATCTTGGAGTGGCGGATCAGAAAAATATGGCATTTAAGGGCACGCACATTTTGAGTGGAAACGGTACTGCTGTTGTTGTGGCTACCGGGCTCGCGACAGAAATTGGAAAAATTGCGCAGAAAATCTCCTCGATTGATACCGAAATTCCTCTAAAAACTAATATTCGTTATCTCTCGCGCGTTATTATCATTACGGTAGCCGTTATCAGCACCTCACTAATTGTTCTTGGCGTTTTTTCCGGTAAATCTTTCAAAGAAATGTTTACCACTGCGGTGGCGCTCTCGGTCTCTATAATCCCAGAGGGGTTGCCGATTGTGATGACCTTGGTCTTGGTAAGCGGGGTTCAAAGAATGTCAAAGCGCAATGTGCTGGTAAAGCGATTGCAAGCGGTGGAGGCACTGGGTCAAACAAAAATTATTGCTGTGGATAAAACTGGAACGCTCACTAGAAATGAAATGGTCATTCAGCGCGTGTATGTGGACGGAAAAATGTTTAACATTACGGGTAATGGATACGAGCCAAAAGGCGAAGCAGTTTTTGATGGTAAAACTATTGATCCCTTAAATCATGTTGATTTACTTTTTAGCGGAAAAATCGCGGCGTTCTGCGCCAACGCACGTCTATCTTTTTTAGAAGAAACCAGTACTTGGAAGATTTCAGGTGATCCGACCGAGGCGGCGATGTTAGTGTTATCGGAAAAAGTCGGATATAGGCATGAGATGCTAGAACAGGAAGCGCCGAGAATTTTTGAGTTGCCGTTTGATTACCAAAAAAAATACCACGCCACAATTCGAGCTGTTGACGGCAAAAATTTTCTCACCGTTGTCGGTGCACCGGAGAAAGTGCTTGAACTCTGTAAAAACATCTGGCATGAAGATAAAATTGAGACTCTTAATGCAGATAGAAAAAAAGAACTTGAAGCAGTATTTCATAAACTTGCGCAAACACGGTTTAGGGTAGTGGCCTATGCCGTCAATTTAGATACGGAGCGGAGCGTTGATCCAGAAATGATGCCCGCACTTGCTTTCGTTGGTTTTTTTGGTATGAATGACGCGCTTCGTCCCGAAGTTAAAGAAGCAATGCAAAGAGTAAGAGAGGCGGGTATGCGCGTGATAATGATTACGGGGGATCATCGTCTCACGGCACAGGCGATTGCGAAGGAGGCGGATATTTGGCGTGAAGGCGACAATATTCTTACCGGGGAAGAAATCGATAAAATGTCTGATAACGAGCTGGCGGAGAAGCTTGCCCACACTACCGTCTTTGCACGAGTTACGCCGGATCACAAGTTTCGTATTATTCAAGCATATCGCAAGCGAGGCGAAATCGTAGCAATGACTGGAGACGGTGTGAATGACGTGCCGTCTCTCGTTGTCGCTGACATTGGTGTGGCAATGGGGAAAATCGGGACAGAAGTAGCAAAAGAAGCTTCAGATATTGTGCTTCTTGATGACAACTTTGCAAGTATAGTTTCAGCCGTCGAAGAAGGCAGGGGAATTTATAAGACGATTAAAAAAGTCATTCTATATCTTTTTTCTACAAGTGTAGGCGAGGTACTGGCTGTCGCCGGCGCACTTGTTTTGGGCTATCCGCTACCTTTACTCGCCGCTCAAATCATCTGGCTTAATTTTGTTACCGACGGCTTTCTTGATGTTGCCCTCGCCATGGAGCCAAAAGAAAAAGGACTATTGCAAGGAAAATTTGAGCGACCTAAAAAATGGATTGTGGATGGGCTTATGGCACAAAGAATGTTTTTAATGGCATTACCAATGGCTATTGGAACACTGTATCTTTTTCAGGGATATTTTGAAACAGATATTACCAAAGCATGGACAATTTCGCTCACGACGCTTGCCGTGTTCCAATGGTTTAATGCTTGGAATTGCCGCTCCGAGAGCAAATCCATTTTTCAAATGAATCCATTTTCCAATAAGTTTCTAATTGGTGCCGCTACAATCGTTATATTTTTACAATTTGCCGCGCTCTACACACCATTTTTGCAGAAAGTCTTGCACACCACACCACTCTCGCTTTCAGAATGGCTGGTTATTATTCCAGTCGCTTCTTCAATTATCTTAGTTGAAGAAATACGCAAATTCTTTTACCGAAGAAAATTGATTTAAATGATTATGAAATTATCTTAACAAATTATGTCAAAAAATAAATTAACATTACGATATCTCGCTAAAAACATCTCAATGATCGTTGGTATAGTTTTGATTTGGCGTGGAATTTGGTATGTGTTGGACGAATTAGATGAATTGATTTTTGGCGGCAGTCACTTTTGGACGGCGACAGGCGGTGTTGTTGTTGGACTGATTATTTTGTATTTACCAGATAAAGACCCGAAAGAAATAGAGAAGCTTTAATATGGAAATATTTGCAGGCATTTTTAATTTTATAATTCATATAGACACACGTTTGGGCGAAATTATTACTCGTTATGGAGCAGCGTCCTATGCGATTCTGTTTGCAATTATATTCGCCGAAACCGGATTGGTGTTTACCCCGTTTTTGCCAGGCGACTCACTTCTTTTTGCTGCTGGAGCTTTTTCGGCAATTGGTTCTTTTAATATTGTTGCTCTTCTTTTATTGCTTTGGGTTGCGGCTTTTCTGGGTGATACGGTTAATTACTGGATAGGACATTACTTCGGACAAAAGTTGATTGATAACCCGAAAATTCCTATCAATCAGGAACATATAGACAAAACTCAGAAATTTTATAATAAACACGGTGGCAAAACAATTTTCTTAGCGCGTTTCGTGCCAATTATTAGAACTTTCGCGCCGTTTGTTGCAGGCATAGGCAAAATGGATTATAAAAAATTTATTTATTATAATGCCACTGGAGGATTTGTTTGGGTATTCGGTTTTACGTTCTTGGGATACTTTTTCGGCAATATTCCGAGCGTTAAGAAAAACTTTTCAGTAGTGATTATTGCTATTATCATACTTTCCATTATTCCGATATTAGTTGAACTTATGAACGCAAGACTAAAAAATAGAATAAAGCCATCTTTATGATTAAAAATATTAAAGAATATATCCATAACAGGCCGAGAGTAAAAAAAGCGGTCGGCATTATTTTAATCCTTATTGGACTTACCGCTTTTTTTACTCCGCTCACGCCCGGTTCATGGCTAGCAATTGTTGGTCTTGAATTATTGGGCGTACGGATTTTATTTTTTGAAAAATTTAAATTTTGGAAGAAAAAATAATATGAACCACCAAAAATCAGAACTTTATTTCCTACGCATTCTCCTCTCGGGAATATTTATCTTGACCTTTTTCATCTTTAAGCCGTTTCTCTACGCGCTGATTTTGGCCATAGTTTTTGCCACTGTCTTCACACCGTTGACTTCTTAATGGCTACCTTGACCAAGATATTGAAAAGGAAATATATCGTGCTGAAAAAGGAAAACTGCTTTTGCAAAAGAAGTCGCTCGAAGAAGAAATCTTTACTTTTTCACACAAGCAGAATGATTGGCTCGCACCTTTCCAAAATTGGCTAAAAGACGCTCAATCATTGGACAAAATTGCTTCTGATTCAGACCTTTTTGCTAAAAAGGTCTGTGCCAAAGAAATCTTTGGCTCGCACCTCCTCCTCGGCGAAAAAACAGTGCGCGCCAGCGCGCCAGAAATTCTGAATTCTCTTGCAATCCCGCCAAAAAATCCTTGGTCGGCGCTTTGCGCCGTCCGCTTGTATCCACCGAAAAAATCGTTGAGTTCCTTATTGGTGCTCAGGAGAGGATTTGAACCTCCATGGTCTTGCGACCGCCAGCCCCTCAAGCTGGTGCGTATACCAGTTCCGCCACCTGAGCCTACTCAAAGCTACGAAGCTTGACAGAGCGTACTGCGTTTTAATCTGACTGACAAGCGACAATTGCAATTTACTTTTTTGACTCATCCCATACTGTTTAAGGCATCAATTCTGGCTGCTGACTGATACTTGTTACTAGCTACAGTCTCTGCTGCCGCTGACAGCTTACGTTCCCTTCCGGTCACCAACTTCAACTTTTTGGGCACGATATCTAATCGAAAACGAAATCCGTTGACCACATGATTATCCACCAACACATCAATCGGATCAGACGAGATTATTTCTCCATTTTTAAATAACACCATCGTCTCCGTAGCTTGCGCCGAACTAAACTGTCTGAATGGAAAATTCCGATAGGTTGGACGAAAAAAACGCGCACCGTAAAGACGCGGGGTTATAACGGCCTCGAGACGACCATCTTGCGCATCACACGGTGCCTTGCCGAGATGGAAGTCACCCGCCAGATTTTTGACGTTGATAGATCCACCCATGATAGGAGTTAGACGATATTGTCCCTCGATGTCTAACGACGCGATCGTATTGATGATTTTTACTTCCGTTAAAAAGTACCGATCCTCACAGCGACCCACGTCAATTGTCTCGACCAAGCGCGCGGCTAACACATCACAGGCATCCGCACCCATAGGGATACCCAAGAGTGCACCGACTTCGAAGGGAGGGAAGACTGGTATATATCCGACCGTCACATTGAGATCAGGCAAAAACCACATGACTTTGTCCAACGTGCGATCACTGCCAACTATCACTATAGTTGAAACTCCATGGCGCATGGCATGGTCTACTATCTGCTTGGCGCTACGAAATAAAGATAGACTTTCTTTGCGACCGTAAAGTTCCAGGGTCGTGAGCCGCGCTTCCACGGCAGACACTTCACGCTCGTAGCGCCGACCTTCAAGTTGGTCGTCGTAGATAAAAGCGTAGCCTGACTTAGACATAAAAATACCTGACCTGCGCCTCGTCTGACCTGCTGATTTACTTATTCTCTGGTTGCTCTTGACCAATGGAGACTTTGCCATTCAAACGAGCGCCTGATGCGATCGATGCCGTAGCGCAGGTCACGTCTCCTACTATTCGCGCAGTGGACTTGAGATCAAGACTCTCTTTAATCGCCAAGGTGCCCTCGACTACGCCGGCAATAACCGCTGCGTTGGCGGTCACATCAGCCTTGAGCCGCGCTTCTGAACCGACGGTCAACAGGCCAGTAGTCGTCACATGCCCATCGACTTCACCCTCGATATGCACATCGCTTTGGCTGGTAAAATTACCTTCCAACCGCACGCCGCGAGCAATGCTGGTGACCTGAGACACACTGCCTCCGGCGGGAAGCTCATATCGAGCATGCTTGGTATGAGAAAACATAATGGGCTAAACGTAACTGAGAGGCGCGTTCGCGTCAACCTTCATCAAGCTTCAACTCTGCTCTGCCTGTCGCAGTTTGTCGCTTGAAATAGCAGACTGAATTGGTAGCTTAAAACGAAACTTCGAGCCTCGACCTAGCCCCTCGCTCTCGACCGTGATCTCTCCCCCTGCCGCCTCGAGCAAGCGCTTGATGATGTATAGACCTAACCCAGAACCAGCGACTTGGTGAGACATCGCGGCGCTGCCTCGTCTGAACTTATCAAAAATTAGCTTGCGTTCAACCGACGTAAGGCCACTACCTGTGTCACACACCTCACATACGAGACGATGCCTGTCTTCCAGATAACAGGTAACAGCCACCCTGCCGGAGGACGTATATTTGATAGCATTGTCGATAAGATTAAACAGTGTGATGTGCAACGCTTCGCGATCGAGCATGAGCTGTGATGGTACTGTCTTAGCGACAAAGATGGTGAACGCCAACCCTTTGCTCTCAGCCACAGACAACAGCTCATCTAGAATGCGACCGCCTTCTTGTCTCACATCTGCTGGCACATGTGTACTGATATACGTGCCTGACTCAAGCCGTGAAGCACTCAAAAAAGTTTCAGCCAAAGACAAAAGACGTGTAGCCGCCTGGTGGATTGAGGTTGTGATCTGCCGAGCTTTGATCGGCAACTGACCATAATCACCCGCGCTTAACATAGCAGCCGCATCGCGCATACTACCCAACGGTGTGCGTAGCTCATGCGACACCAAATCCATGAACTCATGTTTAGCCTGTTCTAAGTGCTGACGCTGACGCAGCCTCCACCACACACTTGAGATGAAACATAAAATGCCGACTGCGGAGAGAACAGGGCTAAGCTCAGGCGGAAAGAACATATCGACTTCCTAATTTACATCTCATCTGGTACTTGAATGCCCAGCAGCGTCAAACCAAGTTTTAGATTGACCAAAGCCGCAGCCACCAGACGCAGTCGCGATGAACGGAGGTCAGGTGCAGCGTCAAGCACCGATACGTCGCGATAAAACTCGCTAACGCGCTGAGCCATGACAAAACACCATTGAGCGATGAGACTGGGCTTGAGCTCCTGCGCCGCACGACGGCACGCATTTGGAAACCGCGCCATCTGGAGCGCGAGATGCTTTTCCGTAGGGTGAGTCAAAAGTCTAAAATCATTTCCGACATGACTTTCGACTTGATGGACTTTATGGACTTTCAGACTTTTGACGTTCGCTTTCTTCAGAATACCCGTGAGCCGCGTCGCCGCGTACTGGATATACGGCCCCGTGTCGCCGTCGAAAGACAACGCGCGCTCAAGATCAAACACGATCAGCTTATCCGAATCCTGTTTCAGCATCCCATATTTGATCCCCGCCATCGCAATTGTGAAGGCCGTCTGTGCGACCTGATCCTCATTCCAATCTGCATGACGTATGTGCGTTTCTTCGCGCGCGAACTTCACGACCTCGTCGCGAAACGATTCATAGGTCACGATGTTTCTCTCACGGCTCGACATGGCGCCGAATTTCAACGTGACAAATTCATAGCCTACGAACTCGTGTGGAATTTTCATGCCCATGAGTTCGAGCGTGCGAAACAGCTGTTTGAAATAGAGCGACTGCCTGTTGTCGACTAAGATCAGACTGCGCGCGAAATCAGGATATTCTTTTTCTTTGAGCTTAGCGAGCGCGAGATCTTTTGTGGCATAAAGCGATGTACCATCTGATTTACGGATAAGGAAGATACCCAATTTTTCATTTTCTAGATCAACGATGATCGCGCCTTGACTTTCTTGCGCAATCCCTTTCTTCAAGAGCTCCTCCACAATCTTCTGCCCATCTTCGACGACCTCGCTCTCAAAATACTGACGAGCAATCTTCGTCCCAAACTCCGCAAAGATATGATTAAACTCCGCCAGGCTCCACTTTCGCGTTTCTTTCCAGAGCTTCGTCAATTCTTTGTCTCCAGCTTCGAGTTTGCGCTGTACGTCCGAGACTTCCTCTTTCAACTCGGGATGCTCCTCAAGCAATTTAGTCGCCTCTGCATACAATTGCCCCAAATACTTCCCCGTATTCTCTTCAGGATGACTTTCGACTTTTTTCGTCAGCAGCCACAACACCTTGGCCACATGCGCACCCACGTCTCCGTGATAGCTCATGGTCACGACGCTCCATCCATTCTTCGATAAGATGCGCGCCAGCGCGTCACCGAGCGCGAGGTTGCGGAGATGGCCCACATGAAATTCCTTGTGCGTATTCGGCTGTGCGTACTCGAGCATGAGCAGCCGCTTATTCCCGTCATCAGATGATCCAAATGACATCTGTTGCGCTTCAACGTTGCTCAGGATGCGCGCAACCATCTCGCCAGATCGGAGTGTCACGTTGAGATATGGACCTGCCGCCATTGCCATCTCGATGAGAGGATCTTCCCCGGTGAGTTTCTTCGCGAGCGACTTCGCAATATCTGCTGATGCTTGTTTGAGCGACTCACGAGTTGCCCCTACGTCACTCCTCGCTTGCGCCAGGGCAAAACAGCTAAACGTTAGATCGCCAAAGCTTGGATCCGGCGGCGCGATAAGATCAGAAGGATCAACAATCGTGTCTGCGACTTCGCTGATACGACGAGCGACGTGTACAAGAATTTCATCCCACGCAGAGGTCATAGGTCCACAAAATGGTCTACGAAATTACGAATCTGCCAGAATATGCGAATACATTCGTATATTCGCGTGAAGCCATTCGTAATTTCGTAGGCCATGGTCATACCAATCGCACGAAATGCCTCTTCCCCTTCTGGATGATCGCTCCAGCTGTGACCGTGAGATTGCCGTCATGCACGACGTTGCCGTCGACTTTGACGCCACCTTGTTCGATCTGTCGCCGCGCTTCGCTGCGTGATGAAACGAATTTTGATGCGACAAGTGCGTCGGCAAGTGTCGCGCCGACGAGAATGGACAACTCGGGTACGTTATCCGGAATTTCTTTTTTCTGATGCACCTGCGCAAAATGCGCCTCTGCCTCATCTGCCTCTTTCTTCGAGACAAATGCCGCAACGATCTCATGCGCAAGACGTCGCTTGAACACGACCGGATTCTCGCCATTCGCGATGCGCGATTGGATGTCTTTGATCTCGCTCTCGGAGACGTCTGTGCAAAGGTCAAAACCATGAACGATCATCCCGTCGGTCCAGCTCATGACCTTGCCATAGATGTCCTCTGGCGTGTCTGTGAACGCGATGAAATTGCCTTCGCTCTTTCCCATCTTTTTTCCCGTTGAGTCCACAAGCAACTTCAGCGTCATCACGAATTTTTCTTTCTGCTTCATCTCGCGCATGAGCGTGCGGCCAGCCAGCATGTTGAAGGTCTGGTCATTGCCGCCGATTTCGAGATCAACGTCCATCGCGACCGAGTCATATCCTTGCATCAAAGGATACGAAAATTCATGAAGATAAATCGGTTTTCCATCTTTGACGCGTTTCTCAAACAGATCGCGTTCCATCATCTGTTGTACGGTAAAGTGCGCTTCCAGTTCAATAACCTCTGCGAACGAAAGCGTGGCAAGCCATTCACTGTTGAACTTCATCTCTGCGGCGTATGGTCCATCAAAGTCGAGAATTTTCGCCGCTTGATGTTTATACTCCTTACAATTTACGAGCACCTCCTCGCGCGTGAGCTGTTTGCGCGTCGCGGCTTTATCCGTAGGATCACCGATCATGGCCGTGAAGTCACCGATGAGGAGGATGACGCGATGGCCAAGTTTTTGAAGCTCCGCGAGTTTGCGGATTACGATCGCATGGCCGAGATGCAGAGAGGGTCCTGTCGGATCAAGTCCAAGATAGACGGTGATGCGCCTGCCGCTTGCGAGAAGCTCGCCCAATTTCTCACGCGATGGATACACGTTCTCAACCGCACGAGTGAGGAAATGAGTGATGGCATTTTGATCTGTCGAGACCGTTGCTGACTTTAGCATATTCTTGATGGTATCCTAACGGAAAAATAGAATTAAGACAAAGAAGAGCCCGCCACATTGCATGTCGGGCTCAAAAAGAAGTTCTGTGGGGCCTAAAGGCAATCGACAGGTCAACAGTGGGTCACCGGACTATCGTCATACGGTATGCTGACTTCCTCAATATCATGCCTGGACTGCCGGCGAATCCATTCGTTCAGTGAGAGCCCGCGAGGCAGGTCCTGCTTGAAACGACGAAGGTCAACCTCATGACACGGCGCGAACCCTCTTTGATCTGAATCCTCTAACTGCCGGACGGCACTGAAAACCGTTTGACCCAAAAAGGAGCTCTTCTTGAAATACTCGGCGATGTATGCCTGGAAGACTTTCGGGGCAGTGGCAACGAACTCCGCACGAACGAACAAAATGGAAACGAACATGGTAAACCTCCTGTGTGCGCTCAAGTTAACACGGACGATTTTTGGAAACAAGGGGATCGACGAATGGTCACTCGCACGCTCGGCGCGCCATTGCCGTCGAAGGATCCAGCAAACGGCTTTGTGATCGTGAGCGTGACGGACACGATCACAGGAAATTTTTTCAAGATTTTTTTCGCGAGATCATTCGCCATGCTCTCCAAGAGTCGCTTCTGCTCGGTTTCGATGTACGCGCGGATGAGATCGCGAACCGTTGCATAATTCACCGCATCCGCGAGATCGTCTGTCTCGTGCGCCTTGGTCTCATACTCAAATGCGAGGTCAATCTTGAACGCTTGCGGATGATCCTGTTCCCCGTGGAACGCGCCGTGACGGCCGAAAAAGGTGATGTCCGAGAGGAGGACGGTTAGAATCATGAAAGCACTTTTCGTTTTCTCTCTGCTTCTTCCAGATTTTTCTTCATCTGCTCGATGACGTGCTTCGGTGCCTTCGCAAGAAATTCTTTGTTCGCAAGTTTTTTCTTCCGTGAAGCGACGTATGCGTCAAACTCGGCGATTTCTTTCTCGAGCTTTACGCGTTGCGTAGCGGCGTCAAGGACTCCGACAACGTTGATACCAATAGTCGTTTTTCCAGATACTGTAGTCGCCCATCCGCTCGGAATCGTCGCGCAATGCAGCATCTCAGACGCGCGGGCGAGATGTTTGACGATGTCACCATTCTCCTCGATGAGCCGTCGTGTCTTCTTGTCTGCGACAAAGGTGACTTCGATGCGCTTCGCGGGTTCAATCTTCTGTTCTGCGCGCAAACGACGAATGTCGGTGATAAGAGAACGGAGAAGCTCAAAATCCTTCACCCCCTCAACTCCGGTTCGACTGAGCTCACCGAAGTCCCCTTCGCTAGGGGGAGATTGTGTAGAGACCCCCTCCTTACGAAGGAGGGGCTGGGGAGGTGGCCATTCCGCGACGATCAATTGCCCGTTGAACCCAGCTTGCTTCCAAATCTCCTCTGTCACAAAGGGCATAAATGGATGCCATAATTTTAAGATGACGACGAGCGCATGCGAGAAAATCGTTTCTTTCCCTTTCTCCACCTTCGCAATTTCGAGATACCAATCCGCAAAATCATTCCACGTAAAATCGCGCAGCTCCTCGCCGGCGGAAGAAAATTCGTAGCGTTCGATCTTCTGCGTAACGCTCGCGGTGACTGCGGAGAGACGCGAGAGGATCCATGCATCGGCTAAAGACCCCCTGTAGTCCCCCTTCGTAAGGTGGGCGTTTTTTTCACCCCTCTCCTTACGAAGGAGAGGGGCTGGGGGTGAGGTAATCAAAATAAATCTCCCAATATTCCACAATTTGTTCGTAAAATTCCGAAGCCCTTCCACTTTTGCCTCCGAGAGGCGCACATCCTGCCCGGGCGTTGTACCGAGGACAAGCGAAAGCCGCACCGCATCTGTGCCATACTTCGCAATCATGTCTAACGGATCGATGACGTTGCCAAGCGACTTTGACATTTTGCGTCCTTCTTCATCTCGCACGAGGCCGTGGAGATACACATCCTTAAATGGAATATCGCCGAGCGCGTACGTCGTCATGAGAATCATCCGCGCGACCCAAAAGAAGAGGATGTCATAGCCCGTTTCAAGTACGGCCGTCGGATGGTAGTCACGATGTTCTTCCCATGTTTTCTTGTTCGGCCATCCAAGCGCGGAGAACGTCCAAAGCCCTGCTGAAAACCACGTGTCGAGCGTGTCTGGATCTTGGATGTACTCGGCATCACAAAATGCACATGTCGGTTTTTCGACAGAAATAAAAATCTTTTTGCATTGATCCATTTCGCGTTCCCGTCCGGGTTTTGGCACGCACTTCGGTTCGTGGTACCAAACCGGAATCCGGTGCCCAAACCAAATTTGCCGCGAGATGCACCAGTCGCGCAGATTATCAATCCAATGAAAATAATTTTTTTCGAATCGTTCGGGAATGATGTTGATCTGCTTCGATGCGACCGCCTCCCGCATCAATTCTTTTAATGTGGTGTCTTCCGCGACTTTCAGACTTTTAGACTTTTGACTTTTTCCGCCAGAGGCGTATCCGCCTTTGGCGGAGACTTGTCTCTGTTTGAATTTCTTATTCACCCGGACAAACCACTGCCGCATCGGGAGTTGTTCGACGGGCGCGCCGCCGCGCTGTGCGATCGGAAGATTTTGTAGCACCTCCTCGATCTTCTCGAGAAGTTTTGCGTCCTTCAATAGATTCTCGATCTTCTTGCGCGCTGCGACGATCGTCAATCCCGCGAAATCCTTGCCTGCTTCATCGAGCAGCTTCGCATCCGGCCCTATGACTTGGATCGTCGGGAGTCCGTGTCGCTCGGCCATTTCCGCATCAATCAGCGCATGCGCGGGTGTCACCCCAAGCGCGCCTGTGCCAAAATTCGGATCAACCGCTTCATCGGCAATGATCTTGATCGTGAGTTTCTTGCCGCAAAACGTGGGCGTAAATATTTTGCCGACAAATTTCTTATACCGTTGATCTTCAGGATGCACCGCCACCGCCGTGTCGCCGAATTTCGTCTCTGGCCGCGTCGTCGAAATCGCAATGGGAAAATCTTTGTCGTATTTGAACGTCAAAAATTTCGCCGTGACTGCTTTTGTCTCAACTTCATCGTCCGAAAGCGTTGTCTGAAATTGTGGATCCCAATTCACGATACGATTACCGCGCTCGATGATTCCATCCTCGTACATCAATCTGAAAACCTCAAAGACCGCGCGGCTTCGATCGTCGTCAAGCGTATAACGCTCACGACTCCAATCGCATGACGATCCAAGCTTGCGGATCTGCGAGCGGATTCTCTTGGCAGACGCGTCGGCAAATTCAACGACCTTCTCCAAAAATTTCTCGCGTCCAAGCTCACGCCGCGGGTCATTCATCCCGAGCTTCATCAATTCTTGTTCAACTTTGACTTGCGTCGCGATCGCCGCATGATCCGTACCCGGGATCCAGAGTGTCCGTTTCCCGCGCATGCGATGGAAACGAATGAGCAGATCCTCGATCGCGAGCATGGCCGCGTGCCCCATGTGAAGCGTGCCCGTCCGATTCGGAGGTGGCATTACAATACAATACGGTTCGCCCGTTTGATTGCGCTCTGGAAGCGTGTCGGGATTGAATGCGCCGGACTTTTCCCATGCCGCGTAAATCCCGTCCTCAACTTTCGATGCGTCGTACACCTTTGAAAGCTCCTGCGAATCTACCATAGATGCAGAAAGCATAGAGTGTTTTAGGCTGAGTGGCAAACGCCACCTGATGCATCCTCTTCTTTCGTCTATGACTCTGTCAGGCTTGACCATTTTGTTAATTATCACTAAGCTATTTCATCCTCAAGATCAACTATGGCCCTCAATCAAACACAACAAGCTCTGGAGCTAATCAGCCGCGCCAAGCGCAGCCTAATTGTTACCAAAGAGCATGCCACCATAGACGTTATAGCGGCAGCTGTTGCCTTGGCGCTATTTTTAAAAAAGCAAAACAAGCTATTTGACGCGCTTGCGCCCGGCCTCGATCTGCAACAACTGCCAAGCTTCTTGCCACGTGTGGACCTGCAGCCCAAGCTGGGCGCCATGCGTGCTTTTTTGCTCTCACTGGACGTGACGCGCGTGCCTCTGAGCGAACTGATGTACGACGTAAAAGATGGCAAACTAGAGATCACTGTCGTACCAAAAAATGGTGAGTGGTCACCCAAAGACGTGTCGTTTCGGCATGGAGAAGATCGCTATGATCTAGTCCTTGCCTTAGACTGTCCAGATCTGGCCTCACTCGGATCGTTGTTCCACGAACAGGCTGATTTTCTCTACCGTACGCCGGTCATCAACTTAGATCGTGATCCTGGCAACGAACACTGGGGTCAAATCAATCTAGTTGACTTAACTGCGGTCGCCACGACCGAAATCTTGTTTGGCTTATTTGAGACTTGGAACCGTCATGCTATTGACGCAGACATCGCGACGGCATTGCTCACCGGCATGCTGGCTAAGACGCAATCGTTCCGCAGCTCAAACGTGACGCCCAAGACGCTGCAAACCGCCTCACACTTGGTGGCTCTGGGCGCACGACACACAGAAATCGTTCACGGGCTATGGCGCACACGCAGCGTGCCCACGCTCAAACTCTGGGGTCGCGCCTTGACACGCCTCGAACAAAACAGGGAGTTAGGACTCGTATGGACGTCGCTTGCTCGACAAGATTTTCTTGATGCAGGTGCGGATCACACGGCGCTCGACGGCGTCGTGACCGAACTGCTTTCCTATTCGCCCGAAGCGAAGATCATCGTGCTCGTGTATGAAACGGATGAAGTTGCGAAAACTGGCGTTTGCGTCACGCTCCACGTCTCAGCGCCACATGCGGCGACGGAGATCGGACGCATCTTCGGCGCGACCGGCAGTCGCGACCGTGTAGATTTTTGTCTTGCGCCAGGACAATCACTGGTTGAAGGCACAAAGATGGTGGTGGAACGCATCGAAGAAACGCTACGGGCAACGAAGTAGGGGCACAGCGCGCTGTGCCCCTACGCAGATTTAATTACAACGTAATCCCCAATTGAATCGCGCCCTGATAAATGATCCATGGTTTGTAAATTTTGGCTGTCGTACTCAACCCAACGGGCGCACACATATCTCGAGTCTTCTCGCCAGCGAAGAAAGGCTCTTTGGTATCCGTATTTAGATATGCGCGCGAACCATCGTAGCATCCACCATTCGGCAATAAGATCTTGTTCTTCCCGTCTGGGCCTGAAAATCCTCCACCCTGCTTACCGCTACCCAGATCCTGAACCCTACAATCTCCAGTACACCAGCCCCAAGTATCTTTAAGCAGGATGCGCGGCGTAAAGCGACAAGCCGCCTTGGTCGTGTCAAAGCAGCCCGCTGGTTGCGCCAAGCCAGCGAGGCAACGATCACCTACACCGCACTCGCTATCTGAGGTGCAAACGAGGGTCGTATTACGCGCACAGCGTTTGACCTCGCCACATGGCTTCAGTTTTGTGCGTTGTTCAATGCCACAAGCGTAGGCGTGTGTGAATTGGAAGTAGGCCTGTTCGCAATCCAGCTCGCTATTGCCAAAGGTCTCACGCACCACACAAAGATCTTTGAACGCTGAGGAATCAGCGCCGCAATCCTCATCTCTCTGACACTGAACATTGGGCCGAGTCTTGCAAAAACCGGTATTCACGCACTTGCCACCGCCGGCAGGGCAAGCGGCATCAGAATTGCAAGTCAGCCCAGGCACAAACTGACATTCTTTAGTAACGCCGCAATAGGGCTTTTTATTTTTAATACGCGAGTCATGATATTCCTGTACACGGCTATCACCCCAATCGATCCAAATATCTTTCAGTGGCGCTTGGTTATCAGCGGCCCAAGCGTAAAAACGCATGCTCGCTATGGCTTGACCACCCACAAACGCCACCGTGCCTTCGGATTGGTGTTCGATGGAAAAAGCATTGAGTTGAGAAATGGGACATGAACCGCTCGCGGGACATTGGCGCGTGGTGTCTGGCGCGGCAACAGTCGGTGGATACGGTGTGTAGTAAGAGATGTATTTGTAATCCCTATCCTCAAATGCGCTCGGCGACGGATGACCAGAAATGCTAGCGAATTTTTGAGCGCTGGCCAGAAACTTTGGAGTATACAAACCAGATGTGACGTCTGTAGGCGGCAGGGCCTGCGACTTAGTTGGATTGATCGAAATTGGGTCACTTTGAGTAACGGCTGTCAAGCATTGTGGACGACTCACGTCTTCTCCGCACAGATCAGCGCGTGGATAATAGCCGGCGTTATGCGTGCATAGATTGTTATCTGTATCCACGTTGTCCGAGGTTGGATCGCCTGTGGGCGCTTGGCAACTCCACTTATGCGTAACCTTAGAGATCGTAACACTTCCGTCATTAGGAGCTTGAATGCTCCCCAAACTCTTAGAGACTGGCTGACAAAATTGCTTGGCAGCTTCCTGCAGCCCTGCAGCCTCATAGCCACTCGGGATACAATCGTCATTTTGTGTACAACGACGCCCTTCAAAAGCTCCGCCTTCACAAATCGCCTCTTTCCAAGGTTGTTTGGAATTACCATAGAATCTAATGTCGCCTGGCGTTTTGTAAAATTGACCATGCATCTCAAAATCTTTACCCTTCTCACCACGGAAGTACGTAATCGGCGCGTAAGGCCGATCCGCGTAGTGAGCCTTTAATCCATCCCCGCCGATATATGCTTGCGCTGCAGCATCTGATTCAGGCGCTCTCTCGCAGTGAGCCGGAATAAATAGTTTACTCGAACCATCATGACCTGCTGCATAAGCGCCAGGAAACCGCATGTCTCCAGCCTCTATCCCGCCAGTACCAATCACATAAGCGCTCCCAGTCAAATTTTTCCCTCCGATATCAAGGTATAGCTTTTCCTTTTTACCAGCTAAATCATTCAGATAATTGGCATCTCCGAAACCAGAACTGATTTGATTCATTACTTCGGGCTTATCGCTCCACCAGACTACCCCATGGCTATAACCAATTTCTGCTCCATACCCAGACCGAATAGTAACCCCTCCAACGCTTGACTGATCAAGCGTGCCGGCGGCATACGGCTTATCGGCATTATATGAACCCCACCATTGCGCCATTGAGAACTCACAATCCGTATTAAAATTACACCATGCATGTTCAAAACCATTGGTGCAATGCTTCTCCTTATTACATTCGGAAGTAATAATTTTATCTTTATATTTTGCATAAGCTTTCCAAGGAGGCAAATCCCAAGAAGCAAACACGGACTTGGGGAGGACCATGGCCGGACATTCAGTAGAAACTTCGCCTGGCTTACTCCGCTTGGTACAGATGAATGTAGTATCAGGCAGTTTGATACCCAAACTTAGTTCCACAGACCCGTAAGCGCACCTCAGAGCGCCTTGCTTCACGGCCTCCGATCTTGGACGACCACCGCAGCCCGTGTCCCCTGTCTTTGTACAGCCACTACCTTTAGGAAAATATGTGTCGCCTGTTGGATTGACAGACCATGTATAGGACAGCCCGGATGTAGGATCGAATGACTCTACCTCGTCTTGTAGTTCGCATGGTTTATACAATGGCACAAGCCGGTCACCTTCTTTTCGCATCGGAGCATTGTGACACACATGATATCCCTCCAACGTATCGCTCACGTCACCACTGCACGACAAGCCTGCATTCACGCCTGACAGAGAATTACACAAGCCTAACGACTGCTTCCCCACCCCACTACTAACAGGCCCTGTGCATGTCCCAACATATCCACAATACTGCTGAGAAACAGCCTCTCGATCTCCCCTGTCAGAAAGATCCGGACACCGTGCGCCTAACCTTGATCCGTACACGCAGGCCCATGAATCCTTGTTTACCGGTTGGTCATAAAAACGATAAATACGATACACACGGGCAAATAGGTTAGACATCCAGGCCCAATTCGTGGCTGGCGTTTTACCTCCTCCAGCATATTCAGCGCCGGCGGAAATAAAGGTCGGTGGACGTAATTTAGAGTTCACTCCAGGCATAGCGCCGCGCACTTGAAACAACGGGTCAATGCCTATCGGTCGCGTATGTTTGGCTGAGCCGAATGGTTCATTGGTGGTATTAAAGGTGTAACCTAAACGGGGAATGGAAAAACCAGAGGGTCGCCACAGACGATCTTGAAATACAACGCTTTCGCGCGTGTCAGGCGCAACAACTTGAGCTACTTCTGTACAAATATCGGCAGTCCCAATCGTGAGATACATGTAAATAGCATGTTCACTATCTGTGCCTGGCGCTGCGGCAGTAATCCACCAACCGACAAAACGAAAAGGCCCAGACAGCTTATTGCCATTGGCCGGCATTTTAGCTGAATCATTTGCATCAATTGCATTTTCCCCTGTGCTCGCGTCCTCAAACATGGCGCGAATGGCAAAGAATGGCTTGGTAGCTTGAGACGTCTCAAAATAAACTGAGTCTTTAGCAAATTTCTTTGCTCCTACGTAACCTTCCCACGCCATCTTAAACTTCGGCTCACCTTCGCCTCGGTACCCAAGCTCCCAAAATTTGTAATAACAACCTGAATCGTCATCCTCTTTATGGCTAGACTTAAAATAGCATGGAAGTTTTAGCAGCTTGTCGCCTTTTTCGGTGCGTAGATAATCTTGAGACTCGCGCGACATAATTTTTTTAAACGTCCGATTAAAATAATTCTGCCAGTCTCGATCTTTCGGCTTTGTTTCCTTGAGGCTGTCATAATCATCTGGAATAGGCGAGTCGGTCCACACATGCGAGTAGCCGCAGCCAATACGACCATTGCCACTTGGATTGACGATGGGCGAAAAAGAGAAGTACGAAAAATTCCGTTCAGACAACGCGTTTAGCTCTGCATCTGTTAGCTCTGCACCTGCAGGTACTGCCAGACTTTTATTGAACCACTTAGCCCATTGCCGCGCTTTTAAACCAATAAAATATTCAGCGTAACTGTGCGTTTGTCCGCGACCAGTCATAATCCAACGGGCTGCTCGGTTATCAACGCTCTGTCCTCCGGTATCTTGATCATCATCCGCCTGTTCGCACCAATATCCCATGGCTCCGCCTTTCGCACTCGCGCCATCGATAAATTTCGCATCGTCACCACCACATAATGTGCAATCTCCATCCGAGACAAACACGTCATCGTAATGGAATTTATGATCCTCCATTTGTCCAGGACTCGTAAGCCATTCGACGGCAGTGCCACGCGGAACCACCTCAACTGACCTTGGAGGTAAAGCGCTGGCCACGCAGTAATATTCTCCAGAACTAACCGGTGGAAGGTAGCCAGAGGTTGGTTGATAGTGATATACGTCTTGCTGGCCAAAGAGTACTGGAGACGGATTCCACACGAGACATGATGTATATGCTTGTGAACCGGCGACTGGTCTAGACGCATCGCGCTCTAGACACTGACCATGCAGACCACGAATAAAACTAATGGATTTAATCGACTGACAAGCTCCTTCTGTCCCACACACTTGGCCGCTCCCTTGGTTGCCACCTTCTTTTTCTTTCAGTGGCTGGGTTGAGGTAGTCCGACTGATGGCAGAGTCGGGCACACAGGCCTCGCCATCTCGACTGCCTCCCACACAAATGCCGGCCGGCGGTGATTGCCCAAATGGGCTGTAATACTTCATGACTCCGTTATACGAAATTTTACGGTAGCTACATGCGCAATCTTCGCCCAGCTCACAGTGTGGGGCGTTATCATAACCCGCAGCAAAACGCCTTGGTTTTGGTGGATCAGACGTTTGGTCCCAATCCTTGACGTAAACGTTCGGGAAGGGCGCTTGGCTATCCGGATGCGCTTTACATTCTGGCGGTGGGAAAGCCTGACTCAAAACGGGGCTCAGACTGGGATCCGCCAACTGCTCAAACTGGATAGACAGTTCCTGCGCATTGCGAGAATTGACTTGTGAGCAATCTACGGCGTCTGCAGTATTGGCAGTATATGGAGTATCAATGGCGAAATAGCAGCGTGGCGGCTCTTCGGTTGGAACATGCTCGGTTGAGCCTACAAAATACCCGATCTGACAGGTTTGTTTGTGCTGGCAAAGATTCAAATATGGATATTTTGTATGCGTAAACCTGACCGCGCCATATGGCGACTCGAGGGATTTGTCTTTATCCGAACGGCTGTCCGGCCCGTCTAGCTGTACAGCGCCAGTATACAGCGGCGTGCTGGCGGCTAAACGGAAGTCAGTGTAGAACCGATTGCGCAACGCGGCCGGGCGGCCCGACAAGAGTTCGTATCCCACGCGGCGCGTGACTAAATCTGCAATCTGAAAATGATTAGGTAAGGCATAACCAGAATAATCAGACTCTCCAAAGCCGACAGGCCGCTTAGTGTAGCTCGAAAGATTTAAGAAGGCGCCAGCCTGCAGCACGGGTTCATAATACTCGCCGCCTAGGGATGCTTTGGGAGCTGCCCTTGGCCGCCGATCTATGTAGTGAGCGCAAAATTGCTTGCCTGTGGCGCCCAAATCTTGATCACAAACCGAGAGATCAGTGCACAAGTCAACGTATTTACCCTGTCCTGGATCATACACAGTCTCACCCGATGAACACCCCAACCAGGTCTTACAGTCACGATCAAGGCGGACTTTGAGGATTAGATTGGCATCGTTTGGCTGATCAAAAGCACAGCTCCCTTTCACTTCCCATCGCACAGGCCAGACAGAGGCGTCGCCACCGCAATCTTCAGTGCAGGCCTTATCCCCTTGTCTGCAATCGAACGTCCCACCTAGCTTCTTGCCCGGCTTGGTGTTGCAGCTTATTCCTCTGTCAGAACAATCCGCATCTTTCACGCATGAATCTCCTTCTTTTGCTTGGATAAAGTCTGCGGTTTCAAGCAACGACTTAGACGTTTTGATGCCGTCGAGGAAGGTGGCTGAAAAATTCGTGCAGCGACCGAAGGAAGCGAGCTTAACGCAATCTGGATTGGTTTTGTCGGTCGCGCAGTTGATGGGACTGAGTGGATTGCCACTCTCAGCTTCAAACTTCTTATAAGTAGCTTTGGAGTTAAAGCTGAGCTGGCTGTTATTCATATCACGGAACAAGACACAGCCTGACAAGAGATCAACCTTGCCGTTGCACGACGACTTGTCCAACCGATCGTTATTGATGAAAAAATACGGCTTACCCTGCGGATGCGCTTGATCGCTACGATCATTAGTATCGCGAAACTCGGTGCACTCGGATTGATCTTTGGGACACAGACCCGTCCACCCGCGCGTGTCCGCCGCGCCGGAATATTGGATCAAAAACGTGTTGCCTCTAGACAGCTTCTCCGGATAACACGGCGTGGCCGGAGCAACGCCTTTAACAAACCAACCTGAATACTCACCCTTGGGATAGGAGTAGACGGAGGTGGACGTGGCGACTAAAGCGATGCGATTGCGCCATTCGCAGACGTGATCACCTGGATCACGGAAGTAAGACGAGGTCTGCCCGCCCACAAAGCGATCGCAGAACAACTCGCTCGGCCGACATAATGTCTGGAGCTCGCCACTGCCATCAACATATTTGGCGACATCATCTTTGAGATAGATGGTTTCAAATGGTTGCTTGGGATCGAGCGTCCAGAAAGGAGTTAGCTTGGGTTTACCCAAGGCGCGACAAGAGGCCATGGACGCCTCGCAGTGTGCGCGCTGTTCGTCAATGGCATAAACGTAACGGTCGGCGGGACGAATTACGGTCACGCTTTCGGCATACAGCTTGTCCCAAGCCTTGCTCGAAGCCAGGCCTTTAAGTTCAAAGCTCTGGCTATACGGATCATCCGAGTTGCGGGTATCAACATAAGCTGTGCAGCCAACGCTCTCAAAGCGGCACAGGCGCGAGAACTGGCGAACATCCACCACCTGGCGCAGACGATCACGATACTCACGACAGCCCAGCATGGCTTGGGGTTGTACAACGCCGCTTAGCGTACGCTCACACGCAGCCGGTATGGTCCACGAATCTTGTCTGACATAGACCACGTCTTGCAAACGCTGCACATCCACCTCGTCGAGAAATGTCACGTGCGGCAGATTGATCCAGGTTAGCGTAGAACGCGGAATCTTTTCAGCTTGAAACGGTCCAAGTTCATAGCGCTTCCAGTCGACTTCAAGCGTAAAGGCGCCAACCAGCTTGCCATTGACCTGCAACGAGGCGACGGGATGCTTGGCCTCTGTAGTCTTGGCCCAAAAAGATACTGTATACAAACTGCCTAAGGCCGCATCAAAATCTACTGACGCACTCAGCACGCTCCCGGACTTAGCGCTCTTGTCGGAGAGTTTAAGTGAGTGGTCGCCGACAAGCAGGGCTTCGTTCGACACCTCGAGCTTGTCGCTGCTCTTAAAACCGGCGGTGGTGGTAGCGGCAAAGGACTCGTGCAGAGCCGTCGCCGTGTTACGACCAGTGGTGCCGATATAACCGCGACAGCTAGCTTGCGTAGCCGCACATACCGTGCTTTGCGCTGGCAGGAGATGGTAGACACATTCATTGTTTTTTGATTTTGAGGGATCGCCACCAGTCTTGACACAGTCATTCACATTAGAGTTATTCTTGCGGAAATCTACGCAGTCTGGAGAGGAAAGAATAGTCTGCGAGAAATAGCGATATGATACGTGGCCTGTTTCATCATAAAACTGCCTGCAGTCTGGATCAAAGGCAGCTTTCCAACTTGTCTCATTACAGTTTACTGGGTCTTTAACCACCCCAGTCGGTCCAGCTTTGAGCAAAATCTTAGGCGACTCAAATGGATCTTTGATATCTTTATCGTTACGGATCAGCGCCCAAGTGCGCAATTGATACCCGCTTACATCCGACCCTTCCCAGGTGAAATAAGTTTTGGTTTTGGGATTAGGCTGGGCGCAAGCGCGGGCGTATTTGAAGTAAGCTTTGCGCTCTCCGCCCGCAGACGGTGCTTCGACGTTGGTAAATTCTTCACACCCAGCCGCTTGCACCGAACACTGCGCGGCCCGACTAGGAATAAAGACCGCTGAGGTATCGTCATCCGGATCATGTAGAAAGCTCACTGCCGGATACTGCACTAGATCAAAGGCTGATGGTAGTTTGCGATACTCTGCATAGCCGACGCACTCTTTGGGACAGTAATCCAAAGCATTGAGCGTGGCCGGAATTTCAACTTGACTCGTGCCGCCAACATCGGTGTAGCCCTGACACCCGGCCTCAGTCTGACGGCACATGCGCGCATATGCGGCACATTCCACACGATCTTTTTTGGCGTCACCCATACAATTCAACTCTTCGGACGGAAGTTTGAGGTGATCTACACTCAACTGAGTATTTGCTCCGTCTATAAAACTAGTGGCACGATCGACCTCTTCAATTTGCACTGCGTCAATCGCAGCGCCTGTGGCAAACACCACCACGCTGGCAAACGCCGCATCATCATTGGCCACGAATTCACAGGTATAGCGTTTCCATGCGCCACTCGGCGCATAGGTCCCAAACCACACAACGTCCATGGAACTTTTCGTCACGACTGAATCCACACTCCCAGTAGCGCTTTCAATGCCACATGTAGAGAGGTTACGATAGAATTTTTTTCCTTTACCCTCTACCGGCAATTTTTTACTGTTCAAAAATTCCAACTTTACGCGTGCTACGCGGGACGTCGAAGATTCATCATTAGCGCGCGCATAGAACGAAACCACATGGTTGCGCAACGGAACAAGAGTGACTTCCTGCTTTAATCTGCTCGTCGTCACCCCGGCACTCCTCCACTCCAAACTCTTAGCTCCATGGGCTGCAGCTACACCTGTTTTAGGCGTTAAAAAGTTCGTTGCACCCGTATACTCCCAAGCATCCAGTTTGCTCGCATCGCTTTTTGACATGTTTTCAAATGATCCGTTTTTGATCAGATTCAAGGCCTGCTCTCCCGGTGTAAATTTAAGAACCTTGGTGCACCCATCATTGCTGACATCGCATTTTTCCACTGTCGCGTCAAAGTAGACCAAGGGTCCGGTGAGCACGCTGGCGGTGGCAAACTTATCGCGGCCGATATCTCCCTGCCACTTACCAGTACTTGTAGTTGAAACGTCACGCTGGGTCGAATAAACCATGCAGCCAACGTTGTCGGCGTTGCACTGACCATAATCTACGGTGTTGCGCAGATACGACACTTGTTCGGCGCTACTAACCGCCGGCGCAGTCCCCGCGACCACGCCCGAGGCCTGATCGCGCTTATTGTAGGTACGGCAGCTGACATATCTTTCCTCACACACATTAGCGCTAAAACGCCAAACCGTCTTCTCAGACAGACAATAGCCGTAGCCGCTCACACATTTACCCTTGTCGTCGCGTTTTAAGCATGAAATTACATCCGAACATTCCTGCACGCGCACTGGAAATTCTCCAGGAAACACATCGTCGCCAAACCCCTTAACACGGCATTGGAATGGTGGCGCGGTTAAAACCCAACTTGGATCAATTAGATGACACCACGGATGCGGACTTTTATCTGACGCGTCTATTTTACACTCGTTAAAGTTCCGTACGACCTCGCCGAGCGTGATGTATTTGCCGTTAACTTTTTTGTTGTAAGGAGAGTTGGCTGCCAGCTCCCAACCAATCGGTAAAATGCGGGCAAATCTCAACTTGGCCAAATTAGAGGCGCAGTAGGCGCGCTGATAACAGCCCGTATCTTGATTATCTTTCGTCTCTGACTCGGGAATCAGCTCCCAGTCTTTATGCAAAAATACCAGACCACCTTTGGCGTTACCTAGGCCAGCGGCGCGCGCGACCGTGGAGGCGCCTTGTTCATTAAATAAACGCAGGCCCGTCGCAAAACCCTCGTCCATGGCGCAGCCCCACAAGCCGCGCGGCGTAGTGCAGGAAGATAGTTCATGCACAAAATCTTGTTGCTCAGTGGTGATAAGGTTGGCGGTCACGATATCGGTAAAGACAACTGACGGCTGCCGACCCTCGGCAGAGGATTGCGCTTCAGGATTCAACAGGCTCAAAGCCGAGCCGTCGTCATCTCCAGACGCCAAACCCTTCAAATATTTCATCAGCGCCTCGATGCCGCCAATGGCGAGCGTATTCAAAAACTGCACGCCAAAAACAGCTGGCAACTTCGACGCTCCAAGGGTAAAGGCGTGCGTACTCCATACCAGCGTTTGCAAGGCGCTCATCCGATTAAACGCTTTGGAGGCATTATTCTCTTGGATCGTATCTCTGACAGCCACGGACGGCGTCTTGATCTTGCCGCTAATCGTCTCTACCACGTCCTTTAAACCACGCGTCTCTTTGCGCTGCTCGATGGCGGCGTTTAATTGTTTTTCTTGTGCGATCAAGAGTTCTTGATGAAAACCCAACGCGATGCCTAAATCGCTTTTTCCGGTGCTTAAATTAAACTTAACGTTCTTAAATAAATCTCCGGTTTCAAGGTTATGTTGGATTTGCTCAAAATTTCTTACGATGTTTTGAAAATTACAGCCATCTTTCTTCAACGGTTTAAGACGTTTGATGCCTAATGACAATTGCAGATCTAAAGGATTGATCGGGGTACAAAGATTAAATTTAAAAGCTACTTTGGCATAATCATTCATTTCCACAATGAACCGATTGGCAGTATCTCCCACCACATCCTCCATAAAATTGCCAAACGTACTCTTAAAAAATCCCGCTGTCCCGCCTTTACCTCCGGCTAAAATCCAATTGGCTGCCGCCTCAGCAGTTTTTTGAGTGATATACGTCAAGCTGTTCATCACGGCCAGCAAAATTGCAAGCACGAAAGCATTGTCTGTACTCTTAATATTTGCCTGTAAGGCATCGTAAAAATGACACTCGAGCGTAGGTCCAGGAGAGGAACCACAGGGAAAAGCCAGACCTGAGTTTGTAAGTCTTTGGGCTTCTCCAGCTTGCTTGAATCCTTCCTGAAACTCCTGTGGAATATCATAGGTTGGCCTGGGACCAGCAGTCGCAAAACCGGCTGCATCTAGAGCTAAAGCAGGGCCACCTCCCAACACAAAAATAAGGATCGCCGAACTTGCAGCCAGGGCTAATTTAGAAACTTTTTTAAACCCTGTCGACTTATGTGTCATAGCTCATGGCGCTAAAGATTTTTTCTGCTCCACTAACGCCAGGTCGTATAACTCGAGCAACTTTTGATCGCCCAAGGCGTCTAGCTTAGCTTGTTCCACTCGACCTTTGAGCGCGGCTCGAATGGCGACTGGATCGCGCACCAAAAATTGGCTCGCGCCTAACGCAGCTGGGCTGCCTGTGGCGGCTTGGCTGGCCTTGAAAAAATCTGTGACCGCGCTGTTCTGCGCAGCCTGGACATCCCCCAAAGCACCCAAAGCAGAAGACGTGGACTGCACGGCTGAAAGGTCAATCTCACCTCTGACGTTTCCCTGACCGCCCATACAGGTCAAATTTTTTCTTGTAGCAACTCGGATATTGTCTGGCATGCTATCACCGCAGGTGTCTCTAAGATTAGGATTAAGCTGATAGACGTAGAGTTCATCCCAATCTGATAGTCCGTCTCCGTCTGTGTCGGTGCGCCTCAGACGCGCCTCTTCCTCCTCAACTGTCGTGCCTAGTAAACCTTTGGCTGCAATAGCCTTGGCTTTGTCAGTCAAAAATGGCTCACGAATGGTCCGCTGTAAACGAGATATTGATAATCCGATGGCTAAAATGCCACAAAATCCAAGAATACACACGGAAATTTTTTGCTCACGTGTAAACTCGCGCCAACGTGCAATTAACAGCTGATACATGCGTCACGCCATTGGTCAGAATGGCAAATAAAGTATAGCACATTACTCGTCCTCATTGACTCCCGGTAAATAAGTTTCTGGATTCACAGGAATTCCATTTTGTCTAACTTCAAAATGCAGATGCGGCCCGGTCGAGAGGCCGGCGCCAGGATCTCCGGGGCGGCCTCCCGATTGCCCAATGACACTGCCACGTTCAACGTAGGTGTCTGGGCGCCCAAGGAAACGCAAGAGATGCGCGTAGACCGTCGCGATATTTCCAGGATGAATCAACATGGTGTAGTTGCCATACAATCTCCCCCGCTTATTCCACGCGACATATCCGCCGGCAGCGGCTTTGACCGGGGTACCGACCGGAGCACGAATATCTATACCCGGATGTTCAAACAAATGGCGAAAAGGATATGTCGTGTCGTGGAACTTGGACGTGATGCCGCGCGCTGGATCAACTGGCCAATTCAGGAGTACGTCACCGCGCGACAGAGCTTCGTCAATGCGCGCAAGTTTGTCTTTGAGTTTTGTTTCTAACGACGCAATGTCATCCTGAGTCATCTGTTGCTGCTCTCTGAGTTCAGACAAGGCACGTTCAAATTCTGATTGTTTATATTTTGTCTCAGAGGCCAGCGAGGCTTTAAAGTTTTTCTCCGCCTCAAACGAGAGCTGCTCTTTTTTGAGACGCTTTTTTTCATCCTCCACCGCCAAACGCTTGGCCGCGCGAGCCCGTTTGGTCACCTCCAGAGCTTGCTTCATGCCTTTCACCTTACCTAGGGTATCAGACAGATCTCGCTCGAGACGCTTGATCTCCTCCACGCGATCAAAAAAATCAGACAATGATCGCTTGGACAGCAAGATCTCGAACGGTGTCACGTCGTCGCTCGCGCGAATACGGCGTATCAGCTCGGCCGTCAGTTCCTGCAACAGCTCGAGTCTGTGCACCTGCACTCCGATTTGTACTTCGAGCGACGCCAACTCGAGCTTTAGCGCCTCCAACTCTGTTTTAATGCGCTCGATATCCAATTCCTTTTTGATAATACGATTGTCTAGAATAGCCACCTCGTTCTCTAATGACACTTGCTTGGCCTCTTGTTGCTCAATCCGAGTATGGTAATTGGAGATAAGCGTCTCCAACTCTTTGACGCGCCGCTGTTTGTGTTTGACCTGTTGATTTAACAACTCGATCTGATCTTTGGCGCTAGCCGGGCGCCCGACGTCCTCCGACGGCGCAGAAGTTTGAGCCACGACACCTGAGATCATGAGTTGACTTAAATAAAAATATCCAACTGCTGCGGCGGCTAAAAAAAAGATTGGCCTAAAACGCATGCGTTAAGTATCTCAAGACCTTCCGTTGACGTCTAGTAGGCGTGACAGCCATTTACGAACCGCATCAGGTACAGGCAGATTGACGGCCTCATCAAAACATGGCAGCGGTATATACATGGCAACGTTCGTTAAACACGATCGACAATCTCTCCAATTGCCAAAGTATGATTATAGGATTATTTGTTTACATGATGAACAATGTCCGGTGGTAGGGGCACGGCGCGTGGCTCGACTGACCTTCAGTATGAGTTCAGATCGAATGCGCTCGCCGAAGTCCGTGCCCATACAAATTCACTCATACCGCAACGTGTCTATAGGGTTTTGACGAGCTGCGCGACGGGCTGGGAAATAACCGAAGATGATGCCAATGGCCGCGGCAACACTAAATCCCAATGCCGCACCAGGCCATGGAATCGCAAACGTCCATCCGGATTGAAAATGCAGGACAATTTGGATGGCCAGCCACGAGAAGGAAATACCGAGGAGAACGCCCAGAATGCCAGCGACACTCGTGAGGACCAGGGCTTCTGTGAGGAACTGCCCCAGAATATCCCATGGCTGCGCTCCGACCGCTTTGCGCAAGCCGATCTCGCGCGTCCGTTCTGTGACGGTCACATACATGATGTTCATGATGCTGACTCCGGCCACGACCAGTGAGATGGACGCGATGGAGCCGAGGAGGATCTGAAGAATGGATCCGATGGTATCCGCGTTTTTAATGGCGTCTTCCTGGCTCGCCACACGAAAATCATCTTTCGCCAGATCTCCGTTTGGGTTATCCAGATTATGCGCTTCGCGCAGCGCCACGCGCACCAGATTTTTCGCTTCCGACGGACGTATGACTCCGGTTTTGACAGCCAAAAAATTCAAATGCTCTTTGTGATACAAATCCAAAGACGTAGTGAACGGGATGGTGACCTGTGCGTCCGCATCGGAAAAGAAGCGCGATCCGGCCGGCCCGAGAACGCCGATGACGCGGAACGGCTGTTTTGAAACTTTCATGATGTGGCCGATCGGGTTTTCCTCACCAAACAATTGCACCGCGATTTTCGAGCCAAGCACCACGACGCGCGCGTGGCTTTCGAGATCTTCATTTGACACCGCGCGCCCTTTTATAAGCACTTCGTTGAAGACGATCACCTCGTCTGGCGCAGAACCTGAGACCCGTGTCAGGACATCCGTCCCCCCGAACGACACGAGATCGCGCGTGATGATGGTCGCATTAACCGCCTGCGGCCACGAGAGTCCTTTCAATTTTTTGTAATCTTTTACGGTCAGCGTTTGTTTTGTAAGGAGCGATGGCGGCCCTCCACGTGTTTCGTTGCCGCGGCCGTTTGCAATGAACACAAGATCGCTGCCAAACGACGCGACTTGAGACAGCAGGTAACGCTGCGCCGCTTCACCAACCGAAAGCATGAGGATAACAGACGCCACACCAATAACAATCCCAAGCATGGTCAGCGTGGTTCGGCCTTTGTTGCTCACCAGCGCCTGACACGCCAGCGGGAGAAGATCGCGGATACGCATGTTATTCAAACCTAAGCGCGTCAATGGGATGGAGGAGAGATGCCTGGCGCGCCGGAAAATAACCGAACACGATGCCGATCGCCGCAGAAACGGTGAGCCCCAGCGCGATTCCAGTCGTCGAAACCGCGAACGTCCATCCCGGTTGCAAAGCGCCGATGATCCTGATCGCGATCCACGATAATGCGACTCCGAGCAGCGTGCCGATCATCCCGCCAAGCAGCGTCTGGATCACGGCTTCAACCAGGAATTGCCCCAGTATCTCTCCCCGGCGCGCACCAATCGCTTGGCGCAAACCGATCTCTTTCACGCGCTCTGTGACGGACACGTACATGATGTTCATGATGCCGATCCCACCGACGACGAGCGAGATGGCGGCGATGGAAGAGAGCAGGATCTGTAAGACGTTCGTGATGCTGCCGACACTCCGCAGTAGTTCTTCTTGCGTGTGGATGTGAAAATCGTCTTGCCTGAGGTCGTTCGTCGGATTATCAATATTGTGACGCTCACGCAGAAGCACGCGGATGCGGTCTTTTGCGTCATTCATACCGAACGACGTTTTGAGGCTGATCATCGTCACGTAATTTTTGTGATAGAGATCCAGGGCCGACGTGACGGGCAGATAGATCTGTTTATCCACGTTTTGAAAGGCTTTGGTTCCGGCCTTTTCCATCACGCCAATGACGCGAAATGGGACGCCGTTCACCTTCACCGTTTTTCCAATCGGATCATCAGCGCCAAACGCTAGGTTAGCAATTTCGTGACCAATGACCGCCTCATGCACGCGCCCTTCGACCGATGACATCAAAAAAAATGATCCAGTGGCCACCCCAATGTCATTGAGGCGCAGCTCATCCGGCATGGTGCCGACGATTTGAGCGTTAGTCGTAATCCCGTTCGCGGTCGCCTGATCGTCTTGGATCAATTTCCCTGTCACCAATGTGACCCAAGGCAACGCGTGGAGTTTTTTCACATCTTTCATCGTGAGGCTCTCTTTCACGAAGAGCGTTGGCTGGGACACGTCGTGATCACCACCGTTTACGACGAAGAGCGTGTCAGAACCGAAGGCAGAAATTTGAGACAGGATGTATCGTCCGGCTGCTTCGCCGATCGTGAGCATGAGAATGACAGACAGGATGCCAATGACAATCCCAAGCATGGTCAAGACCGACCTCCCTTTGGTGCGCGAGAGACTCTGAATGGCGCTCGCGACAAGATCTCGGAGCGTCATGCTATTTTAAAAATTCGCGTTCACCGGCTCTGCGAGCGTGCGCGACTTGTTCGTCGGCTTGAATGAGACCGTCTTTCATGCGCAAGATACGCTGCGCATGTTCGGACGTGTAGGTTTCGTGGGTCACAAGAATAATCGTGTGTCCGTGATCAAGGTTCAGACGCTGCAGCAGCTGCATGACCTGCAGGCCAGATTTGGAATCAAGATTGCCCGTCGGTTCGTCGGCAAAAATGACAGAGGGTTTGCGGATCAAGGCGCGTGCGATCGCGACGCGTTGTCGTTCACCGCCAGACAGCTGGTTTGAGAGGTTTTGCATCCGATGCGCGAGGCCGACAGATTCAATCGCCTTTTTTGCCATCTCATCTCGCATAGACATCGTAACGTTCGAATAGAGGAGAGGTAGCTTGACGTTTTCGAGCACACTCGTCTTCGGCAGCAGGTTGAACGCCTGAAAGATGAAACCAACTTTTTCGCCGCGCATGCGTGCCAGAGCGTCTTCGCCGAGCGTCGAAACATCCTGGCCCTCAAAAAAATAGTTTCCAGATGTGAGGCCATCGAGAAAACCCAAAATATGCATGAGCGTAGATTTTCCGGAGCCTGATGGCCCCATGACCGCAACGAACTCTCCTGTTTGGATCGTAAAACTCACCCCATGCAGCACCTGAGTCATCACGCCATCATTGGTGTAGTATTTTTTTAAATCTGTGACGCGGATGAGGTCAGACATAAACGTATATATAGGGACACAACGTAATCGTACGCATGGGCACATGCCATGTGCCCCTAAGAGCCATCTCCGATTATAATCACCTCCCCTTCCGAGAGACCGGCGGTGATTTCAACGCGGCCCTCGTCACCTTTTAATCCCAGTGTCACAAACCGCTCTTGCTCCTGAGCCTGGCTGAGCACGCGAACAAATTTTTCTCTCGTACCATTTTTTGTCCGCACGGCACGCAGCGGGAGCACTAGAACATTCTCACGGTCGGCGCTATGAATAATCACATTGGCCGTCATACCTGGTTTGACTACGCGACCAGCCGGCTCCATCTGCACGCGAATTTTGTAGTAAACAGCGTCTTGAATTTTTGTTCGGTCAGGCTCAATGGATGTAACCGTACCTGTAAATTTCACTTCGTCACCATACGTATCCAAGGTTAGCGTAACCTTCTGTCCGGCCGAAAGCTTAGCGATATCTGCCTCTGGCACAGCGGCCTGGATATCGTACTGCTGCTCCCCAAGCATATGAACGGCAGCCATATTGGCAGTAACTTGCTCCCCAATACCCGGAATAATTTCCGAGATCGTCCCAGCTACTGGCGCCAAGAGTTGAATATTCTGCACATCACGACGAGCTTTTTCGACGTTAACCTGCGCTTGCTGCACGGCTGCGCGCAAACCTGCCAAATCAACATTACGCGGCTTGGCGCGTTTCAATTCTAACGCGGCTTTAGCGGCCTCGAGAGCAGCGGTTTGAACTTTTAACGCTTCTTGGGCCAACGCCACCTGCGTCTCCATGTGTGTTTTGGCGGCGTCTAAAGCGGCGACTGTGGCTTGATACGCATCCTCTAATTGCGCTACAGTTTGCGTCTTAGTTAAATCCGCATTTTTTATCGTCTGTACAGCATTCAGGACTACCGTATTTTGAGTTGACACATTCGTGCGATCGGTATCAACTACTAATTTTTTAGCCGCCAAATCCGCAAGCGTGAATGACGCGTTGGTGAGGCTAGCGGCTAAAACTTTTTGGAGCTCAGTTAAATACGTCTGCACCGCGAGAATAGCGACTTGAAGTTTAGTGGAAGCGACTTGAAACTCGTCTTTGCTAAAGCCAACTGAGAGCGAATTGACACCACTCTCAGCGCTACGTTTAGCGTCTTTGGCCACGCGGTATAAAGCTTTGGCGCGCTCCAAGGATCCAGAATCTAGCAGCCCCAAGACGCCAATAAAGGCTTGATTGGCAGCAGTATTATCCACGCCAGTAATTTGATCTCCATCCACCAGACTCGTGCTTAATGGACCAAGAGCGGTCAACAACGACGCCTGCGCTGAGTCATAGGCGTTTTGCAACTGCTGTTTGACTATGGCCTGTTGATTGGCCAGATTATGTTTAGCGGTTAGCAACGTAACTACGGCATTTTTGACGTTATCTGCGGTGGTGCGTTTGATAGATGCTAAATCTACCGTAACCTTATATAATACCGCCTGAGCTTGATCTACTTGCGCTTGCGTGAGCTGGATGCTTTCCACGATCTCACCCGCCAACTTGGACTCGAGATTAGCCCGTGCCATGGACAGGGCGGCTTCCGCAGCTTGCGCGGCAAAAGACACGTCATCGTCTTTAAGACGCATTAGCACGTCACCCGCATTGACCTTGTCACCGACATGAGTACGGATGTCTTTGACGGTGCCACTGTTCTTAAATGCTAGCGCAATACGCGCCGCGGGTTTGATCTCTCCCGTGACTTCCACGGATTGCGTTAAATTACGGCGCTGAACGGTAGAGACTTCAAAACTGGCTGGCTTAGTTTTAAACCGCGCAACATACAACCATGCGCCTGCAGCCACCAATATAAACGAGATAATATAGATGTATTTTTTACGCATAAATTTGTCATGGTCTCACAATTGCCTTAATTGCCAGACGCACTTTGCGCCGAAACATCCAGCGCTCAAAGCGCGGCGCATTGACGACTGTGCATCCGGCGACCACAGCCTCGATGGAGCCAAGGAGGGCTAACACCCATCCATTGGAGGTCGCTCCAGGCACCAACACGAAAACGCTCGCCGCGCACACAGGCGCTACCAGAGCGCCAATAAACAATCCGAGTCGCGCCGGATTAGTAAAATCTTGGCGCCAGGCGAGCTTAAAAATAGTTTGCCCTTTGTGCAGACGCAGCTTACCGCTCACGAGCAGCTGTTGAAAAGCGCGACGATACATACCAATGGATTGCAAGGCCGTAGTCAAAGACAACGCCACGGCAGACAGACCAAACACTGCTCCAGCTAATCCAGCGTGCCCGGAGCGCAGGAGTGGTTCAACCTGCAACACACCATACGTTGCAAGACCAAATACCGGAATAAGCACAGGTGCACGCGCAGCCAACTGCCGCCAGCTAAATCCCGACCCGTGCAGGGCAAACAGTTCTGCCGCTTCTGACAACAGATCATCTGCGCTGGCAGCAAATAATTTACCCAATCCAGAGAATAGATGCTCCAAGGCATGCGCAATTGGCCCAATGATGATGAGCGCCTTGAGAATAGATTGAGCTATTTCTGTGCGCGTGTGCGCATTGTCAAAGCTGATACGATGCACAATAGTCTCTATCGCCAAAGGATATAGCTCTCGATTGATGTCCGCGATGAAACGCTGTTCTTCCAGCCCCACGCATTGGTTGTGCAGATCAACTAAAATAATCTTTTTAAATTCAAAGCGCTGGGCCATGATCACCTTAACTTCGGCATATAGATTCACACCCGTGGCCTCAACGCGTTCAAGTTCGCCTGCGCTAAAATGTGGAATTTCTTCGCTCCGCAAGAGCCGCTCCAGCCAAGGCAGGATGGTATTCTCTTGTGTCAAACGTGAAATGCGATCAACCGCTTGCAAGACGTGTTGTGGAGTTCGCTCCACACTTCGCACCCCAATGCCGTAGCCAGCCTGCAGGAACTTGCGAAATTGGTCAAAACTAGAAGGCCGAGCGGCGAGTATATAACGAATTTCGATCGGCAGTTCTTCTGTTACAGACAGCTCAGCTTCACTCGTCACGACGCGCAAATGATAACGATCGAGCCGCGGCGCGGGCGAGAACGGGAGAAGTCGCGACCATGAAGTGCGTCTCGCCGTCATATTGGAATACCTCGCCATTCTTTGATCGCTCTTTCCCACCGTTCCAGGGTGCCACAGTCGTACCATTGACCGTCCAGCTGACAGCCTGCCAGACGCCCTGCGACTGCGAGCTGTGGAAACAGATCGTGCTCAAACATCAAAAACCGTTTTGCTCGATCTACACAATTAAAACTGGACGGCTCAATCACATACAACCCTGCATTGATGAGCGTGGATGGTGGAATAGCCGGCTTTTCGTGAAAGCGCGCAATGTGATGCCCGTCTATTTCCGCCACACCATATTCAGACGGATTGGGCACTCGCACGAGCGCGATTGTGGCGCCTAGCTGTAAACCTTCGGCTTGACGCGCGGCATGAAACTTCGCGAGTTGAGTTAAATCCAAACCTTTCAGCTCATCCCCATTGGTCACAAAAAATGGCTCGTGACCAAGTGCGAGCTCATGGACCAACGCACCCATGGTTCCCATGGCCCGTGTTTCTTCAAATAAGTCGATAGATATCACATGCGGTTGCGCCACCCACGCTTCGAAGGCAGCTTTCCATTTCGTCGGATATATGACGGTGACGCGTTCGATACCATGCGCGGCAAACCAGCGCACCAGCCAGGTAGCGATTGGAATGCCTTGCACCGGCACCAGCGGCTTAGGAATCTCCAACGTGACGGGAAGCAGGCGTGTACCCTGCCCACCAGCTTGAATAATGGCGTGTCGAAACATAAATAGGATAGGACTTACACGTTTGGATGCAGAACGCGAAGAAAGCGAGTATTTGCGCGAGGCGTAGCAGCGCTACGGTGAGTGCAAAACGGAGCTTTCGACAAAGTTATGCGCCAAACGCGTAAGTCCTATAGGAGTTTACTGAGGCCTACACTGTCTTGCAACTCCTAGTCTGATTGGATATGCTCTGCTACGTCATCAACTGCATGATAGGAGAATGGGTCCCTGCGGACGCATAGCTCAGCTGGTTAGAGCGTTCGATTCACATTCGAAAGGTCCCAGGTTCGAATCCTGGTGCGTCCAAGAAAAAATCCGCTCTGACGGATTTTTTCTTGGTGTTATTCTCCTGCGTCAAGCGGCTCGAAACAAAAAACGCATCAAGATTATCTATCTGAAAGGCAAAGACGAGAAGTCGGAACGCATCGTCATTCCAAGAGCGATCAAGGAAGATGAATATGCAGGACACGACTTTCTCGCCTTACGCGCCTGGTGCGAGCTACGGCAAGAGGAACGAACATTTAATGTGGAGAGGATTTTACAGATTGAAGAATAGCTCGACAGGCATTATCTGGAGAATTCCGAAACGTTCATCAGGATTTGTGTGCGTAGCCGATCAGCTCGGCCGTGCTGCACTAGCCCTAAATTTGGTGGTTCTGCCTTAGCTTGAGAGAAACGACCGAGGAGACGGAAACCGATGCTGACGCTGCGATAGTCGAGGTCGAGCGAGTTGACGTTCGAGAGACCACCGTTGTCAGAGTCACCGCCGCACAACCGCTGAGAGCCGGCATCATATTGGTCGGCAAACCTTTCGAATGTACTGGTGTCACCCCACTCCGGATGATGAAGATTACCTAAAATGTTGAACTCAATGGCCCGTTGCAACGAAGCCTCTCCGGATTCGATGTTTAGAACCTTAACAAGTGCGGCCATGACTCTTGGGTCGGC
>Ga0209515_10001471_pt1 | contig 39318 bp, 60 predicted proteins | sample Subgroupgradi54m_FD_187454 | JGI IMG/M metagenome (GOLD analysis project Ga0209515, IMG submission 187454) | Subsurface groundwater microbial communities from S. Glens Falls, New York, USA - GMW60B uncontaminated upgradient, 5.4 m (SPAdes)... ... | reverse complement strand
AAACTGGATCCCTTGTTCCATTTATTGTTGTTATTGTTCTTCTTCTGGGAGGATTTCTTCTTTACAAAAACTCCCAAACGAAACAGGCTACAAAAGGGCCAGTCGTTGTAACTGCAACCGTCGCTCCTACCCAATCACCTCAAGAAAAAAATGAAGTTAAGTTTGCTCTAAAAGAAGTAAGCTCTTCTTCCCAAAGCGGCACTGCTGAACTTTATGACGAGAATGGAAAAGTGAAAGTTGTGCTTTCGCTCACAGGTGGCAACTTTACAAAACCGCAGCCTGCACATATCCATAGCGGAACGTGTCCAACAGTTGGAAAGATCGTGTATCCTCTCAATGATGTAGTAAACGGTAAGTCTGAAACGACGATTAGCGCTTCAATGAAAGACCTGATTGGTCAATTGCCTCTTGCAGTAAACGTCCACAAATCCCAAACAGAGTTGAAAGTCTATACCGCTTGCGGTGATATTCCACAAGAAGCAACCTCTTCTCCTACCGGGGTTAGCGCTCCTACATCGGCTCCTACCTCTGGGCGTTCCTACTAAATGATTCTTAATTCTTTTCCTGTTTTTTTAAACTCTGATATTAGATAATCTATATCTTCTTTTGTATGGCTAGCTGAAATTTGTACTCGAATCTCATCAGATCCTTTTGGAACTACTGGATAACTTATATTTGTAACTAAGATATTACCTTCAAAAAGGGAATCAACCACCTGTCTTGTTTTTATCGGATCGCCAATCAACACAGGTTGAATTGGGTGTAAGGAATTGGCTGCGAATTTGAATCCAATTTTTTTTATAGAGGTTTTGAAGTAATCGGTATTTTCTTGAACAGCTTTTAACAATTTCCTTCCCTCCTCGAGGTCTAATAACTCAAGCGATTTCAATGCCGCACCCGCGGTCCCTGGGGAAAACGGATTTGAGTAAATATAGGTTGCCGCTGATTCACGAAGATACTCAATCACACTCTTATCAGCAACAATATATCCTCCATCTGCACCAAACGCTTTTCCAAATGTGCCAATTAAAACATCCGCCTCGACCCTCTCGACCTCTTCTGTTCCTCTCCCTGTCTTGCCTGATGCACCCACACCATGGGCATCGTCAACCACCAGGAGCGTTCCCATCTCATACTCTTGATCGTATTGATCGATCACCTCTCGCAGTTTTTTTAGTTTCTGAAACTCGCCCAGCATACTAAAAACGCCGTCAGTTATTACGAGAGCTCTTTTATATTTATTTTTATTTTCTTCAAGAATTTTTTCTAAATCTTTTTCATTCATATGCTGAAAAATCGCCCGCTGTTCTTTAGGAAGATTTGCGATGCGAATCCCGTCAATAATACTCCGGTGATTTAAAGCGTCCGATACCACGAGCACGTTTGAATCGACGACTGAATCTTTACTCTGCCCAACAATCAGACAAAACATCACTGCTATATTTGCTGCAAATGCCGATGAAAAAATCTGTGCTGCTTGCCGCTTATGGAAGTCTGCAATTTTTTTTTCTAAGTCGTTATAGATTTTAAGACTTCCAGAGATAAATCGTACTGCCCCTGGTCCTGCTCCATATTTTTCCGATGTCTCTTGTTCTGCCTTTTTTAAGAGTGAGCTATGTCGAAGACCGAGATAGTCGTTTGAGTTAAAAACTCTTACTTTTTCTCCGCCAATGATTGCTTTCGGAGATTTTTCTTTTGTGAATCCATCAATCACTCTCTCATGACGCTTGGCGGTTTTCACCTCATCAATTCGTTGTACTTCTTTTTTAAGAAGATCGAAAAATTTTGTTTTACTCATCGAGTTTTTAATTTTATACGTAACTTTTGAATCATCTCTTTTGTAAGTTTTGCCAAATCGTACTCATGTTCCCATCCCCAGTCGACTCGCGCCTGCGAATCATCAATGGATCGCGGCCAGGAATCGGCAATCTTCTGACGATGGTCGGGTTGGTAGATAACGGAAACTGAAATATGTTTGTTAACTTCTTTTGCCAACTCCTCTGCTGTAAAGCTCACTGCAGCAAGATTGTAGCTTGTTCGTATAGAAATTATTTTCTCATCTGCTTCCATTATCTGAACTGTTGCACGAATCGCATCGTCCATGTACATCATAGGGATCATGGTTTCTTTTGAAACAAAACAATTGTATGAGCCTTTTTGAAGTCCATCATAAAAAATTGCCACCGCATAATCTGATGTTCCCCCACCAGGCTCTGCTTTCCAGCTGATGATTCCTGGGTATCGAACAGAACGAACATCAACTCCGTACTTCAGAAAGTAGTACTGAGATAACAGTTCGCCGGCAACTTTTGTTACACCATACATCGTCGTCGGTTCAAGTATCGTATGTTGTGGAGTGTTCTCTTTAGGAGTGGTCGGGCCAAATGCGGCAATTGAGCTTGGCCAGAAGACTTTTAGTTTATGCTCAACGGCTAAATCGAGTACAAATTTCAAGCCGTTCATGTTGATATCCCATGTTAAACTCGGATCAACTTCTCCCTTTACAGAAAGGAGGGAGACGAGGTGAAATATAGTATCGATATGATATTTTTGAATTAGCTCTTCCAGTTTTCCTTTTTCATGAATTTCTACTTTCTCAACAACCCCATCAAAATCTCGAGGAACATTAGTATGCCCGATTGCAATGACATTTTCTTTTCCATATTTTTTTTGAAGAGCAGGAACAAGATCTGAACCGATTTGACCAAAGGCACCGGTGACAAGAATTTTTTTCATAGGGTAAGATAAGATTATAATGTATGTACTACAAAAATTTCTATAAAGAGCTGTCTGAAAAAGAGATTGAAAAGAGTATTAGAATAGACGGATTTGATCCGATCAGGTTTTCTAATCGTTCTGGCGATGTCTATCGTCTTCATAAACACCCCGAGACAAAACTCTTGGCGTTTTTGAAAGGTGGGATGTGTGTGACCGTTGCAGGCAAACACGTTACCTGTCGTGCGGGAGACAAACTCATCATTCCGGGAAACACTCCACATTCTGCAAAGGTCGACGATGATGGGTGTAAGTTTTTTTGGTCGGAAAAAATTCTCTAACGTTCTACTGTGAAGGGGTGAGGCTTGGTGTAGGAGATGGGAGTTGTGTCGGAACCGGTCCCTGGTAGATAAAATTTCGCACCAAAGAGGTCGAGTCGCTAGACACCACGCTTTTTACCATCAGCTCGAAGCGGTGAGAGCCCTGGGAAAGATTGTAGATACAGACCGATTTATCTGTATAGTCAGAAAGAGATCCTCCGTCGATCTTATACGCCCAAACAACAGAGCAATAGGAGTTGTCTTTATAAGAAATCGTAAAACAGACCGGTGATTGTGTGGCGGTCTGCCCCTCCTGAGGAGTAACTATCTCCACAGGGCCAACTTCTTGTTTACATTGTGGAGTCGAGGTAGGTGTCGGGGATGCATCTTTATCCGTTGGCGCCAATATAACTGTTATTGCTCCCTGCGGTCGAACCACTGCTGTTGGCGCAGGAGTAGGAGTCAGATTTTCGTTTGATTTATTTTTAAGACTCCCAAGATTTATAAGAATTATCGTCAGAAGTACAGGAATTGTAAGCATAGCAGATAAAAACTCTAGATAGCGTTTTTTATCTGGAAGCTTTCTATACCAGCTCTTAAACCACTTAATAAATCCTTTTTTTTCCATATGCCTATCTCTTAATTATAGCAGACGGAGAGAGGCCGAGAAAACGCTCTTACTGGACAATGACTGTTGCTTTCATATCCGGATACAGGTTGCAGCGGATGGATTATAATGTAAGTATAACACCAATTCTTATTTGCAAATGAGCCGTTCTCGTTTTCGGATTTTTTTCCTTATACTACTCTCGTTGAACCTTGTCGTGCTTGATATTTTTGTCTTTTTTCGCACATCTTCCTTATTTCGATCATTTCTTTCTCCTCTTTCAAACGCCTCATATATTGCTGAGATAAAAAAAAGCTCTCTTGATCTCTGCCCGAAAAGCTGTTTGAGCAAGATTGATGAGCTCTCTTCGTCATTGCCGGCAGCAACGCCATCAGCAATTGTACCCAGCAGTTCTCCGGTCGTTCCTCGCGTCAATGCACCACGGGAGGTTTTTATCTCATTTGGATCTGGAACTGGATCGAGTGACGATTGGGCGGATGTCCCGGGATTGCAGGTAACAATAGATACGCAGCAGTATCCGGGTATAAAGACAAGTTATTTTGAGGCATCAGTGTATGTTCCCGGTGCAAATCAGATCGTATCGGTAAGACTCTATGATATAACCGACAAACATCTTGTATGGTTCTCGGAGCTGACATTTAATAATGCAGGAACAGCCCAGACGCAAACATCTCCTGTCATCAATCTTGATCCGGGGAATAAAACCTATGTAGTACAGATGAAGGCGCAGTTAAAGTTCTCAACAAACATCACCTCATCGCGGGTGAGGATTTTGACGAATTGAGACCTGACTTATTTTCTCATTACATCCAAAACAACCGCCACGACTATCAAGCCAAGACCGAGCCATAGCATACGGAGTCCCTCAAACCATGTGGCAAGAAGAATTCCCAAGCCAAGTCCAAACAAACTATGCATCAGCACGTGGGGTTGGAAACAATCTTTCATTTTCGCATTCATCTTCGTATCACCCCCTCCCGTAATCTCATCAACTTGATTATAGCAAGATTTTCTTTCTTGCAATTGCATTCCACGGTCGTATACTAATTGTGAGAGAGTATGGCGAACGCGGAACTGTTACTTCCATCTCAACCTGCTGAAGCATATAAAAGCCTGAATCTCTTTTATCCAATTCGTCGTGATTATGCAACCTGTTCCCTCGAGTTGGGATTTAACTGGACAGAAGCGATGCACGATCTTCCACTTGGAAAATTTTATGTAGTCGGATTTCGTTCACAAAGGAAAGAGTTGAATCATAAACAGACCGCCGCTTTATATCGCATGGATGATCGGTCGTTTGAAGAAGCAGTAGGGAAACCGGGGTTGCTTCTCTATTTTAGAGGTACATTAGAGGCTGAAAGAAATTGTACCTCGGCATGCCTATGGGAGTCAGAAGAGCAAGCGCTTGTTGGATCCGGAGGGCCGGAACATATGCTGGCACGAGCAAAGGCGCTGAAGGTATGGTATGAGTTTTATGATGTTGAGCGCTGGAATGTATTTCATAGACCAGACGACCCTCCTATTTTTGAAGAAGTACAGCTTCGATAAACCATTACGTAGTATAATATATGAACTTCCCCGGTAGTCCGCCGGATGGCGGACAACAAGCTGTTAACTTGAATGCTATGTTCGTTTACGCATTGTATAATAAAATAGCTCAGAACATTTATATAGGCCAAACGTCGAATATCGAAAAGCGTCTTTTAAGTCATAATAGAAAAAAAGGAAATCATTTCACAGCAAAAACAAAAGGACAATGGGTCGTTATTTATCAAGAGAGAGTCAAGACCCGGCAAGAGGCTTTAAAAAGAGAAAAGCAATTAAAAAGTTATCAAGGCAGACAATTTATTAAATCTCTTATTCCCCGGTAGCTCAATCGGTAGAGCAACAAGCTGTTAACTTGAAGGTTGCTGGTTCGAGTCCAGCCCGGGGAGCCAAAGTAAGATTTAGACTGTCATAACAATCTAAACTCTTCTTTACTCCTATGGATAATCTAATTACTGGGATTTTGATTGGTGCTGGAACAACGATTGTAGGTTTTTTACTGACAATATCGTGGGATATATATAAGTATAATCGCGACCAGAATGAGAAAGACAAAGCTGTTCTAAGAACTCTCTCTTTAGAAATAAGTGAGAATAAGAAAACAATAAATCAGAATGAAATTGCCATAGAGGCGGAATTAAAAGTTCTAGATCAGAACAAATCTATAATAAGTCCCCTGGGGTTGTTAAACAATAATTCTTGGGAGTTTGTTAAGTTGAATTTACCAAAGAAGCTTATAAATGACTCGACAGCATTAGAATTTGTTAGTGAAATCTCGAAATTAATTAGAGAAGTTAATGGAATCATATCGAGTAGAGAAAATTATCGGATTAATAATGAGGCCATGAGTAATTATTCCACTAGAATTGGCCTATACGACAATTTGATAAATAGCAAACAAAAAGAACTGAAAACAAAACTTGAAACAGACCTGCCTGATATAATTTCTGTATGAAAGAAGCTTCCGTAGAAGAAATTGAGAATAAAGTTGACGATTGTATAAAGAATACGAAAAAGTGGCACTTTCATATCCTAACTCCCAGCTGCAAATTTAATGAGCTTCAAAAATATGCTTTGTTTTTTGAAAATCCGACAAATAATGAAGTCCTAGTTTCATATTCCGAAGAACCTGAAGTTGAAGTTGGTAAAGAACTTGCTAAGAAACTTCATGGGGACAAAGTTCTTGATGAGCAAAGCGAGACGCAAGAGCCGTCTTTAGGAGTCAGAAAGATTTTAGATAGAATAAAAGAATTAAATGCAGACGGTAAAGCTTGGCATCATCATATGTTTTTCCCAGACTGTATTTTTAACACAAATAGAGGGAAGTGGACGATAATACTTGAGGATCCTGACAGAGGTCAATTATTAGAAGTTGTTTCAGACAAAGAACCAAAAGACGATCTTAAGCATATTGAGATTCTTTTTTATCAACAAAAGAGAGTTAAATAAAAGGTTCGAACGTCGTCTAGCCCTCGGAGCAAAGTCTTTTTACAATAACTGCATTGATTCATTTACCCTCGGTGCTAGTGAGATTAACTCTAGATCTGCACTTGACAAGTATTACAAGTAATTGTATCATATGAAGTATGATAATCAATAAAACCCAGAGGATAACTATTTTTATTGAACCTTCAATTGCTAAACACGCTAGAGCTCAGGCTGTCGTTGAAGATTTAACCTTAACGAGGTTTGTCGAAAAAGCTTTGATGAATTATTTACCCAAGGAGACAGTAATTAAGAAGGCCAAAATAAAATAATATGGAAACCCTAATACTTTTAGTAATTTTTGGAATTTTCGCGGCATTTTTTGCCACGCAAAATACCACGAATGTTTCAATTACCCTATTGGGTTACTCTCTAAGAGAGGTTCCTATGTATTTAATTGTTTTAGGGTCTTTATTGATAGGACTTCTTTTATCATCCGTAATCAGTGTCGTGAACTCTATTTCCACGTCGTTTAGATTACATGGCAAAGATGTCAAAATTAAGCAAACAAAAAAAACAGTCACAGACCTTGTTAAAAGAAATCGTGAGCTGGAATTAGAAGTTGCCAATTTGAAAGGACGTAGCAGGCTCAATAGCTAATTAGTATTAGCAATTAAATCCACTATGACAGAAACAGATTCCACCCAAGAAGAAGTAACAGTAATCAACAACCAATCTCCTCAACAGGTTATTAAGAAAACTACCAGAACCGTAGAGCCTTCCGCAAAAGGAGAAGCGCCTCAAAAAGTATATGATAAGAAAAAAACAATTTTTAGATTTAATCAAATTATTTGGTACATCTTAGGTTTGGTTGAAGTAGTGCTTGCATTTAGGTTTATCTTGAAACTATTAGGTGCAAACTCATCTGTTGGATTTACCAGTCTCATTTACACACTAAGCGCGCCATTAGCAGCTCCTTTTAGTGGTATCTTAGGAATGTCAATAACGGGAAACACCGTTATGGAGTGGTCAACCATCATTGCTGTCCTTGTATATCTTTGTGTGGCTTGGGGACTTATATATCTTTTGGATCTTGTTTACCCAATTACGCCAAAAGATGTTGGGACGGAATAAATATAGTTAAATGAAATGAATATGGGAATTCTTGCTTGGATAATAATCGGACTAATTGCTGGATGGCTGGCATCAATAGTCATGAAATCAGAAGGTGGCGTATTGCGAGATGTAGTCATGGGTGTAGTTGGTGCGTTTGTTGGAGGATTTGTCATGAATTTATTTGGTCAGTCGGGCGTAAGTGGTATAAATGTTTATAGTATTTTCGTGGCTGCTTTAGGTGCAATTATCATTATATGGATTGGACGAAGGATAGGATAAATGGAAAATAATAAAGTTATTAGCCGACAGATAATCATACATACGATGGGCGGTGAATTATATACCAACAGTTATTAATAATCCGGCACCAGTAAATGAAGTAAGGTACTTAAAGAAAAATTCTACCCTCTTTCAAGAGTTTAGTCTCATTCTTTTCTAGATGAATTCGCGTATCAACTCCAAAAAATAATGTTCTACGTTTATTTCTATTTCCCTGTTCCTGAATAAGTCAATCAGGGGAGTTCAAATAGGCTTAAGAATAACAGAATCACTCGGGTCACCTCTCTGATTGAACTGCTCGCCAGTGCAAGTAAAAGGGTGCTGATCCCGATATTGCCTGGATATAATTACATCGCTTCTTGTGTTAATCCCTCGTTTTTGATAGCGCGCAAAGATTTCATCGGGTATGACATCAAAATAGGAAAAAAGCTTACCTCTAAAACGTCCTGCTTGGACTGCGATATCTGTAGTTCCGTCAGCGCCGATAGTACCGATTATATCTCCGGCACGAACTTTGCTCCCACTATTTAAACCATCTACGGGATAGACATGAAACAGTACAAAGCTAAGATCAGGCTGTCTTGGAGACCTAATACGAATTTGTTTGCCAATTGGCGTCTGTTCAGGGTCTATATTGGTTACATCGCCATCAACAGGGGAGTAAATATTAATGTAAGGAGCTTTAGGTGTATATGCTTGAGGGTTAAACGAAGGAGGATATGAGGTATAGAAATAATGTTTCATGCTGCGGCAAGTCTCATCGCCGCCGGAGTAATCATGTCCCGACCCTGAACGAAATTTGGAAATTCTGGTAATCCGGTCAAGATCAATAAAATCCGCCTGGACAATTTTGGGTAGATTGTTTTCATCTAAATTCGATCCGCTGCCATTCATAGCCTGCATTATTCTGTTGCATTTGTCAGCATTTTCCGGTCTTGAACAGATACTCATGCAAGAAGATGGGTCGCTGCAGCCTAACTCTTTCATAGCTGTGGCAAAATCTGGAACAGCAGCTTTAACTGATGGGGTTAGGGACTGATTAGTACTAACTTGGTTAGAAAAACTCAACTTTCCTTGTGATTTTAACAAGAATCCACCAGTTACTAAAGTCAGTAAAGCTACAACAAGAATTATTATGATGACGAATCGCTTGTGAGGCATTAACTTTACTCTATCACTTTTCTACCTTACCCGCAATTTCGGGACTGTAGAGGAGTATTTAAAAGCTGTTGGGTTTGTAAAATAGTTTCGAACGGCGTCTCCTCCTTCACTAAAGTTTCGGAAGGACGCAGTAGTCCTCGGAGCAAGCATTTTAGTCCATTCTGACAACCCTTTTACTTTAACCTATATTATTATCCGTGTTTGCGGGAAGTGTCATGATGTTTTTGGCGATCAGTTGAGCGCGATTGATTATCAATTTCTCTCGTTATATTTTTCATCGCCTCACTGATGCTTCTTCTTTTACTTTCTGCTCTGAGTATTCTTCCTGCCTTGAGTTTCAAGTGGAGTTTTAGGATGAATATGTTATTTGAAAACCCAGCGGCATTGTTTGGAGTCTCCAAATCAATCATAATGTTTTGAATCTCGAGTCGTTCTCTATACCTTTTGATAAATTGATGAAGAAGAATACTAAGGTTGTGTATGTGAAGTAAATTTGAGCTATTATGAGGTCTTTTCCAAATAATCGGTATTGCTTCTTCTGATTTTGCCATGGTTTCTCTTAAAATACGGTTTTTGTCGTGCTAAGTTCTTTAAGTTTATCTACTAACTCTGCGTTTGTATATTTTGAAGTATCAATATCTCTTTCTATAAACATTCGCAATCCTTCAATGATTCTTCGCGCTAAAATAGCTTCCTTTTTTCTTAACTTCATAATCTTGATATTATTTTCCTCAAAGGTTGTAGACACAATTGTTAGGGCTGCAAAAAAAAGGTCTGTATCTATAAAGACATTGGAAATATATTTAATATCTACACTGTGTACTTGAGAGGCAAATAACTGACGGTGGATAATAGTTACCCGTGTTTCTTCAACGTTAATAGTATTTGGAAAAATATCCCAGGGAAACATTGAAGAGACGCTTATTATTATTCGGTTTGACTGAGACATCATGTCATCTAATCTGTGTTGGTCTGTTCCTATTTTTCTAAAGTGGCGCTTAACAGCATCTTCACGTCCACTATTTTCTATTAATTGTTCTTCCGATTTACTTTGAGGTGTCCTTTTCCCTTCGTTTTCGCTTCTTTTTTCCTGTTTAAATAATTTCTCAAGCCAGTAGCTCACCTTTTGAGATTCGGTCCCCTCAGGCTTAGCCCCGTTTGGATTAGAAAAAATTGAAATCATAGCGATCCAAGTATACTCTTTTTAAATCATCATTGACGATGACAGAAAATCTCTTCCTGATATAATTTCTGCATGGTCGTACATATAGCCTTATATAAATGGAAGAGTGGAACCACTCCGGAGCAAATTATCCAAGCATTAAAGAAAGTTCAAGCACTGAAAAATAAAATTGATGGCGTAGAAGATATTTTTGTTGGCGAAAACTTTCATAAAGAATCCAAAGGCTTCACTCACGGAGTTGTCGTAATCGCCGATAATCAAAATGCGTTAGATGAGTATAGAAACCATTCGAGTCACACGATAGTTTCGCGCGAGATCGAAGAGATTGAAGCAGACGGACTTGGATTTGATTTCAAGAATCTGTATTAAGGCGTCTGAATAAGGCCGATGATGTTGCTGTCTTCGTCTTTTACAGTTGCAATCAGTTTACCACCACCGACATCTTTGACATCCTGCTGTACTTGTGCGCCAGCGTCTAAGAGCATTTGCAGGCTTTTCTTGATATCGTCGACATGATAGTAAGCGGTCATTCCTTGTTTGTGACCATTGGGATCCAAACCTATTTCTTGATCGCCAACTTCAAAGCCCACATAATAAGCCTCATCCGCATAAGGTTTGGCACCAAAAAGATTGGCGAACAGCTTCTTTGCTTTGGCTATGTCTTTGACGGGATAGATGATTGTTTTGATACCTTGATTCATGGTGGAATCTTATAACTTTCCCAACCTCCAGTCAATACCTTGGTGAAACACGTATAGAAGATAAAACTTATTCAACATCTACAAGCGTTTTGCTTACTTCTTCTCGAAGTTCTGGTGTCTCTTGATGTCCATGATGTTTGATTGCGTGCGCAACAGCTGCGTCCAAAAGATCTTCTTTTTGACTTTCCGGTCCAGCCATTATTAATTTACAATTTTTTTCACTGGGCATTTGACTACAATCTGAAAGAAGCCATTTTCCGTCACCCAAATGTATTTGTGCCATATATTTTCACCTCCTTTAGGGCAAATTTTAGTTCATAGAGTTTAGAGAGTATGGAAAGAAATTGCAATGCTATAATTATTCTCATGAAACCGAAAAACGTAGACGACTACATCGCAAGTGTTCCAAAAGAATTTCAAGGAAGATTAAAAGATCTGCGGGCGGCCATCAAAAAAGTTGCGCCAGAGGCAGAAGAGAAGATCAGCTACGGAATGCCCTACTACGGCTACAAAGGCAGACTTGTATATTTTCAGCTCTGGCCAAAACACATCGGCATCTATCTTCCTCCCCCTGTCATCGAAGAATTTAAAAAAGAGTTGAAAAATTATGTGACTGCTAAGGCAACAGTGCAGTTTCCTAATGCTCAAAAACTTCCCATTTCATTGATAAAAAAACTTGTGAAAGCTCGAGTGAAAATAAACGACGAATTCAATAAGAAAAAATAAATTTCGGACATCCACTGGACAAAGGAATTTTAATATGTTATCATCGGTCTTATGAAAATGAATTCAGTCGTACACTTCGAGATGCCAGCCGAAGATAAACAGAGAGTCGCTGACTTTTACACTAAAGCTTTTGGTTGGAAGATGCTGATCACAGGCCCGGAGATGGATAACTACGTCGTGGCGACAACCACAGAGGTAGATGAAAAAACACATCGTCCCAAGTCACCTGGGGCGATCAACGGAGGTTTTTTCACCAAGTCTGCTGACCATGCACATCCTTCAGTCGTCATCGCAGTAGACGACGTCAAAGAGGCGATGAAAAATGTTGAGGCGGCGGGCGGAAAAGTACTGGGTGAACCTGTGGACATTCCAACGGTCGGACTCTATGTTTCTTTTACTGACACCGAAGGTAATCTCGTGAGCCTCCTCCAACCCTCCTCCTCAATGTAAACTCTCTTACGTTTTTCTTACTCCTTTCTTACATATTTAAGACTTGACTTAATTAAACCAGCGCTTTATAATGGTTCTATGGATATGTTTTCTGCACTCGCAGAACCAACCAGACGTGATATCTTAATGATGCTTGCTGCGAAAGGAAAGCTCTCTGCCTCCGCAATTTATAAAAAGTTTGATGTAAGTCATCCAGCTATTTCGCAACACTTAAAAGTTCTCCGAGAAGCAAAGTTGGTGCGCGTTGAAAAACGGGCTCAAAAACGCATTTATCAAATCAATCCAACTGGGATATCAGAACTGGAAAAATGGACCAAGCAAATGAAAAAACAATGGAATGAGCGTTTTAAAAGACTGGATAAGGTGCTCGCAAAGGAGGTGAAAAAACATGGCAAATAAAGATTTAACCATAACCCGCGTTTTTGATGCGCCAGTTGAGGCGGTTTGGAAAGCATGGACAGATCCTGAGATGTTTAAAAAATGGTGGGGGCCGAAAGACTTTACTGCAAAAGTTGCCAAGATGGATTTTAAAGTTGGAGGAACATATCATGTTGCGATGCATGGTCCGGCAGGTTCGCCGTTTGATAAAGATATGTGGAGTACGGGTGTGTATCGCGAAATTGTTCCAATGGAAAAAATTGTGGTCACAGACAGCTTTGCAGATGAAAAAGGAAACGTCGTGCCGGCTTCGTATTACGGTATGCCGGGAACTTTCCCAAAGGAAGCAACAGTTGAAATTTCCTTTGAAGAACAAGACGGTAAAACAAAAATGACTTTGAGATATCCTTCAACAGAAGGGATCGAGGGCAAAATGCTTGAGGACATGACTCAGGGTTGGAATCAATCATTTGATAAGTTGGCTGAAAGTTTGAAAAAGTAAAATGAACAAACTAATCGTTCCGCTGGTTATTCTTGTAGTTGTTGCCATTGCCATCGGCGTATTTTTTATTTTTCAAAAATCTGTTTTTCCCGAGCCGAGTGTTGGAATAGTCCTCTCAAAGCTCCACGTCTCGGGCAACCGCATCGTCAACGAAGAGGGGCAGACGATCCGACTCCGAGGCGTAGTCTTTGGGGATCCTTTTCTACTGGAGCAAGATGACTTTGATAGGGATGGTCTGCCAGACCATCATTTTTCAGAGAAAATCGCGGAGGATTTCGCTCGCGTGAAAAAACTTGGCGCAAATATCGTCCGCCTGATGATTTACCCTGGGTATTATAGATTAGTTGGTGGTAATAATTACCTGGCTACCTATGTAGATCGTGCGGTTGATCTAGCTGAGGCAAATGGACTTTATATCATTATTGATTACCACGTGATCGGGCGACCTGGCGGTTGGTATGACTCACCATCTGACGCGACCCTTTGGCAATATCCGGCGAAGGTCCACTATACTGATTCCGATATGGCGGTTGCATTCTGGGACAAAGTTGCAACCCGTTATGGTAAGAGAAACCACGTACTTTTTGAGATATACAACGAGCCGGCTGATGAGACCACTAACTATACTTGGGCCGACTGGCGGCCGACGGGTGAACTCTTGATCAAAACAATCCGTCAGCATTCGAACAATATCGTTCTCGGGTCAGGTCCAAAGTATTCCAACGATCTCTCCGATGTGCTAAAAAATCCATATAGTGATTCTAATCTCGTATATGTTGCTCACGTCTATCCCGGCAACGTCCCCAAAGGAGAAGATCAAGTTGCTGCCTGGGAGAAAAGTTTTGGATTTTTAGCCTCAACGTATCCAATAATAGTCACTGAATGGGGTTACAGTAACGATGGAGACGAGACAACAAAAGGAACGCTTGAAGCTTACGGAAAGCCATTTCTCAATTATCTTGACCAAAAGAATATCCACTGGACAGCGTTCGTCTACCATCCCCTGGATCCAGGGCAGGGGCAACTGTTGATCGAAAACGACTGGACCACCCTCACGCAGTTTGGTGAGTTTGTGAAGCAGCGCTTGAGTACGGATCGCTGAAGAAAAAATAATTCAATCATCACCCGCCTCACTTCTTTTTTAAGTAGCCGAAATAGAAGAAAACTAAAAAGAGGACAAACTGTACAAGAGATCTCAATCCAAGAAGCTCTGGTTTTATTTCATGTCCGAGAAAGGGTACAGAAATATTGTTTATATACAAATAAAAGTTTGCAAGTGACCCGACAAAAGCAGCTCCAGACAAAAACTTAAAAACCTCCCTCCAATTAATTTTCATACTTTGAGTATAGCAAATCTCCCCCAAAAGTCGTAAAATGCGCTTCATAAGTAAATTTTAAGCATGGCTTTAAAGAGAAACATGACTTTATTGCAAATTCGTTCTTTTCTTAAAAAAGAGCTAGCTCCTCAAATTAAACTTGAAATTAAACCATTACTATATAAGGGTCAAAGAGGGGGAGGATATTTTGGTGTTACTAGACAGATACTTTGCATGGTTGATTTTCTAGGAGCTCTATATTGCGGTTATAAAGGAGAGAAATATCCTAATGGTAGTAGAAAAATATCAACGTCTACTAAGGCGCTAAGATATTTAAAAGAAATGATGGGAAATAATATAGACTCTGGTTATAGAATTTGTGGCGATGAACTTTATGCGATGTATAGACATGGTCTTGTCCATCTCTATCAACCAAGAATGATATTTCAAAAAAATAGCCGAACCTTAAAATGGTTTGCTTATAAAGGGAGAAGATCAAGAAAAAAAATAATAGCGAATTCTAACATTGGAAAAAGAGCCTTTCACAATGTGCGCCACCTAAAGATAACTGCAGATCCGTTAAATATTATTCAAGATTACTTACCCATATCAATAAACTGTTTATACACAGATCTTCTTGAATCCGTAGATCTTTATTATCGAAAGTTAAAAAAACAACCAGAACTTCAAAAAAATTGGAGTGAAACAGCAAACGCTATTATTCAACCTGAAAAAATATAATAGTATGAGGAAAATGTTTTTGTTTATGCTGACGAGTTTGGATGGGTTTTTTGAGGGACCCAATCATGACTTGAGTTGGCATAATGTTGATGATGAGTTTAATACATTTGCTGTTGAACAGACAAGTAGCGTAGATACTCTTTTGTTTGGACGAAGGACGTATCAACTTTTTGAAAGTTTTTGGCCAAATGCACCCAAAGATCCAAAGATGTCAAAAGAGGATCTTGAGATCGCCCGCTTAATAAACAATATGAATAAAATAGTTTTTTCAAAAACTCTAAAGGAAGTTCGAGAAAAAGAGAATTGGAAAAATGTAAAACTCATGCGAGAAGTTAATCCCAAAGAAATCCAGACACTAAAACGACAACCAGGTAAAATCATAGCAATATTTGGTAGCAACAATTTAGCAGTATCGTTTTTGGGAAAGGGCTTACTTGATGAAGTGCGAATTTTGGTTAACCCAGTAGTGATTGGCAAAGGGACCCAATTATTTAAAGGACTTAAAGAAAAACAGAATCTAAAACTTATAAAAACGAGGATATTTAAATCAGGAAACGTTTTGCTTTATTATCAACCGACAAAGTAATTATGTTAATTAAACCATCGGTTGCCAAGAAAAGTTTATCAACCTTTCCGGGCTGGGAAGTAAAACAAAAAGAAATTAGTAAAATATTTCGTTTCCCAAGTTTTCCTGCTGCAATTGCTTTTGTTAACAGAGTCTCTACTGAAGCGGAGAAAGTAAACCACCACCCCGATATTAATATTCGATACAATAAAGTTCAAATCACCCTCTCAACTCACAGCGAAGGAGGAGTTACTGAAAAAGATGTAGACCTAGCCAAAAAAATTGAAAAAACGTTATAATACGCTTATGAAAGCAGTGCAAATCAACTCATACGGCGGAAGTGAAGTTTTAGAACTCAAAAACATATCTCAACCTCATGCTTCTAAAGGACAGGTATTAGTTGAAGTTCATGCGGCAAGCATCAACCCTTTTGATTGGAAAATCCGCGCGGGTTATTTAAAAGAAATGATGCCGTTGCACTTCCCTGCAACTTTAGGAGGAGATTTCGCTGGCGTTGTGGTAAAAATTAGTGAAGATGTTTCTGACTTTAAGGTGGGCGATGAGGTGTATGGATCAGCGATTGTTTTAAATGGAGGATCAGGTACGTTTGCTGAGTTTGCCGCAGCCAATACTGGCAATACTGCTCATAAACCAAAAACTGTAAATTTTGAGCAAGCAGCTGCTCTCCCGCTCGTTGGCGCAAGCGCTATTCAAGCTTTAGAAGTTTATATCAAACTTCAAAAAGGTCAAAAAATTCTTATTCACGGTGGAGCGGGTGGAATAGGAGGCGTTGCAATTCAACTGGCAAAGTCCATAGGAGCGTATGTTGTAACTACAGTAAGTCAAGATGACAAAGAATATGTAAGGAAACTAGGAGCAGACGAAGTAATCGATTATAAAAATGAAAAGTTTGAAGAGAAACTAAAAGATTTAGACGCTGTTTTTGATAATGTTGGAGGTGAGACAACCGACAGATCCTTCTTAGTTCTTAAAAAAGGAGGAGTTATAGTCTCAATGCTTGGACAACCCAACCCTCAACTGGCCCAACAGCATGGCGTTATCGGAATTGGACAAGGTACAGAAATCAACACTAAATCCTTAAAACGACTAGCCGAATTGGTAGATAGGGGGAAAATAAAAGCGCAAGTCGATAAAGTATTTCCACTTGATAGGGTAAGAGAGGCTTTCGAATATCAAGAAAAGGATAGTCCTCGTGGTAAAGTAGTACTAAAAGTTAAGTCCTAGCGTAATAGGTTCGAACGTCCATAAACCAGAATAAATACGGTTCATGGCAGGCGTCTCCTTCGATACATAGAAAATCTACTATAATACTTCCATGATGAATGAACAAAGGGAGAGATTGAAAGCGGTCGAAGAGTTATTAAGCGGTAATACGACTTCGGGCGAAAAACTAAACTCGATAAAAACTCTCATAAAAGGTATTCATCCAAAAATCGATAACCTTCTTGAGTCCTGTGCGAAAACCCTTGCCTCAATTGAGAAAATTCAAAATAGCCAGATTGTAGAACTTACCGCAGAAAATTTTCCAGAGCAGACAGAAGAAGAAAAACGAAGAAAGAAAGCACTGCTTCTCTTTATTAAAAATTGGAACGCACTTAGATCTGAAGTAAAAAGAGTGCAGACCGAATTGGCAAAGAGCGAGAGTAAGGGAAGATTGCAGACCTCGGCAAAGATAATAGCCTATGCCAAAGGACCCTTTGGTTTGATAACTGTAGCGGCGCTGCTCATAGCGGGTTTTATGATCTGGCAAGCAAGGAGTACTGCTCCACAAAAAGAGACCATCCCCCCATCAGCAGTTGTAACTTCGAAACCAAAGATTAAAGTAATAGAATTTAACGGAAAAAAGATTCCGTTGACCGAACTTGCCGTAAGAACTGGTCCAGACTGCGACAGCCCTCATTATCATGCAGCAAATCACGTCTCTGTAAAAACGCTTGATGGATCGGTAGTATTGGATCCAGGCAGTTGTGCTTTCGGCAAAGTAAAAGATGTTTCCATCATAGAAACGAGTTTCTGATTGACTTCTATCGCTCGATAGGTTATTTTTGTAGCTACGCAAATTAACGAAAGGAGGTGAAATATGTTAGATTTAAACTCGATTCTTTTATTTTCAGAAAAATCAAAAGAACTCGCTGATTTTTATAAAAAAGTTTTTCAAAAAGATCCCGACTGGTCTGAAGGGAATTTTTACGGATTTACTGCTGGTAAAGGATTTCTTACCATCGGTCCGCATGACAAGGTTCACGGCAAAAATACAAACCCGGAGAGAATAATGTTTAACCTTGAGACAAAGGATGTAAAAGGAGAGTTTGAAAGAATAAAAAAACTTGGAGCAAACGTTGTTGCCAAACCGTATCAGCCGGCAGAAGAGCCTGAGATGTGGATCGCGACATTCGCAGATCCCGATGGTAATTATTTCCAGCTGATGTCACCCTGGGGAGAGAACTAAAAAGGAGTCATGGTATAATGCGGCTGTATGAGTCCAGACAAAATACTTCGTAATCAACTTGTCAAACTTCTCAAAGAGGGAATGGCGCACATGACTTTTGAAGAGATGGTTGTGCATTTTCCAATGGATAAAATCAATAAGAAGTTTCCGAATGGAACATACTCTCCATGGGGACTTCTTGAACACTTACGAATAACTCAATGGGATATTTTGGACTTTATAAGAAATAGCAATTACAAAGAGATCGAATGGCCAAAGGATTACTGGCCACCCCAAGATAAAAAAGCTACAGAAAAGGATTGGAGAAAGACAATAGAGTCGTTCGAAAAAGATTCGAAGGCGTTACAGGAAATTGTCCAAAATCCAAAAACTGATTTATACGGAAAAATTCCTCAGGGTGAGGGCCAAACAATATTGCGAGAAATTCTTCTGGTTGCCGACCATAATGCCTACCATATCGGAGAGTTTGCTATCATGAGGCAAGTGAACGACACATGGGGCAAAAATCATACATAGTTTCAATTTGATATAATGGTACTCTGATGAATAAAGCATTCTCCACAAAAGTCTACGAAGTAGTTAGACAAATTCCGAAAGGAAAAGTCGCGACATATCAAGATGTTGCCATACTCGCCGGGAGTCCTCGCGCCTCTCGAGCAGTCGGCATCGCGATGAAGAATAATCCTGACTTAAAAACTATTCCTTGTCATCGAGTCGTGGGATCAGACGGCGCAATGCACGGCTACTCTGCGGCAAATGGTATCGTAAGCAAAATCCAGCTTCTGAAGAGAGAAAGAGTTGGATTTGTTGGAAATAAAGTAGATCTTACTTCATATCGTTGGACTTGAGAGGATAATTAGAACGGGAGTGTCAGATGAGTATCATTGCTGCCTCCGGTTTGTAGATATTTCTTCCACTCAACCTTGACCGGCACTTTTCCCTTTTCATTCAGAAAGTAAATTTCTCCTTTTTCTGCCCCGTGCTCAAATAGTTCCTTTGTGAGGAATACATCGTCCAGACAATATCTCTTCAGCTCCTCCATCTTCCCCTCCCTATACAGATCAACCGCCTGAAGCCCGTGTCCACTTTTTCTTTTTCCAAGGGTTGCGTTGGCAAGATCATTCAAGCCCAATCGTCTACCAAGCTTCTCTTTAATATCGTCGAGAAGGTCAAAGGTAGGAAACTGCGACAGTTTGCCAGGATAGTATGGCTGCAGGATAGGCAGATCAAAACTGTTGATATTAAACCCGATGATATAAGAACAGTTCTCAAGAAACGGAAATAATTTGTGTAGCTCGTGCTCTTCAAATGCCGCATTTGTATCGCTCGCATAATCATATACTCCAACAACAGAGATGCCTAACTTCCTGCGGTCATAATTTACATCGCGATACAAAAACTTTGTCTCAAGATCCAGAACGATTGGCAGCTTTTTCATACGAGAGTTAGTTGGTCTTCGAGGTATCTTCTTTGAAAATTTCCATCTCTATGGTTGAGGAAAAATCCAGTTCCTTCATCGACCGTAAATTTACTTTATTAAGCTGCGACTGGAAACGATCATGCAGCTCGTCAAAAAAACGGAAAAAAACCTCTTTCTGATCAGATGAAAATCTTCCTTGATGCTTTCGAAAAAACTCATCGAGCTTTCCCAAATTCCAGAGCGTCTCGATCAGTTGAGTTTCTTTTAAATTCAAAACCGATACATCGCCTTGAAGCGGACGGATCTTAAAATGCATCATCCGTACCTCCTCAAACATCTTTTCAACAGAGGGTCTCTTTTCAAGAATATTCTTTTGAAAATCTGCAAGTGTAAGAAGCAGGTCCACAGTATTGTTCTGTCTTTTCATAGCGTATAATTATTCTATGGTAAAAAACAAACTTCAAGAGCAACAAATTGCGGCGCTAAAATCCAACGACGGGCCGAAACTTGAGGTTCTAAGATACATTCTATCACAGGTACAGAATAAAGAGATTGAAAAACAAAGTGAGCTGACCGATGAGGAGGTAATTCAAACGATAAAAAAAATCGGAAAAGAGCTGAAAGAATCGCTTGAATCTGCCCAAAAAGCAGGCAGACAAGATCTTATTGAAAAACATCGGAGAGAGCTTGAGATTGTCTCCATCTACCTTCCAAAGGAACTTTCAGATGAGCAGCTTGAGACAGAGGTCAAAAAACTTGCGGAAGAAAACAAATCGGTGGCGCAGCAGAATCCTAAGGCGCTTATTGGAATCTGTATGAAAGCACTCCAGGGAAAAGCCGATCCAGGGCGGATTCTAGAGATGATCCAAAAACTTGAGCTGTCGGTATGAATACGCTACGTCGAGTTCTTATTTTTCTTCTTCTCGTTTTCCTTTTCTTCTCATTGACCAAAAACATCGTTGATTACAGAAAAACGCTCGAGTTTTATCAAAGTTTTAAAACTGCATATGAAAAAACCAAGCACGAGAACACCAAGCTGCATACGGAAGTACTTAGAAATCGTGATCAGAATCAAATTGAAAAAACCATCAGAGATCAACTCAATCTTCTTAAATCTGATGAGGTCGCAGTGATTATTCCAGACCCCACCCCTACACCAGCCAGGCTCACTCCCACTCCTGCCCCAGTATATATTCAGTGGTTCCGGACGTTCTTCCCAAATTGATGAACGTGCTCTTTTTTGGTATAATAAAGCATATATTACGGGGTAGTGTACAGCCGCACAGGAGGCTCATAATCTCCTAGACTGGGTGCGACTCCCAGCCCCGTAACCAAGTACCAGAGTTTCGAACATCGAAACACGGTACATGGCATTATGACTCTGTAAGAAATACATATAGATGAAAAATTTCCTCGTCTCTGTCATCATCCCTGTTTACAATGAAGAAAAAACAGTTTCACCTCTTCTGAAACGCCTCTTTCCTACATTGAAACCTTATAACCATGAAATACTTTTTGTCGATGACGGTTCAACGGACAACACTGCTACTGAAGTAAAAAAATTCGCTCAAAAAAATACCGCAATAAAGCTTGTCTGTTTTAACCGAAACTTTGGCCACCAGATGGCGTTGTCGTGCGGGTATGAACTCGCAAAAGGTGACTGCGTTGTCAGCATGGACTCTGACCTTCAAGATCCTCCGGAAATCATTCCTAAGCTTATTGAAAAGTGGCAAAAAGGAAACAAAGTCGTATATGCAAAGAGGGAAAAAAGAGAGGTTGACGGAGTCTTTAAACGTATCACTGCACAATGGTTTTACACGTTGATTAATTTTTTATCCGATATTCCTATTCCAAGAGATGTAGGAGACTTTCGTCTGCTTGATCGCGAGGTTGTGGACTTTCTCAACCATCTTTCAGAGCGATCACGATTTTTTCGCGGTCTTGTTGCCTGGGGAAGTCATCCTGCAGCATTTGTTCTGTACAAAAGGGAGAAACGCTTCGCCGGTGAGACTCATTACACTGTCTCAAAGATGATGAATTTTGCTCTTGATGGGATTGCTTCCTTCTCAACAAAACCCCTACGGCTCGCCTCTATTCTTGGATTCGTCTCTGCAACAATTGGATTTCTTGGAATCATCTATGCGATTCTCGGAAGGATCTTTCTTCCTACGTACTGGGTAACCGGGTGGACCGGTCTTTTTGTTGGAATCATGTTTTTGGGGGGCGTGCAGTTGTTTGCGATCGGGATCATCGGCGAGTACATCGGTCGTGTTTATATGGAGGTGCAGAAACGTCCTCAATATCTTGTTAAGGAAACGGTTAATGTATGAAAACCCTCGGGCTTATCCTTCTCTCAATCGGCGTCGCGCTTATTCTATTTATCATCTACTCATTTTTCAGAGAAAGAAACAAACTCGTCTCTCCCGTTCCAGAGGATAAGGGAGTAAAGGTAATTTTTGTTACGCCAACGAAGTGAGTTATCTATCTGTAATAAGAAGTACGCTATAGTTTTCTTCAACGATTGCCCTCCACCCTTCTTTTTTTAACGTCTCAGAAAGATTTGCTTCATCATAGCGACTCAATGGAAAGAAGTAGTTTATGATCCAATTTTTTTTCTGTTTTGTATAAAGAATGGCGCACGCTATTTTGTAAGTCTTAAACTCTCTTTTTCGAAAAGCTTGGTCTTCAAGAATTTTATAATAGTTTTCTAAATAACTCTGTCCAAAATTTTTCCAACTCGGCATTCTTCCATCAATATACACCGGTTGTTCGGGAAGTCTCCATATCAAATATCCTCCAAAATCATATGCGTTGAATATATTGCCTTTGCAAGGATGAAGCCTCAGATATGCAACCGCCTTCTTTGGATAAGAAGCCTCCGGATCTCTCTGCAAGCTATATAAACTATATATTATTCCATATAGGATGACAGAGGTCCCCAAAAAAATTAATAGATACCAAGTAAAGCGCCTCGTTCCTGTTAGCAGTGGAGGGATTGACCGTTTAAACTTCCTAAACCACATCTCTAAATATCTCAGTGAGGAAACGATAAAGAAGGGTAGGTATCGTGTACTTGCAACACTTAAGATAAGAAGAGCTCCTGGCAAAGACGCTATTCTATGGAGCCGATTTTTATTTTTATAGACAGTTAAGAATAATGCACTAAATAATGCAATATAAAATATGCCATACGAGCCGAAAAAGAGGGGCAACCACTCGAGTATGCGAACATGTAACTTTGTGTCAAATAGAGTTCTTCCTATCTCTCTGTAAAGATTCAATCCGTAAGGGTTGATGAGAGTAGCAAAAAAAGTGGCAATAACTACGGGTAGCGAGATCTTCGTTTTAGAGACCAAGATATAGCTTCCTAAAATCGCTAGTCCAAGCACAAATCCTCCATGAAGATTAGCCCAGATAAGGAAAAATATCGGAAGAATAAATGCTCTATATTTATTTTTCTTTTCTAGTATTCTCTCGAGTAGTACAAAAAAGAACAGCGACCAGATAACCGGTCTTATCCCGGCATAAGGAAGAACTGCCAACGTAGCTAAGAAAATCAGAAACCAACTGCTTGATCTTGATGCAAGAAGAATTGTGCCGCTCCATAGCAGTCCAAAAAAAACCGCCAGTAAGGCGTACCCGCCAAAGCCATATATCGTCGAGATTATTACATCGTTGAGCCATTCGTGGTTTATCCAAACAAAGTTTTTCGCGGTATACGTAAAAATGTCATTATGGGGGATACCATGCGTAGTTATATATTCTCCGCTTCTGAGATGCCAACCAAAATCAGTATCGAGTCTAAAAAAAGAGATTGCAGAAAATAGTATTAAAAGAGCAAGAAAGATCAAAAAACTGTTTTTATTTTTCATTAACTTTGTTTGGTATAGTTAAATCTGTGAGCGCCGCTAAACTTTTCTTTTTTTCAATAACTAGTTCATTTTTGATCATTTTATTGCTCTTCTCTGGCAATGCAACATATGGAGGCAGCGATTTCTTAAGCTATTATACAGGAGCCTTACTGATAAAAAACGGCCAGGGAAAAAATCTATATACTATCGATGTACAAAAATCGTATCAGCAGAAAATCGTTCAACTTCAACGCATAAAACTTCTTCCTTTTAAATCTCTTCCTTTTGCTGCAGCTTTATTTCTCCCGTTTGCTTATTTTCCGTATCTTCAAAGCTATATGATTTTTGCGATTCTGAATTTTATACTTCTCCTTTTTTTTATTCGGCTGGCGCAAAAAGTATTTATTCAATTAAAAAACACAGTAGTACTAGGTTTGCTTACTTTTGGTTATTTGCCTAATATCCATACACTACTTATCGGCCAAACCTCACTCATTCTCTCTCTCGTATTTCTGTTTATATATATCACGTTGAAATATAAGAACTCCTTTTTGGTCGGCCTCCTTTGCGGCCTTATTCTTTTTAAAGTACAGTATCTGATACTTTTGCCTTTTCTATTTTTCCTCGTTCACGATAAACGCTCATACATTGCAGGCGTTTTGGTATCAATGTCCTTCCTTGTACTGTTCAGCGTCTATCTGGTCGGCTGGCATGAGTTTGCTAGATACCCTGCATTTGTTTTAAAAACGGAGCAACCAGAATATGGAAATGTCTACTGGCATCCTTTCACATTATATGCAATGATCCGCTCTATCCCTTTTTTTTCACTGATTGGTAATTTTTACCTGCTGTGCATAAATACTCTGTTTTATATAAGTACACTCGTATTTTTTGCAATAAAGAGCAGAGGCAAAAATCTAGAGATACCATTCGTCTTTGCGATCTGTATGACGATTCTCTTTTCTATCCATGCTCTTGCACATGATCTGGCCATATTAATGACCCCTATTCTTATCCTCCTAAATGAAGCGTGCAGTCTAGCAGGGAGACAACGGACAACAACTCTATTTTTGGCGACGATTTTATACTCATTAATGTTCTTCTTAATAACTCCGGGCATTCTTCAGATCCATTTTAACTTTGCGCCTCTTGTTTTGCTCGGTATTGGGTTGTATTTAATGAAGACAAACTTTATCGTGTCTTCAAAATGAGCTGGATCTCCGATATGATTATGGAATTTCAAATTTAAACAGTTTATTGTTTCCTCCCAAGAAGAGAAAGTTGATAATCTGCAGGATCAGAAAAGCGCTTAAGAATAGCACAAACCCGATAATCGCAAATTTCAATGTACTCTGAGCTTTCTTGACTCTTTCTGGATTCCCCCCGGAGGTAAGGTAGGTAAACGCGCCGACAACGAACATAATAAAAAGCACGAGTACTATCAGAGACGACGCGACAAAGATGATATTTCCGGCTACAGCTTCAAGACATTTCAGGGTTGGGACTCCGTCAATAACACAGTTAATGTCTTGACCGGTTAATGACCTCCATGGAGAAAGCATGTATTACGGAGCCTGCAACAGTGCGGGCACTGTAAATTTGCAGGTCAGCCCAAAGCAAAGCCTTTGTTGAAATACTACTTGTTCAAGCGTAGCAACGATCGCAACCACCACCACGACAAGAATCACTCCGGTTATTGCAGCAATGATCTTATCACGGGCCTTCTCAACGTTTTCTTTATTTCCTCCGGATGTCACCCATGCAAATGCTCCAAGAAGGAGAAAAATCAGTGCCGCAACTCCTGCAAGAGCAAAAAATCCACGGATCAAAAACGTCAAAATATCACCAAACGTCGGAATCGCGAATCCCAGCGCGGTCTGATTTACCTGCACATCTCCTGGTGGAGGAGCCGCGAATGCAGGGACTCCAAAAAGAAGAGAAGAAACAGAAAGACCAAGTTTTTTAAGCAACTTCATATATCTCTAATCTTAGATCTCTCCTATTTCCTTGTCAAGGGCTATTTATAACGATTCTTCTTGTTCTTTTAATTTTTTTGCGAACTCTTTTAGGTCTTCCTTAAATAATGTGATCGTGTTTCTCCTCCGTGGTTCACCCTCTTTGACAAAGAGGGACTCTGTCACACGTAGGTACTTTGTCCCGTTTGTCGCCTCTTTTATATCAAAAAAGAATGTTCGCTTTCCAAATTTTAGCGTGTACTGTTTTTGTTTTTGCTCCTCTACCATATATATCACCTCCCTCCTCGCCCCTAACGTAGCTCCGGATGGAGCGAAGTGGGGTCATTCTTCTTTTGCCCGATACTGCAGGGCTTCTGCAACATAGCCAGCGTTTATCGACTGCCTGTGTTCGAGGTCCGCAATCGTCTGTGCAATTTTTATGATCTTAAAATATGATCGTGCTGAAAGAGAAAGTCGAGTAATCGCTGTCTTAAGAAGCTGAGTTGCTTCGTCTTCCAGATTGCAGTATTGTTTTATCGCGTTTGTTTTCATCTCCGCGTTTGTTTTAATACTACTTTTTGCGAATCGTTTTGTTTGGAATTGTCGGGCTGCAATAACTCTATTTTTGACCGTAATACTTGACTCCGAGCCGATATCTTGAATGAGCTTTTCTTCCTCGACTGGAGGGACATCAACGTGTAGATCAATCCTGTCGAGAATCGGACCGGAAAGACGTTTTTTATACTTTAAGATGTTCCCCGGCATACAGCGACACTGTTTTTTGGGATGCCCAAGATACCCGCACGGACAGGGATTTGAGGCTGCAACCAGAAGAAATCGTGCAGGAAATGTCAGGCTTCCTGCAACGCGGGAGATCGTAACAGTCCCGTCCTCGAGCGGCTGACGCAGCGCCTCTAGAGTCGAGCGAGGAAACTCCGCAAACTCATCGAGAAAAAGCACCCCACGATGCGCGAGAGAGATCTCTCCTGGCCGAGGATGGGTTCCTCCGCCGACCAGTCCCATCCGAGAGGTCGTATGATGAGGAGAACGAAACGGTCGCTGGTGGATACGTGTTGTGACCCCAGTTAATCCAGCAGTTGAGTAGATCTTTGTAACCTCCAAAACCTCATCACTGGTCATCGATGGAAGAATTGAAGGAAAAGCTCGAGAGAGCATGGTTTTTCCTGCGCCGGGGACTCCTTTGAGATGAATATTGTGTCCTCCTGCTGCAGCGATCTCGAGCGCACGCTTGGCCTGCTCTTGGCCTTTAATATCGGCGAAATCAAACTCAAAAACCTCTTCTACATCTTCCTCTTTTATCTTCTTTTTGTATCGCGATAACATTTTTTCTCCGTTGAGGTGTAACACCAACTCACCGAGATTTTGTACGGGATAGATCTGAACCCCCCCTATTAACACTGCCTCTTCTACATTTTCCAAAGGAACAAATATCTCTGTGTACTTTTTCTCTTTTGCCATAAGCGCAATCGAGATTACCCCTGGGACTCTTCGAACCAACCCCTCAAGGGAAAGCTCTCCAATAAATACTCTTTTATAAAGACTTTGCTGTTCGATCATTCCAGAGGCAGCCAGAATCCCGATCGCGATGGGAAGATCAAAAGCAGACCCTTCTTTAGGAATGTCCGCAGGAGCAAGATTCACGGTGATCCGGGAGTCCGGCATCTCAAACGAGGTGTTAACGATTGCCGCTTTCACTCGTTCTTTTGCCTCATCGACTGCTTTATCTGGAAGACCAACGATGGTAAGGGTGGGGAGCCCGCGGCTTGAGACGTCTACCTCAACCTCGATCGGTACTCCATCAAGGCCGATCGTCGTTCCAGACAGAACTTTTGCCAACATGAGGCGGATTCTAGAGAACGCAGCTTAGAATGTCTACGGACTATAAACGACAGAGTGTCAGAGAATGCGCAGTGTTTTGGGAAATTTTGTGAGAATCTCCACTCCTTTTTCTTTCACAAGAATCGTGTCTTCAATACGCATCCCAAATCTTCCATTGATATAGATTCCCGGCTCAATAGTAAAAACTTGATTTACGGCAACTTTCTCACCGGAACGCAGTGAGACCAACGGGCGCTCATGCACCTCGAGCCCTACTCCATGTCCTGTTGAGTGGGAGTAATTGGGAAATCCTTCTTTGATAAGAAGCTCTCTGCAAAACGCGTCGAGTTCTCGTAATTGTTTTATTTTTTGTACTCGACGGATAGTTTTCTGCTGAATTTTTTTTAATGTTTCATACGCTTTCATTAACGGGTCGCTTGGTTTTCCAATGAAAAACATTCTCGTTGTATCCGAACAATAGTCTTCAACTTTTGTGCCGTAATCGATAAGAAGAATCGATCCTTTCTTAACCTTTCCGTTTCCTCTTCTTGTATCATAATGGGGAATCGCTGCATTTTCATTAACAGCAACTATCGGATGAAACGAAATATCATATCCGTTTTTCTTCAACCAAAACTCAATTTTGACCGCGATCTCTTTTTCAGTTTGTCCAGCTTTGATTGTCTTGACGACCTCTTCAAGACAACGATCGGCAACACTGCAGGCTTCTCGAATTTTGGCCATCTCCTCTTTTTCCTTCAACGACCGAAGTTTTACGATAATTTTTTGTAAAGGGAAGAGCGTTAGTTTATTGAGGTTTTTTGCGAGAGACTTATACTCAATATATTTCAGGTCTTCTTCCTCAAATCCGAGGCGTTTTATTTTTTCCTCTTGAACGATTTCCTGCAAATGTTTGATTAATCTTTTCTCCGGGGTCAGAATTTTTGGAATAAAGTTTATGGATTTTGATTGTGCGCTCAAATAACGCCCGTCACTGAAAAGATATGTGTTTTCTTTTGTTATGAGAATAAATCCCTCCCTCTCCTCTGGCACAAGCGTCTTAAATCCGATGAGGTAAAAAATATTGTAAAAGTTTGAAACAAGAAGACCGTCAAGGTTTTTTTCGCCGAGATATTTTCTTACTTTATTTAAACGAGAATCACTCATTACTTTTCAATCAATTAAATCTTGCAATTGCGTACGAGTGAATAGGGGCCGCACATTAAGTCCTTCTTTTGCTAATTGTTCAGCTGTATTCTCTTCTCTAAGGAGAACGCACACAACCGTACCAACGACTCCACCTGCTTTACGAAGAACGCGAACACTACGAAGAGTTTGTCGACCCGTGGTTATCACGTCTTCTATCAAAACGGCTCGTAATCCCTTTACAGGCCCTCCTTCGATGAGCTCACTCATTCCGTGCTGTTTAAGCTTTTTTCGGATTATTCTTATGGGTAAGCTTTTTCTTAATCCTATTCCTACAGTCCACGGGTCTGCACCGAGTTCAATCCCTGCGAGAACTTCTGTTCCTTCGGGAATAAGCTCCGACATCTGTTCGATTGTTGCCGCAAGCAGATCATTATCTCCTAAAAGGTTAAGGAGTTTAAAATATTCCGTCGAGGACTGTCCTGCGCTCAGCGTAACCGCGGCCTCTTCATGAGTTGTATAATATATTTGTTCTCCTAATTTCTCTCTATTCATTGTTTAGCTCTTGCCAATCATAACAGTCTCATTTCTAAATCTCAAGGTATAATGAAAGTATGCTTACTACAGCTATTGTTGCTTTTAGAGAGTTTTTGGAGGTGTTTCTCATTGTTGGCGTTTTTCTGGGAATCTCTAAAAAACTTAAATTAAAGAGAGAGAAAGAAATTCTCCTCGCGAGCGCCATCGGATTATTTCTTGCACTTCTTTTACCGATCATTACTTTTTCACTCGGCGACAAAGCACGAATCATTCTTACCGAACGAAACGCCGACCTTCTCGGAGGCTATCTCTCTGTTTTTTCAGGGTTTTTTCTTGCCTATGTAATCTTTTCTCTTCACAATTTTTTTAGAACTCGTCGGTCGCGATCTATTCTCAAGACTCACGAGAGCATACAAAACAACGTATTTGATCTCTCTGTCTTTGCGACAATTGTGTTCTTAATAGTACGTGAAGGGTTTGAGGTTGCTCTCTTTACCGCAACCACTTCTCTCTTTTCTCAGTTTCTCCAGAATTTTCTTGGACTTTTCATTGGATTCGCCCTTTCATTTGCCATAGGAGCGCTTTCCTTTTTTACCTATATCCGTTTTACTGTCGGAAATATCTTTCGTATCACTGAGTTTGCAATTGTACTTTTAGGAGCTACATTTGTGAAAAATGGCATCACTGTGCTCTCTGAGCTACTCTTGAAAATTGACCTTGGAAAGATCGCTCCTCTTTACATGTCATTTCTCCCAGGAAGAGAAACAATCGTAGGACATTTCATCTTCTCAACGATCGGAATGGAACAGGAATTTAGCATTGCAAAACTTCTTTTAATGGTTCTGTATTTTGATCTCATATATCTCATATTTTTCAGAAAAAGAACTCATCCAAACGTGAATGCGTAGATTTTTGTTCCGGTTGTCTTAAACTCCAGTCTCAAAACATGATCGCCAGGATTCCCCTTCAGATCAATCAGGTTATACAGCCGGGATTGATCAACGGTTACAACTGCGTTTTGAACATCTTTCCCTGCATTTGTTTTATCAACCGATTTTCCGTCAAGATAGACGCGGATGACGTCATCTGTTATTTTAGGGGTAATAACTAAAAAAACTTTATTTGCATAGAAATGAAACTCAAGAGATGAGAAATCTGAGGTTTCTGCGTACTCATCCTGCAGATTCCACTGCCCGCCGTAAGCAAAATAATGAAGTAGTGGATTCTCTTTTGTGTACCGTTCTCTGCGCAAGAGACCGGTATAGGTTTCTGGTGTAAGACGCGCCTTTGGCGTCTGATCTTCAACATTGATTAGAGAGGTGTCAACTTTTTTTCCCGCTTCCTGAAGAAGTTGTTTGATCGCCATCTCTGTCTCGTCGTACTCACCCTCACCAAAATGCGTTCGACGGATATTGCCGTCCGCATCGATGAGGTACTCTGCCGGCCAGAACTGGTTATTGTAGGCATTCCATGTCGCGTAATTATTGTCCTGGGGGACCGGATAATGAATCCCGTACTGTTTGATTGCCCCCTCTACGTTTTCTGTTTGTTTCTCAAACTCAAACTCCGGCGTGTGGACCCCGATCACCACAAACCCCTGGTCCTTGTATTTGTCATACCAGCTTGTCACATGGGGTAATGTTCGGATACAGTTGATGCAGGTATAGGTCCAAAAATCAACGAGAACGACCTTGCCTTTGAGATCGGCGAGGGTCAGTGGTTTATCGGTATTGAGCCATTTTGTGATGCCGACAAATTCTGGCGCTTTTCCCAAGTTGGGTAGATTGACAGTTGGAGTTTGTTGATTAACCGTACTCGGTTGATTTTTTTTGTTTTTTAAAAGATCAAGCTGTTTTCTCACTGCCGGACTCGATTCCAAACCTATGAGGAAGTTCTGATAGGAGGGAAATCTATCAAGGAGCTTTGCTTGAAGAACTTTATCATAATTTGTGTATATCGCAATAGCTGCCAGAATCATAACAATCCCAAATGCCTGTTGAATACGGCCCGTATATTTTGAAAGAACTCTGCTTCTGGTAAAAAGCCAGTTTCCGGCCAGAGCAAACAAAAAGAGCGGTATACCCACTCCTAATACATAGACTACCGTTATTAAAACAGTCTCAGTATTTACTGCGCGGGTTGCGGCAAGTGTAGCGATTGTTGCCAAAATAGGCCCTGTACAAGGTGTCCAAACAATTCCCAGTGCAAATCCGGTAATATATCCTCCAGAAAACCCGTCTTTGTTCTTTATAAAACGCTTGCCAAAAGAACCACTAAACCGACTTACATATCCCTCAAGAACCTGACTTAACGCAGGAACAACAAGAACCAAGCCCAAAAAACCAATAACAACGACAGCAAATAGCCTTAAAATATTTGGATCAAACGGAAAAATTTTTACAATGTAGGAGATCGTTAGAGTCAATAGAGTAAAGCTCGTCATAATCCCAAGGACGATTCCAAACGGCTTCTGTTTCCCTCCGGTTGCGGTCGAGGAAAGAATAATAGGAAGGAGCGGCCAGACACACGGCGCAAAAATGGTTATCAACCCAGAGATAAACGCAAACACTAATAGTACATACATATCTTAGATATTACTGCGCAAACTTATTAATCGTGTCTATCGTTGTCTGTTTGTCCCAGGACTCCCTGTCTGGCCCAAAAACTATCTTCCCGTTTTTGAGAATGAACTTCGTGTGTTGACCCAGTACACCAAACTCTTGGGCAAGTTTTTTCTCGTCCTCATCCGTATCGCTATCTTGCCAGTTTACTCGAAACCCAATAACTTTATCCGTGGTTAGACTATCAAAACCTGCCTTTAAATCTGGTTCCTCTGCGCGACAGATCGGACACCAGTTTGCAAAAAAATCAAGGAAGACGACTTTTCCTGATTTGATCGCTTCATCATACTCGGTTTTACTGAACACTTTGTACGGTGCTGATTTCCCTGCCAATACTTGGCCTGAGACTTCACCATGAGAAGCGTTCTGCGATCTCTCTTGAACCTCTTGCTGAGGACTCCCAGTATCTACCTTATTGTTTTTTGTTTGGCTCTTAAATAGCACAAGTCCTAGGCCCAAAACTACTCCTACGACGACTATTCCGACAACAACGTTACTATTTTTTGGCATATTGTTCACCTTCTTTCTTTTCTAATGTGTAACCTTGCTATAAATGAGTCCTATTATTTTCCCAAGAATCATTGCTGCCAGTGCAATCACCAGCCACGGATCAAGAATGTGTGAGGCGCTTTGTACAATGACGCCAATCACCAGTACTGCGGTCCCTGCTAGATATGCCGCGCGCGCGCTGATATGCCGATGGAGGCGCTCCCTCTCATCTGCTACTTTTTCTTTCCAGACAAATACTACAAACGCAATAAACAGTACCCCCAGTCCGATCATCATCGTTATCTGGACTGGTTGAGGCATCCCCAGATCAAACGGATTCAAAAGAAAAAGAAGCAGTAGAATCAATATAACCGATACTATGATTTCTGCAATGATGCTATTTTTCATAATGCCATTCAAAAACTTCCTCAACGCTCCGCTTAAAATAGTGTGCAATTTTTATCCCTAAAAGGACCGACGGAGTATAGTTGCCTTTCTCGATTGCGATGATCGTTTGTCTTGTCACACCGATTTTTGCCGCAAGGTCTTCTTGGGTAATGTTGCTGTTTTTTCGCAGTTGTTGAACACAGTTTGAGACATATTCTCTCATTCTTTTTTTATTGTAGTGAATAGTTTCTTATATGTCAAGTCTACTTTACATTTTAGTTTCGCTTGATCCTGATTTTTTCCTTCGCTATGCTTGTAGATAGAATGATCTGGATAAAAATTTTGCGCCCGCTGTTCTTTGTCGGAATCGCCCTTGGAACTGTCATTTTTATTTTTTATTATTTCACCACACTCTCCAGTGCCCGGCCCACAAAAGCAAATTTGATTATCGATACAAAAAAAGTTATCGGAAAGCTTCCGACCAACTGGCGTGCATTTGCTCAAGGTGGTGAGGAACTCGGCACACCAATGCTTCATTCTGTCTTGTCCCAGATCTCCGAACTCACGCCATCCTATATTCGCATCGACCACATCTACGATGGCTACTCTGTTGTCGGGCGTGGTAGTGATGGCAGACTTCAGTTCAACTGGAGCAGACTCGACCAGACAGTCTGCGATATCTATGTCACCGGCGCCAGACCGTTTTTTTCACTTTCTTATATGCCCAGCGCGATCTCCACTGACGGCTCCCCAATCTCACAGCCCTCAAACTGGAATGAGTGGGCACTCGTGGTACAAAAGACCATCGAACGCTACAGCGGAAGGGATACAGTTCTCTGCAATGGTACGATAAGCGGATCAAAACTCATCGACACATATTATGAGGTCTGGAATGAGCCGGACCTTGAGGCATTTGGTAAATGGAGCGTCTATGGGGAAAAAAGTTACCTTACACTCTACTACTACTCGGCAATCGGCGCATCCCAAGCACAAAGTATCAACCGGTTTAAGATCGGTGGGCCGGCGACTACAGGACCCTACAAAAACTGGTTTCAAGGATTTATCGCATATGTCTCATCGCATAATCTCCCGGTTGATTTTCTCTCATGGCATCACTATACGAAAAATCCCGACGATTATCTAACCGATGTCTTAAATCTCAATGACTGGCTTTCTGATCCTCAATATACTCAGTACAAAGGCCTCCCGCGCATCATCAGTGAGTGGGGGTACGATTCCGCATATAATCCTATCGCCGATACCAATGTGGGAGCAGCTCATATCATTATGTCTCTGCGTAATCTGATTGATCAGAATGTTGCGTTGGCGTTTGCATTTGAGCTCAAAGACGGGCCCTCTCCCAGCTGGGGTATTCTTACAAATCAAGGGGCGAAAAAACCCCGCTACTTTGCTCTGCAATTTCTTAATCAGATGAGGTATTTCCGCCTGAAAGTTGATGGCGAGGGAACGTATGTCCGTGCAATAGCCAGCGCTGCTCCGGGCATAATCAACATAGTACTGGTAAACTATGACCCCTCAAACGAAAATACCGAACTCGTACCGGTTTTATTTAATAATCTCGACAATGGAAACTACACGCTTACCATTCACTATCTTGAGGGGCAAAACGTCTCTGTCCCAAACATCACACCGGTCGCCGGAAAATTCAGACGAGATATTCTCATGAACGCAAATATGGTAATCGCGCTGGAACTGACGAAACAATAAAGAGAGTATAATAATTTCTTGATGAAACTTCCAAAAGAACTTACCACTGTTACACCATTTTCAAAGGCGCTCGCGGTTATTCTCTTTATAACGCTGCCCTTTTTCGGATTTTATCTGGGTCTTCTATACCAAAAGTCACTCACCGTACCCTCGGGTCGAGCATGTACGCTGGAATCAAAAATCTGTCCTGATGGTTCAACCGTTGGAAGAACCGGTCCCAATTGCGAGTTTGCGCAATGCCCAACAGTTGCAAAACCGGCTGATAATAGTTGTACTGAAAATAGAGACTGTCCGTCGGGATTCTCCTGCATTCCAGACTGTGGTCCTCCCGTTGCACGAATTGACGAACCAACGCCTATCTCTCACTGTAAACCAGAAGGCTTTCAGAGAAACTGCCCAATCTGCCTTTCTTATTCAACGCGAATCTCTACCCCCCGCGGAAGCAAAATTGTGACCCTTATCAGATTAGGAGATATCGTCTGGAGTATTGACAGAAACGGCAAAAGAGTCGAGGAGTCGGTCATAAAAATCAGCAATACCGTAGTCTCCTCATCACACAAGATGGTTCATTTGGTTTTAGCTGACGGACGCGAGCTTTTTGTCTCTCCTGGTCACCCGACAGTTGATGGCCGTACAGTTGATCAATTAACGGTGGATCAGATATACGATGGCTCAAAAATTACCAGCACAAAACTTGTCCCATACTCTGGTACTCGAACCTACGATATTCTTCCTGCTGGTGAGACGGGCTACTACTGGGCTGACGGAGTGCTTATCGGTTCCACCTTAAAGTAGTCTATTTGAAACCAAACAACCCTTTTACAAACCTCAAGATCTGGGAGGCTATATTCTCGCTCGTTTGAGGAGTAGGCTGTAGCTTTATTTGAGTTGGCGACAATCGAGAAGTTGCTATCATAACAGGATCAACCGCACCTTTTTGCTTTAAATACTCTGTGGGGTTTTCCCATCTTACATTTAAAACTGTCAAACTTGATTCATGTCCATGAAAATACAGATCGTCTCCTTTATAAATACCAAAGTGGAGGTGCTTTCGTTCTCCCGATGTCTCGGAGCTGAACTCGTCCCCCAGATACGTTAATCTCTGTCCAGCTGAAACCGTATCTCCTACCTTGAAAGACGGGTCTTTATTAATCTTAACGTGCCCGTATAACGCTATATGGTTTTCTCCAGTCAAACGTACTAACATAACGCCACCGTAGCCCTTGAGAGAGCCAATATACACAATCGTTCCCGCTGAAACAGCATAGACAGGAACGTCCTTATTTTTTTCTTCCGGAAACGTCTCAAGATCAACTCCTGCATGATATCCGTAAAATCGGTTGAATGGAAACAGCTCCTCTTTCCCTTTATAAAACGCGTCATCCACAAGTGTCCCAAAATTTTTTACGGTAATCCGCTGGCCATAATTACCCATTGGATAGACCCAGTGCTCAACGGCAGCAGCCTGCGATGCCCAGAAAACAGGCATGAAGAGGATGAGAGAGAAGAAAACAATTTTGATTTTCATATACTTTAATTATATTCTATTGTATAGTAAACTTAACATTTGTGAGAGGAGGTGATCAAATGAATGAGAAGATGAAACAGAAAATGATGGTGTGGGTGGTAATTTCGTTGGTCGTTGGAGCGGCAGTAGGCTATCTTGGCGCCCGGATGAAATACCGTCCACAGATAGATAAACTTACACAGATGGTCAAGGATGCAGATAAAAAACTTGCGAATGAGAAGATGATGGTACAAGGAACAGGGTATGTTATGAAAGGCGGCAAAATGATGGTGGAGGTTGGTGGAAAAATGGCTGCGATGACCAAAGACGTAATGCTTACAAATGGAGAAGTAGTGATGGTCGATGGAACAATCATCAAACCTGACGGTACAAAAATGCAGCTGAAGGAAGGACAAAGTATCTGGTCAGATGGGACCATGATGGAGGGTGGAAAGATGATGGAGGAGAAGATGATGAAATAGACATGAGGATTCTTATTCGTTGGATCCGCTTTATTGTTTTGTTCTCAAGTCTTTGTATCGCAGTTTCCGTGTATTTTTTATGGGCTAGAAGCCTCTCCGGCCCACTGCTGCTGATCCGCTTGACCCAGACCTATGCCCTTCTGGCATTAAGCTATCTCTATTTCGCACTTCTTGCGACACCGTTATATCTTGTTTTTCCTCGATTTCCTTTTCAAGCTCTTTACCTGAAAGCCCGCCGAGCGCTTGGTGTCTCTGCATTTTTGTTTGCCGCGCTCCATGGAACGATCGCTCTATTTGGCCTTCTTGGTGGTCCGCTGAAGCTCATTTTTCTCAATAGCAATTACCTTATTCCTGTCATCTTTGGTCAGATAGCCCTTCTTATTTTGTTTATTATGGCGATAGTCTCGTTTGATTACGCGGTATATAAACTCGGGAAAAAATGGAAGCTAATCCATCGTTTTGTATATCTTGCGGGATTGCTTATCCTGCTTCATTTTTTGATGATAGGATCTCATTTTGAACGGCCGACGCTGATCTTTCTTATCTACACAAACGCGATAACGATCCTGTTGACCCTGGAGGCAATCCGTTTTAATCGATTTATTAAAGAAAAATTTTCTCGCGCGACTCGGTTCTTCTTTTTATTTCTTACTTTTTCGATCTTTCTTCTTTATATCTCATATGTATATATCCCTCTTCCATTTCTCCCAAGATTAAACATTCACGCGCACTAATTATGTACAATAGGAGCTCATGAAAGGTTTTTTTGTCCTTTTTATCATCTTCTTGTTTCTTCCACCGTATGTTCGTGCCCATACGCTTGAGACCGATGGGACGATTGGCGCTGTGCTTCATGTTGAGCCGCAAGACGAACCGGTCGTTGGTCAAAAAGCGACAGTATTTCTTGACGTTAAAGATACCGCAAACAAGCTTTTGCTCTCAACGTGTGACTGTCGAGTAAAAATCACATATAAAAACAGCGTGATTTTTTCTCTCGCTCTTTTCCCAAAAGACCCGAAAACTACGAGTCTTACATTCCCTTTTATATTTCCTGAAGATGGCAGGTATGTTGTTCAACTGGCCGGAAAACCAAAACTCGACGGGACGTTTCAGCCATTTACGCTCTCGTATGAGGTCCAGACCGCAAAAGAAGTGCCTCCGACAAACTCATTGTGGAAGAGCTCCACAACAATTCACATTATTCATGCGGGGGCTATCGTAGCGATCTTTCTCGGGTTTCTTATCTACTATCTTCTCGTCGAGAAGAAAAAGAAAAAGTAAAGGGGTAATCTAAGACTCACTTTTTAACAGGAAGAGATAGGGTGGGCTTATTCATTTCTTCAATTTTTTTCAGTTGTTGCTGATTGCCCATATTAATTTGTTGTTTAAGCTGAAAAAGGCCCTCTGAAACCATATTTTTAATATGAAGTTGTTGTCGGTAGAGATAATACTCGCCTGCGGCCAGGATGAGAATCGAGATAAGAATAAAGAGCATTATTTTTTTTGTATGACGGCGGAGATGATGATGAGTCACAGACTCGTCCATACTTAGATCATACCACGAACATCCTCCCAAATGTCAAGAGCCTAATTACATGGGAGGGTTTGAACAGGAAAAATTCTGGATGGTTTAACGGTGGGAGCAGTTTTAATGGTAAAAGAATATTTACGGATTTAGCTTGTCACAAGGGTCTTAAATTAATCTCTTGTTGCGGAAGGCGTGGCTAGGGTTCTTTTTAAAGCCTGCTTTAATTGTTTTCTCCCGAAACCACTCTTAAGAAACTTTTCTCGTGCTTTTGCATCCGGCTCATTAAAAAACATTTCCGAGTGGATCAATTTAAATGGTCTTCTTAGTCTTGTTGAAGTAACTAGTCCTTTTGTATGTTTAAGAAGTCTTTCCTTGAGATTATTTGTAAAACCAGTATAAAGTTTATTGTCTTTTAAACTCAAAAGGGTATAAACAAAGTAGTATTTATTATTAAAAGCGTCTGACGCTTTTTGCATGAAGGTATATAGAAAAAGTATACGGTGTCGAGTCTAACTCGACTACCTCGTCTGACTGTAGCTCCATTGGTGAAACCGAGTCAGACTCGGTGGAGGTGGCCGGAGTTGAACCGGCGTCTAAGAAAACACGCTTTAAAAACGTTTCGTTAGAGATAGATTATTTTTCTCTACCGTGCTTGATAAGTAAATAGTCAAACTTCATCAAACCTGCCGATTAAAAAGCTTCGAGACTTTAGCTAATCGAGAATTCAAAAGCCTCTAGCCTTGATTGGTTTTCCCTTTTTAGGTTTAATCAAGGGAAACCTAAAAAGAGTGCTCGCTTACAAATTATGCAAAAGCAAATCTGTAGGCAGGAGCGTATGCAGCTTGATTATCTGCATGTATGTTTTGCATATAACGCATAGCTTGCGCTCTAACCGTTTAGAAAGGTGCGATTCCTCATCGATTCCCTGCACCCCCAGATTTTAAATGTTCTGTTTCAACTCGCGTTGCGCTTGTCGCTCAATCTCTTTCTTCTTCTCTAATTTTCGTTTCTCTACATCTCGCCGTCCCCTCACAAGAGCGATTTCTAGCTTTAAAAGATCACCTTTATTATAGCATGAAACCGGTACCAAGGTCAAGCCGCCGGAGCCGTGTAGCTTGGTCTGGATGCGTATGATCTCCTTCTTGTGCAGGAGGAGCTTGCGGCTGTGCTTTGGATCGTAATCGTCTTGCTTGGCAAAACGATACCTCGGTAGCTCTGCGTTGACAAGATACGCCTCATCGCCGATCAGCCTCACATATGCGCCCTCCAGCCTTAAACCGCCTGCGCGTATCACCTTGACCTCTGGGCCAGAAAGAACCAATCCAGCTTCAAATCGCTCGATCTCCTGATACTCCCTGCTGAATTTCCGATTAATGATTTTCATGAAGATAGTCTAGCAGAAATAGGCAAAAAACGCTCTAAAACGCTCCCTTTTGTACAAATAATTTATACAGGTCAATACACGCTTCTATTTAAAGAAGACCGTCCTAACAATCTCTTTTAAAATCCTATAGTTCTTAAACCCAGGTGGCGAGGATTGCGCCCGCGATTGCTAGGGTGACAAGCTGATATCCCATACTTATATAGAACAATGTCATGTTCTTCCA
>Ga0209515_10001469_pt1 | contig 39341 bp, 35 predicted proteins | sample Subgroupgradi54m_FD_187454 | JGI IMG/M metagenome (GOLD analysis project Ga0209515, IMG submission 187454) | Subsurface groundwater microbial communities from S. Glens Falls, New York, USA - GMW60B uncontaminated upgradient, 5.4 m (SPAdes)... ... | reverse complement strand
AGCTTCGTTCGGACGAAACGGTGGACAAGATCTGGCAGATCGTGCACAAGCAGGCGGCGGGATTAAACGACCTTCACGTGAACTACTTTGATGGGGCCGCTTGGAGCACCAAGATGGCGATCCAGCCGGGCGGCAACGTGGGGATCGGGACGGGCAACCCTGTGGATAAATTGCATGTTTTAGGAAACGGGAATGTAAGAGTTCGGCTGACTGGAACCGATTCCACTACTCAGTTTGTTCAATATCCCACCAACGGGGGCGCCTACTGGGATATGGGAACCGTTGGCCAGAATACGTATTTCCGTACGAGCAACGCTTCTGTGCTAGACACAACAGCTATGTTGATCCAATCAAACGGCAACGTGGGGATCGGCACGGATACGCCTGCCGCCGCGCTTCAGGTTACCCGCCGGTCCGGCGGCGACGCGGCGATTCGCATCCACTCCGGCACGCCGGGCGGCTTCCAAGGTAATGCCCGGTTGGAGCTCCGGGGGGAATGGGGCGAGCAAGGGGACAACCAGTATATTGAAGGATTCAACTTGAATTACGATAACCATGGCAATGTCAATTTCGATCAGCTGTATTCGGGAGGCGATATGGTGTTCCGCATGCGGGTCGCTTACACCCCCACCCTCGCGATGACCATCCATCCCGACGGCACCGTCATTGGAAATTTCGTGTCGTCTTCCGACGTGACTCAGAAGACGCAGATCCAGCCGCTCACGGGCGCTTTGGAGCGGGTGACCGCCCTGCGGGGGATCACCTACCGCTGGAAAGACAAAACGCTCAACCAGGGAAAGCAGATCGGTTTCAGCGCCCAGGAGGTGGAGAAGGTTTTCCCCGAGGTGGTCCGGACCTTCCCCGACGGTTTAAAAACGGTTGCCTACGATCACCTGACCGCCGCGCTTGTCGAGGCGGTCAAGGAACAGCAGCGGGAGATTGAAAAGCTGAACGAGCGGGTGCGGGAACTGGAGGAGAGGGCTACTTCTTCCCGATGAGCATCTCGTGGACGAGGGCGAGCAGTTCGTCCACACGGCCCGGCTTCTCGAAGTAGCGGTCGCGGGTTCCTTCAAAGGAGGGGATTTCGGTACCGGCTTGATCCAGAACGTCCGGCTTGGCGGTCAGCAGCAGGATCGGGATCGCCCTCGTGATCGCGTCGGCCCGCAGTTTCTTGAACACCTCGGTGCCGGAGATGTCCGGCAGCACCACATCCAAGATGATCAGCCCCGGCCATTCCCCCTTCGCGCGGGAGAGGGCCTCCGTGCCGGTGCCCACCTCGACCACCTCGTAGCCCTTTGCCTTCAGCGCGTGGGCCAAGCCCGACCGCGCCTCTGCTTCGTCATCCACCAGTAAAATCTTCGGTTTAAATCCAGCCATTTATTGTTCAGCCCATGTTATGCCGAGGGAGAGAATCGAACTCTCATGGGGTTGCCCCCGCGGGATTTTGAGTCCCGTGCGTATGCCAGTTTCGCCACCTCGGCGGTACTCCCACATTGTACGAGTTCGGTAAGGATGCGGGTCAAATTTTCTTGATCTCAATAAGTTTGTAGGATATAGTATACATATGTCTCGTATATGTATCTACAAAAGGTATCCGCCGGAATTCAAAGCGAAAGTAATTTCATTGCGACGGAAGGGCCTTTCTCTCTATGAGCTTCGAGATCTTCTGAAGGTGCGTTTAGCAACTGTTCAGGGATGGGTGAAAAACGTTCCGCTTTCCATTAAGGCAAAGAAGCGGATTCGCCAGCGAGTCCTCGATGGAGGAAAAGTTGCCCGTGCCCGTGCGGCTGTTGTAAATCGACAACGGGTAGAGACTTGGAAACAAGGGATCCAAGAGGAAAATAGAAATGTCATTCACAAAATAGAATGGACTCCGGAATTGGGCAAATTGCTGTGCGGCGTTCTCTATCTATGCGAGGGTTCGAAGTATCCGGTTGGGAGGCAGCTCGGTTTCGGCAATTCCGATCCCCGCATAATAAGAGCCTTTCTCAGATTGCTTCGAGAAAACTTCGTGACCGATGAGCGGAAATTCCGCTGTCAGATTTGGCACAGATGTGACCAGTCGCTTAGAATCCTTACTCGTTACTGGTCCGAGGTTACAAACATACCGGTTGAGCAGTTCTATTCCTCGAAACCGGATGAAAGAACAAGAGGGAAACCAACTCTTCGGAAAGACTATTACGGTGTGTGTTACGTCCAATATCTCAGCACGACGTTGCAATATACGCTGCAAAGCATGGGAGAAATGCTGACGGAAACACATGGGAGAGGAAATGGTGGAGCCGGAGAGGGTCGAACTCTCACATTCGGCATGCCATGCCGACGCGCTCCCGCTACGCTACGGCCCCGCGCGGAAATTAAAACCTGAAGGGGTCTGACCCCTTGGGGTCAGGCCCCGGTTGCGATTAGTCTACTCACCCAGCCCTCGCGTTGTCAATCCTCCCGGCACCTGCTAGACTACTCTTTCCGACGATGCTGGGCCGTCGCAGATTTTCTCCTTTTCGACGGCCCAGGGGAGCCCGCGCGCCGAGCGTAGCGAGGAAAAGCGAGGCCATCAGGCCGAGCGGCAGCACGGCGGGAGGCCGACCCGGAGGCCGTCCAGAAGACGGCCGGAGGGCGCACAAAATATGGGTTACCCTTTCTCTGAGATCGAATCCAAATGGCAGAAGCGCTGGGCGGATGCCGGCGTCTTCCGGGCTGAGCCTAAGCCGGGCGCCAAGAAACATTACCTCTTGGAGATGTTCCCTTATCCCTCCGGCCGGATCCACATGGGCCACGTCCGCAACTACACGATCGGCGACGTGATGGCCCGGTTCCGGGCGGCGCAGGGCTTCCGCGTGCTGCACCCGATGGGTTTCGACGCGTTCGGCCAACCGGCGGAGAACGCCGCGATCAAGCGGGGGGTGGATCCGGCTGCTTGGACGCTCGATTGCGTTCAGCAGATGCGGACGGGACTGCGGCAGCTCGGCTTCTCCTACGATTGGGACCGGGAGGTGGTCACCTGCCAGCCGGAGTATTACCGCTGGAACCAGTGGATCTTCCTCAAGATGCTGGAGAAAGGACTGGCCTACCGGGCCCAGTCGCCGGTCAACTGGTGCCCGAGCTGCCAAACCACGCTGGCCAACGAAGAGGTGGTGCAGGGCGGCTGCTGGCGCTGCTCGACGCCGGTGGAGCCTAAGCAGCTGGAGCAGTGGTTCCTCAAGATCACCGCCTACACCGAAGAGCTTCTGAAAGACCTCGGCCAACTCGGTGAATGGCCAGACCGGGTCATCGCCATGCAGCGCAACTGGATCGGCCGCAGCGAGGGGGTGGAGATTGGGTTCAAAATAAAAGAAACGGGCGAACCCTTGCCGGTCTTCACCACGCGGCCGGACACGATCTTCGGCGCCACCTACGTGGTGGTGGCCCCCGAACATCCGCTCGTTGAGAAGCTGATCCGCGGCCGGCCTGAAGAATCGAAGGTCCGCGCGTTCGCGGAAAAAGTTTCCCGCGCATCCAAGCAGGACCGCACCGCCGAGGGGGTGAAGAAGGAAGGGATCTTCACCGGCGCTTACGCGGTGAATCCCGTGAACGGCGAGACGGTGCCGGTCTGGGCGGCCGATTACGTGCTGATGGAGTACGGCACGGGCGCGATCATGGCGGTGCCGGCGCACGACCAGCGGGATTTCCTCTTCGCTAGGGAGCACAAGCTCCCGATCCGCGTCGTGATCCAGCCGTCGGAGGGAAAACCCCAACAGGGTCAAACCACGCGGGGTCTGACCCCAGCAGGTTTAACCGAGGCGTTCGAGGGAGAAGGGACCCAGGTCAACTCCGCCCAATTCGACGGTCTGCCCAATGCCGAGGGGAAATCCAAGATCGCCGCCTGGATGGAAGCGAAGGGGATGGGCAAGCGGACGGTGCAATGGCGGCTGCGGGATTGGCTGATCTCCCGGCAGCGGTACTGGGGTACCCCAATCCCCGTGATCACTTGCTCCGGCTGCGGTGTCGTGCCGGTTCCGGAGAAGGATCTTCCAGTGACTCTCCCTGCGAAAGTTTCCATCACCGGCGAGGGGGGATCTCCGCTGGCCAAGATGAAAGAGTTCGTCGAGGTTTCATGCCCCCGCTGCAAGAAACCGGCCCGGCGGGAGACCGACACGATGGCCACCTTCTTTGATTCCTCCTGGTACTTCCTGCGGTTCTGCTCGCCGAAGGAAACCGCGCTTCCGTTCGATCCCAAAGAGGCGGCGTACTGGATGCCGGTGGACCAGTACATCGGCGGCATCGAGCACGCGATCCTGCATCTGCTCTACTCCCGCTTCTTCACCAAATTCTTGCGGGACGCCGGCCTGCTGAAGCTCGATGAGCCGTTCTCCCGCCTGCTCACGCAGGGGATGGTCCTCAAGGAGGGGGAAGTGATGTCCAAGTCCCGTGGCAACGTGGTGGACCCGGACGAAGTGATCGCCAAGCACGGCGCGGACAGCTTAAGGCTCTTCATCTTGTTCGCGGCCCCCCCCGAGGACCAACTGGAATGGAACGAGAATGCCATCGAAGGGATCGACCGCTTCCTGAAGAAAATCTGGGACCTCACGGAAACCGTCATTGCGAGCCCCGGAGGGGCGAAGCAATCCCCCGACGAATTGAGGCGGATGACGCACGCCGTCGTCAAGCGGGTCACCGAGTGCATGGAATCCTTCAAGTTCAACACCGCGATCAGCGCCCTGATGGAGCTGCGCAACGCGATCGAAAAGAGCGGGGCGGAGGGAACACGGGAGGCGGTGGAGACGCTGGTGCAGATGCTCAATCCGTTCGCGCCCCATTTCGCCGAAGAGCTTTGGGAGAAGCTCGGCCACAAAGAGTGGCTGGCCCAAGGCCGCTGGCCTTCGTACGACGCCGGCCTGCTCGTCCAGAAAGAGGTGACGCTGGTGGTGCAGGTGAACGGCAAGGTCCGCTCCCGGCTCACGGTTCCGGCGGAGATCGGCGCGGAGGATCTGAAGGCCCGCGTGCTGGCCGACCCGGCCGTGCAGAAATGGGTGGACGGCAAGGCCCCCAAAGATCTCATCATCGTTCCCGGCCGCCTCGTCAACGTTGTTGTTAGCGGTAATAAGACTTAGATAATTATTTGATTTTCACCGCCCCACTCAGGTAAACTATCCTTATCAGATCCAAATCTTCCATGAAAAACAGACTACCGCCTGTTTTCGCCCGCTTTTTGAGCGCTTTGCTCATCACCGGCCTCGCTCTGCAACCAGTCATCCTGAGCCTGTCGAAGGGTACGTCTTGCGCCCCGAGCAATCCCCCGCCGTGAAAGCCGGGTTGGGGGAGGCCCTGCATCCCGCCGCCGGCGCGGAGGAAGAAACGCGGGTTGAAGAAACGATCAGGGTGCCGGTGGCGGATCAGTTGTTGGTTGGAATTCTGGCCCGTTCCCCCGGTATCCGAGAGCTGCAGGCTTCGCTGAGAGATGCGGGCATTCAGGTAAAAGAGGTGAAGAATCCTCGGGAATCCGGGGAACTGTTGAGAGCGGAGCTTGTGGGATTGCTGATTTTAGCACCCGAAGATGCTGAGGCCGGCGGCGATTGGAGGAGCGGGACTGCCGTCCCGATGGTTATCATTCCAGCTGCCGTTGCCGCTAGCCTGGGGGAGCGAGAGTTGGCGGCGCTGGCTGCAGCCGCGAGAGAGCGCGGCGGGATCCTGCACATTCGGGACATCAAGCGAGCGGAGATGGAAGCGGTCGGCTCGGTGCTGGTTTTGGAGATGGCGTGAGCGTTTTTTTATTTGCATACTATTGCATAAATAACAAATAATATGCATATGGGATTGAATGGGATTTTCACGCGGCAGGAGAGGCTGGCGCTGGGGTTCCTTCTCGTGGTGGGGTTGCTGGGGATGGGGGCGAAGTTTTTCCGGCTGGATCGGCTGGGCGAGCGGTGTTTCACGCCGCCGCCCGTCATCTCTGTGAACCGGGCGGAGCCGGCTGAGCTCACCGCGCTGCCCGGCATCGGGCCGGTGCTGGCGCAGCGGATCACAGAAGACCGGAAGCTGCACGGCCGGTTCCTGACGCTGAGCGATCTCAAGCGCGTCAAGGGGGTGACCCCGAAAGTGCTTGAGAAAGTGAAAGGATGGGCGCACTTCAACTGATGCGTTCACCGATGGCGTTCGTCGCGATGGCGCTCATCGCCGGCATCCTGCTCGGGTGGGGACTCCATCCGTCCCCGTGGGTCCACTCGGCGGCGGTTTTATTGATTACCGTGGTTTGGGGTTGCGGCCGGCGCAGCGCGGGCTGGGCGAACCTCTGTCTGCTGATGCTGCTGGTCATTGCGGGCGCGTTCCGGGTTGCGGTGGATGGAAACGGACCGCCGCAAGACAGCGCGGACTCGGCGGCGCCGGTTGCGCTGGAGGGAATGCTGGTGAGCGATCCGGCGCTGGGCCGCGACGGGCGGGTGATCACCGCCTGGTTCTGCGCTGAAGCGCGTGGCGGCACCTCCTCTAGCGCCGGCCGCCGGACGGATTCACTGCGCCGTCTGATCCAAGTTCGGTTGCCGTCGCGGGCCGGCCGGTTCGAGGTTGGGGACCGATTGCGGCTGCACGGTCTGCTGCGGCCGGGGCACGCGGCGCAGCCGGAACAGGGCAGACACTTCGATGAGCGGCAATGGCTCTGGGTGCATGGAGCCGACGGTGTCCTTGCCGTCTCGGACAGCGAGGGGATTATCCGCTTAGGGCAGGACACCGGAATAGGGACGCGCTACCGCCGTTGGGTGGGCCGGTTGAAGTTGGCGCTGGCCCAACAAGGACGGACATGGCTCGGATCGGCCGAGGCCGGGATGTTGGAGGGGTTGCTGCTGGGGGAAGGGCGGGGGATCCGCCCGGAGGTCTGGGAAACGTTCCGGAAAACCGGCACAGTTCACGTGCTGGTGGTTTCCGGAACGCATGTGGGGCTCGTCGCGTTGATCAGCCTGGCGTTTCTGGTCCTGATGGGGACGCCGCGGGTGGCCCGCTATCTTTTGTTGACCGGCGTTCTCCTGACCTACTGCCTGCTGACCGGGATCCAACCGCCGATCGTCCGGGCGACGATCACCGGCTTGCTGCTCTGCTGGGGAAGGATCCGGGGATTGGAGATCTCTCCGTTGAACCTGCTGGGGACCGCCGCCGCGGGGATGTTGGCGCTGCAGCCGCGAGCTCTGGCGGACGCGAGCTTCCAGCTTTCCTTCGCCGCGGTCGCCGGTCTTTTACTGGCATCGTTCGTGCTGAGCATCGTCGAAGCACGAACGGTTCGCCCTTCGACAAGCTCAGGGCGAGCGATATTCCATCGGGTCGCGCAGGCATTGGCGGTCTCCTGCGGCGCTTGCGCGGCCACGGCTCCGTTGGTGGCCTGGCACTTCCACACCTTCAGCCTGATCACGCCGCTGGCTAACCTGGTGGTCGTGCCGTGGGCCTCGCTGCTCATCGTGATCGGGTTCCTCCTGTGCGGGGCGGGGCTGCTGGCGCCGTGGGCGGCCGGACCCTTCGCGGCCGCCTTCTCCCTGACAGTGCGGGGTCTGACGGCGGTGGTGGCCTGGATGGCCGGCTGCCCGAAAATTTCCTGGAGTTGGGGATTGTAAATTAGAAACAAATGTGGTAATGTGTATTTCAGTTAGGTAAATGCTCGCGATGGAAGCAGGCCGGATCTCAACACAGCCCCTCGTCGAGCGGCGCCAGCAATGGCGCCTGAACTTTACGGAACCGGTCCAATACAGGGACCTTTTCAAAGCTCCGAGGGTATATTCCGGCTCCCTCGCGCGCGACTTGAGCACCGGTGGGCTTCAGATTACGACCGCCGTCCCTCTGGCCAAGGATGACCGCCTGGTCCTCCTGCTCTCCCTGCCGGATTCCCTGCGCGAGATCCGCGCGATCGCGCGGGTTGCCTGGCAGAGGAAACGGCCGTTCGGGTCCGCCTGCGAACACGGCCTGCAGTTCATCGAGATTACCTCCGAGGACCGGGATTCCATCGCCGGTTTCGTGGAGCGAGGTGTGGTATCATGAGGGGGTGCGAAAGCTCCTCGCTTCTCTCAGTCTTGTCTTCCTGATCGCCTCGAACGCGCAGGCCGCCTGGATCTGGACTCCCCAGACCCGCCGCTGGATCAACCCGAAATACGCGGCCAAGGACACCCCCACGGCGCAGATGGATTGGGCCGTCGGCTTCTTCGAAAACAGGGATTACGACCGCTCCTCCAAGGAATTCATCCGCCTCGTCCGCACTTATCCCCGCTCGGATCTGGCACCCGACGCGCAGTACCTGGCCGGGGTTTCCTTCGAGCTCATGGGCCGGCCCGGCGCGGCCTTCACCGCCTACAAGCAGGTGGTGGAGATTTACCCCTTCAGCCAGCGGTTCAAGGATTCCATCGAGCGGGAGTTCCTGATCGCCGAGGAATTTTTCGGCGGAAAACGGGTGGAACTGATCGGACCGATCAAGATGCCGGCCTTGGACAAGGCGATCGAAATCTACGAGCACCTGGTGCAGCACGCCCCCTACGGTGAGTACGCCGACCGGGCCCAGATGCGCTTGGGGGAGTGTTACATCCGCCAGCGCCGGTACGAGGAGGCCAACCGCGCTTTCCAGAGAGTGTTGGATGAATATCCCAACTCCCCGCTGCTGGAGAAGGCCAAGTTCAACGTGGCCTTCTGCGCCCGTCAGCTTTCCCTGAAGGCCAGCTACGATCAGTCGGCCACCGACGAGGCGATCGGCTGGTACGAGAAGTTTATCGCCAGCCACCCCAACAGCGAGTTGATCCCTCAGGCCCAAGAGAGCTTGAAAGCGCTGAAAACAATCAAGGCAGACGGGCTGGCGCAGATCGCCCGTTTCTACGAAACCCAACATAAGCCGGCCGCGGCGGCGGTCTACTACCGGGAGATTATGGAGAAATACCCGGACACCGAGCCGGCCGCCCAGGCCGTCGCGAAGCTGAAAGAGATGGATCAGAAAGGCGTACCGAAGAAGTGAAGGGAACCAGAAGGCAGAAGGCAGAAGGCAGAAGGCAGGGAAGATCCTTTGCTGCTTACTGCCTACTGCTTACTGCCTTCTGCCTTCTGGTTTCCTCCTGCGGTTACACCGCGACCCGGATCCTTCCTGCCTATTACCGCACGATCTACGTCGAGCCGTTCCAGAACAAGATCCCGATCACGGAGGACGTGACCGAGAAGATCGGCTTCGTCACGAACTACCCGGAGATCGAGGAGAAGGTGACTCGGGGAGCGATCAACCAGTTCCTGTTCGACGGAAACCTCCGCGTCACCAACAAGCCGGAAAACGCCGACCTGACGCTGACCGGCGCCGTCATCGACTTCTACCGGCAGCCGATCCGCCGGAAAGAAAACGACACAGTGGAGGAATACCGGCTGAACCTCTCCGCCTCCGTCACGCTGCGGGACAAGGCAGGGAAGCTGTTATTGCAGAATTCGGCCATGGTCGGGGACACCACCTATTTTCTCACCGGTCCTTCCACCCGATCGGAGGGGGCCGCGGTGGAGGATCTGGTCACCGACTTCTCCCACCGGGTGGTGGAGTGGGTCATTGAGTACTGGTGAGCCGCCCCTCGCCGTCCTCTGCATCGGGACCGAGCGATGGCTGCGGGAGGAAGCGGTTCAGGACCTCAAGGGCCGCTGCGTCGCCGCCGGATTCGAAGAGACCGATTTCGTCCGGTTCTCCGATCCCGATGTTGAGCCCCAGGCGATCCTGGAGGCCGCGCGCACCTCTCCCTTCGGATCTCCCCGGCGCCTCGTCCTCGTAGACGGGCTGCAGGAGATCACCCCCGATTCCGCCCCCTGGCTGAAGGAGTACCTGACACAACCGAATCCCAAAAGCTGTGTCGTCATCTGTGCGGACAAATTCGAAAAGGGAAAAGAATTTGGGCAGGTCCAGATCATCCGGTGTTCCCCCTTGAAAGGCAGGCCGCTGGAGGACTGGATCTCGCAGCGCTGCCGGCAGAAAGGGAAGCCCATCGAGACCGGGGCCGTCTCCGAGCTGGTCCTCCGGATCGGCTCCGGCCTTCAGGCGTTGGATCTGGCGTTGGACAGCCTGGCGCTGATGGCGGGCGATTCCCCGCGGATCACCGCGGCGGATGTGGAGGCGCTCATCGCCCCGTCGCTCCAGCAGACCGCGTTTGAGATCCTCGATGCGGCGGCCTCGGGGCAGACGGACCGGGCCGTTCTCGCGCTCAGAGAGGCAATGGCCCTCGGCAGGATGAACATGGACCAATTCCTCGGAGCGTTGGGTTGGTACCTCCGGATGGCCTGGAAGGGCGGTGGATCGATGTCCTGGATGCCGCCGGAAAGAAGGGAAGCTTTAAACCGGTTCCGGCGATGGCCGGCCTCGCGGTTCCAGGAGGCTCTGGAGGAATTGCTCCGGGTGGACATGCGGATCAAGCAAGGGCACCCTTCCCCAGAATGGTTGGCGGATCGGTTGCTCTTAAGGCTTCGTTAGCGCAGTTTGGCGAGCCTGAGAGCCAGGCGGGACTTCTTGCGGGACGCGGTGTTCCGGTGGAGGGTGCCCCGCTTGGCGGACTGGTCGATCAGTTGAGTGAGCAAAGGAAAGAGCTTCTTGGCCTGATCGGCCTGCTTCTCCTCCAGGGAACGGGTGAATTGGCGGGTCAGCGTCTTCAGCTCGGATTTCGCTTCCAGATTGCGAAGGCGCCTCGAGACATCAGCCCGCATTCTTTTTGCTGCAGATCGAGTGTTCGGCATGGGGCCTGAAGGTATCACAAACCATCCTGAAGTGTCAACCCGAGAGCATTCTTCCTCGATCCTCCGCTCCGCCGGCGTGATGGGGCTGCTCACCGCCGTCAGCCGGGTCCTCGGCTTCGTGCGGGACTCGATGATCGCGTCGGTGTACGGAACCTCCGCGACCGCGCAGGCGTTTGTGGTGGCTTTCCGGATCCCGAACCTGCTGCGGGACCTGGCGGGAGAGGGGGCGGCCAACAGCGCCTTCGTGCCGGTCTTTAGTCGGATCCGCGCGATGGAGGGAAAAGAATCTTGGGCCGCACTGGCCCAGGCGATCTGGAGCCAGGTGCTGATCGGTTTCATCGTCATCTCGGTCCTGGGGACTGTCGCGGCTCCCTGGCTGGTGGCGGTGGTCGCCCCCGGCTTCCGCGGCGACCCGGCCTTGCAGGAACTAACGGTGAGGCTCACTCGGATCATCTTCCCCTTGATCGGGCTGATCGGCGTCACCACTTTCTTCATGGGCCTGCTCAACAGCATCCACCAATTCACGCTGCCCAGCCTCGGGCCGGCCCTCCTCAACCTTTGCATGATCGGCGGCATGCTCTGCTGGAAGCCGGACGCGCTCGGGCTGGCCTGGGGGGTGATCGTCGGCGGGGTGGCGCAGATCGTCGTGCAGTGGCCGGCCGTGCGCCGCGCCGGGGTCCGGCTGCAACTCGGGTTCCGGCATCATCCGGGCGTCACTCAGATCCGCCGGTTGCTGATGCCCCGGATGCTCGGCACCGGCGTCTACCAGATCAGCGTCTTGGTGGACACCATCTTCGCTTCGTTCCGCAGCCTGGTCGGACCGGGCGGGATCGCAGCCCTCTATTTCGCCAACCGGTTCCTACAGCTCCCGATGGCGCTGTTCGGCATCTCGATGGCGCAGGCGGCGCTGCCGACCCTATCGCGGCAGGCGGCGGAAAACGATCTGCCGGCGATCCGAAAAACCTGCGCGCTGGCGCTGCGCTCGAGCTTGCTGGTGGCGATCCCCTCCAGCGTGGGGCTGATCTTCCTGGGCCATGCCATCATCCGGACGCTCCTAGAGCGCAACGCTTTCACCGCCGAGGCCACCGCCACCACGGTCTGGACTTTGCGCTGGTACGCGGTGGGGCTGGCCTCCATGTGCGCGGTGAAGGTGCTGGCCAACACGCTGTATGCCTTCCACGACACCTGGACGCCGGTCCGCTCCGCGATGGTGGCTTTGGTGACCAACGTGATTCTGAACTCCCTGCTGGTCTGGCCGATGAAACTGGCGGGGCTGGCGCTGGCCACCTCCATCAGTTCCACGGTGAACAGCCTGCACCTGTACGCGGCGGTGCGCCATCGGATCGGCTCGTTCGATGAAGCGCTGCCGGGTTGGACCGCCCGCGTCCTGGCTGCTTCCGCCGGAATGGGGCTGGTGGCGTGGGGGATCTGGCGGACCGGTGTCCAGTTCGCCGGTATCACCCATCCGATCGGCTTGGCGGCGCTGTTGCTGGCGGCCATCCTGGCCGGCATGCTGAGCTTTCTGGGACTGGCTCTGCTCCTGAAGATCGAAGAGGCGCATCGGATGGCCGGCTTTCTGCGGGACCGTTTCCGCGTGGTAACGACCGATTCGGATGAATTCCAGGGTTGAGGAGAAGCTCAAAACACTCCCGGACCGGCCGGGGGTCTACATTTTCAAGGGTCCCGATGGAAAAATCCTCTACGTCGGCAAAGCGGTCTCTCTCCGAAAGCGAGTCCTCTCCTATTTCCAACCCGGCCGGCCGCTAACCTCCAAGCTCATGCAGTTGGTGGAGCAGACCGCCGATCTGGAGTGGATCCTCACCGGCTCCGAAGCGGAAGCGCTGCTCTACGAAGCCGGCCTCATCAAGGAAAAGCAGCCTAAGTACAACGTTTTATTCCGGGACGACAAATCCTATCCTTACCTGAAGATCACGGCGGAGGAGCCGTTCCCTCGATTGTTCATCGGCCGCGTCGCTCCTGCGCCGCGGCATTTCCTCGGCAGCAAGGAGGGTGCCGCCTCGGTCAGCCGGGGGACCGGCGAGACCGGCATCAAGACGATCGGCCCCTTCGCCAACGCCGGCCTGCTGCGGCAAGCCTTCGACGCCATCCGTGGAGTGATCCCGTTCCGCACCTGCCGCACAATGCCGAAGCGGGCCTGCCTCGATTACCACCTCGGCCTCTGCCAGGCCCCCTGCGAGGGAAAGATCAGCCAGGCGGAGTACCAAGAGAATCTCTCCCGCGTCTTCCGTCTGATGGAAGGGAAGAAGGAGCAGGTGATCGAGGAACTGCAGGCGAAGATGAAACAGGCCTCCGACCAGCGCCGTTATGAGAAAGCGGCCATCTTCCGAGATCAAGTCGTCAGCCTTTCCACGCTCACCGCGCGGCCGCGGCGGTTCATCCCGGCGCAGGCGCTGCCTGACCTGCAGTCGGTCTTGCAGCTGCCGCGCCTGCCGCGCCGGATCGTGGGGTTCGATGTCTCCAACATCTTCGGCCGGGAGGCGGTCGGCTCCATGGTGACCTTTGTGGATGGCAAGCCGTTCAAGGATGGCTACCGCCGCTTCAAGATCAAGACAGTGGCCGGCATCGACGACTACGCCATGATGCGGGAGATCGTCCGCCGGCACCTGGAGCGCTGTGAGGGACTGTCCCCGAAGGGGACTGTCCCTGAAAAGAAGGAACCCCTTCCCGATTTCCTCCTGATCGATGGAGGCCGCGGCCACTTGAACGCCGCGCTCGAGGTGCTGCGGGAGCTTAAATTAGACCTGCCGGCCGCCGGGATCGCCAAGGAGTATGAGTATATTTTCCTGCCCGGCCGCACCGAGCCGGTCGTGCTGCCGCCGGATTCCCGCGCGCTGCAGTTGGCCCAGCGGGTGCGGGATGAAGCGCACCGTTTTGCCATCGGCTATCACCGGCTATTGCGCGGCAAGGACGCGCTCACCTCCGCGCTCGATCAGATCCCCGGCATCGGTCCCCGCAAGAAGCAGGACCTGCTGGTCCGCTTCGGCTCCGTCGAGGCGATGCGGAAAGCAAGCGTTGAAGAATTGGCGCAAGTGAGGGGGATATCGGAACCGTTGGCGGAAAGGATCTCCCAACAACTGAAAAGGAAAACGGCATGAAGAACCTCGATTGCACCCCGTTCCAGAAAAAAGTGTACCAAGCCCTCTTAAAGATTCCAAAAGGGCAGGTCCGCACCTACGCGCAGGTGGCCCAGATGATCGGCAAGCCCAAAGCCGCCCGGGCCGTCGGCCAAGCATTGAAGCGCAACCGCTGGGCGCCGGCCATTCCATGCCACCGGGTAGTTGCCTCCGACGGCACGCTCGGCGGCTACTCCGGGCCCGGTGGTCTCTCCGCCAAGCACCGCCTCCTTTATGGCGAAGGTTACCGCAGACCTACGTTCGTAGGTTAGTCGTCATCTAAGGCAGGTATGATCCGGTCGTTCCCCTTGTTTTTCCGACTACCCCTAAGGTATACTTTTTGTAAACTTACACAAGGAAACTCATCCCGAATGAACAGACAATCCGTGAAAGGATTCACGCGATTCCTCGCACTTTTTCTATCCATCGCCCTCACTCTGCCCAACCCCGCCTTCGCCCTGCGAAACCAGCAGCAGGAAGACCCTTCTCAACTCACTGGTCTCGAAGAGGCCCTCAAAGCTCTCAATTCCGACAACCCTGCCGCAGCCCTCCAAGTGATCAAAGAGCACATCGCTCAGGCGGTTACACCACAGGTTCCTCAACCTCCGCTATCCGCCGCCGGCCTGGAGGAGGCGACATCGGAAGAATTTCTGAACAGATTGCTGGAGGGGAAGCTTTCTACGAGGGGCATGGCGCTTCTGGGGATTCGGCAGGAGCTGATGCGCAGGTTTCTTAGGGTGCATTCCGAGCCAGAGCGGACCCAGATCCTGATCGGGTTGATCCAAGAGGTCGACCAGCGGCGTGAAAAATGGGAAGGACGCAAGGGGAGTTCGAAAACCCCGATCGCCGCGATGCAGTATGAAGCGGTGACCGAATTTGTTCGGTGGCTGAGGGAGAACCGTGAGGCTTTTCAGATGGTAGAGGAGACTTTGCGGGCGCTCGCACAGCGCCCGGACGAAAAGGAGAAGGCCGCACAGGTCCGGAGGACCCTCACCTGGCTTGCGGAGGCATCTTCCAAAACTGAATACTGGAGATCTGCATCGAGCAATCTCCTTCAGCCGTTGCTCGCGGCCATGACTCCAACTGACCCCGCCGCCGGGATGGAGGAGAACCGGTTGATCCGGACGGTGGAGGTTTTCACAGACAGAGCTTTTTCAATCGCTTTCAGCCCGGATGGAAAGACAGCCGCCGTGGGAGGGCTGGATCAAGGCCGCAGCGGCAAGCCTCAGAACAAGATCAAGCTTTTGGACACCGCCACCGGAACCGGATGGGGCGCCTTGGAAGGGCCGCTGGGATATGTTCGGGGTTTAGTTTTTGACGGTCGGAAGAGACTGGTTTCAAACAGCAACGAAGGAGTCACCCGGGTCTGGGATCTCGCTACGGGCCGGGTCCAGGAGGAATATCTCGGCCAATCGAAATGGTCCCGCTCCGTGGCGGTTGACCCGCAAGGAAAGATTCTATTTCTTGGGCAAGGAGACGGGACCGTGCGAATTCGCGCGATGAGCGGAGGGCCTGACCTTCAAGTCTTGGGAGAGACGGGTGATCAGGTCACGGCGCTGGCGGTCAGTCCCGATGGCCGGTGGCTGGTTTCCGCGCGCGCGGATCGGTCGGTTCGGCTCTGGGTTTCCGAAGGCGGGAAATTCCAGCGTTTCCCCCAGGACCCCCGGCGCCAACTCGATATCGTAATGGATGCGGCCTTCAGCCCGGATGGAAAGAAGCTTGCCTTGGCCAGTTTCTCCGGCCTGATTCAGCTTTTCGATGTCGAGACGGGGAAATTGTTTAAGAGCTGGTCTCCCTCTCGCGCGCGGAAGGTCGGCAAGTACGCCACATTGGCCTTCAGCCCCGGCGGAGAGAGGCTGGCGGCCTCATCGGGGAATTCCGAGATTCGAATCTGGCGGATGGATCGGGATCGGCCGGAACGGGAACTCACCCTGTCGCACGGCGCCTCTCCGGTCTGGGTGACCCGGCTAAGTTTCAGCCCCGATGGGGGGATGCTGGCCTCCACCGGCACTGATGGGTTGGCGAGGTTTTGGAGAATCGGAGGCTCAGAAAATCCGGTGGCTGCCCTGACCGCCGGGGCGGAGGAGGAAAGAAGGGCCGCATGGGGCTGGGCCGCGGCCCTCGGTTTGGGCATCGCAGCATTGCCGGTCTGGCAAGATGCTTCCGTCATGAGCGCGAGAGGATCCGTCGCGGCCATCCAGGCTAAGCAGCCGAAACTTTCTGCGGAGCAGGAGGCCTATCAAAAGGCCATCCGGACCACGGATTACCTGAAGAAGATCGAGCTGCTGAAGGAGCTCAAGAGTGTCGAGGCGCTGGAGGATTTATGGAGGCTCCAGGAACCGATGGATCCGGGAGCTTCCTTCCAGACCTACAAGCGATGGCTGGCTGCCAAAGGGCTGGTGGAGGGAAGCTACACGGAGGAGGAGTTGTCCCATCTCTCCGGATTTTTGGGGGCTCAAGGGCGCTACGAGGAGGCGGTGAAGCTCCTGCAATGGCACCTCGAAAATAACACGGTTTTGAAGGGCAGCTTCTCGAGGAAGGAAGCGGTGCTGAAACGGCTTTCCGAGGTTCACGCGGCGCTGGGGGATTACCAAAAGATCCTGGATTCGAAAAAAGATCTCTGGTCTCTGCCTTTGAACGTACTGAGCGAGGTCAAGAAGGCCTTGGACGAGCGGAAGATCCCCTACCCGCCGTTGCGATTCTACCTGCCCTTTGCGGACATGGCCGATTTTCGGCTCAACCCGAAGACGCCGGTCTATCTCTACGTTAACCCGCAAGCTCTTGCGGATCTGCCTCCGGAGGCGCGCCAGGAGCTGTCCTCCACTCCCTTCTACAAGGCAGTCGTTCAGAAAGATCAGAAATTCTTCCAGAAGATGATCGAAGATGTCTCGGCTGGGCTTCAGTACGTCAGCGGAAAGAGGTTTGGCTTGGAGCTGAAATCTGTTTCTTTTGAAGCTCCGGAGACGTGGCGCAAAAAGATCGAGTATCCGATCGACCTCATCACAGCGCCCAAGGTCCAGGAGCAGGCGGGGAAGGCATTTGTTGTTTTGATGGGCTATCCCACTTCCGGAGGGACCCATTACAGCGGAGGCGGGATCCTCTTCGTGCGTGATTTCCAGAAGAGTTTGGCTGAAGAGAAGCTCAGGCTGGCTCGGCTGGTCCTGAATGGATTGGGGTCGGAACCGCTTCCCCTGCGCCTGCAGAGGTGGGGTCACCTGTTCCGCGCGGAAGAGGCCGGGACCAACCTGGAAAATTCGGCGGGGAAGGGATTGTACTGGGGGATCTCCCCGGCAGTCCGGTTCAAGCTGGGATGGCCGAAAGTGGATTGGGTTCCCCTCAAATCGGATCGGATCCGCGACAGCCTCCCCCCTCCGCCCAAAGCGCCTCAGAAAGAAAAAGGGCCCACCGCTGGGCTGGAGGAGGATCCGCCGGAGTTTGTGGAGTATCACACTGGGCTGGCAATGCTGATCAATCATCAGTCCGGTGGTCCCTTCCGGATCGACCTGGAGCAGACGGGGGTACTCAGGGGGATTCGCCTTGTTCCGGTGCAGACGTTCCAGGGGATGGCCTACCCACGGCTCAGTGAACCGTTTAAGGAAATCTCCGAGGAACCTCGTGACTATCGGGTCCTTTCTTACGATGAAACAGAAGGTCTCTGGTTGCTCAATGTGAGAACCGGAAGACTAATGACGATCTCCTTGAAAGGTTCTCCCTCTATTGTCTACAACCCCGGCCATCAGGTGCCGCCGGAGCAGATTCAGCAGGCGGTGCACGATATCCTGGAAATGATCGGGCGGGCTGGGGGATTGATCCGGCTCGGGATCCAGCCGTCCGCAGAAGCGATGCACCGCAAATCCGTGGTCTTTGAACTTGCAAATGAACAGGGTGTCATTCACCTCACCGTTCTCAGGGATGGGCTGTTGTTGAAACACACGCGTTCTCCCCTGGGAAGGCAGGGGTTTGCCGGGTTGGAGGAACTGGCGGATGCGGCGAGGGGTCCGGTGAGGGAGGTTGCCGAGCGAGGAGAGAGGATTGCGGTGCTGGTGGAGTCGGCGGTGGTGCCGGATGCCTCGGCGGAGGATTTGGCCGCGGTGGCGAAATTCCTGCGTGGATTGAATGGATATCCGTTCATTGAGATCAAACCGCTGTCGGCGGAGGCGGTTGGCGAGTTCCGACAGAATGGCTACCAGGTGATCCAACTGAGGATGCTGCGGGAGGATGCGGCGGCCGATCCGGACACGGTCTACGTGGACTCAGCTGCGGGGTTGGAACAGGCGATTCCGGCAGGGGCACTTCCTCTTCTCATCACGGATGCGGTGGCCCGCTGGCAGCGGGTACAGGCGCAGGTCCAAGGAAGGACGCTTACCTCACCGATCGTCCTTCCCGCAGTTGCCTATCTCAACATGGGCGGCTTGGAAGAATCGGACTTCATTCAGCAGATCCTGGCCGACCGCTTCGCTTAACACAATAGTAAAATTATTTGACAATAACATAAATACCCAATAAGCTGTTCGCATGATGCAACGGCAACGAGAGAATGCGGCCAAGTATCTGTACGACCTGAGCAAGATCATCTTGGCGACGGCTGTTCTTGGGAATTTGGTTGCCGGCGATCGTATCAACGTGCTAAGCTTGGCAATAGGAGCTCCAATGGGTTACTTGCTTTTCTGGTGGGCCCATGCGTTGGATGGAGTGGAAAAATGAATATCACGGTTGAATCAATCCTGTGGACCTACATCCCCATCGGTATCGTTGCGATCATCGGGATTGCCTGCACCTATTGGTCGCAGTACCGGCACCGAAAGCGCCACCAGCACCACCGCCCCTGAAATTCCCCCTCTTCGCCACCTGTGATATACTGCCCGGAAATGGACGCCGCCCTTTCCACCCAATTGACCAGCCTGCGAGAGACTCTCTCGAACCTACGGGGGTATCTTTGACCTGGACTCTGCTGAGTCTAGGATAAAGAGCCTCGAACAGGCGCTGGCCACTCCCGGGTTCTGGGACGACCAAGCGAAGGCCAACCCAACCATCCAGGAGCTCAAACGCTTGAAATCCACGCTGGAGCCCTGGCGTGCCGCCTGGGCCGAGATGGAGACCCTGCAGGAGCTCTCTTCCTTAATAGAGGCCACGGATTCCACCGCCCAGGCGGACCTTGCCAAGTCCCTCGCGGTGCTGGCGCAGGAGGTCGGCAGGCTGGAGCGGAAGACCCTGTTTCAAGGGGAGTTCGACGCCAGCAACGCCATCCTCTCCATCACCGCCGGGGCCGGCGGGACGGAGTCTTGCGACTGGGCCTCCATGCTGTTCCGGATGTACAGCCGGTGGGTGGAAACTAAAGGGTTCAAGCGGCAGGTGGTGGATTACCTGGCCGGCGAGGAGGCGGGCATCAAGTCGGTGACGGTGGAGATCCAGGGAGAGTACGCTTACGGGCTGCTCCAGAGCGAGGTAGGGGTGCACCGGCTGGTCCGGATCTCGCCGTTTGATTCCAACAAGCGCCGGCACACCTCGTTTGCCGCGGTGGACGTGATCCCTGAAATCTCCGATGACCTTCAGATCCAGATTGAGGAAAAGGACCTCCGGATCGACGTCTACCGGGCCGGCGGGCCGGGCGGGCAGGGGGTGAACACCACCGACTCGGCTGTGCGGATCACGCACATTCCGACGGGGATCGTGGTGCAGTGCCAGAACGAGCGCTCGCAGCACAAGAACAAGGCTTTTGCGATGAAGGTGTTGAAGGCCCGCCTGCACGAGGCGGAGCGCCGCAGGCGGGAGGAGGCGGCCGCCAAGAATTACGCCGAGAAGCAGAAGATCGAATGGGGCAGCCAAATCCGCTCCTACGTGCTTCAGCCGTATCAGATGGTGAAGGACCACCGGACCGACACGGAGACCGGCAAGACGCAGGGCGTGCTGGACGGCGAGGATCTGGATCTGTTCCTGGACGCGTTCCTTCGATGGAAAGCGCAGAAAAAATAAAATGTTGAATTGGGTTCTCGGTAAAATCGTCGGTTCACAGAATGCGCGGCTGATCAAGCAGCTTGTGCCCGTCGTGGAGCAGATTAACTCCCACGAGCCGGCCATGAAGGCGTTGAGCGACGCCGGCCTGCGGCAGAAAAGCGACGAACTGAAGAAGCGGCTGCAGGAGCGGATCCGGCAGCTGGGCGGCGGGCTGACGAAAGAAGGGAAAGTGCCTGTGGGGTCAGACCCCGCGGGGTCTGACCCCGTCAGGTTTGATGAAGACGCGCTGGCGCAGGAGCGGAAGCGGCGGCTCAAGGTGGAAGAGAAGGCGATGGCGGAGATCCTGCCGGAGGTTTTCGCGCTGGTGCGGGAGACCTCCCGCCGGACCGTCTCGATGCGCCACTTCGACGTGCAGCTGATCGGCGGCATGGTGCTGCACCATGGCAAGATCTCAGAGATGGCCACCGGCGAAGGGAAGACGCTCGTCGCCACCGCGCCGGCCTACCTGAACGCGCTGCTGGGCCGGGGCGTCCACATCGTGACGGTGAACGATTACCTCGCCCGCCGCGACCGGAACTGGATGGGCCCGATCTACGAGACCTTGGGGCTCACCCTCGGCGTGATCCAGCACGGCCTCAACCCCGACGAGCGCCGCCAGGCCTACGGCTGCGACATCACCTACGGCACGAACAACGAGTTCGGCTTCGATTACCTGCGGGACAACATGGCGATCGCGCGGGAGGAGTGCGTGCAGCGGGTCCTCTCCTACGCGATCGTGGACGAGGTGGACTCGATCCTCATCGATGAGGCCCGCACCCCGCTGATCATCTCCGGCCCAGCGGAGGAATCCACCGACCTCTATTACCGGATTGACCGGATCATCCCGCAGCTTGTGCGCGAGACCGACTACACGGTGGACGAGAAGGCGCACAGCGCGGTCCTCACCGAGGAGGGGATCAAGAAAGCCGAGGGGCTGCTGACGGTCGAGAACCTCTACGAGGGGAGCAACGTCCAGCTGGTGCACCACATCAACCAGGCGCTGCGGGCCCACGCGCTCTACCGCCGGGACGTGGAGTACATGATCAAGGACGGCCAGGTGGTGATTGTGGATGAGTTCACCGGGCGCCTCATGCCGGGCCGGCGCTGGTCCGATGGCCTGCACCAGGCGGTGGAGGCGAAGGAAGGGGTGAAGATCGAGCGGGAGAACCAGACGCTGGCCACGATCACCTTCCAGAACTACTTCCGGATGTTCGACAAACTGGCCGGCATGACCGGCACCGCGGCCACCGAGGCGTCGGAGTTCCACGAGATCTACAAGCTGGAGGTGGTGACGATCCCCACCAACCAGCCGCTGATCCGGACCAACCACCAGGACGTGGTCTACCGGACCGAGAGGGAGAAGTTCATCGACGTCGTGCAGGAGATCGCCGAGATGCACGCGGCGGGCCGGCCGGTTCTGGTGGGGACCATCTCCATCGAGAAGTCGGAGCGCCTCTCCCAGCTCCTGAAACAGCCCGGGCCGCTCACGGAATGGCTGCAGAAGCAGCGCCGCCAACTGGCCGAAGAGATGGAGAAAGGAAAGATCAAGCTGTCCGACCCGGCGCTGGGGGAGGAGATCGAGAAACTGCTCAAGGGCGCAGGCCCGCTGCGGCGGGATCAGATCCTTCCGCTCGTTGAGCGGCTGCGAACCTCCGACCGGAAATCGCCGCTGCTTTATCCACTCGAGCGGCTGGATCGGACCGCGCTCGCGGTCGAGAAGGTGCGCGAAGGGATCCCCCATCATGTGCTGAACGCCCGCTATCACGAGCTGGAGGCGCAGATCGTCGCTCAGGCCGGCCGGGCCGGTGCCGTGACGATCGCCACCAACATGGCGGGGCGCGGAACCGACATCCTGCTCGGCGGCAATCCGGAGTTCCTGGCGGCGGGGGAGGCGAAGCGCAAGCAGGAGGCTTCCGGCGCGGCGGCCGGCGGCGCCGAGATTCCCGAGGAGGAGAAGGCTTCAATTCTCCAGCAGATGCGGGAACAGGTGAAGGCCGAGCATGACAAGGTGGTCGCGGCGGGCGGCCTGCACGTGCTCGGCACCGAACGGCACGAGTCCCGCCGGGTGGACAACCAGCTGCGCGGCCGCTCCGGCCGGCAGGGAGATCCTGGATCCAGCCGGTTCTACGTCTCGCTCGAGGATGACCTCATGCGGATCTTCGGGGAGAACCGCCTCATCGAGATGGTGAAGGCGCAGATCCTCGAGGGAGAGGTCATCGAGATGCGGATGATGACCCACGCGATCGAGTCGGCGCAGAAGCGGGTGGAGATGCACAACTTCGAGATCCGAAAACGCCTGCTGGAGTACGACAACGTGATGAACCGGCAGAGAGAGGTCATCTACAAGGAGCGGCGGGCGGTGCTGGAGGGGCGCAACCTCAAGGACAAGGTCCTCGAGATGGTGGATGAGACGGCGGACGGGTTGCTCACGCTGTATGCCCCCGAGCATCAGGACCGGGAAGAATGGAACTTCAAGGAACTGGCGGATGCTTTCCAGGTGCAGTTCGGGGTCTTGGTGCCAGCGGAGTCGAAAGATCTAGGGCGGGAGGAGCTGCTCGATCAGCTCAAAGAAATCGCGCGCCAGGCCTATGAGGGGCGGGAGAAGGAGTTCGGCCCGGATCAGATGCGCCGGGTGGAACAGTGGGTGATGCTTCAGGTGATCGACTCCAAATGGAAGGACCACCTGTACGGGATGGACCACCTGCGGGAGGGGATCGGCTACCGCGTCTATGGTCAACAGGACCCGCTGGTGGAGTACCAGCATGAGGCGTACCAGATGTTCACCCAGATGGTGCAGGCGGTCCGGGCGGAAACCGTAGAGCTGATCTTCAAGATCCAGGCGGTCAAGGCCGAGCCGGCCCGGCGTGTATTGACCCCGACGGAGTTCATCCATCCGGAGGCGCAGCGGGTGATCGAGATGCCGCCCCAGCCGGCGGCGATGCCCGCGCCCGACGACAGTCCGGTTTCCCGTTCGCTTGGCCTGTCGGCCTCCAGATCCGGCCCGGAACCGCCGGCCCCGTTCCATCGGGAAGAACCGAAGGTGGGCAGGAATGACCCCTGCCCATGCGGCAGCAATAAAAAATTCAAGAAATGCCACGGAACATAAATAAGGAGACAACCATGACCAGGAAATTGCTTTCGGGAGTTCTGGCGGTCGCGTGCGGAATCCTTGCGTCCGGTACGATGGCGCTTGCCGAGGAACAGGCCGGCCCGGAGGCCGCGCAGGAGCAGCAGGCGGTTCCCGTCGCCCGCGGCAACCGGCAGCCTTCGGCCGAAGAGGTCCGGCAGATGATGCAGGGTGTCATGGGCCCGATGATGGGGGAGATGATGTCCAGCATGCTCAAGAGCCTGTCCAAGACACTGGCGGAGCCGCAGATCGCGCAGAACTACGCCACCTTCACCCGCAACTACTACCAAGCGTTGATCGACAAGGGTTTCGCCGCCGATGAGGCTTTGAAGATCGTCTCGTCCGTCGGTCTGCCCAGCGTGGGAGGGAGCAAGTAGCGGACGCGGTTTTAACCACCGCCCTTTTCCTGATCCTCAGCTACCCCCCGTTCGACCTGGGATGGCTGGCCTGGGCGGCGTTTGTTCCCTGGATCTTCTTCCTGGAGGAATGCTCTCCGCGGCAGGCCTTCCGGCGCAGCTACCTGCTGGGCCTGATCTTCTTCGGCGCGACAATGTGGTGGGTCGGCTGCGTGGCGATCCCCGGCGTCATCCCGCTGGTCGCCGCCCTCGCGCTGTATTTCGCCGCGTGGGGATGGCTGGCCCAGCGAATCCTCAAGCGGCACGGGACTTTTCCGGCACTTCTCCTGTTGCCCTCCTCCTGGGTAGCGCTCGAGTACCTCCGCGCCCACCTGCTCACCGGGCTCGGCTGGAACCTCCTCGCCCACACGCAGTGGAACTGCCTCCCGGTCATCCAGATCGCCGGCGTGACCGGCGTCTGGGGCGTGTCGTTCTTGATTGTGCTGTTCAACGTCGCGGCGTGCCAGGCGCTCCGGAGCAAACGAGGCCGGATGTCGATCCTGTTAGCCGGCCTTTGCGTCTTGGCCGCGGTTTTGTACGGCCGGTTCGTCCTGAAACAGACGGATGCTTCCTCTCCGGCCGCCGGTTTCCGGGTTGCCCTTCTGCAAGGGAACATCCCGCAGCGGGAGAAATGGGACGAATCTTTCCAGGAAGCGATCTGGAAACGGTATGAAACGTTGGTGGCCGAGGCAAAGGGGAAGCGGCCGGACCTGATCGTCTGGCCGGAGACCGGAGTGCCCGGCACTCTCGATGATCCGGAGATCTCCGACCGGCTGACGCAGATCAGCCGGTCCGCCGGCGCGCAGATGCTCGTCGGCGCGGCGACCGAAGATCCGGTCACCGGTTTCCCGTACAACAGCGCCGTTCTGCTGGGGCGGGACGGAGAAGAGCGGGAGCGCTACTCCAAGATCCACATCGTTCCCTTCGGTGAATTCATCCCCTTGAAACCGCTCTTCGGATGGCTGAAAAAATTCTATCCGGTTGCCGACTTCGCACCCGGTTCCCGTTTCACGGTTTTTCCGATGAGGCCGCCGGTCAGCGTGCTCGTTTGTTTCGAGGACCTCTTCCCGGAGATATCCCGCCGGTTTGTTCGGGAAGGGGCCGGCTGGCTGCTGGTGATCACCAACGACGCTTGGTTCGGCCGCTCGGCCGCGTCGCTCCAGCATCTTCAGGCCTCCGTCTTCCGGGCGGTGGAGGGCCGGGTCTGGATCGGGCGGGCGGCCAATAACGGCTGGACCGGTTTCGTGGACCCGGCCGGCCGGCGTCTGCCCGCACCCGGGCAAATCCCCCGCTTCAAGCCCGGCGTTTCCGTGGCGGAGATCCCGGCGGCCGCGCGCGGCGGCTCTCCCTACGTCCGCTGGGGCGACTGGTTCCCGGTTCTCTGTCTGCTCCTGACCGTTTGGGGTATAATAAAAAATTCCGATGGAAACACTCGATCAGCTTAGAAATCAACGGGTTATGAAATTGGAAGCGGTCCGGAAAGCGGGCACCGATCCATACCAGACCTCTTTCAAACGGGACGGCTCCGTTCAGGAAATCCTGGCCGCCTTCGCCGATGGGAAGCAGGCCCGGGCCACGGGGAGGCTCACCGCCATCCGCACGCACGGCAAGCGAACCTTCGCCGATCTGCGGGACCAGACCGGAAAGATCCAGTTGGTCTTCGCGCAGGACGATCTGGGGGATCGCTACGGCCGGCTGGAGGAGCTGGATCTGGGCGACATCGTGGGCGCCGCGGGCGTCTGCATGACCACCAAGACCGGCGAGAAGAGCATCGCCGTCTCGGAATGGAGCCTGCTGGCCAAGTCGCTGCGCCCCCTCCCGGAAAAATGGCACGGCCTGCAGAACGTGGAGATCCGCTATCGTCAGCGCTACCTGGACCTGCTGAGCAACCCGGAGACCCGCAAGACGTTTGAGGCCCGCACCCGGATCGTCTCCGGCATCCGTCGTTTTCTCGACGAGCGGGGATTCCTCGAGGTGGAGACACCGATGATGCAGCCGATCGCCGGCGGGGCGGCCGGCCGCCCGTTCAAGACGCACCACAACGCGCTGGACATGGACCTCTATCTCCGGATCGCGCCGGAGCTGTACCTCAAACGTTTGCTCGTCGGCGGGTTCGAAAAAGTGTACGAGATCAACCGGAACTTCCGCAACGAGGGGCTCTCCCCCCGGCACAACCCGGAGTTCACCATGCTGGAGGTGTACGAGGCGTACAGCGACTGCGCCGGCATGATGGAACTCACCGAGGAGCTGGTCACCGGGCTCGCCCAGGAACTGCACGGCGGCTTGAAACTGGAATTCGGCGGCAAGACGCTGGACCTCGCGCGGCCGTGGAAGCAGGTCTCCTTCGCTAAGCTCGTTCAGGACAAGTTCGGCATCGCGCCGGGCGATTCGATGGAGGTGATGGCCAAGAAGCTGAAGAAGGATGTCGGCGCCATCCCGAAGAACCAGCTGGCCCGGATCGTCATCGAGTCGCTGGATGAAATGTTCGAACACGCCGAGGGAGCGCCGGTCTTCGTGACGGAGTTCTTCAAAATCTTCTCCCCGCTGGCGAAATCGCTGCCTGGCCAGCCGGAGATCGCCGACCGGTTCGAGCTGTTCATCGGCGGCATGGAGACGGCCAACGCCTACTCCGAGCAGAACGACCCGCTTGAACAGCGGGAACGCCTCCAGGCCTCGCAGGCGCTCGGCGGCGAGCAGGCGCAGCCGGTGGACGAGGATTTCCTGGAAGCGCTGGAGTACGGCATGCCGCCGGCGGGCGGGCTGGGCATCGGCATCGACCGGCTGACCATGCTGCTGACCGGCCAGCTCTCCATCCGCGATGTGATCCTCTTCCCAACTCTCCGCTCGGACTTAGGGCAAGCGTGAGATACGAGCTGTTTTTGGCAACGCGATACTTGAGCGGGCTGCGCAGGCAGCAGCCGGTGGTTTCCGTGATCGCGACGATCTCCGTGGCGGGGATCGCGCTCGGCGTGGCGGCGCTCCTCGTGGTGCTCGGCGTGATGTCCGGGTTCGACGCGGACCTTGAGGAGAAGATCGTCGGTGCCAACCCGCATCTGTTGGTGCAAATGGAAGGGGGGATCGCGGACGTGGAAGGGTTGTCCCAGAAGATTCTCGAGACGTCCGGTGTGGCGGCGGCGGCCCCGATACTGCAGACGCAGACATTGATCCGCCACGGCGACGAGGCGCTTGGGATCCTGCTGCGCGGCGTGGACCCGCTGAAGGAGCCGCAGGTGACCCGGCTGCCGAAACTGATCAAGCAGGGGAGCTGGCCGCCGGCGCCGGATGAGATCGTGATCGGCTCGGAGCTGGCGCGGCGGTGGGGGCTCTCGGCCGGCGATCCGATTGAGGTGGTCGGCGGCGACAAGAAGGGGAAGCCGGTCGCGATGAAAGTCGGCGCCATCTTCCAGACCGGCATGTACGACTACGACATGCACCTGACCCTGACGCAATTGGAGACGGCGAAAATGATCGCGGGGGAAGGGACGCTGCCGAGCGGCATCGGCGTCCGGCTGGAGCAGGCGATCCGGGCGCCGGAGATCCAGCGCCGGCTCCGGCAGAAATTGGGATATCCCTATTGGGTGGTGAGCTGGATGGACATGAACAGTAACTTGTTCGCGGCGCTCAAGCTCGAGAAAATGACGATGTTCGTGATCCTCACGTTGATCGTGCTGGTGGCCTGCTTCAACATCATCGCTACCTTGCTGATGATGGTGGTCAGCAAGACGAAGGAGATCGGGATCCTGAAATCGCTGGGGGCGACGCAGGGCGGCGTGCGCGGCATCTTCACCTGGGCCGGGCTGATGATCGGCCTCAGCGGGACCGCGCTCGGCACGGCGGTCGGTCTGGCGCTCTGCGCTGCCCTGAAGAAATACCAGTTCATCCAACTTCCGGCGGACATCTATTATATTGACCACCTGCCGGTGAAGCTGGACGGGCCGGATATCCTCTCCGTGGTTCTGGCGGCGCTGGCGATCAGCTGGGTGGCTTGCCTCTACCCGGCGTGGGCCGCGGCTCGCCTGCAGCCGGCCAAAGCGCTGCGCTACGAGTAAGCCGGGAAAATGCTGCTGGAAGCGGTGGGCTTAAAGAAGTCGTACGTGATGGGCCGGCAGACCCTGCCGGTGCTGCGAGGGGTGGATCTGCAGATCCAGGCAGGGGAACTGGCGGTGATCGTCGGCCCGTCGGGCGCGGGCAAGTCCACACTGTTGCACCTGCTGGGCGGGCTGGACCAGCCCACGGCCGGGCATGTGCGGTTTGACGGGAAGGATCTGACCGCCCTGCCGGAGCGGGAGATGTCGTTCCTGCGCAACCGGGCGTTCGGGTTCGTGTTTCAGTTCTACCATCTGGTGCCGGAACTGACGGCGCTGGAGAACGTGATGCTGCCGGCCCGGATGGCAAAAAACGGCGGTGGGGCCCAAGCGCGCGAGCGGGCGCGCAAACTGCTGGACCAGGTGGGCTTGATCGGCCGGGCCACCCATTTGCCGGCCGAGCTGTCCGGCGGCGAGCAGCAACGAGTGGCGATCGCCCGCGCGCTGATGAATGGTCCGCGCGTGGTCTTCTGCGACGAGCCGACCGGCAACCTCGACTCGGCGACGGGGGAAAGCATCCTGAACATTTTGCTTCATCTCAACAAGGAGCAGGGGACGACGCTGGTGGTGGTGACTCACGAACCGGCAATTACAAGGGTAGCGCGGAGACTTTTCTCATTAAAGGACGGACAACTATGGGCCTAAAAATCTACTTGAACGGGAAATTGGTGGAGGCGTCCGAGGCGAAGATCTCGGTTTTCGATCACGGCCTTCTCTACGGCGACGGGGTCTTCGAGGGGATCCGTTCCTACGGCAGCCTGGTCTTCAAGCTGAAGGAGCATGTGGATCGGCTGTACGAGTCCGCCCACACGATCCTGCTGAAGATCCCGTTATCTAAGCAGGCAATGACGCAGGCGGTTGTCTCGACGCTGAAAGCCAACAAGCTCACCGACGCCTACATTCGGCTGGTGGTCACCCGCGGCCCGGGTGACCTGGGACTCGACCCGCGCAAATGCGAGAAGGCCACCCTCTTTATCATCACGGACAAGATCGTCCTCTATCCCGACCGCGTCTACAAGGACGGTATGGAGATCGTGACGGTGCCGACCCCGCGCAATCTGCCGGAGGCGCTCAACCCTCAGATCAAGTCGCTCAACTACCTGAACAACATCCTGGCGAAGATCGAAGCGACCAACGCCGGCGTGCAGGAGGCGCTGATGCTCAGCGCCCACGGCTACGTGGCCGAGTGCACGGGGGACAACATCTTCATCGTCAAGGACGGGGCGCTGTTGACGCCGCCGCCGTACGCCGGCTTGCTGCGCGGCATCACGCGGGGCTGCGTGATGGATTTGGCCCGCAAGGCGCGTGTCGCGGTGCGGGAGGAGATGATGACCCGGCACGACTTGTACAACGCCGAGGAATGTTTCCTCACCGGTACCGCCGCCGAGATCGCCCCGATCGTGAAGATCGATGGGCGGGTGATCGGCGCGGGCAAGCCGGGCAAGGTCACGCTCAAGCTGATGAGGAATTTCCGGGCGCTCACAAAAGTGGACGGCGTCAAGTATTAACGAATGACCTGCGATCTCTGCTCCAAGAACGACGCCACCGTGCATCTCACCGAAGTCATCAACAGCCAAACCCGGGAGCTGCATCTCTGCGAAGCCTGCGCCCGGAAAAAGGGAGAAGAGACGCAGCAGTTTTTCACCGGCGGCCTGGCGGAGCTGCTGGCCGGCTTAAGCGACCTCGGCGCCAAGCTGCCGGGCGGGGCGGCGGTGCAGGCGATCCACTGCCCGATCTGCGGCCTGACCTACGAGGATTTCAAGAAGATGGGCCGGCTCGGATGCGGCGAGTGCTACGACGCGTTCCGCCGGGTGCTGGGCCCGTTGCTGAAAAGGATCCACGGTTCCACCCAGTACCTTGGCAAGCTGCCTCCGGCGACGAAGTCCAAACCGGTGGGGCCGGCCGCGGCGACGGCGGTCGCCGAACCAAAGCAGGATCTGGCCAAATTAAAAGAGCAGCTCAAGGCGGCGGTGGCCTCGGAATCCTTCGAGGAAGCGGTCCGGTTGCGCGACAAGATCCGGACTCTCGAAGGCAAGACCTCCTCCGGTAGAAAGAAGGAAAAGAGTGGTGATTAACGTGAGCCTCGACGAGCTCGTCCATCAAACCGGCGAATGGCTGCGCGGCAGCGGGGAACGTTCCGACATCGTCATCTCCTCCCGCATCCGGCTGGCCCGGAATTTAGAAGGGATCTCCTTTCCGCAGTGGGCGACCAAACCGCAGCGGAGCGAGGCCCGCGCGCACGCCACCGAGGCGGTCAAGGCCAGCCGTTTCCTGAAAGGGTCCCTGATCCTCGAGATGAAAGGGATGTCGGAGATCGACCGGCTGTTCCTCGTTGAGCGCCACCTGATCAGCCGGGAGCTGGCCAGCGGCCTCAACGAGAAGGCGGTGGTGGTGAGCGGCCGGGAGGTCGTTTCCATCATGATCAACGAGGAGGACCACCTGCGCCTGCAGGTGCTGCAGTCCGGTTTCAACCTGCAGGAAGCCTGGAGGGTGCTGGAGCAGGTGAACGACGAGCTGGAGAAAAACCTGAAATACGCCTTCCTGCCGGAGTGGGGGTACCTGACCGCCTGCCCGACCAACGTCGGCACCGGCATGCGGGCCTCCTGCATGCTCCACCTGCCTTCACTGGTGATGACCAAACAGATCAACCGGGTTCTGCACGCGATCACGCGGCTGGGGCTGACCGCCCGCGGATTCTACGGCGAAGGGACCGAAGCGGCCGGCAACTTCTTCCAACTCTCCAACCAGGTGACGCTCGGCGTTTCCGAAGAGGAAATCCTCGACAACCTGGAGCGGCTGATCCGGCAGGTGGTGGAGCAGGAGGAGGCCGCCCGAAAGGCGCTGCTCGCCCAGAGCAAGGACGCGCTGGAGGACCGGATCTGGCGGGCGTACGGAACGCTCAAAAGCGCCCATCTCATCACCTCCAACGAGACGGTGGACATGCTCTCGCTGGTTCGGCTCGGCGTGGACTTAGGGCTCATCCCCGGCGTCGAGCGGGGACAAGTCAACCGCCTCCTGATCCAGATGCAGCCGGCCCACCTGCAGAAGCTGGAAGGCCGCCCCCTGACCCCCTCCGAGCGGGACAGCCGCCGCGCCCGCCTCCTCCGTGAATCCCTCTGATTCCCTTTTAGCCACATTGGTTTTATGAGATAATTGCTAGAGACGCACTGATCTAGGGAAGGAGAGCTGACATTATGAATATGTTTAACCGCTTCACGGAGCGCGCTCGCAAGGTGATCCTCCTGGCGAAGGAGGAGGCCAAGCGGTTCAATCACGACTACATCGGCACGGAACATATCCTCTTGGGGCTGATCCGCGAGGGAGAGGGAGTCGCGGCGGCCGTCCTTCAGAATCTCGGCCTTTCTTCCGATCAAATCCGTCTCGAAGTGGAGAAGCTCGTCCAGCTCGGTCCTTCCACGATTGTCTCCGGCGACATCCCGTTCACGCCCAAGGCCAAGAAGGTGATTGAGCTGGCGATGGATGAAGCCCGCAATCTCGGCCACAACTACATCGGTACGGAACATCTTTTGCTGGGCTTGATCCGTGAGGGGGAGGGGATCGCGGCACAGGTCCTGGTGAACCTGGGGCTCGATCTCGGCAAGGTGCGGCAGGAGGTGATGGAACTGCTGGGCTCCACCGCGCCCGGAGGCTATTCGGTCGGTTCCGCGCCCGCACCCAAGACCAAAACCCCGGCGCTCGACGCTTTCGGCCGGGATCTGACGCAGTTGGCCCGCGAGAACAAGCTGGACCCGGTGATCGGCCGCAAGGGGGAGATCGAGCGGGTGATCCAGATCCTCTCCCGGCGCACGAAGAATAACCCGGTGCTGCTCGGCGAGGCCGGCGTGGGGAAGACCGCCATCGTCGAGGGGCTGGCGCAGCAGATCATCCATGCGGAGATCCCGGAGATCCTGAAGGACAAGCGGGTCGTTATCTTAGACCTGGCCCTCATGGTGGCCGGCACCAAGTACCGCGGTCAGTTCGAGGAGCGGATCAAGTCCGTGATGGACGAGATCAAGCGCTCGGAGAACGTGATCATCTTCATCGACGAGCTGCACACGCTGGTGGGGGCCGGCGGCGCGGAGGGGGCGATCGACGCCTCCAATATCCTGAAGCCCGCGCTCGCGCGCGGCGAGATCCAGTGCATTGGCGCCACCACGCTGGACGAGTACCGCAAGTACATCGAGAAGGACGCCGCATTGGAGCGCCGCTTCCAGACGATCGTGGTGGAGCCGCCGAGCGTCCAGGAGGCGATCGAGATCCTGAAGGGGCTGCGGGACAGGTACGAGGCCCATCACAAGGTGAAGTACTCCGATGCCGCGCTGGAAGCGGCCGTGAAGCTGTCCGAGCGGTACATCTCCGGCCGGTTCCTGCCGGACAAGGCGGTGGATGTGATCGATGAGGCCGGATCCCGCGCGCGGCTGTCGGTGCTGACCGCCCCGCCCAACCTCAAGCAGAACGAGGATCGGATCGAGCTGCTCCGCAAGGAAAAGGAGGCCTCCGTCAAGGGGCAGGACTTTGAGAAGGCGGCGGCGCTGCGGGACCAGGAGCGGGAGGCGAAGTCGGAGCTGGAGCGGATGAAGCGGGAGTGGTCCCGCTCGAAGTCCGAGACCCAGCCGGTGATCACCGAGGAGGACATCGCCCACATCGTCTCCAAGTGGACCGGTATCCCGGTGGTCCGCCTGGAGGAGAAAGAGACGCAGAAACTTTTGCGGATGGAGGAGGAGCTCCACAAGCGGGTGGTCGGCCAGCAAGAGGCGATCGAGGCGATCTCCAACGCGATCCGCCGCTCCCGCGCGGGGCTCAAGGATCCGAAGCGGCCGATCGGATCGTTTATTTTCCTGGGGCCGACCGGTGTGGGCAAGACGATGCTGGCCCGGACCCTCGCCGAGTTCCTGTTCGGCAACGAGGACGCGATCATCCAGGTGGACATGTCGGAGTACATGGAGAAGTTCAATGTCTCCCGGCTGGTGGGGGCGCCGCCCGGCTACGTCGGCTACGAGGAGGGGGGCCAGCTCACCGAGAAGGTGCGCCGCCGGCCGTACTCGGTGGTGCTGCTGGACGAACTGGAGAAGGCCCACCCAGACGTCTTCAACCTCCTGCTGCAGGTGCTGGAGGAAGGACGGCTCACCGACAGCTTCGGCCGGAAGATCGACTTCAAGAACACTCTGCTGATCATGACCTCCAACATCGGGGCGGAACTGCTGCGCAAGCAAGGGTCGCTCGGATTCCGCGCGCCCAAAGGGGATGTCACTTACCAGGACATGAAGGTGCAGCTGCTGGAGGAGATGAAGAAGGCGTTCAAGCCGGAGTTCCTGAACCGGGTGGACGACATCATTGTTTTCAGGCCGCTCAACCGCGAGGACCTGCAGAAGATCGTGGAATTCGAGATCGCGCAGGTGCAGGGCCGGCTGAAGGAGCAGGGGGTGAGCATTGAGCTGACGGCCGGGGCGAAGGATTTCCTTATCGAGAAGGGCTTTGATCCGATGTACGGGGCACGGCCCCTCAAGCGGACCATCTCGCGGTTCCTGGAAGATTCCCTGGCGCAGGAGATCATCTCCGGTCACTTCAAGGAAGGCTCCTCCATTGTGGTGGACGCCGAGAAGGACCGCCTGGTGTTCCGCCTTGTGGATGCGCCCGCGACCGCCACTCCGCGCTCTTAACCGAGTGAAGTGAAACAGATCCCGCGTTTTTTTCTGATCGCCCTGATCTTCTCGTTCGCTGCTGTCGCGATCGGGGCGGAGGTGGCCCGCCTGAAAGTGCAGGAGGGCCTCAGCCGTTTTCTGGGCGTTCCCGTTCATGTCCAGCGCCTCACTCTCTCCGCCAACCGGATTACCCTGCATGGGGTTTCCCTGCAATCGCCCGCGTCGGTCCCGCTGCGGATCGAGCGCCTCCGGCTGGAGGGATCCCTCTGGTCCAAGGATATCCGCTCGATCACCCTGACCGGGCTCACCCTCTCGGTGGGCGGCGTTCCGCTTCAGGCAGAGGGGCGGGTTTCCCTGCGCGGAAAGCCGGGCTCTTACGCCCAGGCCGAGGGTTTGCTCACGCTGGATCATCCGCTGCTGCGCGGGGAGGTGGAAGTGTCAGGCCCGCTCCTGGCACCGGTGGTGTTCGGCTGGCTGGAAACGGCTCAGAGCGGCCGCCGGAATTTCCTGGCCAAGCTGGACATTCACCGGGAATTGGTCCGGCTTCAGCAGATGCAGATCCAAGGGGGTTGGAGCGCCGCGGGATCTCTGGTTTTTCGCCGGCCCTCTTGGAGGGCCGACTTGATCGTGACGAGTCCGAACGACCAGTTCAAGCTCCGGGTCGAGCCTGCCGTGGCGGGCTCCACCCGCGCGGTGCTCTGGGCGCAGCGCGACGGCATGGTTCCCCGAGAATTCACCGCGCAATGGGTCGTGCGGAAGGGCCGGCTGGAGCTCCAGGTGGGGCTGCTGGGCGACCAGGCGGTCCTGGCCGGGCAGGTTGAGCTGCAATTTCCGTACCGCACCGATGTGACGCTGAATGTGGATGACCTGAACCTCGCGGAAATTGAGGACTGGATTCCCAGCGAAGGGGGCTCGTCTTTTTCCGGAAAGATGACCGGCCGCATGGAGGTGAGCGGCGCGCTGGGCCGGGTCCTCAGCGCCGGGGAACTGATCGCGAGCCAAGGAAAATTCGGCCGGATGGATTTCGACCAGATCGCCATCCGGTTCGAGGGACATGGGCCGGTGCTGCGGATCGGGGACTCCCAGATCAAGAGACGCGGCGGGACGATGCTGATGGAGGGCACGGTGGATTTGAGGCGGGTCGGCCGGCCGGATTTCTTCCGGCTTGTGAAGCTGACCCCGGCCAACGACAGCGGGGGCGTGAAGCTGGGCAACCTTGCGATCGGGCCGACCTCCGGGGAGGGGGTTAAGATGCAGACCGCCCTCTCCCCCCACCAGAACCTGAACCTCCGTCTGGACAGGGAAGAGCAGGTCATCGCGGTGGAGCACCGGAAAAAATTTTGATATGCGGGCAACCGATCTGATCACGGAGCAGCTGCTGGAGCCTCTGGGGGAATGGTCGCTGGCCCTCTTCGGCTACATCGGCGGCGTCGTGATGCTGTTCTCCCGGGCGATAGTGGGAATTTTCACGCTGCCGTGGGGGCGATGGATCAGCTGTATGGTTCTTCCGTGGCGGTGGCCTCAGCTCACGCGCGACCGGCGCTGGAACCTGATCGGCGACCAGATGAGCAAGGTGGGTGTGGACAGCTTCGCGCTCGTTTTCCTCACGGCGCTGTTCACCGGCATGGTGCTGGCGCTGCAGAGCGCTTACCAGCTGCAGAAACTTTCGGCGGCAACCTACATCGGGGCGCTGGTGGCCCTTTCCATGACGCGGGAACTGGGCCCGGTGCTGACGGCGCTGGTGATCGCCGGCCGGGTGGGAGCGGCCATCACCGCGGAGCTGGCGACCATGAAGGTCACCGAGCAGATCGACGCGCTGGAGACCTTGAGCACCGATCCGGTGAGGTACCTCGCGGTGCCGAGGATGGTGGCCCTCTTGATCATGCTGCCGATCCTCACCATCTACGCCGACATGGTGGGCATCCTCGGCGGCTACGTGGTGGGGGTCTACAAGCTGGGGATCGGGTCCAACCTCTACATGAACATGACGTGGGACCCGCTGCGCCTCAAAGACGTTTTCACCGGGTTGTTCAAGGCGAGTGTCTTCGCGGCCATCATCAGCAGCATCGCCTGCTACGAGGGGTTTGGGACCAGCGGCGGGGCGGAGGGGGTGGGCCGCTCCACGACGCTGTCGGTAGTGACCTCGTTCATCCTGATCATCACGGCGGACTGTTTCTTCACGGCGCTGTTCTATTTCGTCTTTCCCTAAAGCCGTGGATATTGAGATCATCAATCTGTTCAAGGATTTCGATCGGCACCCCGTGCTCCGGGGGGTGAACCTAACGATCCGGGACGGGGAGACGATGGTGATCATCGGGCGCAGCGGCTGCGGGAAGTCGGTGCTGCTCAAGCACATCATCGGGCTGATGAAGCCGGATGAGGGGCAGGTGATCGCGGACGGGGAGGAGGTCTCCCGGTTGGACGATCCGGGACTCCACCGGCTCCGGATGAAATTCGGCATGCTGTTCCAGGGGGCGGCGCTGTTCGACTCGCTCACCGTCGGCGAGAACGTGGCTTTCCCTTTGAGGGAGCACACGGCCAAGACCGAGGAAGGAATCCAGTCCCGCGTGAAGGAATGCCTCGGGCTGGTAGGCCTGGCCGGGATCGAGCACCTGAAACCGGCCGAGCTCTCCGGCGGGATGCGCAAACGGGTGGGGCTGGCCCGGGCGCTGGCGATGGAGCCGCGCGTGATCCTGTACGACGAGCCGACCACCGGCGTGGATCCGGTGATGGCCGACGTAATCAACCGGCTGATCAAGGGGCTGCACGACCGGCTGAAGGTGACCAGCGTGGTGGTCACCCACGACATGGTCAGCGCCTACAGGGTGGGGGACCGGATCGCCATGCTGCATGAGGGAAAGATCTTGCAGGCGGGGACGGTGGAGGAGATTCGCTCAACGAAGAACCCGATCGTCAAGCAATTCATCCTGGGCGTGTCTGAAAACGGGGGAGGGTAAAAACAACCCATGTCGGGTGCCACGCGCGAGATCAAGGTGGGCCTGTTCGTATTCATCGCTTTCGTTCTGCTCGCCGTGATGGTCTTCTCGATCAGTGATTTCTACACGTCGCAGGCGCAGTACACCTACCCGCTCCGGGTCCGGTTCAGCTTCGTCAACGGCATCGACACCGGCGCTCCGGTGCGGGTGTCCGGCGTGAAAGTGGGAGAGGTCCGCTCGGTGGGCGTCTACCGGGACGAGAGTACGCAGAGGGTGCAGGTGGAGCTGGGGGTCCGGCTCTCTAAAGACGCCGTGCTGGAGGAGGACTCCGTCGCCTACATCAATACGCTCGGTCTCCTCGGTGAGAAATACCTGGAGATCGTTCCCGGCACGCCGGGCAAACGGGTGCTCTCCGCCGGCGAGATCCTGGTGGGGAAAGACTCGGTCTCCACGGAGAAGATGATGGAGTCCAGCTATGAGACGATCCGGGAGCTGCAGCAGGCAGTCGGTTCCCTGAACCAGGTGATCGGAGACCCCCAGACGCAGGGGGCGCTCAAGGAGACGCTGGCCAACTCCAAGGAGGCGACGGCCCAGCTGACCCTCTTTCTCACCCAGGCAAATGAGGTGATGGGCAAGATCAACCGGGGCGAGGGGACGATCGGCCAGTTGCTGACCAAGGACGATCTGTATAAGGACCTGAAGGGTCTCACCGAGGATCTGAAGGCTCATCCGTGGAAATTATTTTTCCATTCTAAAGAAAGCAAAAAATGAGAGGAGGTTTCATCCATGGGACTCTGGTCTATTCGACTCTTTTTCGTAGCGCTGAGTGCTTTGGTGGGATATCAGATCGGGCAGGTGGCGCCCGGGCTGTCGCCGCTGGCGGGCGGGCTGATCGGGGCCGGCCTGGCCGGCGTTTTGATCGGAATGGAATTTTCCCTCAAAAAGGTTTCCACGCGGGGGCTCTCCGCGGCCGTCTTTGGCCTGCTGTTCGGGCTCATCATGGCGCGGCTGATCTTAAGCACGCTGGACCTGGTGCCGGTCGGGCCGGAGCTGGGCACGCCGATCCGGTCGGTGCTGGTGGTGGTCTTCTGCTACTTCGGCATGGCCATCGCGCTGCGGGGGCGTGATGAGTTCAACATCATCGTCCCGTACGTAAAGTTCACCCGCCAAGACCAGCGGGAGGATCTGGTGATCCTCGACACCAGCGTGGTGATTGACGGCCGCATCGCCGACATCTGCCAGACGCGGTTCGTCGAAGGGCGCCTCATCGTCCCCCGCTTCGTCCTGAAGGAACTCCAGCAGATCGCCGACAGCCAGGACCCCATTAAGCGCAACCGCGGCCGGCGCGGCCTGGACGTCCTCGCCCGCATCCAGAAGATCCCGCATGTCGACGTCCGGATCCAGGATGAGGACTTCGCCGACACCAAAGAGGTGGACGCGAAGCTTGTGCGCTTGGCCAAGCTGCTGGGCGGGAAGATACTCACCAACGATTTCAACCTGAACAAGATCGCGGAGCTGCAGGGCGTGCAGGTCTTGAACATCAACGAGCTGGCCAACGCCTTGAAGCCGGTGGTCCTGCCGGGCGAGGTGATGGAGACCCGCGTGATCAAGGAAGGCAAGGAGTACAACCAGGGGGTCGCCTACCTCGACGACGGCACGATGGTCGTGGTGGAGCAGGGCCGGCACCTGATCGGGCAGACCGTGCGGGTCATGGTGACCAGCGTCCTGCAGACGGCCGCCGGGCGGATGATCTTCGCCAAGCCGGAAGAGGAGCAGCAGCACCGCCCCGCCTGGAAGCCGGCTCGCCAGGTATGAGGTGAAAGAGTGAGCGTCGCGGCGATCGTCGCCGCGGGCGGGGTGGGGAAACGGCTCAAGGCGCGGCGGCGCAAAGCGTTCATCCGGCTCGCCGGCCGGCCGATGCTGGCCTGGGTGCTGAAGGCGCTGGAGCGGTCGCCGTCGGTCCGGGACGTTGTCATCGTGGCCCATCCCAAAGACCTGGCCGTCGCCCGGGCGCTGGTGCGCCGGGAGCGGGCGCGCAAGGTGGCGGCGGTGGTGCCGGGTGGGGATTCCCGGATGGCTTCGGTTCGCTGCGGGATGGAGGCGCTCCCAGCCCGCGCGAAGTGGGTGCTGGTGCACGACGCGGCCCGGCCGCTCGTGACTCCCGCGTTGATTGAGGCGACCGTGCGCGCGGCCCGGGGACACAAGGCGGCCATCGCCGCGGTGCCGGTGGTGCCGACGATCAAGCAGGCGCGCGCCGGCTGGGTGGAAAAGACGCTCGACCGCCGGCAGCTTTGGGCGGTGCAGACGCCGCAGGTGTTCGAGCGCAAGCTCTTGGAGAGAGCGCACGCGCGCGAGCGGCGCAACGGATTCGTAGCCACCGATGACGCGGCGCTTGTCGAGGCGTTGGGCGGGCGTGTCCGGATCGTGCCCGGCTCGGAACGGAATATCAAGGTGACGACACCGGAAGATCTCAAGATTGCGGAGGCCTTGCTTCGAGGATGAGAATCGGCATGGGGTTTGACATTCATCGGGTGGCAGAGGGGCGGCCCTTGATCCTAGGCGGAGTCAAGCTGCCCTGGAGCAAGGGGCTGGAGGGCCACTCCGACTCCGACGCCATCTTCCACGCGATCACCGACGCGCTGCTGGGCGCCATCGGGGCGGGGGACATCGGGCTCTACTTCCCCGACACGGATCCCCGCTGGAAAAACGCGACCAGCGACATCTTCCTGGCGAAAGCGCTGGAATTGGTCGAGAAGCGGGGGTTCCAGGTGGAGAACGTGGACGTCACGGTCCTGGCGGAAGAGCCGAAGCTGGCTCCTTACCACGCGGAGATCCGCCGTTCCATTGCCCGCCGCTTCAAGATCGAGCCGGCCCGCGTCAACGTGAAGGCGAAGACTATGGAAAAATTGGGACCGATTGGTGCCGGGCAGGCCATCGCGGCGTACGCGGTGGTGGCGCTGCTGTGACGCAACCTCTGCTGATCGGACTTAGCACGGCGATTGTCCTTACGCTTGCGCTGCGCTGGCTGATGCGGTCCGAGATTCAGGCCGCGCTGGAGCGGGACCCGGCCGCCGGTTCGGCCTGGGAGGTGCTTCTGCTCTATCCCAGCGTGTCGGCGATCGCGTTCCACCGGGCGGCCTGTCCGCTCCACCGCTCCGGGCTGCCCGGCTGCAGGTTCCTCGCCCGGCTCATCTCGCAGGGGGCGCGGGCCGCCACCGGCATCGAGATCCACCCCGGGGCCAAGATCGGCAAGGGGCTCTTCATTGACCACGGCATGGGCGTCGTGATCGGCGAGACGGCCGAGATCCGCAACAACGTCACGCTGTTCCAGGGAGG
>Ga0209515_10001467_pt1 | contig 39365 bp, 41 predicted proteins | sample Subgroupgradi54m_FD_187454 | JGI IMG/M metagenome (GOLD analysis project Ga0209515, IMG submission 187454) | Subsurface groundwater microbial communities from S. Glens Falls, New York, USA - GMW60B uncontaminated upgradient, 5.4 m (SPAdes)... ... | reverse complement strand
TTGCGATTGCTCGCTGTGTCGTAGTCGGTGAGGAAGGTCTTGCCGCTGGCATAAGTCACCTTGCTCAAACGACCTCGCGCATCGTAGTCGTGGGTCAGACCGGCAGCGGGATTGGTAGCCACTTTAATCCGGCTAGCTTTGTCATAGGTGTAGGTGGCGGTTTCGCTGGGGGTCATCTTCTGCATCAGACGGTTGAGCGCATCGTAGACGTATGTGATCGGCTGGCTGCGCGCGTTGAGGCGGTTGGTCAGGTTGGAGGCGGAATCGTAGCCATAGTGCTCGGTGGCGGTGCCGCCGGGATAGGTCAAGTCGGTGAGGCGATTGAGAGCATCATAGACGTACTGGGTCGTATTGCCCTTGGCATCGAGCAGGAATTCGAGGTTGCCGTTAGGATCGTAGCGGTTTTCGGTCAGACCGGCCGGGTCGAAGACCCGGAAGAGCAGATTGCGCTCGTCATAGACGAAGGAGGTCGTGATCCCTTTGGCATCCTGGATGAAGGACCGGTTGCCGGTGCCGTCATAGCCGAAGGTGGTCGTGTTATTGAGATCGTCCGTGACCGACTGCAGCTGATTGATATTGGTATACGCATAGAGGGTAGATTGCCAGTCGTCGGCCGGGTTGACGGCATCCACGGCCGGGCGCGGGCCGGGGGCGCTGTCCTTTAACTGCCGATCCACGTGGATGAGGTTGCCATTGGCGTCGTAGGTGTAGAAGGTCTTAAAGGCCAAGGGGGTCGGGGCGGTCGTATCGGTGAGCTGGTTCTGGAGATTGTAGTTGAAACTGGTCACGTGGGTGAGCGGATCCTCGATGGTCTTGATATTACCCACGGTGTCGTAGGTGAACTTCGTCGTGCCAGCCAGGGCAGTGCCGAACCCCTCGGTGACTTGGCTGAGGTAGCCCGTGGCCGGCGCATAGACGTATTTAGTGACGACGTTGGTGGGGTCGGTCACGGTGTCGAGCTGGCCGAAGCCGGTGTAGGTGAAGACCGCTTGGGGTGCCCCGCCGGGCACCGTTGGATAGGTAATCCTTCGCAGGTTGCCCTTGATCGGCTCACCGAGCTCATAGTCGTAAGTGTAAGTCGTGACCTTGGCCGACTCGGAACTCAGGCGAGGATTGGTCACGGTCTTGATAAAGTTGAAATTCGGCTCGTAGGTGAAGGTGGTGAAGATGTCGGTCGGGTCGTTGACGTGCGGCGGCTTGCCAATTTGCTTGCGGCGGATTTCCAGCAGATTGCCCTTGGCATCGTAGGTAAATTCGGTCGCATTGCCTTTGGGCTCTTGGATTCGGGTGCGCTCACCGGCAGCGTTGTACTCATATAAGGTTACGTAGGAGGCCGGCTCGCCAAAAGGATCGCCATCGGTAAAAGTTTCTTGGCGGGTGATGTGGCCTTCGGGATCAAACTGGTACACGGTGCGAACGCTGTTGCGATTCAAGACCTCGGTAGCCGCGGGAGTCGAGGCAGGCTGCACCGCAATCGTGTTGCTGGTGGCCCGAGCGGTCCCGCTGATGAAACGCGCTTCATAGTTATCCGGAACCGCATCGGCCGGCACAGTGAGAATCCCTGCTCCTGAAATGGTGGACCGCGTTGGGATGGATCCCACGTCGTTGGTCGCCCCTTGCCGAAACAATCTGATGCTGCCATCGACACCAGGCGGCGCGGTCCAGCTGACGACGATTTGGCTCCCGGGTGTCACCCGGTACACCCGAGTCCGCACGCTAAAGCCTGCTTCCCCGAATCCTTCGTTGGCCGGACAATGCGGCGAGGCACTGTAGTTTAGGAACGATGTGCCGGACCCGTGAGTTTGCTGGCGCAGACAATCGTGGGTGTCGTAGCTGTTATTGACAGACGTTTGGATCTTGGGCTCAATCACATCGGTAAGATTATGGTTGGTGTACACGTACTGCGTCATGTTGCCGGACGGAAAGTCCGGTGTCGGCGGCGTCGTCACGCTGGTCAAATCCCCGGCTGCGTCGTAGCCATACGTGATGGTTCGGGTTTCCACGCCGGTGCTATAGGTAATCGTGTCCAGGCGGCCTTCCCCGTTATAGGCGAGCGCGACCTGGCGCCCCACGGTGTCGGTAATTTTGGTGAGCCGATACTCCCGGGCAATGACGCCGGTGGGCTGATTCACAAAGAAGGCAGATGGCCCAATGACCGGGAAGAGGCCGGCCTGATCATAGCTGAAGGTCAACTGATTGCCGTTGCGATCTTGAAGGACCGTCAGCTTCCCATTGGTGTTGTAGGTTTCCTTGACGCCGTGCTTCGAGGTGAGCGTATAACCGCCGTTTTGGTTCTGGATCAAGGTGTCGTAGATGCCCGGCGGGGCGGTATAGGTGTTTGGCGCCGAAAAAGTGAATTCATCGATGCGGTTGGTGCCGCGTAGGACCACGAGGTTGTTGTTGGCCAGCTTGCGAATGCGGCGGCTACAGGAGACGTTCCATCCATAGCCGAACTGGCCGTTGTAGGCGCTGCGGGAGCGATAGGTGAAATTCACTTCAGCTGGCAATTGGCGGCCCGGCCAGAAGACATCCTGGCGGCGAAGGATGAATTCGCCGGTATGAAGATCTACCGGGTCAAACGGGGGTGGGCAGCCGCTGCTGTCAGAGCTGTTATTGACCGTCGATTGGGGACCGTTCGGATCAGCCGGCGCATCAGGGGATCCGACACTGGGAGTGGGTGGCTGCGGGAAATCATGGGCCCAGGCGATGGATTGCAGCGGCGCTTGCAGGGTGAGTGCCATGGCAACTACAGCGGCTACGCGGGGCGATGCAAACTTCCTCATGAGGCTCCCTCAATTACGGCCGGCTGGGTCAAGACGCCGTAATGGTCATCGTAGCTGAAGAGGTTGACGGTCAACAGATGCTCCCCCGGCGTCAGGCGGCCAGTCTCCCACAAAAACGTGAAGGGCGTCATCCCATCTTCGTCTTCGAATAGAAATACGAGATCCTCGTACAATGCGACTTCAAACCGGCTGTTGATCCACGTCGGGGCATCATGAGGATTCAAGGTCACTTGAACCGGGACGGTGCCGCGCAGGACGGGACGGCCCTTGGCGTCATAGCGGGTCCCCTCGGGAAATGCCAGCGAGAGCCCGGCCTCGTGGCAGAGCGTGCGGAGATGACGCGCGTGGAGATAGGCGGTGTCAGGTTTTCGGTTCGCCGCATAGGTTACATCCCTTGGTGATGCCGCGGCCTGGCCTGTCCCACCGCGCACGATAATCGTGTTATCCGGCAGGGCAAAGGCGGTCAACGTGACGGCCAATTGGGGATGCGTTTTTACATTGATCAGCCCTGAGCTGTCCAAGCCATCCCATGCGATGGACTGCGGCCCGGCTTCCAGCGGCTCCCAATCCGCGAGCGTGCGCAGATACGGGAAGCCTTGGATGCCGACATGCAATCGGACATAGCCGGCTCGCGGCATGATCCACCGCACCATGCCGGTTTGCGCATCAAAGGCGAAATCTCTCGGGTCGATCTTTTCCCCTCCGGTCACCGGCGAAGGATCATGCACCGCTTCCCCGCCTCCGCGATTCTGCGCATGGATCACGTAGCGATACGCGCCGGATGGCACCAGCGCGCCGTCGTCGGCATGACCATCCCAGACAACTGATCGGCGGCCTTTGGATTGCTGGCCTCGCGTCAACGTTCTCACCACCCGCCCTTCCTCATCCACCAGATCCACGAACACGCTGGCCGGACGAAACAGCTCATAACGAATCACTGCCGTGCCCTTGGCATTGAGGTCGAGCGTCTTTGGCTCGACTCCAACGCTGCCAATGGCCATTGCCGGGGCGACCGGCTCGTGGGCCAATCCCACCCCGCCGGCTCGATGAGCCGAACAGCCGGCAAGTGTCACCGCCAGCAGCCCGCTGCCTAGCGCCACGCCGGGTCGCATGCTCCTTCGTCCGAGGTTTCTAAAAGCTGCTGGCCCGCGCCGTCTGCCTGCATGACCCACAGCTCGAGCCGGCCGGATCGGTTGGTGGCAAACGCGATTGAGTGGCCGTCGGGCGACCAGGTCGGCCGCGTGTCCAAGGCCGGATCCGTGGTGAGCTGCCGCGGAGCCGAACCGTCGGCATTCATCACCCAAATGTCGTAATTGCCGGAGCGGTCGGACGAAAACGCGATCTGCTGGCCATCCGGCGACCATGCCGGCAAAAACTCATGGGCCTGGTTCTTGGTGAGCTGCCGCGGAGCCTCTCCGTCAACGCTGACCACGTAAATCTCATACGTCTGGTACCCGTGGCCCCCTGAGTAAGCGAGCCATCGGCCATCCGGCGACCACGCCGGCTGCTGCTGGACTCCCACTTCATGGGTGAGCATCCTGGGATTCGCACCGGAGGTTTCGGCGATCCAGATATTAGCGCTGTCCTGCAGATCGGTGCGGAATCGCGAAAATGCCATGTGAGCGCCATCCGGCGACCATGCGACGTCTCTGATGGGCCAGAGATCCTGCAGCAGCGGCTCACCTGCCGTTTCGCCGAGCCGCGCTCGCACACACGCCTGATTGCTCGTGCAGTAACTGATTTGATCCTCTCCGGCCTTCGCAGGATACCGTTTGTCGCCTGGCGTAAATGTCAGCTGCTGGCGTTCGTGCGTGGATACATCGGTTTTCCAGATTTGCCACGTCCCCTCTGTCAGACGACTGTAAAGGAGATGGCCACCCGATGCCGCCTGCTCGGCAGCGGCTGCAGCGGCTATCCCCAGCCACCCTGCCATAATCATCGTCACTGCGCGCCGCATCCGATTATTTGAAGACCGTCACGACGCCGGCACGGGTGGCGCTAAGTCCCGAGACTGGATCTGTCGCAACGACGTTGACGCGGTAATCCCCTTCCACGCCGGCCACTTTCCCGGCATCCGTTCGGCCGTCCCATTCGACGGTTTGCGAGCCGGCCGCTTGGGCCGCATTGGACAGCAGCGTGCGGATGGTATTGCCGTTGGGATCAAGGATCGTCATGGTGACATTGGCATTTTGCGAGAGCGTGTAGGTAAATTGGCTGACTTCATTAAATACCGGCTGGATCACAAACGCCTGAGCCCTAAAATCGTCCAGATTGGGCAGGGTGTGTTGAAGAATGATGACGTCCTTGGGCAAGGGCACCGGAACGTCGAAGAACGCCTCAAACGGCCCAAGATGAAACGTCCCGTCATCCTGCCGGCCATCCCAGATGACCGTATGGGTGTTCGCCGTCAGGGCTGCTTGATCGAGGAGCGTCCGAATGAGCGACCCGTTCGGCTTTCGGATGATCAATCGAAGTCGGCCTGCGGGATTGAAGCTGAAGTCGATGCGCAGCACTCCATTTTGATAGGGCCCGAACTCCGTCGCATCGGCCGCTCCTAGGGAGGTGCCGGGGAATGGCCCAGGAAAGGGGGTCACCGCATTGTTATACGTTCCCTTGCGGGCCGGGTTGGTGGTGTCGATCGCCTCGATGGTGAAGAAATACGCTTCCAAGGGAGCCACCGCATTTGCCGCGTTTCTCCCATCCCAGGATGACGTATTGGGGCCGGCCGGACGGCTTGGAAAGCTTAGCGTTCTAATCAGTTGCTTGGTTTTCTCATCATACAGACGGATGGTGACATTCGCCGCGCGGTCAAGCGTGTAATTGATTCCAACGGTTTCGCTATTATAGGGATCGATAACGGCCGGGTTGGGAGCCACCGATACATTCGTAATGAGCAGATGATCAAAGGTGACTTGGCGGTCGAATTGTGTGACATGGCTTGCCGCATCCGTGACCTTCAATCGAAAGGTATACATGCCGGGTGTCAGGCCTTGCGGATTGAAGGTGAAGAGGGTGCTGTTCACAATCTGGGCCGATGAGCTGAACAATTGCGTAAACGTCGTGGGCGCAAACCCCACGCCGCGGGAGATCGTGTACGTCGAAGCATCGACATCATCCGCCGTGCCCACCAAGGCCACCGGGTCATCTGTCAGAAATGTTTGCTGGGGTGCCGGCGACGTGAGCCGGGCGATGGGGAATACGCTGTTCAGCGTAAGTTTTCCGGTCGCAACGGCCGCTGCCTGACCTGTGCCAGTGCTGGTGGCGCTCATTTGGAACGAATATTCGCCGTCCGGCAAGGCGGTCCCGGCGGCATTATCGCCCAACCAGTCCTGATTCACGATCGTGCCGGTCCCACTGAATGTTTTCACTACCGCAAATGAGGAGTTTCTAAGGGTAATCGTCCAGTTGCCGTTGGCTTGAAGCCTCCCAAAGACATTGGCAGCCCCGCCGGCCTGGCTGAAGGGGTCGGGCGTCACGAAGACATCGGCCCATTTAAACGGCTCGGTAGGAATTTGGCTTAACCACGGCTCAAAGACCGCCTTGCCCGTGATCGACTGCCCCGTGCCCGGCCCAATCCCCGAGGGGCCGCTGGCATGCCCCCACCAATTCAGGTGACAGGTCACGGCATCGGCGGGATCAGTGTTATTCAATCCGCCAACGGTATTGCCTTCAATGCGGTTGTGCTTGATGTCTTCGAAGGTTGAGGCATTCGACACCAGAATGCCGAGGTTGTTCGCCGTAATCGTGTTGTGCTGAATGATGGGGCGCACATTTCCCAACAAGATCCCAGCCCCGTCGCTTTGACGGATGGTGCAGTGGCGAATCGTCGGCGAATCTGAATCGATGCGCAGATTCGTATCGCTCGTTCCTGCGCCGCCATATTCAATAATGCATTGGTCGAGGATGGATGCGGATGTGGTAATCAAAAATCGGATGCCGCTCCATTGACCTGGAGCTGGAGTCGCGTTGTTCGATGTAAAGAGGATCTGCTGGGAGACCGTCCCTTGAGCGTTCAGCACGCCTGGAGTTCCAGATCCAATTTGCAGGCCCGCGCTCGCATTAAATTTGACCACAACACCTGGATCAATGGTCAGCGTGGCGTTATTGGAGACGGTGACTGTGCCGGTCACGATAAAGGGACTTTGAGCGAGGGTCCAGTTGGTGTTCGTGGTAATGTTGCCGCTGACGGGGGTATCGGCGAAGGCCGGGGTGGCCGCGAAGAACAGGCAGGCGAGGGCAAACCGTTTCAGCAGAGCGTCTCCGATTATGAAGGAGGCTTTTCTTTGTCGGCGCACCGATTGGTCAACGGAAGAATCTTGGGCTGGCGGGTGAGGTCGCTGGCGCGGATGGTCTGGCCGCCGGCGTCCCAGGCGACGATGCCGCCTTCCATGACGTAGGCATTATCGAAGCCTTGCGCGCGCAGGACCTTGGCGGCTTCGGGGGCCCGGTGGGCGGAATGGATGCAGTAGACCACGATGGGTTGATTGTGAGGCAGCTCACCGGCGAGGCCGGGCACCTGATCGTGCGGGATGTTGCGGGCGCCGGGGATATGACCGGCGTGAAACTCATCCGCTTCGCGGACATCCAGGAAGGTGATGGCCTGGCCGTGCTCGAGCCAGGATTTGACGGTCTCCGGCAGCACGTACGGTGCTTGGGCATGGGAAGCGTCAGCGGAAAGACCGGATGGGAACACGAGGCATCCAACGAGGAGTGCGGCGTGCCACAACGACCGGTGCGGGCGTTCCACTGGACCTCCTTAGCGCATGAGGATGAGCCGGATAGAGGAAGGGTGGTGGCGTTCGGTCCGGATTGGCCGTAATGTAGCACCGCTCAAGCGGCTTGTCATTAAAAATCTTTCAGCGTAGAATACGCCTCATGTTCAAAAAACTGATCGTCTCGCATGCCTTGCGCCGGCGGGTCAGCTGGGCCATCGCCGCGGTGCTGATCCTGCCGTTTATCTTCTTTTTCCAGGCCTCCAGCCGGCCCACTCCCGGGACGGTGGCCGGGGAGATCTTCGGCAAATCGATCTCCCGGGATACCTTCAACGAATATTACCGGATGGCGGCCGCCCAACTGGAATCCCAACTGGGCGGTGAGCTGCCGGAAGCGCTGCGGCCGATGCTCATCCAGTCCACCTGGGACTGGCTGCTGATGCTGGAAGAGGCGAAGCGGCGCAAGATCCATGTCAGCGACGAGCAGGTGCGGCAAATGATCCGGCAGGAGACGATGTTTCAGGAGAACGGCCAGTTCAGCCCGGCGCGCTATCGCGATTTGGTGACCAGCAGCGGCTCTTCCCCGCAGGCGTTTGAAGACCGGCTCCGGCAGCAGCTGCTGGTGGAGGCACTCATCCAGCAGGTGCGCAACGCGGTCATCATCACCGATGAGGACGTCAAGGCGGCCTACGCGGCCAGCCACGAGCAGCTCAAAGCCCAAATGGTGGTCATTCCGTCGGCCGCATTCCGCAGCCAGGCGGAATCAGCGCTGACCGACGCCGACTTCCAGGCCTCCTATGACAAAGACAAGAACAGCTTCCGGATTCCGGAGCAGTTTTCCGTCGAGTATGCGGGGGCGACGCGCGAGCAGTTGACGGCCAAAGCCACCGGCGCCGATGCGGCGGCGATCAAAGAGCAGGTGGACAAGCAGCTGACCGCGCTGGGGCTGGACCTGCAGGAAAATCTGGACGACCGGATGGCCTTCGATGAGATCGTGAAGACGCGGGCGCTGATCCGGCAAACAGCCGGCCCCTTCTCCGTTGAGGGGCCGTGGAATGAAACCGTGCCGGACTCGGCGATTCTGGTGGCCGCACGGGATTTGTCCGAAGGCGAGATGAGCGAGGTAATTCGCGGAGAGTCCGGCGTTTACGTGGCACGGGTGACCAAGCGCATCGAGTCGCGGCTGCCGCCGCTTGAAGAGGTCCGCGGCCAGGTCACGCAGCGGCTCATCGAGGAGAACAGCCGCGAGCTGGCCCGCGAGGCGGCGGAAGCGTTCCACCGGATGCTGATGAAGGAGCTGGAGGCGGGCAAGCGCTTCGAGGAGATCGCCGCGTCAGGGACGAACCTGTCCATGATGCTGATCGCCTTTACCCGCTCACAAACGATCGAGCCGCTGGGAGCCGCCCCGCAGGTCAACGCCGCGGCCTTTGAGACGCCGCTGGGCGAGGTGACGGCCCCGCTGGAAGCCCCCAAGGGCTACGTGATCTTCAAACCGCAAGAGCGCATCCCCGCGGACATGGCGATGTACGAGACCGAAGCGCCGATTACGCGGGAGCAGGTGCAAACGCAGCGCCAAGGCGAGTACTGGCAGCAGTGGATCGGCGCGTTGCGGCAGCGGGCGAAATTGAAGAGCTACGTCGGGGAAGAACAACCGGCCTAACGAGCGGCTTCAAACGCGGCCGACCAGGTCTCGCGGGAGAAGTCGAAGGGCTTGGTGACGTAGGCCACCGCCCCGTACTGCTGCGCCTGGCAGCGCAACTCGACCTGATCGATGGCGGTCACCATGATGACGCGCACCTTCGGGTGGTGCTCCTTGATGCGCTTGAGGACTTCGATGCCGCTTAAGCCGGGCAGGAGGATGTCGAGCAGCATGACGTCGGCTTCCTGCTCGTCGAGCTTGGCGATCGCTTCTTCCCCGCTGAAGGCCGAGAGGACCGCAAACCCCTTCTCCTGAAAGAAGTCCTTCAGGAGCTCACAGATATCCCGCTCGTCGTCCACGATGAGCATGCGCGGCATCAGCGTGTGCATCCCTCCATCGGGTGAATTACCGTCGGTACAAGTGTGCCTGAGGGCGGCAAACGCCGTCAAGATGCGGGGAAGATTTTCCGGGGGGCTTACTTGGCCTTGAGGGCCAGCAGGTCTTTCAATTCGCGCATGAACTGCTCCACGTCCTTGAATTCCCGGTAGACCGAGGCGAACCGCACGTAGGCCACCGGGTCCAGGGCGTGGAGTTTTTTCATGACCCGCTCGCCCACCTCGCGGGAGGGCGCCTCGCGCTCGAACTGCTGCGAGAGCTCGCGCTCCAGCTCGTCGACCAGCTGCTCGAGATCGTCCATGCTCACCGGCCGCTTCTCGCACGCCTTCACCAGCCCGGCCAGCAGCTTCTGCCGGTCGAAGGGCTCGCGGCGGCCGTCCTTCTTGATGATCATCAGCGGCTGCTCTTCGACGTGCTCGTAGGTGGTGAACCGTTTGCCGCAGCTGAGGCACTCCCGGCGCCGGCGGATGGAGACGCCATCCGAGCTGGCGCGCGAGTCGACGACTTTGTCTTCTTGATGACCGCAAAAAGGACACTTCACCTGGCCGCCACCTGTGAACGCAACTCCGGATAGAGCGGGAATTTTTCGGCGAGGGTGTGGACTTTGCGGGCGACGGCCTGCAGCGCTGCCGGATCCTGCCGATGGGTGAGCGCCTCGTCGATGAGATCGGTGACCTCGCGCATCTGCGGCTCTTTCATGCCGCGGGTCGTCAGCGCCGGTGAGCCGAGCCGGATGCCGCTGGCCTTGCCCGGCGGCAGCGGATCGTACGGAATCGCGTTTTTATTGACGGTGATCCTGGCCTGATCCAGTGTTTCCTGCGCCTCCTTGCCGGTGACGCCCTTGGGGGTCAGGTCGACGAGCAGCAAATGATTGTCGGTGCCGCCGGAGACGATGCGGTAGCCGTGCGCGGCCATCCCCTCGGCCAGCGCTTTGGCGTTGGCCACCACCTGCCGCTGGTAGGCCTTGAACTCCGCGCTCAGCGCCTCCTTGAAGCAGACCGCCTTGGCCGCGATCACGTGCATCAGCGGGCCGCCCTGGTTGCCGGGAAAGAGGGCTGAGTCGATCGCCTTGGCGAACTGGGAGCGGCAGATGATGAAGCCGCCGCGCGGGCCGCGCAGCGTCTTGTGGGTGGTGGAGGTGACGATTTCCGCGTGCGGCACCGGGTTGGGATAGACGCCGGCCGCCACCAGCCCGGCGAAATGGGCCATGTCGACCATCAGCAGCGCGCCGACGCTATCGGCGATCTTGCGCAGGCGGGGAAAATCGAGCACCCGCGGGTAGGCCGAGTAGCCGGCGAGCAGCAGCTTGGGTTTGTGTTCGGCGGCGAGCTTTTCAATTTCGTCGTAGTCGATCATCTCGGTCTTCTGGTTGACGCCGTAGGGCACGATTTTGAAAAAGCGGCCGGAGAAGTTCTTCGGATGGCCGTGGGAGAGGTGGCCGCCCATGGCCAGGCTCATGGCGAGGATCGTGTCGCCGGGCTGCAGCAGCGCGTACAAGACGACGATGTTGGCCTGGGTGCCGGAGTGAGGCTGGACGTTGGCGTGCTCGCCGCCGAAGACCGCCTTCACCCGCTCAATGGCCAGCCGCTCGGCGATGTCGACGAACTCGCAGCCGCCGTACCACCGGGCCCCGGGATAGCCCTCGGCGTATTTGTTCGTGAGGACCGAGCCCTGCGCCTCGAGCACGGCCAGACTGGTGAAATTCTCCGAGGCGATCAGCTCCAGATGCTCGTGCTGGCGCTGCGCCTCGCGCTGGATGGCGTCAAAGATTTCCGGGTCGGTCTCTCGAAGCTTCATCGTCTCCCTTTGCTGCTTTTTAGAATGGACCGCTCGATCGCCGCGATCTGCCGCACCCTTCGCTCGTGGCGGGTGCCGCGCTCAAACGGGGTCTCGAGCCAGGTGTTCAGAATTTTTTTGGCGGCGGCGTCCTTGAGCTTCTCCGCGGCGAGGACGAGGACGTTGGTGTCGTTGTGGCTGCGGCTGCGCATCGCATCGAAGGTGTCGCTGCAGACGCCCGCGCGGATGCCGGGCACCTTATTGGCCGCAATGGCGATGCCGATGCCGGATTTGCACAGCAGCACCCCGCGGTCGAACTTGCCCTGGGCGACGGCGCTGGCGAGCTTGTAGCCGATCTGCGGGTAGTCGCAGGGTTCGGGAGAGTGGGTGCCGAGGTCGGCGACTTCCAGCCCCTTGGATTGGAGCAGCTTGACGAGCTTGGCTTTCAGCGCAACACCGCCGTGGTCCGCCCCGAGTGCGATGCGCATCAGGAGGCGTTGATGCCAAGCGATTTGGCGACGCGGCTGATGGCCTCGCGGATGTCGCCGAAGCAGACTTCGTAGACTTCCATCGGCTTGCCGATGGGATCCGGAATGTTGGGATTCGCGATAGGCTCGCCCGGCGGCAGGCCGTAGGCTTTCAGCAAATGCACCTTGTCCGCCACGCTGGGCATGCGGCGGATGACCTCTTCGGCCTGGAACTGCTCCATCACGAAAATCAGGTCGGCCTGGTGGGCGATGTCGGTGGTCAGCGCGCGGGCGCGGTGGCTGGTCATGTCGATGCCCACTTCCTGCAGCACGCGGATCGTTTCGCGCGTGGGATTCATGCCTTCCATGGCGAAGACGCCGGCCGACTCGGCGGCGACGTCGGTGACACCGGCCGACTGCAGGGCGTAGCGCATCAGCCCCTCCGCCATGACGCTGCGGCAGCTGTTGCCGGTGCAGACAAAGAGAACTTTTTTCTGGCTCATCTTCTTACCCGGCGACCACGGCCAGGATGTCATCTTTCCCAATCGCGCCTTCGCGGCGAATCTCCACGCGATCCGCCAGCACTTCCACGACGGTGGACTCGCGCCCCAATTTCGTGGGCCCGCCGTCCAATAAACAATCCAGCCCGCCGTTGAGCGCGGCCAGGACCTCTTTCGCGTCGGTCGGCGGCGGGGATCCGGACCGGTTGGCGCTGGGGGCGGCCACCGGCACATTGCACGCTTTCAAAAACGCCAGGGCGACGGGATGATCCGGCAGACGAAATCCGACCGTCTGGCCGTTGGCCCCGGGCAGGACGATGGTCAGCGGCCCGGGCCAGAAGCGCTGCATCAGCCGCCCGGCCAGCGGCGGAACCGACGGCACCAGCGCATGCACCTGCTCCGCCGAATGAATGTGCAGCGAGTACGGTTTGTCCGGCGGACGGCCTTTGACTTGATTCAGCCGCGCGAGGGCCTTCGCGTTGCCGGCGTCAACACCGAGGCCGTAGACCGTTTCCGTCGGAAACGCCACCAGCCCGCCTGCGCGCAGAATTTCCGCGGCTTCGTACACCGCCTTTGGATCGGGAGCGGTGCCCAGCAGTCCAAAGATCTTTGGTTCCGCCATTTACCTCGGCAAACGCTTGTCGGCCTTGCGCGCGCTGCTCTGCAGCTGCCGCTTGTGCGCCACAAGCGCTTTCTGCAGCCGCCGGTCGCTCAGTGCCAAGCACTGCACCGCCAAAATCGCCGCGTTGGCCGCCTGGTCGATGGCCACGGTCGCGACAGGCACGCCCTTGGGCATCTGCACCGTCGAGAGCAGGCTGTCGAGCCCTTTGAGGCTTTTGCTTTCGATCGGCACGCCGATGACCGGCAAAATCGTGTGCGCGGCGATGACCCCGGCCAGATGCGCCGCCCCGCCGGCCCCCGCGATGATGACCTTCAGCCCCCGCTTCGAGGCCGACAGCGCATACTGCCGCACCAGCTCCGGCGTGCGGTGGGCCGAGAGCACGTGCGGATCAGAGCCCACGCCGAATCCGGTCAGCGTTTTCGCCGCCTGCTCCATCACCGGCCAGTCGGAGTCCGAGCCCATGAGAATCCCGACGAGCGGCTTACCGTTGCGCGACATCACTTCACCGCCGGCTTGTTCAACGCGCGAAACCCGATGTCCTTGCGATAGATCATCCCATCGAAGGAGATCGGCCCGATCGCTTCGTAGACGCGCTTCAACGCTCCCTCCAGGTCCGGGCCGACGCCCACGATGTTCAGCGCGCGGCCGCCCCACGTCAGAAACCGGTTCTTGTCCGCCTTGGTGCCGGCGTGAAAGACGAGCAGATCGCTGCGGTCCTTGAACTGCTGCAGGCCGCGGATCTCCTTGCCGATCTGGAAATCGCCCGGATAGCCGCCCGAGGCCGCCACGACGCACACGGCACTGCCCGGATACCATTGGCACTGCACGCCGGCCAGCCGTCCTTCGACCGCATCGTCGAGAATCGGCACCAGATCGCTTTTCAGCAGCGGCAAAATCGCCTGGATCTCCGGGTCGCCGAAGCGGACGTTATACTCGAGGACTTTGGGGCCGTCGCTGGTGAGCATGAGGCCGGCGTAGAGCACCCCCTTGAAGCTGAGCCCTTCGGCGGCCATCGCCCGCAGGGTCGGCAGCATGATCTGCTCCATGACCTGCTTGGCCATCGACGGATCGATGATGGGAGCCGGCGCATACGCGCCCATGCCGCCGGTGTTCGGGCCCTTGTCGCCGTCGTGCAGCCGCTTGTGGTCCTGCGCCGGCAACAGCGGGAGTGCTGTCACCCCGTCGGTGACGGCGAGAAACGACGCCTCTTCCCCAACCAGCCGCTCTTCGACGATGATCCGCTCGCCGGCCTGCTTGAAGATCTTGTCTTCCATCAGCAAATCGATGGCGCCGAGCGCTTCGCTGAGCGTTGACGCGACGATGACCCCTTTGCCGCCGCAGAGGCCATCGGCCTTGACGACGATGGGCGCTCCGAGCTGGCGCACGTAGGCGCGGGCGGCCTGCGGATCATCGAAGATGGAAAATTGCCCGGTGGGGATATGATACTTCTTCATCAGATTCTTGGCGAAGGCCTTGCTCGACTCCAGCCGCGCGGCCGCCTTCGTGGGGCCGAAGATGCGCAGCCCCCGCTTTTCGAACAAATCGACGATCCCCTTGGCCAGCACGTTTTCCGGGCCCACGACCGTCAAATCGATGTCCTTGCTTTCGGCGAACTCGGCCAGCGCTTCGATATCTTCGGCGCCGATGTCGATGAGCTCGGCCATTTCGCCGATGCCGCCGTTGCCCGGGGCGCAGAAGACCCGGGTCACCTCGGGCGACTGGCTCAGCTTCCAAACCAGCGCGTGCTCGCGCCCCCCCGATCCGATCACCAAGACTCGCATGATTACCTCGTCCGTTCGATGGTGCCGATGATGCCTGATGGAATGCCGGAGCGGCTTAACCGCTGCTGCAGCCGCCGGCTGTCACTTGGGGCGCACACCAGCGCCATGCCGATCCCCATGTTAAACGTCCGCATCATTTCCTCCGCCGAAATCCGTCCGGCGCGCTGGATGATCCTGAAAATCTCCGGGACCGGCCAGCTGCCGGAGATCAGCCGGGCGGCGAGGCCTTTCCGGGATGCCGTCAGGCTGGGGATGCGGCGAGCCATCCCCCCGCCGGTCACATGCGCGATCGCATGGATCGGCACGCTCTTCAATGCGTCCAGCACCGGCCGGACGTAAATCCTCGTCGGCGCCAGCAGCGCCTGGCTGTGCCGTTTCAGCTCCGCCGCCGAGAGCGCCTTGCGAATCAGCGAAAATCCGTTGGCGTGCGGGCCCGATGAGGCGAGCCCCACGATGACATCGCCGGCGCGCACCTTCGAGCCGTCGATGAGCCGCTCGTGCGATACCGCGGCGACACAAAAGCCGGCGATGTCATACTCGCCGCGGCGATATACGCCCGGCATCTCGGCGGTTTCCCCGCCGAGCAGCGCACAGCCGCTCTGGCGGCAGCCCTCGGCAACGCCTTTGACCAGGGTGCTCATGAGGGCCGGCTGCATCGCGCCGACGGCCAGATAGTCCAGAAAGAACAGCGGCTCAGCGCCGAAGACCAGCACGTCGTTAACGTTCATCGCCACCGCGTCGATGCCGATGGCGTAGTGAGGGTTGATCCCTCGACTCGCCCCGCTTCGCGAGGCTCGCTCGGGATGTCGCCCTGCGGGCTCCACCAGCTGGGCCACTTTCAACTTCGTGCCGACCCCGTCGGTGGAGGCGACCAGCACCGGCGATTTCCAGCGGCCGGCCGGCAGACGGAAGAGGCCGGCGAACTGGCCTTTATCCGGCAGCACCCCGGGCCGTCCGGTCGAACGGATCAGCGGCCGCATGCGGGCCAGCCATCCGTCGGCGGCGGCGATGTTGACACCGGCGTCCCGGTAGGTCCGGGCCCCGTTGCGCTCAATCATCCCGAACCGCAGCCGGTGCCGACCGCCTTTTCAGAGCCCTGGCCGGCGTGCTTCTCCAGCGCGTACTTGTCGCCTTCGTCGCCGAACGGAATCGGGTAGGTGCCGCTCCAGCAGGCGGTGCAAAAGTTGCCCGGCTTGCTCACCGCCTTCAGCATCCCCTCGAGCGAGATGTAGCCCAGGCTCTCGACGCCGATGAACTTGCGGATCTCCTCGAGCGACATGTTATTGGCGATCAATTCTTTGCGCGTCGGAAAGTCGATGCCGTAAAAGCACGAGTGCTTCGTCGGCGGGCAGCTGACCCGCATGTGGATTTCCTTGGCCCCGGCCTCGCGCAAACTTTTCACGCGCGCCTTCGTCGTGGTGCCGCGCACGATGGAGTCATCGACGATGACGAGCCGCTTGCCCCGGATGAGCTCCTTCACCGGGTTGAATTTGACGCGCACCTTGAGGTCGCGAATCTCCTGTGCTGGCTGAATGAACGTCCGCCCCACATAGTGGTTGCGGATCATCCCGATGGAAAACGGGATCTTCGACTCCAGGCTGTAGCCCAGGGCGGCGAAGTTGCCGGAGTCCGGAATCGGCATCACCAAATCCGCCTCGACCGGATGCTCGCGCGCCAGCTGGCGGCCCAGCTTCACCCGCACTTCCTGCACGCTTTCCCCGAAGATCAGCGAGTCCGGCCGCGAGAAGTAGACATGCTCGAAGAGGCAGTGCGCCTGCTTCTGCGGCTGGTTTTTATACGGATGCAGCGACTTGAGCCCGTCCGGCCCGATGATGACAATTTCGCCCGGCTCGACCTCGCGCACGAACTTCGCCCCGATGATGTCCAGCGCGCACGTCTCCGAGGCCAGCACGTAGGTGTTGTTGAGCCGGCCGATGCACAGCGGGCGAAAGCCGTGCGGATCGCGGACGCCGATCAGCTCGCGCTCGGTGAGAAACAGCAGGCTGAAGGCGCCTTCCAGCAGCTTCACGCATTCCATCAGGTCGTCTTCAAAATGCTTGTTCGTCGCGCGCGCGAGCAGGTGGAGGATGATTTCGCTGTCCACCGTCGTCTGGAAAATCGAACCATTGGCCTCAAGCTGCTGGCGCAGGAGATACGCGTTGACCAGGTTGCCGTTGTGCGCGACCGCCAGCGAGCCTTTGGCATACTGCACGACCAGCGGCTGGGAGTTCTTCAGCGTGCTGGAGCCGGTCGTCGAGTAGCGGGTGTGGCCCAGCGCCATGCGGCCCGGCAGCTGGTGCAGTGTGGTCTCGTTGAACACCTCGGAGACCAGCCCCATGCCCTTGTGCGCGTTCATCGTCTTGCCGTCGTAGGTGACGATGCCGGCCGCCTCTTCGCCGCGGTGCTGCAGCGAGTACAGCCCCAGATAGGTCAGCCGGGCCGCGTCGCGATGGCCGTAGATGCCAAAGAGCCCGCAATAATGTTTGACGTCCTCGTCCATCACTCAGGCCCCGTTTGCAGCGCCGCCGGCAAGCCGGAGCGCCAGGCAGCATTCACGTCATCGACGTGCAAATCGATCCACGGGGCCAGCGTGAAGCGGCTGCCGCCGGCCCGGCCCAGCACGGTCACACTCAATCCATGCCGCGCAGCCAAGTCGCGGACGCGGCCGATGTGGCGCGGTTCGCAGCTGATGACCACGCGCCCGGCCGACTCGCCGAAGAGCAGCGCGTCGGGCCGGATCTTCGCCACGGCCTGGGCATCCACCCGAACTCCCAACCGCCGCTCCGGATTTATGATACAGCATTCGGCAAGTGCGACGGCCAAGCCTCCGTCGGAACAGTCATGGGCCGAACGCAGGATGGCCTCGCGGGCCAGCAGGGGCAGCAGCTCATGCAGTGCTCGCTCTTTTGCCAAATCCACGCGGGGCGGCCGGCCGGCCTTACGGTGATGGATGAGCGAGAGATATTCGCTGCCGCCCAACTCTTCGCGGGTTTCGCCCAGCAGGATGATCGCATCGCCCTCCGCTTGAAACGCCGAGGAGACCGGGGCCGGACCGTCGATCAGGCCGATGACGCCGATGACCGGGGTCGGATCGATCGCGGCGCGCGGGCCTTCGTTGTAAAAGCTCACATTGCCTCCGGTCACCGGGGTGTTGAACGCGCGGCAGGCTTCGGAAATGCCCTTTACGCTTTCCTTGAACTGCCACATCACTTCCGGATCCTGCGGGCTGCCGAAGTTGAGGCAGTCGGTTACCGCCAACGGGACGGCCCCGACGCAGGCGACGTTGCGCGCGGCCTCGGCGACGGCCAGCCGGCCGCCTTCCGCCGGGTCGAGATAGCCGTAGCGTCCAGTGCCGTCGGTGGCGGCGGCCAGCCAGCGGTTAGTGCCCTTGATGCGCAGGACCGCGGCATCGCCGCGGCCGGGCAGCACCGCCGTATTCGTCTGCACCATGTGATCGTACTGTTCAAAGATGGAGGACTTATCCGCGATCGTCGGCGAGGCCAGCAACTGCAATAACGTTTGGTTCAAATCCTTGGGCACCGGAACACTCTTGAGCGAAAGCTTCTGAGCCTTGGCCAGGTACGACGGCCGCTTCACCGGCCGGTTGAAGACCGGCGCATTATCGGCGAGTGCCCGGGCCGGAATTTCAGCGACGGTCTTCTCGCCTTCCTTCACCCGCATCTTGCCGTCCGGCGTCACGCGGCCGATCGTCACGGCACTCAGCCCCCACTTCGCGAACAGCTTGATGATCGCCGCTTCGCGGCCTTTCTTGACGATGAGCAGCATCCGCTCCTGCGACTCGGAGAGCATCACCTCATACGGAGTCATGCCGGTTTCGCGCCGCGGCACCTTCAGAATGTCGATCTCGACGCCGACGTTGCCGCGGGCCGCCGTCTCGCAGGTCGAGCAGGTCAGCCCGGCCGCCCCCATGTCCTGGATGCCGACCACATCGCCGGTGTCCAGCGCCTCAAGCGTCGCCTCAATCAAGCATTTCTCCGCAAACGGATCGCCGATCTGCACCGCCGGCCGGTCGGCCTCGGACTCATCGGTCAGCTCGCGCGACGCGAAACTGGCGCCGCCCAACCCATCGCGGCCGGTGGAGGAGCCAACATAGATCACCGGGTTGCCGATGCCCTTGGCCGCGGCGCGCGCGATCTCCTTGGCCTTCACCAGCCCGATGCACATCACATTGACGAGCGGATTATCCTGGTACGACGCGTCGAACTGCACTTCGCCGCCGACGGTGGGCACTCCCACCGCGTTGCCATAGTCGGCGATGCCTTTCACGACGCCGTGGAGCAAAAACCGGCTCCGCGCGTCGGTGAGCGGACCGAACCGCAGCGAATCGAGCAGCGCGATCGGCCGCGCCCCCATCGTGAAAATGTCGCGGATGATGCCGCCCACCCCGGTGGCCGCGCCGGCATGCGGCTCAACCGCCGACGGGTGGTTGTGGCTTTCGATCTTGAATGCGACCGCCAGCCCGTCGCCGATATCGACCAGGCCGGCATTCTCTTCCCCGGCTGAGACCAGCACCCGCTTGCCCTTCGTGGGAAATTGTTTGAGATACGGCTTGGAGCTGCAATAACTACAATGTTCGGAATACATGACGCCGAAAATACCCACCTCGGTCAGTGTTGGCTGCCGTCCAAGCAACTTGACGATCTCCTGATACAACTCTGGGGTGAGGTTATGCGACGCTGCGATCTTCTTGAGCAGTGCGATGTCGGTCTTCGCGGGCGAGTGGCCGTTGCTGCTCTCAGTCGGTGCGCGGCCGTGCGATGGCGGCTTGGGCGCGCGGCGCGTGAGGCGTGAGCGGGACAGGGTCGCGCTAGGCATAGGCGTGCGCCTGCAGCATCGATTCGAAGATGAGCCGGCCGTCGGCCGAGCCCAGCTCGGTTTCCGAAGCCCGCTCAGGGTGCGGCATCATGCCCATGACGTTGCCCTGCTGATTGGTGAGGCCGGCGATCCACTCAGTGGAGCCGTTCGGATTGCCGGCGTCGGTGAGCCGGCCGTCGTCGTCGCAGTAGCGGAAGACCGCCTGGGCGCTGGCGACGGGCAGCACCTTCGGGTCGGCCACATACCGGCCCTCGTTGTGCGCAATCGGCATCCGCACGATCTGCCCTTTCTGGAACCGGTTGGTAAACGGCGTGTCGGTCCGCTCCACGCGCAGATGCACAAATTTGCAGATGAACCGCAGCCCGACATTCCGGAGCATCGCGCCGGGCAGCAGCCCGCTTTCGAGCAGGATCTGAAAGCCGTTGCAGATGCCGAGGACCAGCCCGCCGTCGCGCGCAAATTTCCCGATCGACGCCATGATCGGCGAAATGTTCGCGATGGCGCCGGTGCGCAGGTAGTCGCCGTAGCTGAAGCCGCCGGGCAGCACCACCGCATCCACCCCGCGCAGCGAGCTGTCCTGATGCCACAGCGGAGTGACCGGCTGATGCACCACGTCCTTCAGGACGTGCACGCAGTCCTGGTCGCAGTTGGACCCCGGAAAAACCACGACGCCGAATTTCATCCGACGGACCCTCGGAGCGTTACTTGACTTCGATGCGGTAGGTTTCGATCACCGGGTTGGCGAGCAGCTTCCGGCACATCTGTTCGACGCGCTTCTTCGTTTCGGGGGCTTTGCCGCCGGCCAGCTGAATTTCGACGTACTTGCCCATCCGGACATCGGCCACGCCCTTAAAACCCAGCGTTTCCAAGGCACTCTTGACGGTCTTGCCCTGCGCGTCGAGCAGGCCAGGCTTGAGCGTGATGTAGACGTTGGCTTTCATCTCACTTGGCGACGGCCGCGTCGGCTCCCAGCACGCGGCGCAAAACCTCCTGATACGCTTCTTCGACGCTGCCCAGATCCCGGCGGAAGCGGTCTTTGTCCAATTTGCGGCGCGTGCCGTGCTCCCACAGCCGCATCGTGTCCGGCGAGATCTCATCGCCGAGCAGAATCTTGCCGCCCTGGGCCCGGCCGAACTCCAGCTTGAAGTCGACCAGATCCAGCTGGCGCTGGTTGAAGAAGGCTTTCAGCGCGTCATTGACTTTGAACGACTCCGCGCGGATGTGGGCCAGCTCCGGTGCCGTCGCCCATTCCATCGCCAGCACGTGGTCGTCGGTGATCAGCGGATCGCCCAGCGCATCGCTTTTGTAGTGCCACTCGAAGACCGGCCGCTTGAGCACGATGCCTTCCTCGATGCCGAGCAGCTTGGCCATGCCGCCGGCGGTGATGTTGCGGATCGTGACCTCGAGCGGGACGATCTCCAGCCGCTTGACCAGCATCGAGCGGTCGTCGATCTGGCGGATAAAATGGGTCGGGATGCCCTTGCCTTCAAGGTAGGTGAACAGCGCCGTGGAGATCCGGTTGTTGCAGATGCCCTTGTCCATGATGGTGCCGCGCTTCTGCGCGTTGAAGGCGGTGGCATCGTCCTTGAAATACTGCAGGACCACCTGCGGATCCTCGGTGGCGTACAGGATTTTGGCCTTCCCCTCGTAGAGCTTCTCACCGTGTTCCATCGGGCTCCTTTTTGGATGTTGGCTCAAGCGCCGGCGACCCTTCGACTCCGCTCAGGGCGCCGTCCCGAGCAGGGTCGAGGGACGGCGGCTGCGGCTCGGGCAGCGTTTCCGTCGGCGTCAGCGTGTATGACCATGTCCGGCTGTCGCGCACCGGCAGCGGCAGCAGCTCAAATCCCAGATCAAACGGAATCCACAGATAGAACGGCGCCCGCAGCCGCCGGCGGTCTTCCACGCGCTCATAGCCGTCCTTGCGCAGGATGATCCGGTGCCAGCCGTACCACAAAAAATCGTAGCTGATCGGCGTTTCGCCCTTCAGCTCGTCGTTGACGTAGAGCTTGGCTCCGGGCGGCTCCGTCCTGATCGTCAGCGACCGGTAGACGCAGCCTGTGGACGCGGCCAGGACCAGTGCCGCGCACGCGATTTTCGTCAACCGGCTCACAGCCCGACCCGCTTGAAGATCCGGTCCACGTGCCGCAGATGGCTGTCCGGGCTCAGGCACCGGCGCAGTGCTGCCGGACTCAGATGCTTCCGGATCTCGGGGTCAGCATCGAGAATTTCGGTGAAATGGCTGCCGTTGCGCCAGGCGGCCAGAGCGCAGCGCTGGACCAGCTCGTAGGCGCGCGTGCGGGTCAGCCCGGCGCGCATCAGCTCCAGCAAAATCTGGCCGGAGTAGGCCACGCCGCGGGTGCTTTCGAGGTTGGCGCGCATGCGGTCTTTGTGAACGACCAGACCGCGGATGACGCCGGTCATCGTCTGCAGCATGTAGTCGAGGGTGATGGTGGCATCGGGCAGGATGACGCGCTCCACCGACGAGTGGCTGATGTCCCGCTCATGCCACAACGGGATATTTTCCATCGCGGCGACGGCATAGCCGCGCAGCAGGCGGCTTAAGCCGCTGACGCGCTCGCAGGTGATCGGATTTTTCTTGTGCGGCATGGCCGAGGAGCCTTTCTGGCCCCGGCCGAAGGGCTCCTCCGCCTCGCGCACTTCGGTGCGTTGCAGATGGCGGATCTCCGTCGCTAATTTTTCCAGGCTGGAGCCGAGGAGGGCTAGTGTGGCGACATAGGAGGCGTGCAGATCGCGCTGGATAATCTGGGTGGAGATGGGGGCCGGCCGCAGCCCAAGCCGTTTGCAGACTTGCCGCTCGATTGCCGGATCGACGTTGGCGAAGGTGCCCACCGCGCCGGAGATTTTTCCGACGCGGATCTCTTCCCGGACGCAGGCCAGCCGGTCCTGATGCCGCTTGAACTCATCGTAAAACATCGCCAGCTTCAGGCCGAAGGTGGTGGGCTCGGCGTGCACGCCGTGGGTGCGGCCGATGGTGAGCGTTCGCTTGTGGCGCCGCGCCTGGGAGGCGAGCGCTTTCAGCAAATCGCCCAGATCCCGCTCCAGCAGCGCGGTGGCTTCCTGCAGCAGTGCCGCCAGCGAGGTGTCCAGCACATCGCTGGAGGTCAGGCCGAAATGCAGATAGCGGCCGTCCGGTCCGACGTGGTCTTCAAGATGCTCGATGAACGCAATCACGTCGTGCTGAGTTTTGGACTCTTTTTGCTGGATCTTCGCCGCATTGACGCGGGCCTTGCGACGGATCGCTTCGACCGCGCGGCGCGGCACGATGCCCAGTTTCGCCTGTGCTTCGAGCACCAGCAGCTCCACTTGCAGCATGACCTGCAGCCGGTGCTCGTCGCTCCAGATGGCGCCCATGTCCGGAAGGGTGTAACGCGGGATCATGGAAGTGGCTCCAACACTAGGGATTGCGTGGATATGCAGGAAGGCCTCCCACCCCTTGGGGAGGGTGGGCACACCACAAACATGATGATGGGAGTAGGCTGGCCTAGCGTGTGAAGCACAGGTGTGCCTTAGAGGAAATTATTCTAACACGGACATTGCAATGTGTCAAAGTTCAGCGGGTCCTGGCTGCGGGGTCGCTCCGCGTCATCGCTTGGCCGGCCGGTTACTTGGGATGGCGTTTGATGCGGTAGCCGGTGGGGGTCACATACACTTCCTGTATCTTGTCCGGCTCGACGTAGACATAGGCCGAGGAGCCATAGACCGAGCCGACAAACGGCAGATAGGGCTCTAGATGGTAGAAGCTTTCCCAGACCCGGTCGACGGCCGGCTCCAGGGCGGCCAGCGTCGGAGCCTGGGCGCGCTGACGCTTGATATCGGCGTATTGGCCGCTGAGCCGCGTCGGACGGTGGTAGCTGGGCACCCCCAACCCGGTCAGCCACGGATGCCATGCGACGATGCCCCCGCTGATGGCCCATTGATCGCCGCGCAGCTGCACGCGGCGGGCCGGTTCCCCGGTGGCCGGCTGGTAGACCAGCTCAAAGGCGTCGGGGGCTGTGCGGGACGTAGTCACCCGGGCGACCAGCGTCTCGCCGGTGAAGGCGTGCAGCACATGAAGCAGCACGCTGACGGTGATCAACAGGGCGCTGAGGCAGCCCAGGAGAGCTGTGCGCACCAGCCGGCTCAGCAGCTGCACCGGCCCGCCCGAGGTCAGCACACCAAAGACGCTACCGACGGTGAGCAGGCATACCACGATCGTCGAAATCGTCAACAGATGGATGGCGGTTTCTCCTTGTCGCTCCCAGGACCCCGTGCTACACTAACCTTGACCATGTTGGAACTTGGCCTTGAACCGCTTCAGGAACGCACCGTCTGGGTCCAGGACGAGCCGGCTCTTGAAATCGCCCTGCCGCAGATCTTTTCGCAGCCGGAGCTCACCACCCTGCAGCGGGGCCGGCTGCCCCATCTCGAAGCGCTGGTCGCCCGCATCTATCAGCGCCACCTGGCCGCCCCGGACGGGGCGCTGGGCCCCGACTACCAGGAGCTGGTCACCGAATTTCAGCCCTTGTTCGGCTGGACCGTCGCCTGCTGGGACTTCCTGCTCTCCACCGAAGGCTGCCGGTTCGTGCCCCGGCGGGGCGAACAGAAGTTCGGCGCCCGCGGCGACTACCGGGTCGTCACCGACAAGGACTATTCACGGATCGTCCATGCCGTGTTCCGCTCCTGCGTGCTGGAGTTCGCCCAACAGCCGCAGGCTCCGTCGCTGAACCAGTGGCTGCGCGAGCAGCTCTGGCCGCGCGTCTCGGAAGGGTACCGCCGGCTCGAGAACCCGCCGGATCCCCGGCAGCGCATCCTCACACCGTACAGCTACCTGCGCTGCGTGCCATATGAATTCCTCAACGACTATCACCAAGACCTCGTCTACACGACCGCCCAGCGGCTGCCAGCCAACGAATGGCGGGCAATCGACGCCTATTTTCTGCACTTTTACACCGAGCCGGCCGCCGCTGAGGCGGCAGGCATCGCCCCCGAAGCGTTCTTGGAGCACCTGCGCCAGGGGCTGGTCAAGCTGCTCATCCACGACCGCCTCGTCTATTGTTTACTTCGGCAAATTGAACGGTATTAGCGTATAATAAAGGCCTCGTGTACGCCAGGAGGAAAACCCATGATTTCGCAAGCCGCCGCCACAACCGTGCGCATTCAGCCCAATATGATGACCAAGTGGGACATCGCGATGGGCATCGCCGTCATTCATGCCGGAGCCCTGCTGGGGCCGCTGTATTTCAGCTGGAGCGCGTTTTGGGTCTTCTTCTGGTTGCAGTGGATCACCGGCCTGCTCGGCGTGACCCTCTGTTTCCATCGCCTGCTGGCCCACCGCAGTTTCCAGGTTCCCAAATGGCTGGAATACCTGCTGACGCTCTGCGGCTCGCTGGCGCTGCAAGGCGGCGCGATCAAGTGGGTCGCCACCCACAGAGTCCACCACGCCTTTTCCGACCGCCCCCAGGACCCGCACAGCCCGAAACGGGGATTCTGGTGGGCGCACGTGCTGTGGCTCTTTGCGCAAGACGACATCCTCGACCATCCCACCAAGTATTGGCGCTACGCCCCCGACCTTTCCCGCGATAAAGTGCATCAGTTTCTCAACAAAACCCACGTGCTGCAGAGCGTGCTGCTCGGGCTGCTGCTCTACGCCTGGGGCGGGATGCCGTTTCTCATCTGGGGACTGTTCGTCCGGCTGACCTTCGTGTATCACTGCACCTGGCTGGTCAACTCGGCCGCGCATCTGTGGGGCTACCAGACCTACGACACCAACGAAGGCTCGACGAACAACTGGTGGGTGGCAGCCCTTTCCTACGGCGAGGGGTGGCACAACAATCACCACGCCTATCTGCATTCCGCCGCCCACGGCCTGCGCTGGTGGGAGATTGACGCGACCTACGTGCACATCCGCGTGCTGTCGTGGCTGAAACTGGCCACCAGAGTCCGCCTGCCCCAGGGCAATCCGGCCAAGCTCGCCGCACCCAACGCCTTTCCGAAGAGCCTGCGCCTTCCGGTTCCGAGACCGAGACTTCTCTCGACGTAAGTTTTCTTTTCCACGCCTAAAAACAGAAACGCCCCCAAGATCTTGGGGGCGTTGTTCTTTGCGCCTGATCAGGCCGGGGACGCGAAGGCAACGGGGCTCTCAACCATGGTCAGGCGCGCAATGCTTGAAGGATGAATTCGGGCTGTTTCGCGGCAACCTTCAAGAGCGCGCGCGCGGGGCCTTCCGGATACGTTCGACCTTGCTCCCAGTTTCTCAGTGTGGCGGGACTGATCCCGATCAAATACGCAAACTGCGCCTGGGAGACATGCAGGCGTTTTCGTATCGCTTTCACTTCCAGCGGATTAAACTGGATCACGCGGGACGGCTTCCGGCGGCCCGCTTTGATGTCTCGAACTTCAGCAACGCTCTTGAGCAGCTCCTGAAACACCGCTGATTTCATCAGATGCCTCTCTTGATATACGCTTTTAAGACATCGAGCTGCTGCTTGGTTAAATCGCCCTGCTGAGATTTCTCATAGGCAAACAGCATGTACAGCCGGTGAGGGGACCCGCAAGAATAAATCACTCTGATGCCGCCCCGCTTCCCTCGATGCTGCCGTCCAGACGCCCATCGGAGCTTTCGCAGCCCTCCGCTTCCGGGAATGACATCGCCGATTTTTGGATTGGTGGCCAAGGCCGCTTGCAGGTTCCGGTATTCGTCCTCGGTCAACAACGCTTGGATCCACTTTGTAAAAATGCTGGTTTCGACGAATTCCATCCTGAGTATACGCTATTAGCGTATATCCTGTCAAACACCGACACGGTTTCAATCCCTCAGGAGGATGTTATAGGCGGACGAGGGTGCTGGAAAACACGACGCCGAGCGCCAGCGCGACGATGATGAGCGGGGTGATGGCGATCATGGCGAGCAGCCGGCGGTCCTCTTTCAGATGCATGTAGTAGAGCGCCACCAGCATGGCCTTGACGGAGGAGAGGGCGAGAACGGTGAGCACGATGGCCGGGGTGAGCGCGCCCCGCTCGGCCACGAACACGCCGATGAGCATGAGGACGGCCAGCCAGCCCCAGATGACCAGGTACGTTTTGGTGGAGCTCTGCGCGCCGGTCATCCCACCACCTGACAAGCAGCAGCAATGAAGTTCAACTCAAGCCGGCAATTCTGCAATGCGAATCCAGCTTGAGTGTCAGGTGATGGGATGATCCCCTCACCTGTTCTCGGGTCCGCCATCGGCGGACCCGTTCTTTTTGAGGACAACCTGGGGAAGTAAACAGGTGGGGGGATCATTGGAACAGGTAGAGCATGGGAAACAGGAAGATCCACACGATGTCGACGAAGTGCCAGTAGAGCCCGGCCAGCTCAAGGCGGTGGCCCTGATCGCGCCAGGCGGCGGCGCTGAAGGTGCGGGAGAGGACGAGAAGATTGAAGACGATGCCGCCGAAGACGTGCAGCGCGTGGAAGCCGGTGAGCGCGTAGTAGCAGGACCAGAAGACATTCGTGCTGGGCACGATGTGATGCGTCAGCTTCGCCGCATATTCGAAGCCCTTAATGACGAGGAAGGCCGAGCCCAGCAGTGCTGTGACCGCAAGCCATCCGCGCACCGCCCCCATCGCTCCTCGCGCGGATGCGGCCAGGGCCAGCACGATCGTGGTACTGCTGCAAATCAGCACCAGCGTATTGATCGTTCCCATCTTGACGCTGAGATGGCCTTCGGGACCGGGCCAGTTCGGATTGCTCATCCGCAGCACGATGAAGGCGGAAATCAGGCCGGTGAAAAACATGATTTCCGAGGCGAGGAACAGCCACATGCCCAGCTTGCCGTTGGGAATGCCGGTCCAGCTGGAGGCGTGCTGAGGGGATTCGGCGTACGCGGTGCTCATGGGGTGTTGGTGACGGTGGGCATGATACCATGCGCCGCGGGGTGGCGCAAGAAAGCCCCCGCAACGGCGGCCAGCGCCGCCAAGGCCGCCAGCGAAATCCACACGCCGGGTCCGACAGTGATGGCGAACTCCTTGCGGGTGTCGGTGGTCAGCAGCGTCCAGAATCCGGCGGAGGCGGCCAGACCGCAGAGCGCTCCCAGCGGAAGCACCAGCTCGCGGCGCGGGCGGCGGAGCAGCGCGAATCCGCAAGCGATCGCCAGCCCCGGCACCAGATAGACCGCCCAGCTGAGCGGCTCGGCATTTCCGCGCTGCTTGGTGAACAGCTCCACCAAACGCAGCGCGACTTTCGCCTGATGCCGGTTGGCGAGGATGGGAATTTGATAGCCGGTGATGCGCGTGGGGATCGAGGTCAAGCCTTTCGCGGGACGGCGGAATCCCGGCGCCCGCGCGGGCTTCCTGCCAAACGCCTTGGCAAGGCTTTTCTGCGCGCTGCCCGAGAACTGTTTTTCCGTCTTCGTCTCATGGAAATCCACCACCGCCCAGGGCAGGAAGAAAAAGGCGGCGACCGCCGAGATGACGCTGAGGCGTGTCATGGCGCGCGATAGCGGGGTCATGCGGAAAACAACGCGGGCACGGAGGCTTGTGCCCCCGCGCCCGCAACGATCAACTGCTTAGCGAGGCACCGAGGCCAGGAACTTGCGGACCTCGTCGCCGGAATACGAACTGACCTGATCGCCCTCGGCGTCCCGGATGATGAGCCGTCCGTCCGAGAGGGTTTGCGCGGTGAAGAGCCGCTGGCCGTCGGCGTTCATGGCGACGGTTTCATTGCCCTCGCGCTCAATACGCACGCTGGAGGCTGGCTGGCCTTGCCGGAACTGCTGGAGCACGAACTGCTCGCCGGCCGGCGTGGTCGCCCAGGACAGCACCGATTCGGTGTCTCCGCGCACGATGCGCTTCGAGCCGGCATCGGCTCCCTTGCCGTCATTCAGGGGATTGTTGCCGGTCCAGAATTCAACTGAGTTGAAGATAACCGCATCCGCCGCCACCGAAATGCCGTACACCGGCAGCCATGCGCAAACCAGGAACACCGCCTCCACAACCCACTTGTTGTCGCTGACTTCCCCGTTCCAGTTATACACCTTTCGGGTGAGCGTAAACGGTCCGTAACAGCCGCTGACCGTCAAGGCCGCAGCCACCAGTACCGCCATCCGATGCGGTTGACGCATAATCCACCTCCTGTCGGGCTCCACAATGGTCCTGCCTATCTTACACTATTCGATTCCGGAGGCCGCTGCAACCTCAAAACTTGCGATCAGGCCGGAGGCTGCCCACTCCGCAAACCACTCCGCCACCGGCAACTCCTCTTCACCGACGCTAGCGACCAGTTCGGCGCAGACCGCTCCGAGCGTCCGCCCCTGCGCCAATCCGGCCAGCACGCCGTATGGCCGCTCATCCAACAGCTCGCAGACCACCCTGCCGTCCCGCCGATGCACCAGAATGCGCTGCGGCCGGCCGGCCACCGGGATATCGATCTCGGCCCGCGGCATCGCCCGGGCCGCCCACACATCCCGGATCGGCCACGCTGAGGCGATCAGGCCGGCGGAAGGCTGCAGCCGCAGGCACAGGCGCTCCAGCGAATCGGCCGGCACCATCGCAAACTGCTGAGGGGCGGCGGGCGGATCGTCAAACGCATGAAACGCGCGGCAGAGGAGCCATTCCAGCGAGGCCAGATCCGGCAAAAACGGCAGCCGCTCCGTGAGGGCCGAGGCGCGGAGAAACTCCGGAAGAAACCGTCCGGCAAAATTCAGATTGTAGTCGTGCGAGGGATGCCGGCGCGCGTATGTTTCCGCCAGCACCGCAAAAGCCCGCTCCCCGATGACATGATGCACCGCCTCATACACCTCGGCGAGCGCTTCGCGGATCCGCGCGGTGTAGCCTTCGGCATAGACCGTCAGCCGCTCGGCTCCCGGCACGCCGCGCTGCGGATTGAGCGGATTGGATGCCGGCCCGGCAGAGGTTCCGGGACGGATCTGCGAGCGCATCCACTGCTGCAATTCGCGGAGAGAGGGCGCGTCCGTCATCCCACCACCGGCTGGCCGCCGCAGACCTGCACCAGCATCGCGCGGGCCTTGTCCGCCTCCTCGGCGAGCCGGGCGAAGGGCGGGATCTCTTCGTCCCATTCGATGAGGGTGGTCACCGATCCCCACCGCCGCAGCGCTTCGCGATACAGATCCCACACCGGGTCGATCGCCGGAGCGCTGTGCGTGTCGAACAGGAACCCGCCGCGGTCGGTGTGGCCGGCGAGATGGAACTGCCCGACCAGCTCGCCCGGAATCCGCTCGAGATACGCGCGGGGATCGAACTGGTGGTTGTAGGCGTTGACGTAGATGTTATTAAGATCGAGCAGGATGCCGCAGCCGGAGCGTTCGGCGACCTCGGTGAGAAATTCCCACTCCGGCATCGTGGAGTGGCGGTAGGTCACATAGGTGGAGATGTTCTCCAGCAGGATGCGGCGGCCGAGATGCTCCTGCACCTGCTCCACCCGGCCGGCAATGTGGCGGATCGCCTCTTCGGTGAAGGGCAGCGGCAGCAGGTCGTGGAGATTTTCCCCGTCGACGCCGGTCCAGCAGAGATGGTCGGAGACGATGGCCGGCTCGATGCGGTCGGCGAGGGTTTTCAGCCGCTCGAGATAGGCGGGATTCAGCGGATCGGAGGAGCCGATGGACAGTGAGACGCCGTGGAGCGTAACCGGATACCGGCGGCGGATTTCTTCGAGGAGGCGCAGCGGAGAGCCGCCCGAGTCCATGAAGTTTTCCGAGATGGCCTCGAACCAGTCCATGCGGGGCCAGGTCCCGGTGATGACGTCATAGTGCTCGGCGCGCAATCCGACACCGCAGCCCAATGAAGGCCACTTGGCCCGCTGGGGCGGTGATGCGTCCGCGTGAATCTCCATGCCGTGCTCCTGCCGCGCTCCACGGAACGGCCCAATCAGCTTTCTTTCGCCTCGGTCAGGCGGCCGCCTTCGATCTTCAGGCAGTCTTCCGGTTCCAGCTCGAGATAGCCCTGGCCCTTGCAGGCGTTCTGCCCGGCGCAGGAGTGGGCCTGGGCGCCCGTGGCGCCGCAATCGCCGATGCCCTTGCATTTGTTGATCCCGTAGCAGGGCTTGGCCGCTTCCTCCTCGCCGTGCTCATGCTCCGCTTGCGCGTTTTGACTGAACCATGCGCCGGCCGCCGTCAACAGCCCCATCACCGACGCCATCACCAATGCCCGTTGCCGATTCATCCCGCCGCCTCTCCTCACTGTTTGACACCCTCCACTTCAAGGAGGATGTCCACGTCTTCCCCGAGCAGGAGCTGTCCCGTTTCTCCCACCTTGTTCCAGATGATGCCGAACTCCTTGCGATTGATCGTCGTGGCGGCGGTGAACCCGGCGCGCACGTTGCCCCACGGATCCTTCCCTTCCCCGAGAATCTGCAGATCCAGGATAACCGGCCGCTCGACACCGTGGAGGGTCAAGATCCCGTGCAGCTTCGCGGCCGTCGGGGTGGCGTCCGTCACCTGGGTGCTCTTAAAGGTCATGGTCGGAACCTTCTCCACGTCGAAGAAATCCGCGGAGCGCAGGTGCTTATCGCGCGCTTCCACCCGGGTGTTGATGCTCGCCGTCTGCACGACCGCCTCGGCCGACCACTGCTCGGGATGGTCCGGCTCGTAGACGAAGCTGCCGGAAAACTCATTGAAGGTGCCGCTCACCTTGGAGAAAAGATGGCGGATCTTGAAGGTGACGGCGGAATGGTCCGGATCGATCTTATAGGCGGCGCACCACGCGGGCGGCGCGGCGGTGAGGATGCAGACGGCGAGAAGCGAAGCGATCCGGTGACGCATGGCGTGCCTCCTTCGTTGCACTATGGAGTTATCGGCGGGAAGTCTTATCTTGCGGCGGCGTGCGCGGCTTGTCAACGATCTCTTTATGCAGCTCGCGCACCCGCCACAGCAGATCATCCCGGATGCTCCGGGCCTGCTCCACCGATCCGGCCACCGGATCGGGAATCGCCCAGTCGAGCCGGCGCTTCGCCCGCACCGACGGGCAGGCATCCCCGCAGCCCATGGTGACCACCGCATCCCACTCCACTGACGGCACCTGATCCAGCCCCTTGGACGCGTGGCCTTCAAGCGGCAGCTTCAGCTCGCGCATCAGCTCAATGGCCATTGGATGCACCCGGCCGCTAGGGTGCGAGCCGGAGCTCCATACCGTCCAGCCGCCCAGCGCCTTCGCCGCCGCTTCCGCCATCTGCGACCGGCAGGAGTTGGCGACGCAGACGAACAGCACGCAGGGGCGCGTCATTGCAGGCCGTCGAGCTCCCGGCGAAACGCCTCAAGATCCGCCGTGGGCAGCCGGCAGACATGCCGCTGGCACACGTAGGCGGTCGTGCGGCCGCCCATCGGATGCTGCGCGGCGATAAACGGGATCAGCCGCTCGATCGCCTCGGCCTCGCGGCCCGACGGATGCAGCACCAGGGTGGCGCGCGGCAGGAAGCGCCGGTTGACCAGGGCGAGCATCTCGCGGGTCTCAAGGGCTGCCGGATCGCCGGCGATGACAATTTCCTGCGACGGGCCCAGGCGCAGATCCAGCGCCGTCAAAAATTGGGGAAAGGCGTGCGGGGCCTGCCGCACCGGCTCGGCGAAGATTTGAAACAGCTGTTCGGCGCAGCGCTGCAGCTCCGGGTCCATGACGAGCTGCCCCAGCCGGACCAGAACCAGGGCGGCCATCGAATTGCCCGACGGGGTGGCGCCGTCGTAGAGCTCCTTCGTCTGGGTGATGAGCCGCTCGTGGTACTCGCCGGTGAAGAAAAAGCCGCCGGCCGGGTCGCCGAAGAGCCGCACCATCTCGCGCACGAGGCGCTGGGCTTCCTGCAGCCACCGGATTTCGAAGGTCGCCTCATAGAGCTCGAGCAGCCCGGCGCTGAGGAAGGCGTAATCGTCGAGGAATCCCGGAATATCCGCCTCCCCGTCGCGCCAGCGGTGCAGCAGCCGTGGTTCGACTCGCTGCGCTCGTCCCTCGACAGGCTCGGGACGAGCGTCCTGAGCGAAGTCGAAGGACGCTCGCTCACCACGGTCCCGAGCGGAGTCGAGGGACCGCCCATTGTCTTGCAGACGCGCCAGAAGAAACGAGGCCGCCTCGGCGGCCGCCTGCGCGTAGCGCGCCTCGCCGAGCACGCGCGAGCCGTAGGCGAGCGAGCTGATCATCAGGCCGTTCCAGTCGGTCAGGATTTTATCGTCGCGATGCGGGCGGCTCCGCTGCGCGCGCGCCTGCAGCAGCCGCTCGCGCGCGGCGGCCATCCGGCGGCGCAAATCGTCGACCGGTATGCCGACATCCGCCGCCACCGACTCCGCCGGCCGCGGCAGGTGCAGGATCGAGGCCCCCTCGAAATTCCCGCCCGGGCTGACGCCGTACATCCGGCCGGCCAGTGCTGCCTCCTCGCGCCCCAGCACCCGCTCAAACTCTTCCGGCGTCCAGACGTACCAATCCCCTTCCTTGCCCACTTCGCCGGCGTCTTCGGCCGAATAAAACGCGCCGTTGGCGTCGCGCAGATCGCGGAGCACGTACTCGAAGGTGGCGCGCGCCACCTCGCCGTGCCGCGCATGGCCGGTGGCCTGCGCCGCTTCCAAGTACGCGCGGCTAAGCAGCGCCTGATCGTAGAGCATTTTTTCAAAATGCGGCACCAGCCACCGTTCGTCGGTGGCATAGCGGTGGAATCCGCCGCCGATTTGATCCTGCAGGCCGCCGGAGGCCATGGCATCCAGGGTCGTCTCGACCATGCGGAGTATTTCCGCATCGTGCTCCCGCGCCCAGGCCCGCAGCAGCAGCGAGAGGCTGTGGCTGCGGGGAAATTTCGGCGGCGGCCCGAAGCCGCCGTGCACGCCGTCATACTGTTCGGTGTACTGGCCCACCGCGCTGCGCAGCACCTCCTCGGTGAGTGTTTTGCCGGCGGCCGGCGTGCCCGGCTGCAGCGCGCGGGTCAGCTGCTCGCTCGACTTCAGCAGCTCCGGACGCCGGGTGCGCCAGGCCTCCGCCACCCCCTGCAGGACCGACGGTAGCCCGGGCATCCCCCCGCGATTTTCCGGCGGAAAATAGGTGCCGCCCCAAAACGGCCGCCCGTCGGGGGTGAGAAAGACGGTCATCGGCCATCCGCCCTGCCCGGTCATGGCCATCACCGCGCTCATGTAGACCGCGTCCAAATCCGGCCGCTCCTCCCGGTCCACCTTGATGGGCACGAAGTGCTCGTTGATCGCCTGCGCAATGCCCGGATGCTCGAAGGACTCATGCTCCATGACATGGCACCAGTAGCAGGTGGAATAACCGATCGACAGAAAGATGGGCTTGTCATCCTGCCGGGCTTTGGCCAGCGCCTCTTCGCCCCACGGATACCAATCCACGGGGTTATAGGCGTGCTGAAGCAGATAGGGGCTTTTTTGGTGCAGCAGGCGGTTGGGCCGCCGATCGGAGGGATTAGCCGTCATGGCCTTGCGCCTCGAGGGCTTCCGGGTAATAATAACGACTGGAGGTGCTCATGATGCGTCGATACGTATGGCTTGCGATTCTCTTGGCCACCCCGGCCTGTCTTGGCACGGAGCGCGCCACCGCGGTGATTCTGCCGACGCAGGCCGGCTCGCCACTCGCCGGCTCGGCGGAATTGCAGGAAACCGCCCGTGGACTGCAGATCAAGATCAAACTCAGCCACGCGCCGCCCGGACGCCACGGCCTGCATTTCCATGACCAGGGGCAGTGCGGCGATGGCGGCAAGGCGGCCGGCGACCATTACAATCCCAACCACGTGAAACACGGCTATCTGCCGGAAGAGGGATTCGCCGGAGCGCACGCCGGAGATTTGGGAAATATCGAGGTCGGCCCCGACGGCACGGGGACGCTGGATCTGACCATCCTGGGCTTGTCGCTGCGTTCCGGGCCGCATCCCGTCGTCGGCCGGTCGATTATCCTCCATGAACGGGAGGATGATTTCAGCCAGCCGACGGGCAACGCCGGCAGCCGGATCGGCTGCGGCGTCATTGCGCTCAAGAAGCGCGCGGACTAGCCCTTAGTATTTTACGGAGCAGCCGTAGGCGTCGGTCTGCGCGACCGCGATCGGCCGGCCCGCCATCGCCTCATCCAGCGTCTGCTGCACGTAGTTGACGGCGCCTTCGATGTCCGCCTGGTCGGGTGAGCGGCGGTTGTCGATGGCTCCGGCATAAATTAACACGCCGTCGGGATTGATCACGAACATGTGCGGCGTGGCTTTCGCCCCGAACTGCCGCCCCACCGTCCCGTCGGCATCCAGGAACACCGCCGTCGGCGATCCGTTCCACTCCTTCATCGTCGCGGCGGCCTCTTCGGGCGTCTGATGCCCTTCCCGACCCGCGGCGGAGGAGTTGATCGTCCACCACACCACTCCCTTGCCGGTGTAGGCGCGCTGCAGCTTCTGCATGTTGTCGCTGAAATAGTGCTTTCTGACGAACGGGCAGCCCGGGTTGAACCACTCCAGGACCACATACGAGCCGCGGTGGTCCGAGAGCTTGTGCGCTGTTCCGGTAATGTCAGTCAGCGTAAAGTCCGGCGCGGCCTGCCCGACCGGCGCGGCACTCCATCCCCAGGCGCTGAATCCCGCCGCGGCCAGCATGACCGCCGCCGCCATCCATCCGAGTCGTTTCATCGCGAGGCTCCAGAGCCGGCTTCGATCAGCCAGCGTTCGCAATCCAGCGCAGCCATGCAGCCGCTGCCGGCGGCCGTGATCGCCTGCCGGTATTTTTTATCCTGCACGTCGCCGCACGCGAAGACCCCCTCCACCGACGTGCGCGTGGAGTTGGGTTGGGTCACCAGATAGCCGTCCTTGTCCAGCTCCAGCTGGCCCTTAAACAGCGCGGTGTTGGGCGTAAAGCCGATCGCATAGAAGACGCCGCTGACCGCCAGCTCCCGCTCCTTGCCCGTCTTGACGTTCTTCAGCTTCACCCCGGCGACGGCCTCCACCCCCAGCACGTCGCTGACCACCGTATCCCAGATCATCTCGATTTTCGGGTGCTTGAGCACGCGCTCCTGCATGATCTTCGAGGCGCGCAGGACATCCCGGCGATGGACCAGGTAGACCTTGGAGCCGAATTTCGTCAGGAAGGCCGACTCCTCCGCGGCGGAATCGCCGCCGCCGATGACCAGCAGCGGCTTGCCGCGGAAAATGGGCAGCGCGCCGTCGCAGACCGCGCAGGCCGACATCCCCTTGTTCCAGAGCTTCACCTCTCCGGGCAGCTTCAGCCGCTTGGCCGTGGCCCCGGTGGCGATGATCAGCGTGTCGGCCTGCACCTGCTGCTCGGCCGAGGCAACGGTGAAGGGCCGCTTCGAGAGATCCACCCGCGTGACATCCTCGGTGAAAATGCGGGTTTCGAACCGCAGCGACTGCTTGCGGAACGCCTCCATCAGCTCCGGCCCCTGGATGCCCTGCGGAAATCCGGGGTAGTTCTCGACCTCGGTGGTCGTCATCAGCTGGCCGCCGGGAATGCCGCCCGCCAAAAAGCCCTCGAACATCACGGGCTTGAGATTGGCGCGGGCGGTGTACAGTGCGGCCGTGTGGCCGGCCGGTCCGGAGCCGATAATGACGACGGATTCAGGCATCAATATTGAATCAGTGAAATGATAGGATGCGGCGCCAGCTGCTGCCGGCCCTTGAGCGCCGTGAGTTCGATCAAAAACGCCAGCTCGATGATCGTGCCGCCGCACTGCTCGATCAGCTTGATGGTCGCCCCCATCGTTCCGCCCGTCGCCAGCAGATCATCGACGAGCAGCACGCGCGCGCCGGCGCGGATGGCGTCCTGGTGGATTTCGAGCGTGTCGTGGCCGTATTCGAGCGTGTAAGTCGCGCTGAAGGTTTTGTGCGGCAGCTTGCCTTTCTTGCGCACCGGCACGATGCCGACACCCAACTCGTGCGCGAGCGCGGAGCCGATGATCAACCCGCGCGATTCGATCGCCACCACGGCGTCGGGGCGGTTGCCGCCGTTATGCCGCGCCGCGAGCGTTTGGATCGCCTGCCGGAAGGCGGGACCGTGCTGCAGCAGCGGGGTGATGTCCCGGAAGAGAATGCCTTTCGTCGGAAAATCGGGAATATCGCGGATGTAGTCGATGAGCTTCAACGATCCGGTGGCATCACGTAACGGCGCGTGCGTTGCCATCCTCTCCTCTCGTTACGGCCGGGCGAGCGACCAGACAGCCGCAGCCAGGCCGATCCGATACCATCCAAACGGGGCCAGCCCCCGGCGGACCACGTACCGCACAAACCCTGTCATCGCGGCCGCGGCCACGACGGCGGCGAACAGAAAACCGCAGGCCAGCGAGACTGCCGAGGCTTCCTGGAGCAACACGCTTCCTCCGTGGAGCGCGTCAAACAGTGTTGCGGCTCCCAGCGTCGGCAACGCCAGCAGAAAGCTCAACTCCGCCGCGGCAGCCGGCGGCAGCCCGAGGCCCAATCCGGCCAGCATGGTCACCATCGCCCGCGACGTGCCGGGCCACAAGGAGACGCACTGCGCCAGACCGATCAGCAGCGCTTCCTTGCGCGTCACCGAGTCCAACGTGCGGGATGAAGCGCGGGCGCGCGGACCGACCCACCGGTCCACGCCGATCATCACCAATCCGCCGACCGCCAGCGCCAAGATCACCGGACCGGCGGCAAACAGATGCGCCTTGATGGCGCGGTGGAACAACAGCCCGGCCACCAGGGCCGGTGCGGTGCCGATGAGCAGATTCAGCAGCAGGTTGCGGCCCGCCGGATCTGCCCCCCACAGCCCACGCCACATCGCCGCCACCCGTGAGCGGTAGAGCGCCGCCGCCGCAAGGAGCGCTCCGGCCTGGATCACCACCTCGAAGGTCTTGGCCGCCTCGGAGTGCAACCCCAACAGCTGCGCCGTCAGGATGAGATGTCCGGTGGAAGAAACTGGAAGGAACTCGGTCAGCCCCTCAACGGTTCCGAGGAGAATGGCGTCCAGCGGCTGAATCACAACAATGACGGCGGCTGTCCCGGGGACAGAGCGTCCCCGGGATGTCGGTGGCTGTTATGCGCGACGGGTTGGAAACGGCTGACGGCCGTCAGCCGGAACGCTTACCGGCCTGGACCGCTACCCTTGCGCTTTGAGAAGCAATCACGGCAGTAGACCGGACGATCTCCGCTGGGCTTGAATGGAACTTCACACTCTTTGCCGCAGTCCGCGCAGGTCGCCTTGTGCATCTCGCGAGGCCGACCGCCGAACCCGCCACCACCACCTGGACCACCTTCGAACGACATTGCTCCTCCCGTGTTAACCCCGGCTCCCGGGTTCCGCGTCCGCGTGCAGGCGGAACCCGAAGCCACCGCCCATTATACCCAATTGTTCTTCGCAGCACAAATTCCGCTTAGCGGGGGAAGGCCTCTCGCAGCCCGCCGTCCACGGTCAGGATACAGCCGGTGGTTTTGGCCGACCGGCGGGAGACAAAGAAGGCCACCGCCTCGGCCACATCCTCCGGCAGCACCCGCGCGTTGAGCAGGTTGCGCCGCCGGTAGTAGTCGGCCAGCTCGCCGGGCCGCAGGCCGTAGGTTTTCGCGCGGGAGGGGCCGATCGCCTTCCAGAGGCCGGAGCCGTCGAAGACACCGTCCGGGTTGATGATATTGACGCGGACACCGAAGCGCCCGTTTTCGATGGCCAGCACCCGGGCCAGCTGGGTTTCCGCCGCTTTGGCCGCGCTGTAGGCGCCGAATTCATTGCCGGGGGCGAGCACGTTTTTGGAGGCGACGAAGACGAGCGAGCCGCCGAGGGCTTGCCTCCGCAGCAGCCGCACCGCGGCCCTGGCGACGAGGAAATGGCCGGTCGCGTTGACGGCCAGGCTGCGCTCCCAATCGGCCAGCCGCAGCCGCTCTACCGACGCCACGTGCGCGACACCGGCGTTGGAGACGAGAAAATCCAGGCCGCCGAAGGCGCACAGCAGCGCGTCAAACGCCCTGGCCACGCTGGATTCGCGCGTGACATCCAGGGCCACCCCGATGGCGCAGCGGCGATGCATGCGGTCGTTGAGCTCCTCGGCCAGCTGCCGCACCTGTAATTGTTTGAGATCGGTCACCACCACCGAGGCGCCCCGCCGCACCAGATCATGCGCCAGCGCGCGCCCGATGCCGCCGGTGGCCCCGGTGATCAGGCCGACTTCGCGCGCCAACTCGGCCTCGGGCGGGGCCAGCGAGAGCTTGTACAATTCAAGCGGCCAATATTCCACGCCGAAGGCCTCGCGCTCGGAGACCGACGTGTAGCGGCCGATGGCGGCAGCGTTGCGCATGATGGCCATCGCGTGCTGATATATCTTGGCGACCATCGCCGTTTCGGCCGCGTCCTTGCCCGCCGTCACCATCCCCACGCCGGGAATCAGCATCACGCGCGGATACGGGCTCTGCAGCGTCTGGCCGGCGGTGCGGTGTTTCCGGAAATAGCGGCGGTGCGCTGCGGCATAGGCGTCGAGACGGCGGACGGCCTCAGCCGCCGGCGCCCGGCCGGCGCCCGGCAAAATGGCCGGCAGCCGTTTGGTCCGCAGCATGTGATCCGGTGTGGCCGGCCCGGCCTGTGTCAGCTCAGAGAGCCGGCGGGCGTTGACGAAGTCGAGCACCTCGGAGGATTGGGTGACGGTCAGAGAAACTTTGCGCGGGCGGCTGAGCGTCTTGCGGATGGCCGGCAGCCACTGCCGCAGCACCTCCATCCGCTGCGCCGTCGGCAGCGCGTGATGCGCGGCCGCCGACCAGCGGCGCTGCCGGTGCTTGCGGCCGATGAACTTATCGGCCAGTGCGATGTAGTGCAATGTCCGCTCGTAGCTGGTGCGCCCGTCGGCGCCCCAGGTGATCAGGCCGTGCTTCTCGAGGATGGCGCCGTGGGAGCCGGGGTGGCGCTGATATTCCTCCCAAACGCGCCGGGGAAGGATGAAGCCGGGCT
>Ga0209515_10001466_pt1 | contig 39389 bp, 10 predicted proteins | sample Subgroupgradi54m_FD_187454 | JGI IMG/M metagenome (GOLD analysis project Ga0209515, IMG submission 187454) | Subsurface groundwater microbial communities from S. Glens Falls, New York, USA - GMW60B uncontaminated upgradient, 5.4 m (SPAdes)... ... | reverse complement strand
TTCTTTTACCCAAGCCCACAAACCGTTCAAAGCACCGGTCACCATATCCGTGACACCGCCCTCGCGCAAAAAATCGCCGAGAAATTCGCGCAAAATAGAGTAAATATCTGTAAATCCACTTTTTGCAAAGCGGCTAATAGTAAGGCTCGTACCGCGCACTCTTGTTGCGACGACACGGCTGTAATCGGTAAGAACAGTGATAATAAAGACCGCATTAAGAAGATGATCTTGAACGCGATCGAGCGCTGTCCGCTCAGGCAATTTTCCATCTTTGAATTGCTCGATTAAATCAACGAGCTGCGTTCCGAGGTTTAAATTCTTTTCGCCGAACGAAATTTTATTGAGCGACTGTTCGCTCCGCTTCGCTAATTTATCCAGAATAGCAATGGGAGCGCCTACCAACTTAAACTGCAGCAGCATTAGATCATTGATGCGATTTCCCAACCCTTCGGTCCGTTTATCACCCAATAATTTTTTGGAAATACCGGAGAGGATGGGCTGCAAAGCTTGCGCTGTTCTTACGACAAGCAGGTATTGCCAGAGCCATTCAGAAAGTTGTTCGATCTTATCGGTTCCCTCCAAACCTTCCGCTTCGATATCTTTCTCCATCGCTCGGGCTTCTCCCATGATGGAAGAAATTTCGCTTTCAAGCTCCTGCTTGAGCAAATCAATCTCGGTTTGAACGCGAACGGTCGTCTCTTTTGCGTTAAGAGCAAGCACTCCAGAGGTAAGCGAGTCTTCCAGATCTTTGAATCTTTTTACCCGAGCCCGGAGATTTTTGCTTTCGACACGCCCTTTACGCCATGCGGCCACTCTTTGCCATTGGTCACGAGCCACTTGCGCTGTGGATAAAACACCCAACCATCGGCTTACGCGTCGAACGGCAGCCTCGGAAAGATATGTAAAATCCTGCGGGCGCTCGGGCCCAATGCCTCCGGCCGTTACGGGACCTTCGTAAACCGGATATCGATACAAGAGAATATCCAAAACTTGTTCTTTGATGGAATGGCGGATGGAGCCTTCGGCAGGGTTTCCAAAGAACCTGGTAATGAGCCAGGCGATCAAATAATTAATGGCTTTGCCGCCGCGTCTTAGAATATTTTCAATGCGGCTGACGCGCGCTTGGCCGGCTTGTATTTTCCCAAGACCAACCATCCACGCAAAAATTCTGCCGAGTTTAGTGCCGGTATATTTCTCGAGAATTTTATTTACGAGGTCGGTAGAAAACCGAAGAGCAGAAATAAATATGAATGCTTTAATAAGCCTTGGACGGACAACGCGTTCGACAAAATTGGCTTCTTTTTCAGCAGCAACCTTCAGATGCTCCGGAATGACGTCTTTGCGCGTTACGCTAACTTGAATTGCACCGGAAAGATCGCGCTCGATCGTACTGATTCTTCGGCCGGTAAGTGTGCGCGTAAAGCGTTCGAGATGCGGGTCTTCACTCTTTAGCGCATCCACGAAAGCCGCTCTGATGGCCAGGAAATCAGCGTCGTTAATGAAGGTTTGGGGATCGGGAATCATGCGTAGGGGCGCGGTCTCCGCGCCCTTCGGGCGGGGTAACCCCGCCCCTACGTTCGTTGCATACAACGCATCGATCACCAAAGCCACGCCCGTACGCAAACCGTTCCTGCCTTTGAGAAGTACGACCAAGGCTCTCTGTCTATTCAAAACATTTTTATCGTGAATCATGTTGAATAGAAATCCGCTCAAATCGCGGATAAGAAGCTGTTCGCTTTTATCATAATCTTTATTGGTAGCCAGCTTATCAACAACATACGAAGGCGTATTTTCAAGATCCGGGAATCCGGCGCCGATACTTTGAACTTTCTTAATCGTCCTTAATGCAGCAATAATAACAAGAGCCGTAACGCTTGCGACGAAATTTAAAATAGCTGCGCCCAATACTTTTCCCTTCCAACTCGCTTTAAATTTTTCCATTAACGCACTGCGAATTAATTCTCTCTTAGCATCGATTCCTTCGGCTTGTGCAATTTGTTCGGCTACCTCTGCTGTGAAATAGTCTTCGGGTGAATCTGAACTTACAATTTTTTCTTGTTCGCTTGCACCATACGAAGTAAGAATCACGATCGCAACAAGCGAGGATGCCGCACCAAGCACAGCCGTTAGACCGGGATGACGGATAAATTGACGGAGAATTTTATGCGCAGACTTTTTGAGCTTTTCATACGAGGAAGAAACTTCGTCGTCACGAACGCCCGCTAATTTTTGAATTTGACGCTCGAAAGAAGAGCCTGGCCGGATTACTTCTTCCACTCCACGCGCAGCCTTGAGACCAAGTAAAATACTGCGATCCGCCAATTTCAGCGCGAACGCACGGCGAATCATATTAAGTAACCGGTAATCCCAAAACCCAAATACCTGCTTGCTGTCGCTGCGTTCACCGATCACTTGAAAGAGTTGATCGCCAAGACGTTTATCCGGAACCGCCCAATTGAGAGCGCTTGTCACAAAATTGGAGCCGTGGGTTCTTAGAATATCCACGGGCATTTCCGCCAAACCACCGATTAAATCCGCTACCTCGGCCCAGCGTTTTGAAAACGCAGCGTATTCTTCCGGCTGAAGTGTTTTTACGGCTACGGCATCCACCACTTCGACAGTCGCGCGAAAGGTCTCAACATACATGAGTACGGTGCGAATCTTTTCAACCAATCGATCGACGGAAATTAGTTCCGGCTTCTCGACCATTTCCTTAATCTCATCTTGAATCGGCTTTATGGCTTCCACGGCTTTATTGAGATGATCCTGCATAACAAGAATTTCTTTGGAACTGGTTATGCCGCTACGGAAAATCTTTCTGGCGTGGGCCAGGAGATTACGGAATTGTTTTACGCCGTCGGCATCCATTTCTTCGTTCGTGGGAAGAATCCAGCCGGTAGCACGCGCTACGGCCGTACGCGGGCTTGTTTCACCGCCCATCCGCTCGCGAAGAAGAGTGAGGAAGGCCGCGCTATACATTAACCGGATTTCGGCACGATTAAGTTTTGCGGCAAACGTCGGCTCGTTTGAAATTTTTTCAAACTCTTGGCGTAAAGATTTTGTTCTCGCAACAATCTTATGAATGGGTTCTTCGATAAGCTTTAACGCATCCTTATTCTCTGCATTTACAAACCCGTCTTTTTCCAGTGCGTAGTAGATAGATTGCCCACCACCAATAAGCCTTTCCGGTGAAGCAGCAACTAAATCATCTAATGCTTCTCGAATTGCGCTCGCGGCTTCTGCAATAGGACGCTCACCTTCTAAAATCGCCCCAACTCTTGCATAAATTGCCCCTAGACGCTCTTGAGCTTTTTTGAGTTTCTCAAAATAGGTCACTCCCGCTTCGCCGACTTTTCCTTTTGCGAACGCGTTCTGCAGCTCCGGCGAGATTGATGTGTCTTTTGGTGTAGCGGTGTAGCTCTTAATATCCTGCTCATAGGCTTCCATCATTTTCTGGACTCGCGCGGCATAAGCAAAGAAGTCCTCGTTGGCGCCTTCTTTAACGCTTAGGCTCCGACGAAGGAAGCGCATAAATTGAACAGTGCGTTTTCCAGCTCCGTTTTGTTCAAGGCTGGAAATAACCGGGCTAATGGCTCCATCGGCCCAAGTGCTCACTTTGGAATAAATTGATTCTGCGCGGGAACCAAGGGTCACCGAAAGACCCGGAAAGAGCCATGCGAAAAATTTTCCGCTGAGAATAACCATGGCCAATTGAATGGCCCAGGTCATGAGCTGTTCGGCCCAATCGTTTAATCGTGTTTGTTCTTGGCTGAGGTCACCTTCGGTGACGCTTTGTACGGGTGCGCCAGTGTAATCCGCTAGGTTTGCGGGAACAAAACTTTGGTTGTACGCTTCAAGATAATGCCGGGGATCGTTAATAGCGCGGCCTAACTGGGCGATAACCCTTTCGTCGCGAATGGCGTTGTAAAGCGGACGGCCGTGGGTAAGACCGGTGATGCCGAATTTATGCCAAACTTGTCCGATCTCTGGATTGGGTTTAACGACTTCGATTTCCGTATCGGCAGGAAATTTTCCGCTTACGAAATCTTCAGCTGTGTATTCCGGATTCCATTCTATTCTAAATCCGCCGTGCTCGTCTTTTACGATAATGACGGGACTGCCTTTGCTCCAATACGGTTCGTAATCTGCCGCAGCATCGGCGGTGTTAAAATCAAACATGGTAAGCGCCACTTGCTCGCTTAAATTGTAAGTAACATGACCGCGTTTCGGATCCATGGGAACGATATCGCCGGCGTCAAATAAAACAACTTTAACACCGCGAATTTTTCCTGTGTCGGGATCGATATCGGGCTGAACGGAAGCGCCGCGTCCGTAAAATTGATAAAATTCGGACGGCCCTAAACCACGTTTGGCTGGATCGCCGTGATCGGGATCGGAAAGTTCTTGACCGGGTCCGCGGAGCACAAAAGCTTGATGGCGATGACCGATCGTGTGCGGAAATTCTTCGCCCGGCCGGAGCGCTACGGCGCGAATTCTTGTGAGATCTGGAATAAGCCCTACCGCATCGGATCTCTTCTTTAATTCCCCGGCTTGATCGGCTGTTCCTTCCTGAACCCCTCGGCGCATATCGTACATGGAAGGATTGCCCGGCATGCTTGAAAGAGCCTTCGGCATTCGGCGCGCAAAACTTTTCCGCATATCATCCCGCGTACGCGAACTTCCGCCGTTCGGGAAATAATAATTGGAAACGCCCGGCTCAAATTTAATTTCCGCGCCGGTAATATCATCAACAGAAATTGTAAGGCCGGATAATTTCTGTAATGTTTTGCTGTGCTGCTCCGGCGTCATCCTCGCCCCAAATCCTGAACTAGATTTTTTGAACCTAAACGGCGAAGAAGGAGTTTCCTGTTCGAAATGGCTGCGTGATATCACTTCCCACGTTTCTAACTCAGTGGAGTCATATCCGCTCCCCCAATCATGACCTGGCGGCCCTCCAGGGATGTACCTGGTCACGTAATCACTTTTCGTAGTTGAGGTGCTCACCTGAAGTTCAAATCGACCATCGGGGGTTAGCTTAAGATAATACGTTCCGTCGGGCCTAATATTACGTCCTTGGGAATCAACCACAGGAGCTACTCTTAACGGTGAGGACCAAGTTTCCTGAAGAAGTGCTTCCGTTGCGGCTTCTATCAAACCAATTACTCCGAACCTTCCATCGGGAGTCACTTCCACTGAATCGATTTTGGGAACACTAGTCACTATTTTGAGCGGCGAAGAAGATGTTTCTTGAAGGAGAAAAACTCCTTGGTCACCCCATCGGGCAGTTATGCCGAATCTACCATCGAGAGTGAATCGAATTATGTTTACGGAATTTAACTGTATAGGCCTTCCATTTGCATCTACGGTTGGAATCGTTCTAAGCGGTGATGACGGTTTTTCTTGAGAGAGAAACACTTTTCTTGAGAATCCAAACTTCCATCTTTTAACCGAAGTATATGCCGCGAATCTTCCATCTGCGGTTATATAACGAAACCAAGGAGAAATTTCTGTAATTGTTAAAGGCTTATTATCAGTGTCAAGAACGGGGACATTCGGTAATGATAATGGAGTGGGTGCACCAAAGCCGGAGCCGGAGAGGACAACAAGATCGTTGAGTGCACTGCCGAATGTAGCGTCGGGAGTAATTACGGGAAGGCCGGTTTCGATTCCAAGTTCCTGCGCGGCAAGCGTCATAATAGCGGTGACATCTTTCGGACGGAGGCGAACGGCTTGGCGGCGATTTAATTTCTTTGAGATTTCCTTCGCTGCGCCTTTGAAATTTCTCGACTTAACGCTGCCGTCCGGCTGGGGCTGGGAATTAAATGCCGTAAGATAAGGCATGAATCCTTCCCGGCCTTCGACAGTAGAATGTTTCACATTTTCGATAACTTTTCGTCTAATTTCCTCGGGCAAATTATTTAACCGTTCTTGGAAATACTTAAGTTGCCGTTTAGCATCATTGGCGAGAAAATTACGAAGCGCGGCTTGACGAACTTTTTCAGCGTATTCCTTGGGCACATTCTTGTCTGCATCCCAACTCTTCGGAACACGATTCACGCCTCTCGTCGTCTTCCACCATATTTCAAGAATTTTAGCGAGTTCTTTATCGTAGGCAGGAAGCGCATCCGAAGCGATACTGCCTTTTCCCGTGCCTGCCATCGGTAGCCCGGTTTCATCAAATGCCACGCCACCTTCCGCAAGGGCTTTACGCACCATATCATCGTACAGTTTTCCGGCTTCCGGAAATTCACCTCGGATTTCGTTTAGATACTCGATGACATTACGGCTGCCCGCCGTAGCGTAATTGACTTTACGAATACCCCAATCCGGAAAACTCTGAATCACGGAAAGCGGTGTTCCGCTTGTGCCATGCTTTACAAAGTGCACTTCGAGATCGAAACGCTCCATCGCGAGCTGTTTTAATACCGGATAAACTCTTTCAAAAACACTGACGTCGCCGGCCACCGCACCGTGAGCACCGCCGTCTGCGATAGCGATAAATTGGCGCTTATCCTCCGGGACTTTTGAAACCGCGTACCAAAGCTCGGCTAAATTTGTAGGTTCTAAAATTCCTGCGCGCACTTCACCGATTTCAAGCTCGTTCATCCACCATTCGGGAAGCTGCTTCGTATGCCAAATAAACGTATCAATAATGGTTTCAATTCCAACCTTGGCCAGTTCGAGATCAAAATCGAATTCAGCTTTCTCCGGCTGCTCGCCTTCGAGTCCCTTACGATCAACGTAAGCTTGACGAACAGCCTTTCGGTATTCATTCTTCGCGATAATCTTGGCTTCTTTCTCTGCGAGCGTTCCGGTCTTGATAAGTTTCTGAACGGAATCGTTTACTCCGCCGTCTCCGGGAAGTTCCTCGGTCGCGATCCAATTAGCTACATACTGATCCATCGTGCCGATGCTGCGCGTCACGCCAAGTTCGTCAGCCATTTCCTGGACTCTTTCCAGCATTACTTCTTCGTCACGAAGATGCGAAGGATCGTCGTTGGTAGATGTCGTTCCCGCCACAGAAGCGTGAACTTCCAAGTGCACAAGGCTCTTTCGGTGATCTTTAGGTGTGTCTTTCTGCGTTACAACGTGATCGGCGTGCTGGGAATAAATAACTTCGACACCGTATTTTTCACGAACAATTCGAGCGTATTTGCGGAGAAGATCGCCCCATTTCTCCGGTGGAAGATCGGTATATCCGCCCGTATCGAATGCGCCTTCTGAAAGAGCGAGTTCGGCAAACACCGGCCAGCCAAATTCCACATGCGCTTCGAAAAGCGCCTGCATGGTGAGTTCGGTATGGGTATTTACAGCAAAGACGATCGGATTACCGATTTCACCTTTCTTTTTCATTTCTTCTAAGATAGGCATCCAATAAAGCGGCGAAACGGGCGAATCGAGAAGTTTCCCGTTAACGTCGCTCGCAACTTTTGTGCTGATTCCTTCGAGAATTTCTGATAACCGTTCACGTAGCGGGTCGTAATCGAATTTCCTACGCGATGCGTGAACAGCGCGCATGCTCACCAGTAAATCTTTAAAATGAGCGCGGGCGAAATCGCGGAGTTTAATGCGGCTTAGGACTTTACCGGTTTTTTCAACGCCGGTTTTTTCAGGGGAAAGATCTTCGAGGGAGAGTGTCGGAACGGCTTCCGGGGGAATACGAATTTCATCAACATCGGCCGGCGGAGCTGTAGCCGGCGGCGTTACTTCATCACGCCCTTGCGCAGCCTCTGCCCGTGTCAATAAATCGCGGAGTGCCTTGCTCATATACTTAACGGGAACAACCGTTTCATTATACGAACCATCGAATAAACCGGGAAGATCTTTACTCTGCTCAAGCACCTTGATTTGATCATCAATGCGACCCAGTATTTGGAGAGCTTCGGTTACCTTCGTTGTCTGCGCTGTGCCCGCATAAGCCAGGGCAAGCGCCAAAGTGACTTCTTTGTCCAAATTCCGCGCCGCTTCGGCCACATTGTAGATGGGGCTTTTCTTCAACCTATCGATAGGAACGCGCATATCCGTCAAAAGTTCGGTTACCTGATAAACTTCATCCTCATTAAGGGGCTCGGGCCTTATGATATCGGTGTTCCCTGCCGAAACGGTTTGGCCAGTCGTAGCACCGGCCGGTGCCGTTACCTTCTTTTTATCCGCCGGCGCAGCAACATATTTCGCCGGAACAATCTTCGCCTTCGCTGCCGGAACGCGGCCCTTGAAGAGGGGTTTCTTTTCCCAAGATTCGCCTTTGGTATTTAGCTGTTCACGGAACACTTTTTCAACCGGTGCGACGTCAGGATCGGGATACGTCTTCTCAATTAATTTTTTGTTTTGATCAACCATCATCACTTGGTCAACGTTTTCAATGGATACAGCAACATCAGTAGGAGCAATATGACCGACAACGCCTTCGATAGCGGTAATGTTATTGGGAACAACGTTAGATTCCTGCTCGGTAAGGTAGACTAGTTTGATATTCCCCTGCTCATCAACCATCACTTGCGTAGCGGCAACGTACGGATGGCGAACACCGCCTTTTTTAACAATGGCTTCATCAAATTTGGTCGGATCAAATTTCTCTTCGCTCATAAAAGCAAGCGCAAGGCGCGGACTCTGCGCGATGAGGCGCTTCATAATATTCTTGAGATCGACAACACGGCCGTCTTTTAAGTGGAGACGGAACGTCTCGTTTCCGATATGGTGATGATGTTGATGCCCGGTACCGGCATCGGTCGTGTAAGAAACAACCTTGCCTTGGCTATCCCGCTTCCATTTAATTCTTCGTTTTAATTCCAGCTGCTCTGTGATGGCTAACGCATCTTCGGCGTGGTGGTAACGGGCTTGGATCGCGCCGCCGCTTACTTCTTTAATTCCCACTTCCCTTCCGCCCGGATCGGAAACGCGGCGTATGGTAAATACATCGGCTTCGATAGAATCGATATTTTTTCTTCCAAAGATTTTCTCGATTTCGAAATAAAGCGAATCCATAGCCACGCGGTTCGTGGTATTGCAAGATGGGCAGAAATAAACGAGGGGCTCTTTTCGACCCTTGGAACTTAGAATCTTTTTTAATCCGCTGACCCATTTAAAATCAAAGCCTACTTTAGCCGTCTTCATAAAAACAGTTTCGATAGCGACATCGGCATCGCTTGGATCGTTGGAACCTTGTATAAAAAGAGGAACGTCGTATTTCTCAATGATTTCCTTAATGAAAATATGAGAGATTGTCTTTCCGTCGTATTCAATGGCTTTCGCCCGATCTTCCGAAGATAATTTGTCAAATTCCTTACCGTGCGGTTTTTCGTACTCTCCGTCAAGCGCCTCGATAACCAACGCCGGCTTGCCGAGCGTCAAAGAACCGATTTGCGCAGGTATTCCGTTTAGCAGCTGCTCAAGGGTAACAACACTTCCGTCGGTATTGGTGACAAGCTTAATTCCGGTCTGCGCGAAGCGTTTCTGCATTTCAGCATTTTGAGCGGGCGTATTTTTTCCGGGCGTAACATCGGGCATAAAAATGACGGGAAAGCCCATGTTGTACGGGTTAATTCCTTGAAGGCTTGGTGAACGGTTCGATGCGCCTACATTAAAACCATTGGCCAGCGCCCAATAAGCGGTCTTTAATCCTATGGTTCCCGGACCGGATATCACGATGGTTTCGCTTGGGCGAATTAAAAATTCAAAGCCGCCGGATTGAGGTTCGGGCGAAGGTTTCATGACCAGGAGAGTCTTATTGCTCTGCTTAGCTTGAAATTCATAATGAAAAACGGGTTCAAATGTCGTTTTATCCTTCGGGGTTGTATAGTCCTTACTTCCATAAATTCTCCGCCAACCCCATTCGATACCCGGAAGAGCAAGTTGACTCTCGTGCATATGGGGAGCTTGGGGATTGGACGTGAATTCGCCGGTTGTGAGGAAATCGGAGACGCGTACATTATTCGTATCGCTCCAACGGATTTGATGCCCGGTTTTATTGACTTGAAGATTGATGAATTCGAGAACCGAGCCGACGTAGGTTTGAATAGAAATGCCGGAAACCGCGGCGGTATTTAACCGATACTGGGCATCGTTTTGCCGTAAAATCGAAACGGCTTTGCCGTCTTTACCGATCAGCACTTCATACTTTTCGCCTTTACCAAGTTTTTCACCGAACCGCGCGTTGAATTCGATGTCGTAACGCGCATGAAGCCTCGCCACCTTAAGACCGTTACCAACTTCTCTGACGTTGGAAACCGCATAGGAAATTCCACCTATCTCAATTTTCTTTCCAAAAAATATTCTCTTATTTTGTGCGCGGCGAATTTGCCACCAACTTCGAATCGCCTCCGAAGCATAAAGCATCCTGCCGCTCACAACATATTGCGAAGCACCGCCGCCCGTTGAAATATGGCTGACTTTATCTGCTAAACCAAAATTCTCAATCATAGTCGCCGTATCACCGCCGCCAATAACTGATAGTGCTCTTGAATTAGCTAAGGCTTCGGCAACAGTCTTCGAACCCTGTTCGAAGCTTTTTATCTCCGTTACTCCAAGAGGGCCGTTCCACAAAACCCGGCCTTTCAATTTTTTAGAATAGAGCTTGGCTGTTTCGGGTCCAATATCAAAAATAAAGTAATCCGCGAATTTGCCTTCGATTAACTCCTCCAATGTAGCGATTTCCGTAGGCGGATTCTCTTTTAGCCCTTTAGGCGTCTTCTTATCCATGATGTCAACTTTGGTTACCACAAAATCAACTGGTGTTTCGACATGGACATCCCGCATACTGCCGAGGTTAACGATCGTCCGGGCATGCCGGAGATCTTCCGGCGAAACTTTGTTTTTTACTTTAATATCAAAGCCTTTGGCGAGTAAGAACGCTACGGTCGGTCCGCCGCCTACGAGAATAGTCCCACCCTTAGGCATCGATCCGGTTTTTAACAACCGACCGTCCGAACCGACTTCGCCGAGCATTCGCTTGATTTGAGGAATTTTCTCACTCATCTTCGGTCCGCCGCCGAATATGATCACGTCGGGTCTCTTTCGGACCAATTCAAGCTTATTAAGTTCTTCTTCGTATAAAGCACCGACATAAACGCCCTCGTTAATATAATCCAGGACATCATCAACCGATGTGTTGTCACGATGGGCCACATTAAAGCCGTCGTTCACATAATAATGGGCTAAATCGGCGAGATCTTTGGCGAATTGTTGATCGTGCGTTTCCTCACCTTTGGAGAAACGGAGATTTTCAAGCATGTTTACCGCGCCGGATTTAATCTTGCGCTTAACATCGCCCGAAACGCCTGCTGTCGTAATGCTGTTCTCGATTAAATTAACTTCCTGACCTAAAAGACGCGCTAATTCCTTGGCGTGCGGCGCAAGAGAAAAAGCAGGATTGACTCTCCCGCCGGGCCGCCCATTGTGAGCGATCAAAACTACGGTATATCCTTTACCCTGGAGGTCGCGGATGGTTTTTAGGGATTTTTTAATTCTAAGATTATCTTTAATTTTATCCAATTCAGGAATATCGTAGCCGACACGAATTAAAACGGTTTTGGAACCGCGCTGTTTTAACTTCGGAAGCTCACGATAGGACGGCAGTCTGTTATTGCGCTTATTAATGTAGGCGAACGGGGCTGAAATAATTAAGAAAACAAATTTTGCAATATAGAATATGACTTTAACGGCGTACCAAACAATCGCCGGAACAAAAGCAACGGCCGCAACGGCTGCCAATGGAACAGTAGCAAGAGGAAGAATGCCGAAAGCGTAGAGCGCAAATCCAACGGTAGCCACAAACGCGGGCCAGCGAACGAGTAAATTGCGAACGGGTGAACTGAAATTTTTACTTAGGCGGCTTGCTAAAGCATTGACCGCAAAAAAGACTGCGGGAATAAGTGAAATTTTTAGAGTTACAATCGTACTAAGCACAGCAATAATTCCAAAACGCGCCAAAACATTGAGTCCCTGCCAAATTGCGCCGGTAAATATTCCGTACGTGAGCGCGTAATCAATCGTCTTTCTAATTCCCCCAAAATTTTCTACAGAACGTCGAACGAAACTGTGAATCATTGCCAATAAAGGAAGAACCGAAATCAAAAGAACGCCCATAAGCGGTAATCCCGCAATAGCTAAAGCAGTCGCACCAAAATAAGCAGCCACCGGAAGCGCTAAACTTACGCCGGCTTTGGCTGCACGTGGAAATTTCTTCGCTGCCCGGTAACCCAGCCAAACCACAAGTCCGGCGCCGCCCAAGCCGGCTGCCCCCATAAAAATTCCCTGCCCGAGTGAAACATCTTTAGAAAAATATTCCCCGACGGGTTGAACGCTGTCTTTAATCGCGTTTACTTGTGAATTGTTCGTGAGAAAATCAAGAATCGATTGATACGTTGAATCTAAAACATTCATGGCCTGTTGTCCGGCCTTCTCTACAAAATCAACCGCCGGTTGAGCAAATGAGGGAAGCGCCATGGCGCCAAATCCCGCGCCGTTGGATAAACCGTCCGGACCCTGAAATCCGGTTACCAATTTTTCGAGACGCCCGCGGACGTGTCCGGCGATGTTGGGTGAAACATGCCGCGCCAAATGATAGCCGCCCGGCAAATGCGCGCCGCGTAATTGAAGAAGATTGGCAACTTCCTGACTGTTATGGAGATTAAAAGAGACAATCGGAGCCGTGAACCGGTTGCCGATAAAAGCGATTCTGGCCGGCTGATCCGGCGTTCTTAGCGCTTCGATCCTCTTAAATAAAGTCTGCGCTAAAATAGCGGCATCGTAATATTCGATAGCATGTTCTCGCTCAGACTGCGGCTTTCCTATATTTTCAGGAGCGAGAGTGTGGTACCAGAATGTCCAAAGCAGGCTCGGCGGCAGATTTGCACCCGTATAATCAACATCCACCAAAGTATGGTAAAGCGTACGAAGCGATTCCACCCCTTCGATACCGCGCAGAAGCTGCCAATTTAAAACAGAATCGAGTGATAATTTCAGCTCAATATTTTGGCCTACTTGCTGCGTTTGCGCGCCGGGAAGCTTTCTCAGCTCAAGAACCTGATTAAAAAGATCGGCGTAGGTTTGCGGAACGGTTAATACGAGCTTACCTTCTATTAGCTGAATAGCCTCGGAACCAAATTTCTTTTCTCGGATATGGTCGATGACATCACTGATCAAGGGCCAAATGACAAACCGCCACATTTTGTATTCGTTGAATTTTTCAAGCAAAGCCGGATGATCGTTTAGCTTGAGAAGCGAATCGCTTGCCATATCGTCAATATCGTTGGCATCGAAAATTTTAAGCTTTTTGATCGGAGCAAGCGAAGTATCAAAACCAAGTCTTCCGAGAAAGTCGATTTCGGATTCTCCGGTTCTACGGCTAAGAGGCCCTAGAATTCGTTGTTGAATGACCAATTCTGTCGGGAAAGTATCCGGAGATTCTATGGCAGCTTTATTTAAGGAAGCAGCGATACGCTGAATATTGGTTAATACATTGCCGGCTTCCACCGTGTAGACGCCCACATTTCCCCGTTTCTCAATCGTTTGATCCGGATGTTTGTTCGTAACGGCAACCGCCCAATCGCGTACCGGTTTTTCGGGCTGAACCATGCCCCAGAGTTTAAGCGTGAACGCCCGATGATTACGCACCACTTCCTGATCCAAGCGGATTTTCATGGCGGCATCGGTTATGCGCGGGTTTTCGGATTTTAATTTTTCAATAAACCGTTGCTTATCGTTTTCTTTAAGTTTACCGAGATGACTTACCTGTTCTTCCGTCATGTAACCTTCGGCAACAAGCCATTTGAAAATACGCGTATCGTTGTAAGAAGCCCTCGCGCCCGCGTGATCACCTATAAATTCGTAAAGGGCTTGCCTAGCTTTTTTCCGGTCGCCGTTCATACGATCGGTGATGTTTTCGAATATTTCCCAGGCATTGATGTCCATTTCGGTAAGCCGGGCAAGCGATACACCGATGGGAGCGAAAAGTTCTTCAACGCCGGGAATATGTTCAGCCGGAATAGATCCAATTTCTTTCACCCATTCCAAGGTTTTCCGCATAAGTTTTGCGCGAACGCGAATATTGGCATCAAACGCTCTGCGGCGGGCAATTTCGGTAGCATCCGGCATATGCGTCGGAAGTTCAAAAAGCGTCTTCTGCAGTGTGGGATTGGCAAAGGCAAACTGATACGCTGCGGCGGCATCGTGCGGACCCATTACCCAAATGCGCGGTCCGTTTTCATTCGGAGGAAGCTTACGATACATTTCCCGCGCGGCGATCAAAGCGCGAAGCCAGATAGCGTGTTTGTCCGAATCGGGTTCGAGTGCGGTTGCGACTGTGTAACCCAGAGGCCCCAGAAAACTATCGGATGCGCGCGGTGTGAGAAATCCCTTCTTTAATTCGATAAATTCCTGCTTGAGACGGCGGAAATAAGCCCGGTCTTGATTTTGGAAAAGTACCTGCCCGCGGAAAATATCGAAAAACTTTGCGGTCCAGCCGAGATGCCCGAACGGCGGAAGCGGGAGCCATTTGGCTAAAACGGGCGTTAACACGGCAAGCGCACCGGCAACGATTCCGAGTGTTAGCGAACTCATAAGAACCGCAGCGGCGCCTACAATAACTGCCGGAACGGCAGTGAACGGGAACGATTCGAGGAACGCATTGGTAAGTCCGCTGCCAAAGAGCCGCATTCCTAAAGCATCTACCGCGATCAAACCGAGCCAAGTCAGAAGCACCATCGGTAATACAGCGCTGGCGTATAAAGCTACTAATACGGCAATAATCGGCATGATAATGACATGGAAATTGCTGAGCTGAGTTACAAATTTAAGGAAGGGATAAGCGATGGATACATAAACTTTGTAAATGAAAAATCCGATTCTCTGACGGATCAAAGGCGTGCTGGTGCGCGTAATGCCGAATTTATCCGCATGCTGAATAAGCATGTTGCGCCGGTCAAAATTCTTTACGAATTCATTGAACTCCTGGTTCATACGATCGACTTCGGCGGCGATTTCCGTGCGGGAAAGACCCAATTGTTTAAGCCGGGCGGCTTCGACCTTTACAAATTCTTCATGCCTCTTCTTGATCGTTTCCCCATCCGGCATCTGATGGAGCGCAAACGATAATTCGCTAAAGGGATTGACTACTTTGGCGTGAACTTTGATAAATTTCTCCACTTGATCGAAGGAAATCTTACCCTGGCGAACGGCGTAATCTGCCAATTCCTTGGCCGTAAGACCAAAACGCTCGATCTCACCTTCCCAAAACCAGATGAGATCTTTCGAGGAGTCTGCTTTTAAATTAGCGACGATGCGATCGACCGTAAAATTCCTTGCGGCATCTCGATGCTTCGGATTTTCAAGCGACGTTCCAATATAGGTGCTTTGCAAACCCGGTTTAAACGAACCGGAGGTAACCGTTTTCTTCCAGGCGTGATCTGCTCCGAGCTTTCGGGTCTCGGAATAAACTTCGGGCCGGTCGCCGACGGAGCGGAGTTTCCATTCGGAAAGTCCGTAGTCGTTTATTCTATACGGTGAATGCGCTCTAACTTTTCTATCGTCATCACCGTATTGCCAACCGTCGTTCATAACGCGGATACTATCGAGTACGTCTTTTTTAGTTACCAAGCTCTCATCGCCAGCCGTCTTTAAAGGCTGCGCTAAGATTTCATCTTTACCAACAACCTTGGTTTTTCGAGCCTGAAAAACACGCCAGAAATACATGCCGTTCATAAATTCCCGCAGATTGGTGGCGCGAGTCGACCATCTGAAATATTCTTCGGCGGCTTCGTCACGACCATCGCGAGTAGTATCCCGGAAACGATACCCGGCTTTAATAAGCGTATCGCGCAGAAGGAGCCAGAGATGATACGTTGAAGCGTGTTTGGTAATTAACAAATAAAGGAAGACCGGTATGAGTACGGCTAAGGCAATCCAGACAATGGAAGAAGTGGCAAAAGTAGCTATCAATGCTGCGAGAGACATACCAACAAATAGTACGGGGACTGGCCGCAAAATTGGAGCAAAAGTGAGCCTTACTTGCCTAAGGAAAAATGCCGCGTAATGATGGAGCCATTTATACCAAAATGTATTAAAAGTAGCTCGCCAGCCCGTTCCCCAGAATGCTGAAAACGGCCGGACTTCGGTATTGCCCTGCTTATTGTAAAATTCATCCATGACCCAGACATTGTCTTTTAACATCCAGCGCGGATGCATGCGTGGTGGAAAAAAATATTGCATAACCGAATGTCCGAGCGGATCGTAATGGAGAACTTTTACCGACTCATTGTCGGCAAATTTTCCATAAAGATCACCAAAGATGGCGCCAAAATAGGCAGCATTACGAACCACGCGAACGGGATATCTATTAAATTTACCATCGGCTCCTTCAGCCAACAGATGCGACCAGAGCGTGGGCGGAAGAAATACGCCGCGATCAAAATTAAAACTGACCTCGCGCGCGTACCAATCCTGAAACGCGTAAAGGGATGGAATTTGAGTAAAGATAGCGCCCACAACATCGGGGGTTATTGAAACGATATAGCCGTCAATGCTGTTGTCGTCTTCTCTTATAGAAACTGCACCTCGCGTGAATTTGGTCAAAACTTCATTCAAATAATTTTGCTGTGTATTCGTATTGGTAAGCGCTTCACGAATTGTTTCTGCTGTGCCGGATTTTCCTCCCGGAAGTTCCGGAAATTCAGCCGGTTTTGAATATTGGAGGAGCGTATCGAACAGAGCACCGGGCTTGGCAAGTAGTTTCCCAAATTTTTCGGGATCGCTTACGGAAATTTCAAGCCCGCCGTTCTCATTAATATAAACGTCTCGGATCCCGAAATTTTCAAGCCCCGTTTTCTTAATAATGGCTTCGAACGGAATTCCATTAAGAAGACCTGCGCCGATACCAAGCGCTTTCGCAAGCAAGGGATTGCGTATATCTTCTTTCGTAATAAATTCGTCCACTCGCTCGCGCGTGACGTGGCGGCTTCCGCTGAACGGCGCATCGGTAGGCAGAAGCGTCAGATCTTTAACTTCAATGACGTATTTCCTTAATTCATCCGCTTCTTTCTTACTGAAAAAACGGTCAAGCATAAGCTCGGGCACGAAAATCTTTTGCTGAGGAATATCTAAAAGATCTGCGATAAGCGATAGGTTTTCTTCGGAAAGCTCGAACGAATGTCTTTCGTACGACCTAACCAACGCCAGAAGCGCCTCGGAAACCGTCAACTCGGGTTTAATGTAGGGACTAATTTCCTGTATTTTATGAACTTTTCCGAAAAGAACATTTAGCTGTTCTTGCTCTTCGGCCGTTCCGCTTACAAGAATCTCTTTTTCGCGTCCGGCTGATAATTCCCTAATCTTTTTCTCGGCGTCCGCAACGGGTAATCCAAATAAGTTTCGTAGCCGTTCGGTCGGTTTTCCGCTAAGAATGCTTTTTCGAAGCGCTTCTGCGCGACCGATCGTATGTAGCTCGTTGATGGCTTTTACCGGAGTATCGAGAACAAGATTTCTACCCTGATAGATTGAAGTATGAACGGGTGATGCAGCGTCGGGCGTTTGCGTTTGAACACCGCGCGCTTCGTTTACTAGAATACTGAGCGCATTGACAATACCGTAAATATCGCGTGTAGAAATGTCACGGATTTGCCGGCTGGAAAGCCCGTTCAGTAAACCAAACCGGCGAAAAGCGCTATAAAATTCATCGGGTGTGCCGTAAGGTGAGCTCTCGGAGAAGAAATCAACATAAAGTTGTTCGGCGCCGGAAAGCGGATAACGCTTCGGCTGCTCGCGATGAAACTTTTCGGCGTTTTGCAAAATGGTAAGTGCAATTCTTTGAATTTCAACAGCGCCGATCGCCATTCCGAGTTGCGGAGAAATGCGTCCCAACACTCGTAACGCAAGTTCGCTGGCCTTTGAGATACCTTTAACCGTAAGCGTTCCCTCACCGATGGCACCGAAGCCGGCGGGAACATTAAGCGCTTTCGCACTATCCAGAATTTCACCGGCGGTTTCAAGAGGCACCAAATCAAGTTGGGGCCCAACTATAGCGCCGGTATGTCTCGAAATGACGTCGAAACGCGACCCCTCGTATTCCGTGCCGCCAAGGCCGAGAATACCTTCCATTAAACCGGGGTATTTTAGAAAGAGCATGACTTCGGGCTGCATGCGAGCATCAAACGTCGCAAAAACCTGATCTTGTCTTCCAAACTGCATGGAGTGCTGAAGTTGAAGCGCGCGGCCGGCGGCCAGCAAAATCCAGGCGGCTTCTTTAGGATTCTTCAATTTTTCATAAATCGTTCGCGCTCGCTCCCCGATAAAGCGGGGATCGACAAGACCGTCGCGATAAAGCGACCGGTTGAGGTAGGCCTGCCGGTATATTTTCCAATCCAGAGGACTTACGCCGAAGACGCTCAAGAAATTTCCAAGAAAAACAATGAGTGACCATGCGATTCTCTTCCCGAGAAGAATAAGATGCCTGCTTAGATCGATTCCTTTAATATCGGTACTGACAACGTGATTAAAAAGGTCGTCACGCCATTTTGAATTGGCTTCGCTTCGTTTGGTTCGGAGGTAATTATCAAAAACCCAGCGCTCAAATTCATTATGAAGTCCTACGTATTCGTCGGCCGCCTGAGGATCGTCGCTTAAGTTAGGAGCTCCGGGCTGATCGATTAAGCGTAACGCTCTAAAAACAGGGCCGGTTTGCGGATTACGGTAAAAAGCTTCCTGCGCAATAATTTTCGGATCGCTCATCTTCTCACGGGCTTTATCAACCAAGCTGCGTACGCGGGACTTTGCCCTTCCGTCGAGCGTCAACCATTCGGGAATCAGCGTCGCGAAATAAAATGTTTTACTACCCACCGCTAACGTGTCGCTTGCGCGGGAACGTTTATCAAATTTCGTAATCTCTGCTTCGACCGCATCCAGAAGACCGTCCGAAAGTTTGGCTTCCGGTTCAAGGATTCCAAGCGCTTTAAATTCATTTCGCACTGCGTCGTACGTAGGAGCGACTTCCGGAGACATAATTCTCTTCAGTTCATCCCTCCAACTATGCCCAAATCTCTGTTTAGCGCGGTGAAGAATTAAATTCTTTTGAATTTTGAATGGAATCTTTTCGATTATAGAAACGATCAAAACAACTGCAAACGCAATTAAAGAAGTGCCGGCAAATGCCAAGCTTACGATCGGTGTAGCTATCGAAATCACCGCCGAGAATAATAAAGAAAACCCCGTAAAAACAAATAATACCTTTATTAACAAAGGAACAACCTTGGCAAACCCTTTCGGCTCTCCAAAGAAACCACCGAAGGCGCTTCGCAGAAATTCATAGAAACGCTTGCCTGTTTGAAATCCGCTGTTGGCAATAGCTTGATCGCCCGTAGATTCGTAATTTTCCTGGCGAAGGATTTGACGAATTTCAGCCGGCTGACTCAAGGCGCGCGCGGTTGAAAAATACTGGGCGGGATCGACGAGAATTGTGATTACCGATTTGTCTTTAATTTCCGGATCGGCGAGAAGTAAATCAGCCAAAGCGTAACCTTGGTACGTACGCATTGCCAAAACCCATTTCCAAAGCGATTTTTCTTTAAGCTGCTTAAGATCTTTGATGGCGGGCGTGCCGTAGGTAATGTGCCGCCTTAAATCAAGGCCTCCGAGAATATGCTGGGTAATCTTGATTTCGGTTTCGTCTACCGCTCCGACACCGATTAAGCTGGGTTGCTCAAAGAAAAATTGGGCATCGATACGAAGCGTGCCGGTTGTCTCATCAAAATTAAAACCGACCGTACGGTAATTTTCATCCAGCAACCGGAAAAGCAAATAAAGCCCCGAAATGATTTGATCCATATTGTTTTCCGGATTGTCGGTCGAAGCAATGTTTAGACCCGGAACAAGCCCGGTACCGGTAATACCGGCAAGCGCTGCTACAAGCGGACGCACCACAGCGTTCAATACTGTTTTTTTGGAAAGAGTCTTAGCAAGACTCTCCTGATTCCCAAGAGCGATTTCAATTTGTCCTTCTGCGTTTACGCTCACCTGCTTAGCAAAAGGTTTATGCCGAATGGCCCCCTGAACCAATTCCTGAATAAGGCCGGTTACAAGGCGATCTAATTTTTCAGCTTTTTCTGCAAACTCTTGAACATCCTCGGTAGATATCTGATGCCTGACGCCGCCGGCATGATGCCGATCGGGAACGGCCGTTAAATGGGCCATAGCGCCAATGTCATAAACGGTGCGAACGGGTGTCTTGGTTTCTTTTTGTAGTCCATCTATTTCAACGCCCTCCTGCTCCAGTCGATAGCGTACAGCTTCAGGCAGGACGATGACTCTCGGAATCCGGCTGTGAAGATCTGTATTAAGAAAATAAACATTCTTTTCTTTTTTAAGATATTCGACAGCCTGTTTTTCTCTTCCGCGCGGAACGGCCACAAGCTTTACATCCAAAGATTTGGAAGGTAGCTTTACCGCGACTTCGGACTCTAATGAGACGCCGTCGATCGGAATGGTTTTAAAACCAAGTTCGTCGATGACATACCACATGAGTCTTTGAACGAAACGTTCGCGGGATTGGACGCTTCGGTCGTGAATGAGTGACCGGAAATCTGCCGCTGAAATAAGCGAGGCTGCCAATAATAAATGAAGAGCGTTCGGATGGCTTGTAGGATGGGCAAATTCGTTGGAATTACTATAACTGACGTAAATGGCCTTTGCACCTTCGTTCGGATAAAGCCTGTCGGCCCGGGCGCGAATTCGTTCAATCGTAGCAATATCTTCGAAGGCCTCCTTAATAAAGGAAGCGTCTTCGTCCGCCGGAATGCCGAACATACCGACCGCTTCATCGATACCCGCCGTAAGCAATCGATCCAAAGCTTTTTCGACGAACGGTACGTTCGCTGCCGATTTCCGGCTTTGCGTCAAAAGCCGAGCCGCTCGCTTTATCAAAACTGTTTTAAATTCTGCTTGAACAGAATCGAGCTGTGGACCTTGGGCGATTTCCTCTATTTTTTCCACCGGAGGAATCGATTTTCGGCGGGATTGGTCATCGGTGAAATAAAGAATAAGCTCCGGATAACGTTTGAAGAAATCAAGATAAGGCAAAAGCTCCGGCGTTACGGCGAGAACGACTTCATCCCCTTCGACAAAGCCGCGATCAAAATAAATATTTTTTAGAATCTGAGCGGCACGGAGAAACCCCATTTGTTGCTTGGGTTTACCTTTACCCATTTGCCTAAGCGAAGCACGAAGCTCGGCCGGGTAAGCAAAACCAAAATGCACAAGAAGATTAAAAGTCGCCAGGCGAATAGAACGGAAAAAAGGATTTCCGTATATAACACCGAGGCCGATGTCGTACCATTTATAATCGATTCTCTGCGTCGCATTTAATTGCGCCAGATCTCTGAGATCTTCTACCCTCGGATACCGGTCGGCCTGTTCGCCAAATAAACCGAGAACGCCCTGCGCCGTTACGATATGTCTGTGTTTGGCATCGGTCTTCTTCCATTTATCCGCTTCAAAAAGTAACTTCTTATTCGAATTTTTCTCTCCAAGCGAAACGACGCTCACGTTGACGCCAGTCTGTCCCGTGAATCTTCCAAGCTGAATATCGGCGAGCTGAAGAACATTTTTGGATTCGCCGGATTTGGAATAATCGAGCGTAAATTGCCCACCCTTTAAGGCCTGAATTCTAGGTTCGCGTACAACTTCGGCGGTGTCGGCGGTCTTTTTCTGCAGGTCGGCGCGTACGCCTTTCCGGTAAAGATCAGCTTTGATCCACTGAATAGCCCGTACGAATTTGTTTGCAAATCGTGCGCGGGCCCGTTCATTTTCACCAAATTTTAGAGCTTCTTCTACACCGGAATTCTTTAATGTTTCTCGGAGAAGTTTGTAGAGCTCTTCATAGGTCGTCGCTCTGAACAATAAATTAGCCGTCTCCTGCCGCCATTCATGGAGAGTACCGCTGTAACGAGTCCGAAGCGCTTTGGTCAATTTCAGCGTAAAGAGATAATCGCTTCGTATCGCCAACAATGTACCGATGATAAAAATAACCGGGACTACTAAAACCAAGAACGCCGTCCAACTCGCCAGCCCGCCAAATAAAACGGCTACGATGGTCGCAACCGTTAAAATCCCGGCGCGGTACACATTTTCTAAAAGAAATCCAGCCGGCGCGGCATCCCCGTAGTCGCTTACTCCTTTGAATAACTCGCGGCTATCGTCGAATTCTCCGCCGCGGACATCGGGCGGCAATATGTTATTCCCATTACCATCCCGTGCACCGCCTAGAGATGAGCTAAGATTGGCTCTTGTTATTTCTTTTCTTTCATCGGAATAGCCGGATCCGGCGGACGTTTTATTTAATTGAGTCCAGTCAACAGCAGAAATAATAGCTTTTGGCGCCCGGTAGGATTCCAAACCAACCTTAAGCACAGCGCCGGCGTGAGTAAAGGTATCTCCCGAAGGAATTAAATCAATTTTTGCGGGGATCACGCCCAGATCGGTCTGACGTTCGAGACCTTTATCTTCCAAATTATCTAAGAGAGAACTTCTTAGCTCTCTTTCGCTTTCTCTTTGACTTTCGTCGGTCAACCGGATAATTTGAGACTTGGAAGGATCTTCTGCGTTAGCGCCGATCAAGAAAATCGAATTGCCTTCAATCCAGAAGTTTGTTACATCGGAGGGGAAGATAGCTTTAAGAGCGTTTGAAAATTCATCCAATTCCTGCCGTATTAAAACGTCGTCCTGGGTACGAACTCTAATTAATTTTTCTGTTTCGGACGTCCAAATCGCAATAAGATCTTTCAATTTCTTATTTAAATGCCGAACGACAAAAGCCTTTGAAAGGGTTCCGAAATCTCTACGCGCGAGTTCGTCTAACAGAAGATCGAGCGGTTTGCCGCCCATCCATTCAAAAAGATTTCCGCCGTTAACTTTAAAATCGGAAATAAGCTTACTAAGCGTTTCCGTCGTTTCTTGCTCGCTAACACCAAATCCCACGCCAACGGCACGCAATTCTTTAACCAACGCACTTGCCCACAAAACCCGGCCGAATTCGATTCGATTGGTGGGTGCGATGAAAAAGGATTGGGGTGCGTGGTTTTGATTGGAGCTTGAAACGGTACCGCCGTTATTTCCACGGAGTGTCTTGAAAATATCGCGGCGTTTTCCAAACATCAGATCGAGGTAGGGATTGAACGTTTCCACATTGCGAATAGCGGGCGTCACCGTTGCGACGGTAACACCTTCTTTGGCGAACTGATCTTGAAGCGACTGGGAGTGAAAACCTCCCGAAACAAGAACGGTTATGGCTTTCTTGTTCTGTGATAAATCTCCGAGAATATGCTCAACCATTGCGTTGTCGCGCTTGGAGGCGACCCTATAAAAATCGTCGGCGATCTTAAGTAATTTCGCTACGTCGCCGTATTCCACTTTCATTTGCGAAAACGGAAGAGAAAATGCTTTTTCCTTTTCGCGGATGAAATTAACAATCTGTTTAAGTTCGATTCGCTTGCGAAGATCTTTGAATTCATTCCATTCTTCCCGAGTAAGTGAAAGCGCTACGCCCTTCTTCATCAGTTCCGCATAGCGCCCGTATCGGATGATATTGGATTCTTCAGGGTTCTGAACGAGTTTGCCGAGTATGTACTTCTCTGCTTCGCGGATTTCCGTGAAAAGCTCACGGGAATTCAAACTCTCTTGCTGCTGAAACATCCGATAGTACTTTAAAAGAAGCGGATAACGGGCGGAAGCGAAGGAATTGGATTCGAGCCTTCTTCCTAATGTTTCAATGAGATCCCGGGAAAGATTTCCTGCGTTACGGAACGCGAGGAAAAGTTCTCCAATTTCTTCGCGTTCTTCCTTAGAAAATGAAAACTGCTCAAGGCGATTTACGATATCGCTGATTTCCTGGCCAAGCTCCATGGAGTTAATATTCGTTTGCTCGGTAAGAAGCGTCCGCGCATGTTCCAGCATGGGAAATGCTTGTCCGGGATGAGCGCTAAGCTGTTTGGAAAGAAAAGAAATATGGCGCTTAAGATCCGGCCGAAGATCGTTATTGCGCTTTACCTCTGTGAGAAAGCTCCGTAAATCTTCGTTTAAAACACGATCTGATATTTTGGTCAACGCTTTATCTAAAATCTCGAAGGGTAAATTAATTTCATCGCGGTATTTAACCACCGTTCGGAAAGCATCGCGGCCTTTGGAGTCAAGATCGGGATTTTCAACGCCCAGCAAAAATAGGTTTTCATCCCCCGTAATAGCGGCGTATTCGGAACCTTGCAGCAACCCTTGGCGGAGATAGAACTCTGCCGTTTCATCCCGCAATTTTGTATCCGGAAAGGCTCTTACAAACTCGAACGGAATGATACCGCTGGAACCCTCGATATAAACGGTTCGGACGCCGTATTTCTTGGATAGATGTTTTATGATTTCCGATATTTTTTTCTGCGCTTCATAATTTCCATGCGCATCTTGGATATGAACCACCAGCGGCTGCTCGGAAGAAAATGTTTTTTCGGTGAGAATATCTTGAGAAAGTTTGCTTCGCTCCAAACTTCCTAGCACGTCGGGAATACGAATATTGGAAAGCGATAAAAAGGCGGAGGAATTCGAATCTTTGGAAATAGGTAGCGTTGGGGCTTGGGGAGCAGACCACGCAATAGTGGTAAATGTGAAGACAACAACCAATATAGAGGCCGTTGTCCGGAGAAATCTCCACCCGCTCATTCTAGCTTCGCTTATCAAGCTTCCGGTTGACATATTTTGTCTAAATAACCCCCTGGTGAGATGTTAAGAACCGTAATACTATCCCTATAATCCAGTGAAGCTTATAAAACGATCCGCTTTAGCTTTAAAAAAGTCTCGAAGTTTGCTTAAAAAAAAGACCTGATTACTCTCTCTAAAAAGAGTAATCAGGCCCTTTGTAAGTAATAAGTAACTTAATTTAAACCTAGAGGCGTACCAAAAGTCGCTCAACTTTCGGACGCGTATAAAACTTTATAAGATGTTACCCAATGCCCAACGGGTTGTCAAGGAATTGGCCTTAAATTGTTTAAAAATAAGGACTACTCAAGCAAAGATAAGCATATCCCCCAGAGCTAACATAAGATATGAAAACTCAAGCTCCTGATCAAGCCGCAACCGCAAACTGGCCGGACGCAGCCAACCTATCCGCCAATTCCTCCATAGTTACCACCCTTAAGAAGCCCCCATCCAAAGCCAAGAAATCCTTAACCGCGGGGTGGTTCGGTCCTAGGTTAATAAGAGCAAGAATGGTCTGCCATTTCAATTCCTCAATCGATCCGGGCGCATCGTAGACGCGCAGTGCCAGCGAAGAGAATTTTTTCAGTGCGAATTCCAACTCGGGTCCGAAAAACACTAAAACATTTTCGAATCGAATACGATCCGCTTCTATTAATTGCCTTAGCAAAGGAGAGAATGCATTGCTTAGCTGTCGTGTGTCGGAATAACTTACAAATTCAATACCCGATGGCACTTTATCTAAATTAAACGAGCGCTTAAATCGAACTGCTGCTTCTTCAGATGTTCCTCGAAATACGATCACCCATCTTCCGTTCTGCCCAAGAAATTTTTGAATCACCAAGAAATCGCTCGGCAAACTTTCAAAACCGGTAACAATGGCTTTGGGCGTACTTGACTGCGAATGAGTGAAATTTTGCAAATAGCCAAACCCGTTGGACAATTTCTCCAAAGCTAGGTTCGCATCTATGCGCTCACCCGCAAATGCAGAACCGGAATATATTGTTTGTAATTGATTAGCCAGCCGATCGAGAACGGCTTGCTTACTTCCGAAACCGGATGGCGGGTACAGACCTCCTTCTTCCATGAGCTTGTCGTAGAAATCCATTTCATCGCCCATCTCGGTGACGTGCATGGGTTCGGCTTTGGCAATTTTTTTCAATTCATCGGGAGGAACCACATCTTTGTGAAGCTCGCGATTTTCAAAAAATAATCCGCGCGAAAGGATGAACGTAAGTTCCTTGTCCGTCAGAGGATGCCTACCCTTGGCAAGAGCTTCTGTCCAATGAGCGAGTGCGATGGTTAAAATCGAAGCGCGGCGCCCGTCATCGATAAAACCGTCAAACATGGGAGCAGAAGGAAAAATGTCGGCTACCTCAATTTTTCTTCCCTCTTGTTGTAATTTAACCGCTAAAGCGGCAAACCGATGACCCTCTTCGATAATCTTATCGACAAATTCATTTAAGCGCGGGTTCTCTTCTGCTTTTTTCAGAATCTCCTGCATTTCTACTTCTTTCTCTCTAACTTTTTCCTTTCTAATCTGTTCCTGCTGCCATTTATCTCGAATGGCCTGAATCTCGACGATAGCACCGTCTAATTGATCTGCAATAGCGGATGCTTCCGGCCCCATTCGTTCCAATATGAGAAAACGAATCATGGTTTTACGTATGATATCGATATCCCTTTCGATAGAGGCCTCGATCAAAATTTCATCCAAGACTTGGATTGCTGCATTGCGGAGATCAAAAGGAATAAACGCTTCGTCCACCGCACGAAGTTGAGTCGTAAGCGGGTGCTCCCTATCCAAGCGTCCGATTTTTCGCCAGGTTTCAAGTGCCCGCTTGACGATATCCCGCTTCTCCTGCTCGGATTCCTTCCGGTCTAAATCCGCGCGGAATCTCACAAGGCGTCTTTGATAAAGATACTCGCGGGATAACTGTAAAGATAGGGCCGAGTAATCAAAATTTTTCACGCTCGGCAGACCCTTCTTAGCATCACCCGCTACCTTTTCTAAAGTCAAAAGCTCGCCCTCTATCTCTTGGCCGCGCTCACCAATTTCCATAGCTTTCTCAAGTCTGCTCTTGGCCAACTCAAGAGCAACTTCTGCATTCTTATACGGCACCGGATTTTCTTTTTTGGATTCAAAACTCCTGAGCTCTTGGTGTGCCCGGATAGCGTAATACCGGGAAGCCTGAACATAGATGTCCTCAAGCCATGCCAGAGCCCTTCTCTGCAATTCAAGTGCTGGCCTGCTCTGGCGAAATTTAGCCAGATCGAGCACGGCCAGCGAAGCAATCAATGCATCAACGGCAGAATCCCGCGTCGCAATTTGAGGACCGTCCATACGCACAGCCGGCCTTTCCACACCCGTGATTGCGTGAAGCGTGCCCAAAAGGAGTTCGATGCGTTTACGAGCACCGCTTAAAAGCTCTCTCTCTTCGACAGGTTTTATTCCCCCCGCTTCCAAATCGGAAAACGCAGAAAAAACAACGCGTTCGATAAAAATTCTATTATCTTCGTTAAACAATTGTCTTAATTCATCCAGAAGCTGTTCTTCCCCTAACGAATTCTTTCTAATGGCGAGCGATCTCACTTGTTCAAACCAAAGATCGGGCAGGGGGATAAGCGCCTTTCGGAGAATCTGCTCCAAAAATTCCATCTCTTTAGCGTTCAGGTTTAGACTTTTAATAGCACCGTCGTTACGGATTCTATCTTTAATTCTCCGCATCGTAACCATTTGCTGCCTCAGTTGAAAGCGATTCGTCTCATAAAGAAGTCCGCGGTTAATAATGTGACCCAATGCTCTATGGATTTTCTTGGTTCCGCTTTCCAGCTTTTCACCGCCCGCCGATGTTCCATCCCAAAAAAGAATTCCGGAATAATAAATCGTGGCAAGTTCGGCGATACCTTGATCGCGCGGCGTCCAGTTGCCGGTCAAAATAGGCTTTTTTGGAAAAAGAGCATCGAAAATATCAAAGGTGTTTTTTTTGCCTTCTGAAATTAACTTGCCCGCCTTCAGATGCTTACGAAGGCCTTCGAGTTCTTCAAGGCGTTCTATAAAATTTTTCGTGGACAAGTAATAGGAGGACTTTCCTCCCCCAAACTCCTCGGAAGCTTCCAGCAAAGCTTGATCAAGAATGTCCAAGAAAGCACCCTTCTCGATACCGATCAGTGTTAGCCTCTGTGCTCGCTCTTTAGTCAGAGCCTTTCTTTTTTGTCCTAATTGAGGGGAATCCGTCGTACCTAGCGTAGCCAACAATTGTGCTAGATCATCCCCGGTAATTTTCTCCGGATCAAATTGATGGCGAATCGCCTCATCTAGTTTTGCGCTTAATTCATTACGAGATCGATCGGCATGTATTAATAAAAACCGTATGACGGCAAGCGGCCCCAGAAAATTACGCAGAGCAGAAGCCGTCTCTGAGTCCTTTACTAACCTTTTTGCAGAGGGTATATGTAAAAACTCTTGGAGATGCTGAAGCGCCTGATTGATTCTGCCTTTTGCGTGCGCCATATCGGACATATCCAAGGTCGCTTGAAGAGGGAAAATGGTATCGGCTTTGTAACGAAAAATATCTAAAACAGTTTCGCTTTTTTCTCTGGCCAAGCGAACTTCTTCTTGTGTTTTCTCATCCGTCAACCATTCCCGTTCGTTTGCCCATATGGAATAAAGAGAGGCAAGTTCCATAGCCCTTCCCTGATAACTCTTGTCATCCATTGCACTGGCACTCTGAAGCCCTTTGCCTTCTGCGGAAGAAATACCTAAGGCGGACATCAAAAATTCATCGGCTTTACCTATAAAAACGTAGGAATCTTTTAGGAGTTCTTGAGGTAGCGTGTTCGGATCCAGAGAAGGATCTTTTTTCATGAGTCTTAGCAAATCCTCGAATTTTGTCTGCTCCACCTGAAGCAGATCCAGATATTGTTCGATACGCTTTCGCGAAATTTCGTCGGACGGATACCCGTGTTCGGCGACTTCCTGTAGTAGACGATGAAAACCTGGGTTCTCGTGAAGGAATCGCAGCACGCTGCTGAAACGCCTAAGGCTGTGGTCGGCAAGAGATTTGTAGAATGTAAACCAACGAATTTTAATGGACTCGAGAACGCTGTTTGCTTTAGGCTTCCAGGCTTTGATCATACGCAACCATAATGCGTCCATCGGTGAATCTATTAATGCGCTTTCCAAATAATCAAACTCATGGACGGCCTGCTGAACCAATGTCTCGATCGGAAAAATTGTACGACTAACTTCTTCGTATGTTTTTTTCCCATTTTTAAAATCCTTGGCCGCTTGTTCGAGCTGGGCAAAGTAGCCGTCCAATGCTACTTGGAGTTTTGTAAGCTCCTCGCCTTCGAAAGCCTCCTGTAAACTTTCGACGGCTTCCCCCAAAACTTCGCCTCGTTGAGATTTAAGATACGCAGCATCCTGAGACGCTAACGCTTCTTCATCAGGTTCATGTTCGCGCGCCAATTCAAATTCCAGTTGTTTAGCATCAATAATGGCTCGTGTAGCATTTTCAATGAACACGCTCCAGCTCCTTACCTGTTCCGGCAGTTCCGGAATCGCATCGCCATTCACAGGTTCGGGTTCGGCGCCGAAGCCCACCCCTGCCATAGGCAGTTCAAATTTTAAACGGCGGCGGAATTGATCTACATAGAGTTGCTCGGCTGGAGGAATAAGCATTTGAATATCTTCGTCAAACATTCTCGGCAGATGGAGCGTCTGCGAATCCACCGAAAGAAATTTCAATAAATTTCTTTTATAGAGACCGAAATCGGATGTTTGCTCAAAGGCCGGCGTTATGACGGCGTACGAAATATTCTCTTCTCTTAGAAAATGAGCCATACCCGGGGTATGAAATCCTCCCGTCACAACGATGGCCGACGGAGCATGCTCTTCTGAAATTCTCTGAACAATTTTTTCCTTCATGTCGCTATCGCGCCTGCGCGCCGCCTGATAAAAGCGTGCGATCTCGGGAAGCAGAGCGTCTGATTTGGTTCCCGATCTTAATTGTTCGGCCGCCTGTTTCCCCTTTTCTCTTTCGATGAAATCAAGAAACACACTCACCCGAAACTCATTGGTGAATTTAAGAAAATATTCTGCTTCGCTTGGTTTTAAGTTGAGCGCCACAGCTCTCTGGAGTAAACGCAAATGTTTAAAGAGCCTCACGAATGTTTTTTCCTTTGCATTGTGCGTAACTTTTACGAGCACGTTATCTTCAACGCGCTCGATTTCGGCAAACAGAGCCCGCTGATCCAATGTTTTAAGCAAGCATTCAAAATCTCCCTTGCTTTCAATAGAAAATAAAGCCGAAAGCTCCGAAAAGTCCCCGAGTCCAATGCCATGAAGTATGGCCTTCGAATGAAGCCAGCCCAAATAATCGGGGAAAGCAGAACTCGTTTCGCGATTTTTTTCAATGCGATCTAAGATTTCCGCAAGTTCAGGCTCGCATACATAAGGCATGAGCCCTGCCATGGTTTTATCAAGTGCTGCCAAATGGCCTAGAACCTCTTCCTGCTTCGGAAAAACGGCGAAGGCGGCTTTTAAATTTTCCTGGTAGCTTGACGGATTTTCTATCCCAATAAGTTTTAAATCGGGTTTCTCGATAATGTTAAATCGTTCCACGCCGTCAATTTGGCCTTCCTCAAAAAGCCGTTTCGCTACGCGTATTTTCGTTTCCGAATCGGGATATTTTGAAAGGAGCGAAGTATTCACTTCACCGGCTGCGCCTTCGAGAAGAACAACCGGTTTCTCGGGGAGAGCGTTTAGAAGTTCGGAAATAATTTGATAAATGCTTTCTTGAGCGGAAAGATTGCCGTGGGCGTCTTGGATTAAAAACAAAAATTCGCGGGATGGATTTTTTGAATGCTTAGGCGAATGAGCAATAAATATTTCCTGAATTTTTCCCCATTCGGGCGCAATATCCGGAAGCGCAAAAGAGAGATCTTGATTTAGAGCGAGCGGCTTAACGGAAGGCGCAGGGAAAGATAAGGCTTCCGCATAAAGCAAAGAAGGCGTCTGGCATATGCATGCGACGATCAAAAAAAGAGCTGTCGGGCGAATTTTTGTACGCAAACCATTCCCTTCCGCCCTTTTCGCAAGAGAAAGCCTAAATATAACGTCCTATAGTGTTTTGTATTATAATTTGATCCATTATAAGAGTCAAATTGTAAAAAAATAACCTGTTGTAATAGAAGAACTTACAACAGGTTAGGATTAAATAATTAGGTTATAGAGAAATCTTAATGAGCGTGACCGTGCCCCATCGCTCCGCCTTGCGGATTTTCTTTCTTCTCTTTCTTCTCCGTTATCGCGCAATCGGTTGTAAGGATCATGCCCGCAATACTAACGGCGTTTTCCACTTCGATTCGTACCACTTTGGTGGGATCGACAATACCGGCGGTCAATAAATCTTTATATTCTCCCGCATCGGCGTCAAAGCCATACGCGCCCGATTTTGATTTTATACCTTCAACAACCATCGAGCCGTTGTGACCCGCATTGATGGCGATCTGTCTGGCCGGTTCTTCAAGCGCACGCCTGAGCACCGCAATGCCTACCTGCTCTTCAGCATCGGAAAGCTTCACCGATTCAAGCACAGCTTGTGTTCGAATTAAAGCCACACCGCCGCCCGGAACAATACCTTCCTGCGCAGCTGCTTTCGTGGCGTGAAGCGCATCTTCAACGCGCGCTTTTTTTTCTTTTAATTCCGATTCGGTGGTTGCGCCCACACGGACAATGCAAACACCGCTCGTAAGCTTGGCCAGTCTTTCCTGAAGTTTTTCCTTGTCGTAGCTGGATTTAGAATCTTCCATTTGCTTACGTATCATCTTCACGCGATCGGCAATAGCCGATTTGTTTGATTTTGCCGCAACAATAGTAGTCGATTCTTTATCAATGGTGACGGTCTCTGCCCGCCCAAGCATATCTAAATCAACCTTCTCCAGCTTAATACCCAAATCTTCGGAAATAAACTTTCCGCCCGTAAGCACGGCGATGTCTTCTAAAATTTCTTTTCGCCGATCGCCAAAGCCCGGTGCTTTCACCGCCGCAATCTTTAAGGCGCCGCGCATTTTATTGACGACAATAGTAGCCAACGCTTCGGCTTCGACGTCTTCGGCAATAATCAAAAGCGATCCGCCTGTACGCGCAATTTTTTCCAAAAGCGGCACGATATCCTGAATAGCGCTGATCTTTTTTTCGTAGAAAAGAATGTAGGCGTCTTTCAAAACAGCGCGCATGCGCTGGACATCGGTTACAAAATAAGGCGAAATATAACCGCGATCAAAGTTCATGCCTTCGGTATATTCAAGAACGGTCTTTCCGGTCTTCGACTCTTCGATCGTAACAACCCCGCTCTCACCCACCTTGTCCACCGCTTCGGCAATCAACGTTCCAATTTCAGAATCGCCGTTTGCGCTAACGGTCGCCACTTGCGCCAATTTTTCCTTACCTTTAACAGGCTTGGAAATCCTCTTTAATTCTGCGATCACTAAGCCTGCGCCGTGATCAAGTCCACGCTTAATAGACATCGGCGAGGTGCCGGCCGTAACATTTTTCAACCCTTCCGTACAGATGGATTGCGCCAAAACCGTAGCAGAGGTTGTGCCGTCGCCAGCTTGATCGGCCGTTTTGTCTGCGACTTCGCGAAGCATCTGAACCGCCAGATTTTCGTACGGATCCGGAAGCTCAATTTCTTTAGCTACCGTTACGCCATCCTTGGTCATAAGAGGAGCGCCGAATTTTCTATCTAAAAGCACGTTACGGCCTCGCGGACCGAGCGTGACTTTTACTACGTTGGCTAATATATCCAATCCGCGCTTTAACTTTTCACGGGCCGGAGCTTCGAATAAAAGTTGTTTAGGCATGGGACAAGCTCGCTTTCAGTAATGAAAAAATGAAAATAAACGCTTTAAGAAATTACTCGAAAATGGCGAGAATTTCTTCTTCCTTTAAGATCTTGTGCTTTTCGCCGTCGATCGTGACTTCATCGCCCGCATATTTTCCAAAAATAACGCGGTCGCCTTTTTTGACTTCGAGCGGCTGGACTTTGCCCGTATCAAGTTTTTTACCGGTGCCAACGGCTATGACTTGGCCTTCGGCTTTTTCTTCCTTCGCGGTATCGGGAAGAATGATCCCGCCCTTGGTTTTCTCTTCGCTCTGTAGGATTCTAACCAATACTTTTTCGCCGAGTGGTCTGATTTTCATGATTTGTTCCTCCTGTAAAAATGTTAATTGTGTTTGTTGATGGATAAAACGTTATGCGATAAAGCGAGCCGAGCGGAAAGCCCGGCCCGCTTTAGCTCATGAATCTTAATACATGCCCTCGCCCATTCCGGGAGCGCCGCCCTGCCCGCCTCGGTGCTTATCTTCCGGCTCGGGAATTTCGGTGATGAGCGCTTCGGTGGTAAGCAAAAGCGACGCAATGCTTGCCGCGTTTTCTAGCGCTGAACGGGTAACTTTTTTCGGATCAATAATACCGGCATCGATCATATCTTCGTATTGACCGGTAGATGCGTTAAATCCGTAGGAACCTTTCTTGCCGAGCACATTCGCTACGACAACCGAACCTTCGGCACCTGCGTTTTCAGCGATTTGACGAATCGGTTCTTCAAGTGCGCGTCTCACGATATCAACAGCAATCTTTTCATCGCCTTGAAGCTTGAGACCGTCCAAAGCAGAAACCGCCCGGAGAAGCGCAACTCCGCCGCCCGGGACAATACCTTCTTCAACCGCAGCTCGTGTCGCATGAAGAGCGTCTTCAACACGCGCCTTCTTTTCTTTCATTTCCGTTTCGGTAGCAGCGCCAACATTAATAACAGCCACACCGCCGGCGAGTTTTGCAAGGCGCTCTTGGAGCTTCTCGCGATCGTAATCAGAATCGGTGTCATCGATTTGTTTCTTGATCTGACCTACACGGCCGGCAATATCAGCGCTCTTCCCGGCGCCTTCAATAATAGTCGTGTTGTCTTTATCGATGGTCACGCGTTTGGCACGTCCCAAATCCTGTATGGTAACGTTTTCTAACTTAATGCCGAGATCTTCGGCGATCAACTTTCCGCCGGTTAGAATAGCGATATCGTCGAGCATGGCTTTTCTCCGGTCGCCATAACCCGGAGCTTTTACCCCCGCTACAGCAAGCGTGCCGCGAATTTTATTTACTACTAAAGTCGCAAGCGCTTCACCTTCTACATCTTCGGAGATAATCAAAAGAGGTTTGCTTGATTTCGCAATCGATTCGAGGAGGGGAAGAAGGTCTTTCATAGCCGAGATCTTCTTTTCATAAATAAGAATGTACGGATTTTCCAGTTTAACTTGCATCGTCTCGGTATCCGTCACGAAGTAAGGAGACAGATAACCTTGATCGAACTGCATTCCTTCGACAACATCAAGCGTCGTAGCCGTTGTCTTGGCTTCTTCAACGGTAATGACACCGTCTTTACCGACTTTTTCCATCGCTTCCGCAATGAGATTCCCGATGGTGGTATCGGAATTGGCGGCGATCGTCGCTACCTGCGCTACTTCTTTTTGATCTTTAATTTTCTTCGCACGCGAGCTGAGATCTGCAACGATAGCTTCTACAGCTTTTTCGATTCCGCGCTTAAGAGCCATAGGATTGGCGCCGGCGGTTACGTTTTTCAAACCTTCGCGGTAGATGGCCTGGGCAAGAACGGTAGCGGTAGTTGTACCGTCACCGGCATTGTCCGAAGTCTTTGAGGCGACTTCCTTCACCATCTGAGCGCCCATGTTTTCGTACGGATCTTGGAGATCAATTTCTTTGGCAACCGTAACACCGTCTTTGGTAACGGTGGGCGAACCAAATTTTTTATCGATAACTACATTGCGGCCCTTGGGACCCAACGTCACTTTTACGGCGTTGGCTAATTGATCGACGCCGCGTAGGATTTGCTTGCGAGCATCTTCGCTGTAAAGAATTTGCTTGGCCATACATTACTCCTTGGTTTTTAGATATGAGTTTGAACTGGGGTTTGACTGGATTTCCATACTACGACGGTTAGCACTCGTCAGTCTAGAGTGCTAAGCGAGGCATTATGATAGCAAAAAAAAATTTTCTGTCAACATTCTAAATGAGGGAATAAAAAGGCGGTAATTTTTTCGTTACTTAGCTGGGATTCCTGCTTCTTCGGGGCTTTTTATTCGAAGATCGGCCTTACTGAAAAGCGGTGTGTAGTTATATGAAGCGAGTATGGTTGTCGCGCCTTCTTCACGGTCCACCAAGGAAACAATCTGAATCACTTTAGCTCCGGCCTGCTCGACAGCTAAGACAGCCTTGAGCACCGAACCTCCGGTGGTAATTACATCTTCAACCAACACAACCTTAGCTCCGGGCTTAAAAGCAGGACCTTCCACCAGCTTGGAGGTACCGTGATCCTTAGCTTCTTTTCTTACGAGAAAACCCTGAAGCGGAGTATTTTGCCTTCCGGCTTCCGCCAGAACAGCGCCCACAATCGGATCTGCGCCAAGCGTCGGCCCCCCGATAGCATCAGCGCGGTTTGATTTCATAAGCTCAAAAATACAGCGGCCGATCAAATAAGCGCCTCGCGCAGCGAGCGTGACTTGCTTGCCATCGATGTAGTAGTAACTGATTTTCCCCGAAGCGAGGGTCCGGCGGCCGTAGATCACGGCCTTGGTTTGCAGTAATTTAAGCAATTCCTGTTTTTCTGAAGGCATCGGAGTTAACCCTTTCCCCGGCGCGACGCTTGAAATGTTCTAATCACACGATTCACCTCTTCGACCAGCTCGACATAATAGTCTCCTTGCCGGACTACAATTTCTTTGGGAATTTCTCCGTCGACCAAGGTTCGAAGCGTGGAAACCACCCTACCGAGAGGCCCCGTAGCTCTATGCATGGCTTTGATGACGATGAACCCGATGAGAAAAATTCCTAGTCCTAACGAAACCAACATCCGGTCGAGCAATAATCGCTTGAATACAAGCAGGGTTTCCAAAACACCGCCGCTCGCCACATCAGCTCCCGCTTCTTTCATCGCCTGTAGTAGAGTTAAATGAACCAGGAAAGCTAAACATAAAGTGGTGATGAGCAAAACCACAATAACCAAGATCCCTATTTCGCGTTGCGCCCGATGTATGAGTAGGCTAGATACCTTTCTTTGATTTCTCATTCCAACCTCCGCTCTGATCGTATAGTTCTCGTAAACCTTTTAAGATTAGTAAATCATCCACAATGTGTTTGTGCCGAAGATAGGGGCTGATCTTTCGACAATCCCCACCCGTCAAAATAATACGGGGCCGTTTACTAAGCGATTTTTCTATTCTATCTAAAATACCATCCATCATATCAATCAAGCCATAATCAAGGCCGGCTCGAATGCATTCTTTCGTATTTTTCCCAAGCAAACCACCCCGCTTAACCTCACTATATCTTAGTTCGGGCAGGAGAGCCGTACCTTGAGCAAGAGACCTGACCCACATACTTGGCCCGGGAATAATCATGCCACCCTTAAACCTACCCTCTTCATTGATTACATCAATAGTAACGGCGCTTCCCAAATCAATCACAGCACAGGGTAACTTATAGAGCCGGAGGACGCTCCACATAGCCACACGCCGGTCATCCCCGAGCCCCTTATATTCCCCGCTAATGGAGGGTTTAGAGGGTAAATCTCTTATGCATAGGCTCCGTACATGACTTTTTCTTAACGATAAAATAACTTTATTAGTCAAATTTGGGACAACACTACAAATTAAGCCATTTATTTCATGTTTTAATCCACTATTGTATAAATATTTGTTATATTTTGGGATTAGTCCATTCGATACCTTAAACCTCGAGATTACTGTCTTGCCATGAAAAATAGCGTTATCGATCGTATTATTACCTATATCTACTGCTAGTAATGACTTACTTAAATTCATACCAAAACATCCTTATAAACTTAATTTTAAAAGTTCCATTCAAACTACTATTTTATTATGCTTATTTCCATAATTTTCGACAAATTTAGACAAAATATCGTATAAAGCTTCACTAATCGATACTTTTTTACCTGCCTCTATTAAAACCGATGTTCCTCTCTTATAAACCTTTTTCGGACGCGTCTGAACGTTTACCCCGATGCCAATACAGGCCCAAGTTTGCTTATGGCCAAGGGCACCCCCCTCTACCAGAACCCCTCCGACCTTTTTACCAGAAACCAATATATCGTTGGGAAGCTTAAGCGATACGCTATCCATGTATCTCCGCAGCGAATCCGCCACCGCCTTAGCAGCCAGAAGAGTCAGATTGGACAATTTAGCCGGAGCAGCCTTAGGTCGAAGAAGAATGGTCATTAAAAGACTCGTCCCTCGCGGAGCATACCAACGATGAGCCCCCCTCCCTCTCCCGCAGGTTTGGTAGTCACTTCTCACAACCAAACCCTCCCGGGCGCCGCGCTTGGCAAGGCTTACCGCAACATCGTTTGTAGAGGAAACGGTATCGTATTCAAGTACTCTAAGTTTCAAGGGAGAACCCGCCTGGGCACGGAAGGGTGGATACCCGTCATTATTTCATAAGGAATGGTCTTGGCCCAACACGCAACTTCGGACACGGTAATTTCGTCACGGTCTTTTCCAATCAATGTCGCTGTATCTCCGGCGCGGATATCGGAACCGGCGCCGATGTTTACGCCCAGAAAATCCATACTTACTCTACCTGCTACCGGATAACGTTTCCCCTTAATTAAAACCTGTGCCACCGAGGATAAAGAAAAAGGATAGCCATGGCTATAGCCCACCGGAAGCCAAGCAATACGCGTCTTACGGGTGGCTTTAAAGGCGCGCGCATAACCGCATGTTTCGCCTTTTTGAAGTTCTTTCACAAAAACTACCTTGGCGCGCCAAGACAAAACCGGTTCGAGACCGAGCTTCGCAGATTTTCCGGCCAAACCTCCCGGCAGTACGCCATAAAGCATAATACCGGGCCGGACCAAAGAACCCCCTGCGTTTTTCGCCGATACTACGGCGCAGGAATTCGACAGATGCGTTGCGTCGAGTTCGAGGCCTTTCTTTTTTAGCGAATCTGCCAGCTGTTTAAAATTTTCCATTTGTTTTTGTGTGAAAAGCGACGGCGATTCGTCTGCGGATGGAAAATGCGTATAAAGACCTTTGACTTCAAGGCGCGAAAGCTTTGCGATCTTAACAATGTCCCGAAGAGCTGCGGCCAGCGGTATACCTAAACGGCCCATACCCGTATCTACTTTGATATGGGCAAAAATAGAACGGTTGAGCCGCTCGGCTTCCTCATTCAAATAATATGCTTCTTCGAGACTCGAAACCGTAATCAAAGAATGCGTTTGAATAGCTGTTTTTAATTCTGCTACAGAAATCGGACCGAGAATAAGAACGGGTATGTCGATGCCGTACTCGCGCAGCCTGAGAGCTTCCTGAACTCGCGTAACGGCAAACATATGTACATGAGGCGCCAGAGTCGACGCTACAATTTCAAGTCCATGTCCATAGGCATTGGCCTTTACTACTGCGATAATACCGGTGTCTGGCCCCGCCAAACGTTTGGCGATACCTAAATTTTTTAAAAGATTTTCTCTATGAATTTCAACCCAGACGGAAGATTCGGTCTTTAGCGCAGGAAAGGAAGGTTGATGAAGCCGCGTTTGCGAAGGGGATTTAGCCATTTTTTCTTTTTTCTAATGCAAGGAGCCGCTCTTCCGGCTCGGTCGGTCTAAGATAAGCGGGTTTAAGCCCTCGAACATCGGTCTCGGCTAACAAGGGCGAACCTTCTAATGCAAGCCGAACGATTTCAGCGGCGCGGGGATACCAAGCAGCGGCCGGTAAAAATTCTATTCGTTTTAGGTGTTTCGAAGCATCGGCTGATTTAAAAGAAGGTACACCGTCCCCTAAAATAACCGATCCTTCTTTTATTTTCGGAATTATTTCTTGAATATTTAATATCTGATCCGTGCCTTTCTTTACAAGCTGTCCATCTTGCCAAACGTAATGAGCCGTATAATATCGCGATTGCCTGGCATCTACAAGTACATGTACATGAGAAATTCCGCCGGCGAGATTTTCCAAGGCGTTTTGGGCAATGAGATCCAACGTGGACATAGTGAGACAAGCGGCGCGCCTAGACATTAAGAGAGCTTTGACGGCGGCCAAACCAACCCTAAGCCCCGTAAAAGAACCGGGCCCAACTCCGCACGCAAGACAATCGACGTCATCCAAGCTAACTCCTGCCATCTTCATAAGCTGGTCTATTTGAAGCACAACCGTTTCGGCATGTCTAAAATCTTTGTCTGTCTCGACATGCACGATTTTCTTGATTCGACCGCCAACAGCAAAAGTAAGCGAGCGCGACGAACTATCCAAAGCGAGAATCAAATTATAATTTTTTGCGGAAGCCACTATTCCAATACCTGCTTTAACTTTTCAATACTATCAACATTCCCACTAAAACGTATTTCTCTCTCGGAATTGTTTAAAAATTTGAATTCGATCGTGAACGCAGGAGCCGGCATCAACGCTTCGATTCGTTCGGCCCATTCTACAAGTGCAATGCCGTCTGTATAAAAAAATTCTTCTAATCCCGCAGCGCGAGCGTCTTCTGCATTTTCTAGGCGATAACTATCGATATGATAAATAGGCCATTTGCCTTGATACTCATGCATCAAAACAAATGTGGGGCTCGTCA